>Ga0335076_10003190_pt1 | contig 16454 bp, 13 predicted proteins | sample Lox_Sample_25_FD_206717 | JGI IMG/M metagenome (GOLD analysis project Ga0335076, IMG submission 206717) | Soil microbial communities from Loxahatchee National Wildlife Refuge, Florida, United States - Lox_Sample_2.5 | ecosystem: Environmental > Terrestrial > Soil > Wetlands | place: USA...
GATCGTCCGAGTCCTCGACGGGCTGCTGAAGGACGGCGTCGACTATCGGCTGACGATGACGCTGTCGCCCCCGCTCGTCTCGATGCTGACGGACGAGCTGCTGATCGCGCGCTACCTGCGCCACCTCGACGGCCTCGTCGAGCTCGCACGGCGCGAGATCGAGCGCACCTCGCGCTGGCAGCCGCACTTGACCGAGCTCGCGCGCTTCTACCACGCCGAGTTCCAGGACGTGCGCCGGGTCTTCCGGGACGCGTACGGCAGCAACCTGCTCGCGGCCTTCCGCAAGCACCGCGACGCCGGCAAGCTCGAGATCATCACCTGCGGCGCGACCCACGGCTTCCTGCCGCTCATGGACCCCGTGCCGCAGGCGGTGCGGGCGCAGGTGCACGTCGCGCAGCAGCACTACCGCCAGCACTTCGGGCGCGACGCGCAGGGCATCTGGCTGCCGGAGTGCGCCTACCTTCCCGGGCACGAGGTCTACCTGAAGGAGGTCGGCCTCCGCTTCGCCTTCCTCGAATCGCACGGGCTCACCGACGCGCACCCGCGGCCGAGCTTCGGCGTGCACGCGCCGATCGCGTCGCCGGGCGGGATCGTCTTCTTCGGCCGCGACATCGAGTCGTCGCGGCAGGTCTGGAGCGCCGAGTCCGGCTATCCGGGGGACTTCGACTACCGCGAGTTCTACAAGGACGTCGGCTTCGAGCTCCCGATGGGGGACCTGAAGGAGTTCCTGCCCGACGGCCTGCGCAAGAACCTCGGCATCAAGTACTACCGCGTGACGGGCCGCGGCACCGATCTCGGCCACAAGCAGCCCTACGTGCGCGCCTGGGCGCTCGAGAAGGCCGCGCAGCACGCGGGCAATTTTCTCCACAACCGCCAGCGGCAGGTCGAGCACCTGGCCGGCAGCTATCGCCGCCCGCCGATCGTCGTGAGCCCCTACGACGCGGAGCTCTACGGCCACTGGTGGTTCGAAGGCCCGCAGTTCCTCGACTACCTGTTCCGCAAGATGCACCACGACCAGGACGTCGTGAAGGCCGTGACGCCGACCGAGTACCTGTCGATGTTCCCGGAGCTCGAGGTGTGCCAGCCGCCGATGTGCACCTGGGGAGCGTCGGGCTACGCCGAGGTGTGGCTCAACGCGTCGAACGACTGGATCTATCCGCACCTCGACATGGCGGCGGAGCGAATGGTCGAGCTGGCGCGCCGCTACCAGCACACCTCGGCGCTCGAATGGCGCGCGCTCAACCAGGCCGCGCGCGAGCTGCTGCTCGCGCAGTCCTCGGACTGGGCATTCATCATGAAGACGAACACGACGGTCGAGTACGCGAAGAAGCGCACGCGCGACCACATCGCGCGATTCGACTATCTCTACCGCGCGCTCACGGGCACGGCCATGCTCGAAGAGCCGATCCTCCGGGAGTTCGAGGAACGGGACAACATCTTTCCGCACATCGACTACCGCGTTTACCGATAGGCAACGGGTCGGCAGCCGGTCGTCGGCTCGCACAACCCGGGGGGGCTGGGGGGATGGAATCCCCCCAGAACAAGGAAGGAGGCCGCCAGCCGGGCCATTCTTCCCCCCACGATGATCCAGTTTGAGAGTCGGAAGCCCATCAGCAACCGACCTTCGGCTCCTCGAGATCCATCCTCTCGAGGGGGACAAATGGCCAGGCCTGCTGCCTGCTTCTCCGAGACGAGGGGACTCCGTCCCCTCGAGCACCCCTGGGTTGCTGCGGCCAACGGATCGGTTGCGTCTTGTCGGCCCGTGCCCATGGGGTGTATAGCTCTGCTGATGGGCGCGACAGTGCGCCGGGCGGCGTTCGCGGGAAGCTGGTATCCGCGCACGGCGAACGCGATCGCCGACGAGGTGGACCGCTACCTCGAGGCGGCAGGGACGCCGGCCGTCACGGGGCGGCTCGTGGCGCTCGTGAGCCCTCACGCCGGCCTTCACTACTCGGGCCCGGTCGCGGCCTATGCGTACGCGCTCCTGCGGCGGCGCGAGCCCGCGAGCGTGGTGCTCGTGGGGCCGGCGCACCGCGCGAGCTTCGAAGGCGTGGCGCTCCAGGCTCACGGCGGCTGGGACTTCCCGCTCGGCTGTGCGGCGATCGACGAGGACCTGGCGGCGGCGCTGCTGGCTTCGGAGCCCGCGCTCTTCGACGACCCCGAGCCGCACGCGAGCGAGCACTCGCTCGAGATGCAGATGCCCTTCCTGCTGCGCGTGCTGCCGGGCCTGCGCATCGTGCCGCTGCTCATGGGCACGCAGTCGCGCGAAGAGGTGGACGCGCTCGCCGGCGCGCTCTCGAGAACCGCGGCCGGCCGCAGCGTGCTGATGGTCGCATCGAGCGACCTGTCGCACTACCGGCCGGCGGCGGTGGCGAGCCGACTCGACGCCGAAGTCGTGGATGACGTGGAGCGGCTCGATCCCGAGGCGCTCATGCGGCGGCTCGAGACGCGCGAGAACGTGGCCTGCGGCGGCGGTCCGATCGTCGCGGTGCTGAGGGCGGCGCGCGCGCTCGGCGCCGACCACGCGGCCGTGCTGCGTTACGCCGACAGCGGCGACGTGGGCGAGCACGACAAGAGCCACGTCGTCGGCTATCTGTCCGCCGCGCTGCTGGCCCCGGAGTGAGCGCGCCGCCGCTGCTCTCAGCGCTCGAACGCCGCGTCCTGCTCGGCGCCGCGCGCGAGGCGATCGCGGCTCACCTCTCCGGGAGGACGGCCCGGCTGCCGCAGGCGACGGGCGCGCTCGCCGCGGCCGGCGGCGCCTTCGTGAGCCTGCACCGCCGGAGCGACGGCGAGCTGCGCGGCTGCATCGGACAGCTGCGGGCCGAGGGGCCGCTGCTCGACGCGGTCGTGCAGATGGCGGTGGCGGCGGCCACGCAGGACGAGCGCTTCGCCCCGGTCACGCTCGGCGAGCTCGAGGGCACCTCGATCGAGATCTCGGCGCTGTCAGGGCTCGAGCCGATCCGGCCGGACGCGATCGAGGTGGGGCGGCACGGACTGGTGGTGCGCGCGGGCGACCGCCGCGGCGTGCTGCTGCCGCAGGTGCCGCTCGACCAGGGGTGGGAACGCGACCGCTTCCTGGGGCAGACCTGCCGCAAGGCGGGCCTCGCTGCCGACGCCTGGAAGCAGCCCGGCACGCAGCTCTCGGCCTTCACCGCGGCCGTCTTCTCCGACGAGGACTGAGCGCGGACTCGCCGACGGATCAGTGCCGAGTCGCCCCGGTTCGAAGAACCTGCCAACGCTCCCGAAGCCAGTGGCTGAACTCCGAGATGCCTTCTCCGCTGCGAGCGGAGACCCGGAGCAGCCGCGGCCGCGGGTTGACGCGCGCGAGTCCGTCCTCGAGCGCCCGCAGGTCCAGGTCGAGATGCAGCAGCAGGTCGACCTTCGTCAGCAGCACGAGATCGGCCCGGCGGAACATCGGTGCACCATCGCCGCGTCCAGGTGGCAGGCGGAGCCCGTGGTGATGGCGGCCGCACGAATGCCCGCCGCGCGCAGGCGCTCGCCCCGGGCCGGCCGAACGCCTCGATCGTCACGCCCTTGCTGTCGTTGCGCACGCGGCCTGCGATGCCTTCGTCCAGGGCGAGTCGATGGGACCCAGGGCCGGAAGCCGACGCCCTGCACCGTGCCCTGCAGCTCGATCAGGCGGCCTTCGTAGCCTTCCGGCATCGCTCGATCTCCGCGCGCACCATCCGCTCCACTCGCCTGATCGCCCGTGCCACCACCGGGGAGAGGCCGTCGCCGGGGCGGAAGGACCGGCCTTCGATGGCGAAGACGCGGACGTCGGCGGTCGGGCGGCCGAGAGCGCCGTGCAGCGCGAGCGCTTGCGCGACGCCGAGGGCATGGGTGGAGCCGGCTCGCAGCACGGTCAGCGGCCCGAGCTCCGCGCCCGACAGCCGCAGGATCCGGCCCGGCGTGGCGCCGAGTGCGGCGTCCACGAGGATCACGCGCTCGCGCCCGTCGAGGGCCGCGAGGAGCCGCGTGACCTCGCCGTCGCTGTCGACGAGATCGGCGCCCCGCGGGGCGCGCCGGCGAAGGCGAGCGACGACGGCCGGCCCCGCCCCGTCGTCCCCGCAATCGGGATTCCCCACGCCGAGCACCAGCGTCGGGTTCATTCTCGGTCCACGGTGAGCTTCAGGAAGTGGGTCGCGCACGAGATGCACGGGTCGTAGTTGCGGACCGCCTGCTCGCAGCGCCGCTCGAGCTCGGCATCGGGCAGATCGAGGTGCTGCGGCACGAAGCTCCAGAGGTCGTTCTCGATCGTCTTCTGGTTCTGCGACGTCGGCGGGACGATGCGAGCCTCGGCGATCAGGCCCTCCGCGTCGAGGCGGTACCGGTGGTAGAGGATCCCGCGCGGCGCCTCGGTGCATCCGTGGCCGACGCCGGCGCGCGGCTCGGCTTCCACGAAGGGGCGATCGGGCGGCTCGTAGAGATCGATCAGGCGCACCGCCTCGTCGCAGGCGAAGAGCGTCTCGACGGCCCGAACCAGGATGCTCTGGAAGGGATTCCGCACCACGGGCGGCAGGCCCGCGGCGCGCGCGGCCTCCTGGACGAGCGAGGGCAAGCGATCGAAGTTCAGGCTGTAGCGGGCGAGCGGACCCACGTGATAGGCGCCGCGGTCCCGATGCACCGAGTGGAGGGCGTTCGAGTGGGGGACGTGCTCTTCGCGGAAGTGCCGCTCGAACTCGCTCCGCTCGATGTCGAGCCCCTGGTTGGAAACCAGCCGGCCCTCGCACAGGGGGTACTCCTCGGGGTGGCGCAGCGCCACGAACTCGTAGTCGCGCTCGAAGGCGGGGAACTCGAGCACGGCCAGCGCCTGGAGCAGCGAGAGCGCCTCGTCGCTCGCGACCTGCATCGGTTCGCGCATGCGCAAGAGCTCGCGTTTCGCCGGCACCCGGTAGAAGCCGCCCACCCTGACGTTGACCGGGTGGATCTCGCGCCCCCCGAGGAGTGCCACCAGCTCGTTGCCTGCCTTCTTGAGGCGCAGCGCCAGCCGCACCAGCTCGGGGTGGTCCTTCGACATGTGGACCGCGCTCTCGTAGCCGAGGAAGTCGGGGGCGTGGAGCATCGCCGCGTGCAGCACGTGGCTCTCGATCCACTCGCCGCAATAGAGCAGGCGCCGCAGCAGGCGCAGCGGCCCGTCGACCGTGAGCCCCAGCACCTCCTCCATCGCCTGCACGCTGCTCATCTGGTACGCGACGGGGCAGATCCCGCAGATGCGGGCGGTGAGGTCGGGCGCTTCCGTGTAGCGCCGGCCGCGCAGGAAGGCCTCGAAGAAGCGGGGCGGCTCGTAGATCCGGAGCTGGACCTGGGTGACCGCGCCGCCCTTGGTCCTGATGAGCAGGCCGCCCTCGCCCTCCACCCGCGCCAGCGCGTCGACCTGGATCGTCCTACTTCGCTTGGCGCTCATGGCTCTCGCTCGCGGCGCGGAAGGCCGGGGCCCACGCGTTGAAGGACCGGAAGGCGCGCACGAGCTCGGGAGAGCTCGCGCCCAGCGTGCGCCAGGCCTCGCTCAGGGCCGCGGTGTTGGGAGACTCCATCGGGCCGAAGCAGCCGAAGCAGCCGCGCTGGTAGGCGGGGCAGAGCGCGCCGCATCCGGCCTGGGTGACGGGCCCGAGGCAGGGCCGGCCGTGCGCCACCATCACGCAGGGGGTGCCGCGGCGCTTGCACTCGAGGCAGACGCTGTAGCTCGGCAGGTCGGGGCGGCGCCCGTGCAGCAGCGCCAGGAGCGTCTCGACGAGCTGCGACTTGCTGATCGGGCAGCCCCGCAGCTCCAGGTCGACGCGCACGTGCTGCGAGATGGGCGTCGAGGTCTCGAGCGCCGCGACGTACTCGGGCGTGGCGTAGACGGCCGCGGTGAAGTCGCGCACGTCCGCGAAGTTCCTGAGCGCCTGGATCCCGCCCGCGGTGGCGCAGGCGCCGATCGTGACCAGGAGCTTCGACTGCCTGCGCACGGCGCGGATGCGCTCGGCGTCGTGCGGCGTCGTGATCGAGCCTTCGACCAGCGTGACGTCGTAGGGCCCCTTCTCCACGGCCCGCGAGGCCTCGAGGAAATTGGCGATGTCGACGGCCTGCGTGAGCGCGAGCAGCTCGTCCTCGCAGTCGAGCAGCGACAGCTGGCAGCCGTCGCAGGAGGCGAACTTGAGCACGGCCAGCTTGAGCTTTCCGGGCATCGCCGTCAGACCTCCCGCATCCCGAAGAAGGGGAGGGTCTGGTCGTAGGGGAAGACCGGGCCGTCCCGGCACACGAAGCGGGATCCGAACTGGCAGTGCCCGCAGAGCCCCACCGCGCACTTCATGTTGCGCTCCATCGAGACGTGGACGCTCCGGGCCGCGACGCCGCGCTGTTCGAGCGCCATCACGGCGAAGCGGATCATGACCTCGGGCCCGCAGACGAAGGCCATCGCACTGCCGGGGTCGAAGGGCGCGCGCTCGACGAGGCGCGTGACCACTCCCACGGCGCCCTGCCAGTCGGCGGTGGCGCGATCGACGGTCACGTCCACCTCCATGTCGAAGCGGCCGCGCCACTCGCGAAGCTCGCGGGCGTAGATCAGGTCCTTTGGGGTGCGCGCGCCGCACAGCAGCACCAGGCGGCCGTACTGAACGCGGTGGAGGAGCAGGTGGTAGAGCGCCGGACGCAGCGGCGCGAGGCCGATGCCGCCGGCGACGACGACCACGTCGTGCCCGTGCGCCGGCTCGACCGGCCAGGCCGTGCCGAAAGGCCCGCGCACGCCGACGACTTCGCCCTTTTGCAGCTTCTGCAGCGCGCGCGTGGCGGCGCCGACGGCGCGGATCGTGTGCACGAGCAGCTCGGGGCGCGCGGGGTCGCCGCTGATGGAGATGGGCACTTCGCCCACTCCGAAGACGTAGAGCATGTTGAACTGGCCCGGCGCGAAGCGGAAGGGCGCGGGCGCTCCCGCCGGCTGCAGCGTCAGCGTGAAGGTGTCACCCGTCTCCCGCGTGTTCTGGAGCACCACGAAGGGAACGGGCCGCATCGGGTCGGGCGTGTCGATTGCACGCGGGCTCGCGAGCGCCGCGGCTTCGGCGAGCTCAACGGGCGTGTCCATAGAGGTCCAGGAGCTGCATGCGGGTCGACTCGAGCCGCGCGATGATCAGCGGCGCGAAGCGCTTCATGAGCTCGTAGCCGAGGGCGGTGTCTTCCTCGCACTTGCGCCGCAGGCAGGCCCCGTCGAGGCTGAGCGCGCGCACGAGCGTGAGCGCGCGCGCGTCGAAGCGCGACTTGTAGGGCGGGAACAGCCAGGAGAAGCCCAGCACCTCGCCCTGCTCGAGCGTCTCGATCGTGAGCGGGCCGCCCGCCGGCAGGAAGATCTCGAGCCCGACGCGCCCGTGCCGGAGAAGGTAGAAGCGGTCGGCGGGCTGACCTTCGCGGAAGATGAGCTCTCCCGCGTTGAATACCGCGTTCGAAGTGCAGCCCGTGAGCAGCGCGAGATGCGGAGCGCTCAGGCCCTCGAAGAAGGGCTGCGAGGCCAGGCTGGGCTCGAGAGTCGTCGCGACCATGGTCATCTCCCGGGGGCCGGGGCCGCACCGAGCGCGTTGGCCTCGGCGGTGATGTCGATGCCGGCGGGGCACCAGGTGATGCAGCGGCCACACCCCACGCAGCCGCAGGCCCCGAACTGGTCGCGCCACGCGGCGAGCTTGTGTGTGAGCCACTGGCGGTAGCGCGCGCCCGCCGACGTGCGCACGCTGCCGCCGTGGATGTAAGTGAAGTCGAGGGTGAAGCACGAGTCCCAGAGCCGGTGGCGCTCGGCCTTCGGCCCCTGCGCCCCCGCCGGGTCGAGCTCCAGGCTGGTCGAGTCCACGACCGTCGTGCAGAAGCAACTCGGGCAGACCTGGGTGCAGTTCGCGCAGGCCAGGCAGCGCTGGCCGATCGCGTCCCAGGCGGGGTCCTCGTAGCGGGCGTAGAGCCGCTCCTCGAGGCCGGCGGTCGCCAGCCGCCGCGACATGCGGGCGGCGGCGGCGGCGAGAAGCTCGTCGGCCCTCTGCAGCTCGGCTGCGGAGGCGGGCCGCTGCTCCAGCTTCTCGACGAGCGCGGCCCCGGCGGGTGTGCCGACCTCGACCAGGATTCCCGGCGAAACGCCGCCGGCGCCGGCCGCAAGCTCGGTGAGTGCGAGGTCGAACCCGGTGCGGGCGCGCGGCCCCGTTTCGACCGAGGCGCAGAAGCAGGTCGCGGAAGGCTCGGTGCAGTTGACCGCGATCACCAGGCAGCTGCGCCGCCGCGCGGCATAGACGGGATCGACGTGGGGCCCGCCCAGGAGCACGCGGTCCTGGAGCGCGATCGCCGCCAGGTCGCAGGGCCGCACCCCGACGAAGGCACGGCGCGGCGGCGGCTCGCCGTCGCTCGCGAAGGTCATCCCTTCGGCGCTGCGCTGCGCGCGGATCAGCGTGACGCGGGGCGGGTGCAGGTAGCGCTTCCAGGAGTGCGGACCCACGGCGTAGCCGAAGAGCGCCGAGTCGTTCCGTTCCCGCAGCCGATAGCTGCCGGGGGACTGCTCGTCGCCGACTCCCTGGGGAAGCTCCGACGTCGAGCTCAGGGTTTCGTAGACGACCGCGCCGTCCCGGACCGTCGGTCCCACGATCTCGTAGCCTTCGTCGTGGAGCGCTGCGAACAAGTCCGCAAGGCGGGCAGGCTCGAGGATGACTGTCGAGGACTGGCCCATGATGAACCCGACATTGAGGCATGCAAGCGGGCTGCCACCCGTTGGCCTCGTGTTTTTCGAGGGTTACAGAGTCCGGGCCCGCACGGATTGCGAGTGGGCCGCAAGTCGAGCGCGACGACCGGCTCGGCTACTGGATCGAAAGCATCAGAGCCGCGAGCCGCCCGCCACTTCGACCACCTGGCCGGTGACGAAGTCGGCGGCCGGGGAGCAGAAGAAGAGGACGGCGCGCACCACGTCCGCGGCGCAGCCCGCGTGGCCGACCGGTACGCGGTCGCCGAGCATCGCGTCCGCCCTGGCCTTCGCCTTGTCGCCGCTGTCGTCCTTCAGCAGGCCCGGGGAGACCACGTTCACGGTGATCCCGCAGCGCGCCTCCTCGAGCGCGAGCGCGCGCGATAGGGCGACGACCCCGGCCTTGGCCGCGCCGTAAGCCGTCATCTGCGGCTCGCCCTGCGTCCAGGCCGCGCCCACGGCGGCCAGGTTCACGATCCGGCCGAAGCGGCGCTCGCGCATGTGCGGCACCACCAGCCGGCACATGTGGAAGACCGAGTCGAGGTTGGTGGCCACGATCCGGCGCCACTCGGGCGGCTCCATCTCCACGAGCGGGTTCCAGTGGAAGCGGCCGACGGTGTTGACGAGCACGTCGATCCGGCCCCACTTCGCGAGCGCGCGCTCGACGAGAGTGCGCGCCTCGTCGAAGTCCGTGACGTCGGCGCGCACCGCGATCGCCTCGCCGCCCGCCTTCTGCACCTCGGCGGCGATCACCTCGGCCGCGCGCTCGTCGCGGCGCGTGTTGACCACGACCCGCGCCTTCTCGGCCCCGGCCGCGCACGCGAGCGCCCGGCCCAGGCCGCGTCCGCTGCCCGTCACCAGGACCACGCGGCCCTTCAGGCCGTCGTCGTTCATTTGCCGGTCACCCGGATCATCTCGGTGACGGTCGTCGCGCCGCGGAACACCTTCTCGATGCCGGCTTCCTTCAGCGTGCGCAGGCCCTCGTCGCGCGCCGCCTTGAAGATCTCGAGCGAGCTCGCCTGCTGCGAGACGAGCCTGCGGATCTTCTCGCTCATCGGCAGGATCTCGTAGATGCCGGTGCGCCCGAGGTAGCCCGTCTCGCGGCAATGCAGGCAGCCCTTGCCGCGCCGGAACTTGTAGGGCTTGAGCTTGTCGAACGGGATCTTCATGGCCGCGGCCTCGGCCTCGGTCGGCTCGTACTCCTCGGAGCAGTGCTTGCAGTTCTCGCGGACCAGGCGTTGGGCCACGACGCCCACGAGCGTCGACGTGATCAGGAAGTGGGGCACCTCGAGGTCGAGCAGGCGCGTGATCGAGGAGGGCGCGTCGTTCGTGTGCAGGGTCGAGAGCACGAGGTGGCCGGTGAGCGCCGCCTGCACGGCGTGATCGGCCGTCTCCTTGTCGCGGATCTCGCCCACCATGATGATGTCGGGGTCCTGGCGCAGCACGGTACGGAGGCTCGAGGCGAACGTGACGTCGATGACCGGGCGCACCTGAACCTGATTGAAGTCCTCGAACACCATCTCGATCGGGTCCTCGATCGTGACGATGTTGACCTCGGGCTTCGAGAGGTGCTTGAGCACCGAGTAGAGCGTCGTGGTCTTGCCGCTGCCGGTCGGGCCAGTGACCAGGATGATCCCGGTCGGCCGCCCGATGAACTCGTTGAACTTGGGCAGGTCGTGGGGCGACAGCCCCAGCTCGTCGATCGTCTTCAAGAGGATGTCGGGGTCGAAGATGCGCAGCACCGCCTTCTCGCCGAAGGCGGTCGGCATGGTGCTGACGCGGAGCTCGACCTCGCGGCCCGCCTGCTCGCGCTTGATGCGGCCGTCCTGCGGACGTCGCTTCTCGGCGAGGTTCGCGCCGCACAGCAGCTTGATGCGCGAGACGACGGCCTCGTAGACGATCTTCGGGATCACGTGCACGTCGTGGAGCACGCCGTCGATGCGCAGCCTGACGAGCGTCAGGTTGCGCTTGGGCTCGAAGTGGATGTCGGAGGCGCGCTGCTCGAAGGCGTAGCCGAGGATGTGGTCGAGCGCCTTCACGACCGGCGCCGCCGCCGGGTCGAGGTCGGTCGCGGCCTTGGAGAGGAACTCCTGGTTGCCGAGGTCGACGGTCGCGATGCGGCTCTCGCTGAGCTGCTTCTCGGCGTGCTGCAGGCTCGACTTCAGGTCGTAGAAGCCCTTGTTGACCTGCTCGACGTCGTTGCGCGAGGCGACCACGCGATCGATCTCGCAGCCGGTCACGCGCTTCACGTCCTCGAGCGGGAAGGGCGCGAAGGGGTTGTGGACCGCGATCGTGATGCGGTTGCCGTTCTTCGCGATCGCCACCATGCCGTGGCGGCGCGCGAAGGGTCCCGCGATCGCCTTCGTGACGACGTCGAGGTCGAGGTCGAGCGGGTTGATCTTGACGTAGGGCAGCCCGGCCTGTGCGGCGAACGCCTGGGCGATCTGCGCCTCGTTCGCGATCCCGAGCTGCAGCACCGCCTGCTCGGCGCTGAAACCGTTGACCTTCTGCGCGCGGCGCACCTTCTCCGCCTGCTCGGCGCCGAGCACGTTCTGGGCGACCAGCACGCTCAGCAGCTCCGGTGCCTCGGGCGCCGTCACCGTCGCGGCCTTCTTCGCCTGGGGGCTCGCCATGCAACCCTCGCGAAATTATCGGAGCCGGTCCCGGGGGCGTCAACCGCACGGCGCGCCACCGCGTGAGCGCTCTCACGGGCGCTTGCGCGCGGCGCACCTTGGTGCGGGCCGCGGCGGCGTGCTAGCGTGGGCTCCTCGGAGCGGGAGCGCGAGATGGCGAAGCCGCGTGTGACGCTGATCGGCGTGCCGCTCGACCTCGGCGCGGGCCGGCGGGGAGTGGACATGGGCCCCTCGGCGCTGCGCGTCGCGGACGCGCAGGCGAAAGTCGAGGCGCTCGGGTACGAGGTCGACGACCGCGGCGACCTGCCGGTGAAGATCCAGGAGACGCAGGGCCCCGGCGACCCGCGCCTCAAGTACCTGAAGGAGATCCTCGAGGTCTGCGGCCTGCTGCGCGACCGCGTCGGCGAAGCGGCCGCCGCCGGCTCGCTGCCGGTCGTGCTGGGCGGGGACCACTCGGTCGCGATGGGGACGATCGCGGGGATGTCGCGGCAGCTGCGAGGCCGCCAGCAGAAGCTCGGTCTCGTCTGGTTCGACGCGCACGCCGACTCCAACACGGCGGAGACGAGCCCGAGCGGCAACATCCATGGAATGCCGCTCGCAGTGGCGCTCGGCTTCGGGGACGCGCGCCTGGTCGAGCTCGCGGGTGCCGCGCCGATGGTCGAGGCCTCGCGCGCCTCGGTCGTGGGGCTGCGCGACGTGGACCCCGCCGAGCGCGCGACCGTGAAGGCGTCGGGTATCGGCGCCTTCACGATGCGCGACATCGACGAGCGCGGCATGCGCTCGGTGATGGAGGAAGCCATCAAGCGCGCCACGACCGGCACCGCGGGCATCCACGTGAGCTTCGACCTCGACGGCATCGACCCCGACCTCGCCCCGGGCGTCGGCACGCCGTCGCCCGGCGGCCTTTCCTACCGCGAGGCGCACCTCGCGATGGAGATGCTGGCCGACACCGGCAAGGTGCTCTCGGCCGAGCTCGTCGAGGTGAATCCGATCCTGGACCAGCAGAACGAGACGGCCCGGCTGGGCGTCGAGCTGCTGTGCTCGCTCCTGGGGAAGAAGATCCTGTAGCCCTCCCGGCACGAGTCCTCGTCGGGCTGTCTGGACTCGTTCGGGAGATCTCGCTGCTTCGTCGGCCCGTCGGCTCCAGCCGTTCCGTCGGCCGCTGTTCCTCGGGCGTGAGCGCCGCCTCGACACTGGCTTTCGCTCTCCAGCTCTTCGACGACGGTGTGCTAGCCTTCACGAAATGGCGCAATCCGCGCGCCTTCCCGGCGCGTCCTCCCGCGGCTTGTGGATCCTCGGTCCGTGGCAGGATTGGTTCCTTTTCATCGGGCCCCCGGCGCTGATCTTGCCGCTCGTGCTGTTCGCACGGACGCGGGTGCGGATCGAGGACCTGTCGCTGTTCGTGGCCTCCTTCGGGGCCCTCGGGCACCACTTCCCCGGTCTCCTGCGCGCCTACGGGGATCGCGAGCTCTTCGAGCGTTTCAAAGCCCGCTTCGTGGTTGCGCCGCTCTTCCTGGTGGCGGTCTGCGTGTTCTGCGTCAGCCGGGACCTGAGCGGCCTGACTCTCGTGGCCTACCTCTGGGGCGTGTGGCACGGTCTCGCCCAGACCTACGGCTTCCTGCGCATCTACGACGCCAAGGTGCGGTCCAAGGCGACGCTCACCTGCCGCCTGGACCTCGCGATGTGCGTGGTCTGGTTCGGCGGCGTAGCGGTCCTCTCACCGACGCGCTTGCACCGCCTTCTCGAGATGTTCTATGCGAGCGGAGGACCTGTCGTGCCGGCTGCGTGGCTGCAGGGCGCGCGCGTCGTCGCCGAGGCGGCACTCGTCGGCGTCACGCTCGCCTTCCTGGTCCATCTGCTCGTCGGTTGGCGCCGGGGTGAGAGGCCGAGCCCCCTCAAGCTCCTGACGATGCTGACGAGCTTCGGCTTCTGGTGGTACTCGAACGTCGCGATCTCGAACCTGCTCCTGAGCATCCTCCTGTTCGAGCTCTTCCACGACGTGCAGTACCTGAGCATCGTCTGGGTCTTCAACCGGAACCGCGCCCAGAAGGGCGCCTTGAGCGGCCTCAGCCGCTTCCTGTTTCGCCCGCGCGCCGCGCTGATCGGAGGCTACGTCGGCTTCGTCTTCGCCTACGGCGCGGTCAACTACATCGCGAATGGCATGGCAGACGGGCTGCCGAAGAAGGTGCTGCAGGGTGCGCTCGTCGCCTCCGCGCTGTTGCACTTCTACTACGACGGTTTCATCTGGAAGGTGAGCGACAAGGCCACGGGCCAATCATTGGGTCTGCCGGGGAGCAAGGAGGCTTCCCAGGCCGTGGGGCTCCCCTTCGGGTTCGCGCATCCGCTCAAGTGGCTCCTGTTCCTGGTTCCCCTCGCAGGACTCGCGGTCGCGCAAAGCCGTGGTATGGCGCCCGAGCTCGAGCGCAGTCGGTCATTCGCTCAGGGGATCGGGGCGGCGAACGACCATTCCCTGCTCGGCCAGAGCCTGCTCGCCGCCGGGGACTGGCAGGGGGCGGTCGCGAGCTTTCGAACCGCGCTCGAGCGCGACCCGGCGCTTGCGACGGCACGCGCCGGACTGGGCGACGCCCTCTCCATGCTGGGAGATCGGGCGGCCGCGGAGGAGGCGTATCGCCGTGCCCTCCAGGACGAGGACATGGCCACGGCGCGCAACAGTCTCGGCAATCTGCTGACCGTCGAGGGACGCGCAGAGGAAGCCATCGCCGAGTATCGTCGCGCCATCGAGCTCGATCCCGAGCTGCGCACGGCGCACGCCAACCTCGGCGGCGCCCTGGCCAAGCTCGGACGCTGGGAGGAGTCCCTGGAGGAGCTGCGCCTGGCCGTGAACGAGTGCCGGGAGTGTCCAGACTCCGCGCCCCAGTACCGGAGCCTGGCAAGAGCCCTGTACCGAACCGGTCGCCCGCAGGAGGCACTCGACGCGCTGCGCAAGGCCGTGGCGATCGAGCCCGACGACGTGGAGCTGCGCCTCGATCTCGCGAACCTGCTGGCCGCCTCGGGCCGGCCCCAGGACGCTCTCGAGCACTACCAGGCCGCGGTGCAGCGGCACCCCGAGCATGCGCCGAGCCTCCTGGGTCTGGGGGACGTGCTGGCCGTTCTCGGGCGGCTCGACGAGGCGAAGGCCGCCTACCGGAAGGCGCTGAGCGTGCAGCCGGACTTCCCGGAGGCCCAGCGCAACCTCGGAGTGCTCGAGCTCCAGGTCGGAGAGCTCGCGGCCGCGGAGGCCAGCCTGCGCGCGGCGCTGAAGCGGGCCGCGGACGATCCCAATGCCCACGGCGCGCTGGCGGAGGTGCTGCGCCGCCGCGGTCGCATGGAGGAAGCCGCGATGCACGAGGCCGCGGCGGCGCGCCTGGCCCAAGGAAGATAGCGCGACCTCAGAAGCCCCTCGGACGCCCCCCCCAGCCGGAACGCTGCCCCGATTTGTTGACACTCCCGCTATCCCTCTGGTACTTTGAAGGTTCCGGTCGATAGGCGCGTGGCTCAGTGGTAGAGCGCTTCCTTGACACGGAAGAGGTCGGTGGTTCAATTCCACCCGCGCCTACCAACGCCGCGACGAACGACCGGTCGGAGGAGCCGAGCGGACCAGATATGTTGACTCGCCAGTGATGTCGTCGTCGAGCACTGTGGAACCCATCGACACGACAGGTCCTTCCGGCGAGACGAAGCCGGCCGACTCCCCGATCGAGATCTACCGCCACTCGTCCGCGCACCTGCTCGCCGCCGCGGTCACGGAGCTGTTTCCGGACGCGCAGTGCGGGATCGGTCCGCCGACGGACGACGGCTTCTTCTACGACTTCCTCGTGAGCCGCCCGTTCACGCCCGAGGACCTGACGGCCATCGAGAAGAAGATGGCGCACATCGTCAAGCAGAACCGGCCGATCGAGAAGAAGCTGGTCCCGAAGGCGGAGGCGCTCGAGCTCTTCAAGTCGAAAGGCCAGACGCTGAAGTGCCAGCTCATCGAAGAGAAGTCGGGCGACCCCGTGCAGTGCTACACGATGGGGGAGTTCATCGACTTCTGCCTCGGGCCGCACCTGCCCTCGACGAACCAGATCAAGGCCTTCAAGCTGAAGCCGGAGCCGGCCGCCGCCTACTGGAAGGGCAAGGAAGGCAACCCGTCGATGCAGCGCATCTACGGCTACGCCTTCTTCACGAAGCAGGAGCTCGACCAGCACCTCTTCCGGCTCGAGGAGGCGAAGCGCCGCGACCACCGCAAGCTCGGCCGCGAGCTCGACCTCTTCTCGATCAGCGACGACACGGGCGCGGGGCTCACGCTCTGGCACCCGAAGGGCGGCTTCGTCCGCAAGCAGATCGAGGACTACTGGCGCGACCAGCACTACGCGGGCGGCTACGACATCGTCTACACGCCGCACATCGCCAAGCTCGACCTGTGGAAGACGAGCGGCCACACCGACTTCTACAAGGCGAACATGTACTCGCCGATCGAGATCGAGAACGCCCTTTACCAGCTGAAGCCGATGAACTGCCCGTTCCACCTGACGATCTACAAGTCGCGGCTGCGCAGCTACCGCGACCTGCCGTATCGCTGGGCGGAGCTCGGCACCGTCTACCGCTTCGAGCGCTCGGGCGTGCTGCACGGGCTCATGCGCGTGCGCGGCTTCACGCAGGACGACGCGCACGTCTTCTGCCGGCCCGACCAGCTCGAGGACGAGATCCTGCGCGTGCTCGACTTCACGACGAACATCCTGAAGACCTTCGGCTTCGACCGCTACGACATCTACCTCTCGACGCGGCCCGAGAAGTCGACCGGCACCGACGAGCAGTGGCAGGCGGCGACCGCCGCGCTCAAGAAGGCGCTCGAGACGCGCGGGCTCGCGTACATCGTGGATCCGGGCGAGGGCGTCTTCTACGGCCCCAAGATCGACATCAAGATCAAGGACTCGCTCGAGCGCGCCTGGCAGTGCTCGACGATCCAGGTGGACTTCAACCTGCCCACGCGCTTCGAGCTCGAGTTCATCGGCGAGGACGGCAAGGCGCACCAGCCGGTGATGGTGCACCGCGCTCTGCTCGGCAGCCTCGAGCGCTTCTTCGGCGTGCTGATCGAGCACTACGCGGGGGCCTTCCCGCTCTGGCTCGCGCCGGTGCAGGCCGTGGTGATCCCGGTGACC
>Ga0335076_10003191_pt1 | contig 16452 bp, 17 predicted proteins | sample Lox_Sample_25_FD_206717 | JGI IMG/M metagenome (GOLD analysis project Ga0335076, IMG submission 206717) | Soil microbial communities from Loxahatchee National Wildlife Refuge, Florida, United States - Lox_Sample_2.5 | ecosystem: Environmental > Terrestrial > Soil > Wetlands | place: USA...
GGTGCATCTTTCTTTGCAGATATTGTCCGCGCGACCGGAAAGCTGAAAGCCGAAATCGAAACGGGATTGTGGGAACTGGTCGCCGCGGGTCTGGTTACCGCCGACGGATTCGATAATCTTCGCGCATTGATCGATCCCAAACGCCGCGCCGGACAAGGCTCTGGCAGGACGATTCGTCCGAGGCACAGTGCCGGCCGCTGGGCAATTCTGCACAACGATTCCGCCGTCGATCACGAGCGCAGAATCGAGGCAGTCTGCTGGATGCTGCTGAAGCGCTATGGCGTGGTCTTCCGCGATCTGCTCACGCGCGAAAGCAATCTACCCAAGTGGCGCGAGTTGCAGATTGCATTCAGACAATTAGAAGCACGTGGTGAAATTCGTGGTGGCCGGTTCGTCGACGGATTCCTCGGCGAGCAGTTCGCCTTGCCAATTGCGGTGGAGTCCCTGCGCGCCACTCGCAAGATTCCTGCTTCCGGCGAGGTGGTCACTGTCGCCGCCGCGGATCCTCTGAATCTCGCCGGCATCATCGTTCCGGGTGAGCGTGTGCCGGCAATTTCGGGGAAAACTGTTAGTTATCGCGATGGCGTGGCCGTTGAACCTGAACAGACACAACAATCTCGCGTGGCAGTGATGTGAGGTCGAGGCTTTGGGCTTTAGGCTTTAGTCGTCAGCAACGTCTCCGGCCTCTTCCCTGTGACTGAAGCCTGACGCCTAGAGCCTGAACGCAAAAAATTATCGGGAACTTGTCGAGGGGGGTCCTCCAAGTTCCCGATAGCCTCTCGCCGGGCAGAAATCGAGCGCTTCCCCACGCCATACCAGACGGTCGGCGCGAAAAGGTTCTCACAAAATTGAGCAATTCTGATCAGTAAGAGATTTTTGTTACGAATTCGGAACAGGCGCTGGTGAACGCATCAGTTTGCCTGGATCGCAAGCTTGAGCAGAATTCCAGGATTGAGATAAACCCCTTGCCAGCGGATTGCGAGGTGCAGGTGAGCGCCGGTAGCTCGCCCGGTTCCGCCGCTCAGGGCGATGACTTGACCGGGGCGAACTTCGTCACCTTCCTTCACCTTGAACTCGGAAAGGTGCAGGTACAAACTCAGCAAGCCCTGGCCATGGTCGATAACAATGAAATTACCCTCGAAAAACATAGGCTGGGCGAGCACGACGACGCCGCGGCCGATCGCGCGCACGGGGGTTCCGGCAGGGACGGCATAATCCAAACCCTCGTGCCGGCTTTGGACTTCGCCGTTGAAGACGCGCTCGGTCCCGAATACGTCTGAGATCGGAGCGGAAACTGGAGGGGTGAAAGAGCCTGACCAAAGCCTTTGCGCGCTCACGGCAGAGAAGATCTTCTGCTTTTCGTTTTTATCAAGCGCAATTGCTGCCAGCTGTGTCTGGCTGGGCTCGGTGAACTGCTTGGCGACTTTGACGGTGATTTTTGGGTATACGGCTTTTGTCACCCTGATCTCTTTTTCTATTTCACGAGTGCTTCCATTGGCAAATTTTTCCGTAACACGAAGCGCATAGGTTCCCGGCAGAGTTTGCAACGAAATTCCGGCCAAGGCATACCAGGATTTTTCGCGCGCAGCGGGGAAGAATGTGAGTTCGTGGCCCAGCCAAACTCCGCTGATGGATTTAACGTTGCGGGCGGCCGGGATGCGGAACAGAACCGGCGACCCGTTCGTCAATTTGAGCGGGTGCCACTGTATGCTTGCGTTCTCCGCCAGCAGAGAGCTACTGCACGTAGTGAGCAACAGGAACAAAAAAGGTGGTAGTGCTCTCAACCTATTCATGTCAAATTTCCGCCGATCATTAACCAAATAGTAATCAGGAAATTCCTGTATGGCAAAAAGCCAGCGGCTACACGACTATGAAACGATAATGCCACTCGCCCGCCGTCCTGTTCTCAACTTTTCTCATGGTCCTGGATCGGATGTGAAAGACTCTGCCGAGGAAAGACTTTCGCAGGACTTGGCGCCGCAAGCCGTCAAGGATGACAAACTGGCCGCAGCTTTTGAGCAGGCCGAGGCGAGCAGACGGGAACGAATGAAGATCGAAGAGCAACTGCGGGCGGCGAATGAGCAGCTGGACCAGCGAATTCAGGAGCGTACCTCCGAGCTGACGCGCGCGAACGAACGGCTGCAGCGGGAAATTGAAAAGCGAATGCAGACCGAAGAGATGTTGCGCAAGCTCTCGGCGCGCATTCTCACATTGCAGGACGAGGAACGCCGGCGCCTGGGCCGGGAGTTGCACGACAGCGCCGGACAAATGCTGGCCGCGCTTCACATCAATCTGGGAGTAATTGCCCAGCGCACGCAGCACGATCGCGTGCTGGCAGCCAAGGTCGCCGATACGGCTGCTCTCGCCGATCAAGTTATCTGTGAAATCCGAACGCTTTCTTACCTTCTGCATCCGCCCATGCTCGATGAGGCGGGCCTTGCGAGCGCGGTTGAGTGGTACGGGCGGGGTTTCAGCGAGCGCAGCAAAATTGCGGTAAAGATCACGATTGATCCGGACCTGCCTCGCTTTCCCATGGAAGTGGAGACCGCGATTTTTCGCATCATTCAGGAATCGTTGGTCAATATCCATCGTCATTCTGGCAGCCGTACTGCGTGCATTGTTTTGAGAGCCAACGCGACCGGAGCCGCGCTAAGCATTCGCGATGAAGGTTGTGGAATTCCCCCGGAGACTCTGAAGAATTTTGAGGAAGGCGCTGCCAACATCGGCGTAGGAATCGGCGGCATGCGCGAGCGAGCGCGGCAGCTGGGCGGCTCAATTGACATTCGAAGCGCAAATCCAGGGACGCTGCTGGAAGTTCGGATTCCGGCGCTGAAGTCCGCCGCTCTGGCAGGCATTAAACGCGAAGCAGCGAGTTGAAGTTCTCAGCATCGCTTGGTTTTCCCCCAATCCACTGTGCTAGTATTTACCGCGCCAAATGCTGCATCGGAGCGGTCAGGTTTCACCGGGCGCAAGTTGCTCACCATAGTCGAACGAGATGAAAGATACTTTGGGAGTCCTGCTGGCAGGCGGCGCAGGGGAGCGTCTTTATCCTCTGACTCGCGACCGCGCCAAGCCCGCCGTCACCTTCGGCGGCATTTATCGCATTATTGATATCACCCTTTCCAACTGCATCAATTCCGACCTGCGCCGGGTCTACATACTTACGCAATACAAAGCCCTCTCGCTGAACCGGCACATTCGCGAAGGCTGGAACATTGTTGCCCGCGAGATGGGCGAGTTCATCGAGGTGCTTCCCCCGATGAAGCGGGTGAGCGATCAGTGGTATCAGGGCACGGCCGACGCCGTTTATCAGAACATTTATTCGATCGGCTCCGAGCAGCCGCGTTATGTGCTCGTTCTTTCCGGTGATCACATCTACAAGATGAATTACGACCTCATGCTGCGCCAGCACATCGATTCGGCTGCCGATGTGACACTGGCCACGATTCAAATCGATCCGACCGAAACCTACCGCCTGGGCGTGGTTTCCGTCGATCCCGATAACCGGGTGACTGGATTCGAAGAGAAGCCCACATTCACCAAGATTCGCGTTCCGGGAAACCCTGAGAAAGTTCCGGGCTCGATGGGTGTGTATCTTTTTAATACTGACGTCCTGATTCCGGTTTTGCTCAAAGATGCCGAGGACGAGCGCTCCGGACACGATTTCGGCAAAGACATTCTGCCGAAGATGATTGATGACTACCGTGTTTACGCCTTCGACTTCGTGGACGAGAACAAGAAAGAAGCTCTTTATTGGCGGGACGTGGGCACGCTCGAAGCGTATTACGAAGCCAACATGGATGTAGTTTCGGTTTCTCCAGTTTTCAATTTGTATGACGAAGCCTGGCCGATCCGCACGCATCAGCGGCAGTATCCGCCGGCAAAATTCGTTTTTGAAGAGCCGGGTCGCACCGGGCAGGCGTTGGATTCCATCGTTTCAGCGGGATGCATTGTTTCAGGTGGGACCGTGCGCTACAGCGTGCTTTCGCCCGATGTACGCGTGAACTCTTATACCGAAGTTGATTCGAGCATTCTGTTTTCGCACGTCAACGTAGGCCGCCATTGCCGAATCCGCCGCGCCATTATCGATCGGGATGTGCACATTCCGGAAGGTACGACCATTGGCTTCGACCCAGAAGCCGACCGCCAGAAGTATTTCGTCACCGAGAGCGGGATCACGGTGGTGACGCGCGACTATTCGTTGTTTGAGAATCCCGTCACTGTGGATTACTTCACCAGCGAGTAAACAATCTCCCATTTCTCATGCAGCCGAACTTTTCTGTCCAATTCAGCGTATTTAACAAACAGGAGAAGCTCGCATGATTGCTTTCTTGTTATGGTGTCTTCTGTTCGTGCTGTGCTGGCCGCTGGCGCTGGTGGCGCTTGTTCTTTATCCGTTTGTCTGGCTCATACTCTTGCCGTTTCGCATCGTCGGAATTGCGGTGCATGGAGTGCTGGCGCTGGTGTGGGCGGTGGTGATGCTTCCCGCACGATTGCTGAGCGCGCCGTTTCGGCTGGTGTGAACGCTTGTGTCTTGTCTTACTATCGGGCCGCGTTTGCGGGATATTCCGTTCGAGGATTTAATACGATATTTGCAGGACGGAAGTGCCCCGCCGTACGACTAGATTTCCATCGTTTTTAAGCTTTGACTCTTTATCAGCTTCGCTTCGGTCGCGCGCTGAACATCTTCGAAGGTCAATCCGAGTGCAATTTCCTCCACCACCAGTGCTGTCGGTGTGACTCGGATATAGGCCATTTCGGTCACGATGGTGTCCACCACTTTTGATCCGGTAAGCGGGAGCGTGCATTTCTTTAAGATTTTCGGCTCGCCTTCGCGGGTAGTGTGTTCCATGGCGACGACCACGCGCTTGGCGCTCGCAACCAGATCCATTGCGCCGCCCATGCCTTTGACCATCTTGCCGGGGATCATCCAGTTGGCGATGCTGCCTTCTTCGTCTACTTCCATTGCGCCGAGCACGCTTAAATCGATGTGGCCACCGCGAATCATGGCGAACGATTCGGCGCTTGAAAAGTAGCTGGTTCCGGGCATTTCGGTGATGGTTTCTTTGCCAGCGTTGATCAGATCCGGGTCTTCTTTTCCCTCAATTGGGTACGGGCCGATGCCGAGCATTCCGTTTTCGCTCTGCAAGACGACGTGAATTCCGGCAGGAACATGATTCGCCACCAGCGTAGGCATACCGATGCCAAGGTTCACGTAAAATCCGTCGCGCAGCTCGCGGGCGATGCGCTTGATGATGCGCTCGCGCTTGGCATCGTCCTTCGGGGCTTTCGTGGGTTCCGGCATTTGGTAAAAGTGGCTCGTGATTCGTGGCTCGTGATCGCTGGCTAGTGCTCACGAATCACGAACAACGAATCACGATTCACGAGCTTCTCACTGTCCTCCTCTCAATCCTTCTCTCAAACGTCTCGCCCTGAAAAATTCTCTTCACGTAAATGCTGGGCGTGTGTACCTGGTCGGGCTCGATCTCTCCCACCTCAACCAGGTGCTCGACCTCGGCAATCGTAACTTTGGCCGCCGTCGCCATCATGGGATTGAAGTTGCGCGCGGTCTTGCGATAAACCAGGTTACCCCATCTATCGCCCTTCCACGCTTTGACGAAGGCGAAATCGGCTTTGAGCGCATGTTCCATCACGTACATGCGGCCGTCGAACTCGCGGGTCTCTTTGTTTTCGGCAACGATGGTGCCGAAACCGGTGGGCGTGAAAAATGCCGGGATACCTGCACCGCCAGCGCGGATGCGCTCGGAAAAAGTACCCTGCGGTGCGAGTTCGAGGTCGATTTTCTTCTCGAGCACCATTTGCTCCAGCAGCCGGTTCTCGCCCACGTAGCTACCGATGTGACTTCGAATCTGGCCAGCGGCAAGCAGCAGGCCCATGCCAAGGCCGTCAACACCGACGTTGTTACTGATGGTGTGAAGGTCCCTGGTGCCTTTGCGTACCAATGCCCGGATCAGGTTTTCAGGAATGCCGCACAGCCCGAAGCCGCCGATCATGATGGTCGCGCCGTCGAAAACATCGCGGATGGCCTCGTCGGAGTTAGCGACAACTTTGTTCATTGCGAAGCAGAATTCTAAAGCAAAATCACCACGCAGACACGGAGACACGGAGAAAACAATAAGAAACAGATCTTGGCTGGTGGCGGATCTACAAGGTCCGTCTCTTTTCCGTTCTGCTTGTCTTCTCCGTGTCTTTGTGTCTCCGTGGTGAACGTGCTTTTCGAAGCTGGTGAGCGCGAGTAAACTCGGCTTCTAATTCTCGCGTATCAAGATTCTCGCGGACGTGCGCCAGGCGCTGCTCGATCTTGAGCAAGGCGTCGGCAATGCTCTTCTTGTTTGTCAGCGCGATGTCGCGCCACATGAAATAAGGACTGGCTGCGATCCGAGTCATTTCGCTCAGCGCGCGTCCGCCGGATTCGAGCAGCGGCGCGTTCTCGCCGTATTCATCGACCAAACTGGCGGCGAGCGCGGTTGAAAGCATTTGGGGCACGTGGCTGATCCAGGCGCAGAGTCGATCGTGCGCGGCAGGATCGAGGAAGACAACTTTTGCGCCAATACGTTTCAGCCAGGAGACGTATTCTCTGCCGGCATCGCCCGGCAGGCTTTTACCGACGAGCGGAGTTAGAAACCAGACCGCGCCCCGGAAGAGATCGGGGTCAGCATACTTGATTCCAGAGCTTTCCTTCCCTGCCATGGGATGGCCGGGAAGAAACTTGCGCGGTGCATCGTCGCCAAAGACCTGGCGGGCGCGCGCTGCGATTTCAAATTTGGTGCTGCCGACGTCGGTAAGGATTGAATTTGCATTCAGCCGAGGCGCAAGCTTTCCGATCAGCTCGATGACAGCGCCTACAGGAGTTGCCAGGACAATCACATCGCTGCCCTGGCATGCGGCGAACAGATCCGCGACTCCCTGATCTATGGCATGGACTCGCTTCGCACGACGAAGCACTTCCGGCCGGTCACAGCCGATGATCTTGCCCTTGAATTTATTTTTGCGAAGCGCAAGGCCAAGTGATCCGCCGATGAGGCCGGTGCCGATGATCGTGATTTGGCGAAGCGGCATAATCAGGTCATCGGGTGATCGGGTCATCTGATGATCTGTCCGAGATCGCCCGATGGCCCGATCACTCGATCAGGCGATGCTTCTTCCCACGGCGGGCGCGATCATCTTGAGTGACTCCATCAACTCGGAGAACTGGTGCGGATAGAGCGACTGCGCGCCGTCGGACAGAGCCTTGTCAGGATTGTGATGCACCTCGATCAGCAGCGCATCGGCGCCGGCGGCAACTGACGCGCGGGCCATGGGCGCAACCTTGTCACGTCGCCCGGTTCCATGCGAAGGGTCGGAGGCCATCGGCAAATGCGAAAGCTTGTGGATGACCGGAATCGCGGAGATGTCGAGTGTATTGCGCGTGTAAGTCTCGAATGTGCGAATGCCGCGCTCGCAGCAGATGATGTTGTAGTTGCCGCCGGCCATGATGTATTCGGCGGAGAGCAGCACCTCTTCGATAGTTGCGGCGATGCCGCGCTTCAGAAGAATTGGAGTTTTCAGCTTTCCCAGTTCACGCAGCAAATTAAAATTCTGCATGTTGCGCGCGCCGACCTGCAGGATGTCGACGTAGGGAAGCATCAGCTCGATCTGCGAAATTTCCATGACTTCGCTGATGACCAGCAGGTTGAATTTATCTCCGGCTTCGCGGAGCAGCTTGAGGGCCTCGATGCCCAGTCCCTGGAAGGAATACGGCGAAGTGCGCGGCTTGAATGCTCCGCCGCGGAGTGCACGTGCCCCAGCTTTGGCGACGAGTTCTGCGACCGTGAAGAGCTGATCGCGCGATTCCACCGAGCAAGGTCCGGCCATGACGACGACTTCTTTGCCGCCGACCCTCACGCCGTTGCTAAATTCAATGATCGTACCTTGCGGGCGGAAGCTGCGGCCAGCCAACTTATAAGGCGCGCTGATGCGGTGAACTTCCATCACGCCGCTAAGCACTTCGAGGTTGCGCGTGTCGAAATCGGTGCGTGAACCGACGGCTGCGAGAATCGTCTGGCGCTCGCCGGTGGTGCGATGAACGGAGAAGCCCATATCAATCAGGTGTTCGGTGACGACCTGGATCTGGTCCTCGGTTGCGGTTTCCTGCATTGCGACGATCATAAGTAAGCCGTCAGCCTTCAGCTACGAGCCATCAGTTCTTCGGTGTTCCTGAGAGCTGATGGCTGATGGCTGAAAGCTCCTAATCATTTACCTCCGGATCAATTTCCGTTTCGCCAACCACGCCGTTCCCCTTGGCCACGGTTTCGGGCGCAATCTCCTCTCGCTGGATGGCGCGCATTACATCCATGATTCGCTCATAAATGCGGAGCAAGTCGCGGTCCGGCAAAGGCCCTTTGTTGGCCCGTTTGGCATTGTCGAAAACCATGCGCTCGCGGTCGGGTTCGTAGATGGGCATGCCGATGCTTTTTTTTAGCCTGCCAATCTCATGAGCGGCGTGTGCGCGTTCGCTGATCAACTCAACCAGCTTGCGGTCGATCTCATCGATTTTGCGCCGCCAATCTGCGATGTCCATGAAAACAAGCTCTTAGCTTTAGCTCTTAGCCTCCAGCCAGAAACAACACTAATCGGTACTGACTGCTTGCCGCGTCCTTTTGGATTCTCTATCTGACGGCTGATGGCTGACGACTGAGAGCTGTTTAATAAATTCTGCCACAGCTTGAGCTTCTTTGCCGGGATTCTGCTCGATGGTGTGCACAATGGCGCTGCCGACGACCGCGGCATCGGCGAACCGGCCCACCGCGGCGAACTGCTCGGGCTGAGAGATTCCGAAGCCGACGGCGATGGGCAGCTTGGTGAATTTCCGCAGCCGACGGACGAGTTTCTGTGCGTCGTCGGTCAATTCTTTTCGCGCGCCCGTGACGCCAGTGCGGGAGACGGCGTAAATGAATCCGGTAGAGGCTTCGGCGATGCGCTTCAGGCGATAGTCGGGGCTGGTGGGTGCGGCGAGAAAGACGGTGGCGAGGTTGCGCTTGCGCATTTGCTGGACGTAAGCGGCGGATTCTTCGACCGGAAGGTCGGTGACCAGCGCGCCATCGACTCCTGCCTCGGCGGCTTGCTTTGCGAATTGTTCGAGGCCCATGCGGAGGATGGGGTTGAGATAGGTAAAGATGATGAGGCCGGCATCGCTCTCGCGGCGGATTTCGGCGGCGAGTTTGAGCACATCCGCAAGTGTCACGCCATTCTTGAGTGCGCGTTCGCTGGCGCGCTGGATTACCGGGCCGTCGGCAACGGGATCGCTGAAGGGAACACCGAGCTCGAGAACCCCTGCTCCGGCGTCAATCGCAGCGAGTGCAATTGCGCGCGAGGTGCGCAGGTCGGGATCGCCGCAGGTGATGTAAGCGACGAGAGTAGGCTTGTTAATGAAACTAAGTGGCATGTTTGATCGAGCTAGTATGATAGCAATGTCAAAGGTGATTTATGGCACCCAGCACTGTTAAGGAAATCGAGAGCGCTATCCAGCGGCTTACCCGGCAGGAAATCGAGGAATTGTACGCTTGGCTGGAGGAGCACTATCCGCAGCCCATCGACGTGCGCCTTAAGGCAGATTTATCAGCCGGACGGCTGGATGCCGCGATCGATCGCGCGTTGGACGATGAAAAGAACGGTCGCACCAGGCCGCTCTAACGCTCAATGCAGCATCAAGCCTCTGCAGTACTACGCCCTCCCGGTCGAGATCCGCCAACGCGCTGACAAACAGTTTGCACTGCTGAAGCAAAATGCTCAGCATCCTTCTTTGCAATTCAAGAAAATAGGCGAGCGTCTTGGTCAGGAAATCTGGTCTGCTCGAGTTACGCTTAAATATCGGACGCTAGCGATCAAGAGGGAGAGGGGATACTTGTGGTTCTGGATTGGCAATCATGAGACTTATGAGCTGCTGATCTCATCGTAACTCGGCCCGAAGAACGCGCGCGAGGTTCGCAAGTCAGGGTCGCCACCGGTGATGTAGGCGACGAGGAAAGGATAGTTGGTGAATTTAAGTGACATTTTCGAGCAATGTCATTCCGAACTGCTACAGCAGTGAGGAATCTGCTGTTCCTTTGCATTCGAGGGAAAGCAGGTTCCTCATGGCTGAGGTCATTCGGAATGACAATGCTACCCGAGCTTGAGGTTTTCGCGCAGGATGCCAATATCCTTATCGCCTCGCCCGGAGATGTTCACGATCGCTACATCTGACTTCTTCATCTGCGGCGCGCGCTTGATTACTTCGGCGACGGCGTGGGAGGACTCAAGCGCGGGAATTACGCCTTCGGTTTGCGCCAGCAGCTTGCATGCATCGAGGGCTTCGGCGTCGGATGCGGCGACGTACTCGGCGCGCTTCATGTCGGCGAGCCAGGCGTGCTCGGGGCCGATTGAAGGGTAATCGAGTCCGGCGGAAACGGAATGCGTGAGCGCTATCTGGCCGCCTTCATCCTGCAGGACGTAGGAATACGTGCCCTGCAGTACGCCGGGCGATCCGCCACGAAAACGAGCCGCGTGGTCGCCTAATTTTTCGCTGCGGCCTCCGGCTTCGACTCCGATCAACTGCACTTTCTTGTCGCCGATGAAGTCGTGGAAAATTCCGATGGCATTCGATCCGCCGCCGACGCAGGCAATAATCGCCGTCGGCAGCTTGCCCTCGGCTTTCATGATTTGTGCGCGGGCTTCCTGGCCGATCACACGATGGAAGTCGCGAACCATGGTCGGGTAAGGATGCGCGCCGAGCACGCTGCCGAGCAAATAATGTGTAGTACGGACATTCGTGACCCAGTCGCGCATGGCTTCGTTGATGGCGTCTTTCAAGGTGCGCGAGCCGGAATCGACGCCGCGAACCTCCGCGCCGAGCAGGCGCATGCGAAAGACGTTCAGCTCCTGGCGGCGCATATCTTCGGTGCCCATATAGACGACGCATTCGAAGCCGAGGAGGGCGCAGACGGTCGCGGTGGCGACTCCGTGCTGGCCGGCGCCGGTTTCGGCGATCACGCGGTGCTTGCCCATGCGCTCGACCAAAAGCGCCTGGCCGAGGCAGTTATTGATTTTGTGCGCCCCGGTGTGGAGGAGGTCTTCGCGCTTGAGGTAGATCTTTGCGCCGCCAAGTTTCTGAGTAAGTCGCTTGGCGAAGAACAGAGGAGTGGGGCGTCCGGCGTAGGTTTTTAGAAGCTCGCTGAGGCGAGCTTTAAAGCGAGGATCGCGCTTGGCTTTTTCGTACTCGGCCTCGAGCTCCTGAAGCGCCGCCATAAGCGTTTCAGGAACGTAGCGGCCTCCCCAGGGGCCAAAACGTCCGGGTCCCGACTTTTTGAGGGCGGAGTTCCCGCCGTTCGAAAAGCGCGAGGGGTGGAGCAGCCTCGTCTTTTTGGGATTGGAATTCCCACTCAACGAAAAGCGCGTTGAAGCCTGCCCTGAGCTTGTCGAAGGGTGGGCCACCCTCGAATTCTTCTTTGTTACCGATGCAGTTGCCATCTGTTTGAATTCGCCTTATCCGCCTCGCGAACGGCTCTTATGAACGCACGAACCTTTTCAGGATCTTTTTTGCCGGGGCGGGCTTCGACCCCGGAGGAAACGTCAACGCCCCAGGGATGGAGGATGCGCATAGCTTCGGTCACATTCTCCGGAGTAAGGCCGCCAGCAACGACAAGCTTTAACCCTCCTTTGCGCATATCTTCTGCAATGGCAACGGCCTTGCTCCAGTCGAACGAAACCCCAGTGCCGCCCGGCTGCGTCGCTGTTCCTGCATCTAGAAAAAAGGTTTCGAAGAACCCTTTTGGCACGCTCGGTTGACCGTGCACTGTTTTTCTTAATTGGGCGAAGCTCTCTGCCGTTCTCCTACTTGCGTCGCCGCCAGCCAATAGGAACGATGCCGGAAGCGCGATGAATGTTTGAAAACGGGTCGGAAAGAGATCTCGCCCGAATGCTTTTCGCGCTGGTGGAGGATCGCCTTGCGGAAAGACCATTTGATGCTGCACCGCCGTCAATCGCGCCGTATGGACGATCCGCGGCAGGTCCTCGTCTAAATCACTCACCATAACGCCGACCTTCTCGATCTGCTCTGGCACCCGTGATGCGATTTCACTAACCGCAGCCGGCGCTACATATCGCGGACTTTTTTGGTAAAACACGAATCCCAGCGCATCCGCACCCGCTTCGACCGCGACGAGCGCGTCTTCGAGATTCGTGATGCCGCAGATTTTGATCCAGGTCATAGCAACGTCGTGGGTCGTGAATCGTGGGTCAAAACCCTACTGTCATTCCGAACCGCTTCAGCGGTGAGGAACCTGCTTTACATCCCTGCGGATGCAGCTGAGCCCGCTTCGGCGATCAGCCTTCGCAGTTCGTCTCCCGGAGATGACGCCCTCATCAAAGCTTCGCCAATGAGGAATGCGTTATACCCGGCGGAGCGCAGGTGCGCGATATCTCGGCCTCGCTCAATTCCACTCTCTGCGACTGCGACAACCTCCGGTGGCAGCATCTGAGCCACTCTGAACGCGGTGTCCAAATCCACGCTGAAGGTGTGAAGGTCACGACTGTTGACGCCGACAAGGTCGCAGCCTGCCTCCAGTGCGCGCCCCAGTTCTTCCTCGTCGTGGACTTCGCAAAGAATGTCCAGTTGGAAGTTCTTGGCACGCTTGACCAGCGCAAGCAGTTCCTCTTGTGGAAGCGCGGCGGCGATGAGCAGAACTGCGTCGGCGGAGTACGCACGAGCCTCGAGAATTTGGAACTCGTCGATGATGAAATCTTTACGCAGGCAGGGGAGCCGCGTCCCGGCCGAGGCGGCGCGGAGATTCTCGAGCGAGCCCTGGAAAAATTGCTCGTTGGTCAGAACCGATAGTGCAGCTGCTCCGGCCTGCTCCAATTCAAGAGCGAGCTTAGCCGGATCGAAGTCGCTGCGAATCACGCCGCGCGACGGCGATGCCTTTTTCAGCTCCGCGATGATCGCCACGCCTGAAGCGCTCACCGACTCGAGCGCTTTGCGGAAGCCGCGCGGCGAATGCGCAGCCGCCGCCTTCTCGACTTGAGCCAAATCGGACGTGGAAATGGCTTCCTCGACTTTGCGCCGCGTCCCGGCAATAATGTCGGTTAGAGTAGTCACGGTGAATTACATGATTATACGAGACTTCCCGTTATGGAACCCGCAGGATGGTCAAGACCAAACCTCTAGTAACACCGGAATGTAGCGGGCGATCAGTTCGAAGTCTGCCCGATTCGATGTGATCACGCGAGCTCCGGGGGAACGTGCGGTAAGCGCGATCAATACATCGAAGTGTAAGTCCCTCAACTTTTCGGCTGCAAAACCCCGATCGATCCGAATTTCTGCAATGATTTGTCCAGATTCTAGCCAGTTATTGGTTGTCGGTGTGAGTACTGGGTGATTTCTTTCAAGTGTTCGCAGGAACCTGCGTTCCTCAATGGTGTTGGCTCCCCGCCACAGCTCGGCAAGCACCACAGCCGAGGTTCTAACCAATCCGCTCGTTGCCAGAATTCGTTGTTGATGCCTTTGTGTTCGGAGTTGATCGATGAAAATCGAAGTATCGAAGATGACTAAGCTACTCACCTGCGCCTTCGAAGCGGAGTTTCCCCCCGTTTTTCGTCATTAGGTCTTTGAAGCGTCTAAGCGCGACAATTTCCCTGAGAGCGAGGTGAATGGCTTCGGTGCGGGATTTCGCGCCCAGTACTTTTGCGGCTTCGTCGGCCAACTTAGTGTCCAGGCGGATGGAGGTCACAGGCATATATACAATATACTATATTTGTATATACACAGTCCAGAGTGCTAGCTGCCTTTTTTCAGCTCCACTAGGACTTGCCGGGCAATCTCCTTCAGAGTTTCAAAGACGCCTTGGCCCTGGAAGGCGACGGCTTCGAGCACTGGTTCGCCCTTGCGCTGCAGTTCTTTGGTGAGGGTGGGCACAGGCAGGATATTGGGCAGGTCACGCTTGTTGAGCTGCAGAACATAGGGAATCTTGGCGAAGTCGTAGCCGTGCTCTTTCAGGTTGGACATCAAATTGTCGAGCGCTTCGGAATTGGCGTCCATGCGCTCCTGCTGCGAGTCGGCGACGAAGACGATGCCGTCCACGCCGCGCAGGATCAGCTTGCGGCTGGCGTCGTAGAAAACCTGGCCGGGAACGGTGTAGAGGTGAATGCGCGTCTTAAAGCCGCGCACGGAACCCAAGTCCAGAGGAAGAAAATCGAAGAACAGCGTTCGCTCGGTTTCGGTGGCGAGCGAGATCATCTTGCCTTTTTGCTGCTCGGCGGTCTTCTGATAAATGAACTGCAGGTTCGTGGTTTTGCCGCCGAGGCCCGCGCCATAGTAGACGATCTTGCAATTGATCTCGCGGGCTGCGAAGTTGATAAAACTCAAGTCTTTCCCCAAATGGCGGACATTGGCGCCAAAACTAGCCCCGACACGCCACACACGCACACCGGGGACCTTGCGCTGTCCGCTGTGATTTTGGCTTGTTCTTTGGTTTTTATATCATACGAGGCCATTACCGGCAGGGTTACCCTCGTTACCACTTCCAACTAAACTTCCGGGCTAATTCTGGCGAGTGCCTTTTTGGCGGCGTGAAATCCGCACATGCCGTGCACGCCACCACCTGGTGGGGTTGATGCCGAACAGATGTAAATATGTCGGGCGGAAGTTCCGTAGTGCCGCCAGCTCGGGCGAAAGATGAACTGGCGAATGTCCAAAACACCACCCGCGATGTCGCCGCCGATAAGGTTGGCGTCCATGCTCTCGAGGCCGGCAGGTGTAAACACCCGCCGGGCCACAACGCGGTCGCGAAAGCCGGGGGCGAAGCGCTCGATTTGATCTTCCAGCCGCTGCAGCATATCGATCTTCGACCCGTGCGGCACGTGGCAGTACGCCCAGGCCGTGTGCTTGCCGGAGGGTGCGCGGGAGCTGTCGAAAAGAGACGGTTGAGCGAGCAGGACGAACGGCTTGTCGGAAATTTCGCCGTTCCGTACGGCTTTCTCGGATGTGGCGATCTCGTCGAAGCTTCCTCCCAGATGGACAGTCGCAGCACGAGCACATGCCGCGGCCTTCCAAGGAATGGGAGCGCTTAATGCGTAATCGACCTTAAACGCGGCTGGCCCGTAACGAAATCTTCGCAGAATGCGCTTGTAATTCTCTGAGAGTTGGTCTCCCGCTACCGACAGCAGTTGGCGCGGGGTCACATCGCAGACGAAAACGCCGTAATCCGGAAGATCAGTTAATTTTTCAACGCGCGACGAGGTCTTCACTTTTCCGCCCAACTTTTCAAGATAGCGGCATAAGGCATCTGTTAGCGACTGCGCACCGCCTTGAGGAATTGGCCAGCCGACTGCGTGAGCGGGAATTGCCATCAACAATCCGAACGCGCCGCTCATGGTTTCATCCATGCTGAGGAATGAATGCGCGGCGAGGCCGGAGAACAATGCTCGCGTGCGCTGGTTGCGAAATCGTGAGGCAATCGCTTTGGCGGAGAGAAGCGCATGCTTTCCGAATTGCCCCATAAGAAATGGATGTTTCGGAATTGAAGGCATCGGCTGCAATACGTCAGACGCAAACTCCCGCCAGTTTTCTACGAACGGTTGCACCAACTCGACCCAGGCTGCGCCGTCTTCTGCGAGCGAAGCTTTTGCCTGGGTCAGATCGCGTTCGAGAACCACGGCGGTGCCGTCGTCCAAAGGATGGGCCACCGGTACAGGCGAATGGATCCACTGCAAACCAAACTCAGCCAGCGGAAGCGAAGAAAAAAACGGCGAGCCTGCGCCCAACGGATATACGGCCGAGCCAAAATCGTGGAGAAACCCAGGCTCGGTCAACTCCATCGTGCGCACGGCGCCGCCGGGCGTTGGTTCCGCTTCGTAAACATCGACTTGCAGCCCGGCTTGCGCAAGTACGATTGCTGCTGCCAAGCCGTTCGGCCCAGCTCCAACGATGCATGCTTTCCGGTTCATTCAGCTCACTATTCCGTCACCTTCAGATGGTGGTACCATCGCAGGCCAGCCATGATTCGCCACATTTCTCAGATGTATTTTTGCCTCTTACTGATTCTGATTAGTGCTGCAGCGGTCGCACAGGGATCGAACCCAAACGCGATTGTGTTGCACGCCGCGCGTTTGCTTGACGTTGACGCTGGGCGAATCGTCAGCCCTGGTGAGGTGCTCATTCAGGGAGAGCGCATCGTCGAAGTCGGAAGCAGCGTGAAACATCCCGCAGGCGCACAGGTGATTGATCTCGGTGATCGTACGTTGCTCCCGGGACTGATTGATGCGCACGTGCATCTTTTCCTGCATCCCGGCGCTGAAGATTTGCAGACCATCGAGGAGTCTGTACCGCAGCGAACTATCATGGCAACACTGGCAGCAAAAGCTGACTTGATGGGCGGTTTCACCGCCGAGCGGGATATGGGAACGGAAGGTGCGGGGTCG
>Ga0335076_10003192_pt1 | contig 16444 bp, 12 predicted proteins | sample Lox_Sample_25_FD_206717 | JGI IMG/M metagenome (GOLD analysis project Ga0335076, IMG submission 206717) | Soil microbial communities from Loxahatchee National Wildlife Refuge, Florida, United States - Lox_Sample_2.5 | ecosystem: Environmental > Terrestrial > Soil > Wetlands | place: USA...
GGGTGGTGGACGGTCTGACGTGACGGCGCCCGACACGTCCTGGCAGGTCGCGGTGATCGGCGCCGGGACGATGGGCCACGGCATCGCCTACGCCGCGGCACTCGCGGGCTGCACCGTGACGCTCACCGACGCCCGGGAGGACGCGCTGCCCGAGGCCCGGAACCGGATCGAGTCGCTGCTCGCGGGCGGGCTGAAGCGCGGCAAGCTGACCGAAGACGACCGCGCCGCCGTCCACGCGCGCCTCACCTTCGAGCCGGTGCTCGCCGGAGCCGTCCGCCACGCGGACGTCGTCATCGAGGCGGTGGTGGAGCAGATGGCGGTGAAACAGCGCCTCTTCGCCGAGACGGAGCGCGAGGCGCCCGACGGCGCGCTGCTCGCCACCAACACGTCGTCCCTCTCGGTGGGACAGATCGCGGCCGCCCTGAAGGAGCCCTGGCGGCTCCTCGGGATGCATTTCTTCAATCCCGTGCACTCGATGAAGCTGGTCGAGATCGTGACGCACGGACGCACCGGGGCGCCCCAGGTGGAGCGCGCCACCGCATTCGCGCGCCTGCTGGGCAAGGAGCCGATCCTGGTGAAGGACTCGCCGGGGTTCGCGTCGAGCCGGTTGGGCGTCGTGCTCGGGCTCGAGGCGATGCGGATGCTCGAACAGGGCGTCGCCAGCGCGGAGGACATCGACAAGGCGATGGAGCTCGGCTACAACCACCCGATGGGCCCGCTCAAGCTGACCGACCTGGTGGGGCTCGACGTGCGGCTGGCGATCGCGACCTACCTCCACCAGGAGCTGAAGCTCCCGCACTACGCCCCGCCGCAGATCCTCAAGGACAAGGTGGCGAAAGGCGAGCTGGGCAAGAAGAGCGGCAAGGGGTTTTACACGTGGAGCGACTGACCCGCATCACGGACGTCCACATCCACATCCAGCCCTGGCGGGATCTGTTGCCGGCGGTTCAGGACGCGATGCGGAAGGGCAAGGAGGACCACTGGGCCTTCCTGCTCTCGATGATGGACGACCCCAAAGTCCTGCTCGAAGTGATGGACCGGTCGGGGGTCTGGCGGGTGGGCATGGTGAACTACACCAGCCCGGACGTGATGGGGTTCACCGAGACCACCAACACGTTCATCGCGAAGTACGCGCTGGCCAATCCGGAGCGCCTGATGCCCTACGGCGGGGTCCACGCCCGCTTCACCAAGGACCCGGCCGGCGACGTCGACCGGCTGGTGGACCTGGGCATCCGGTGCCTCAAGATCCACCCTCCCCACCAGCTGTTCGCGGCCAACGCCTATACCGAGGGGCTCGACGCCCTCGCCGCCATCTACCGCCGCTGCGAGGAGCGGGGACTGCCGGTGATGGTCCACACCGGGACCAGCATCTTCCCAGGCGCCCGGTCCAAGTACGGGAATCCCATGGAGCTGGACGACGTGGCGATCGACTTCCCGGACCTCCGGATCCTGATGGCCCACGGGGGCCGGCCGCTCTACATGGAGGAAGCGTTCTTCGTCCTCCGGCGTCATAAGAATGTGTGGCTCGACGTCTCCGGTATTCCGCCCTCGAAACTCCTGGAGTACTTTCCCCGCCTCGGCGAGATCGCCGACCGGGCGCTGTGGGGCACCGATTGGCCCAGCCCGGGCGTGAAGGACCTGAAGCAGAACATCGACCAGTTCCTGGCCCTGCCCTTGTCCCACGACCAGAAGCGGGCGGTGCTCGAATCCAATCCGCTGGCGCTGTTTCCCGCCGTCCCCCAGCGGACCTGAAGCGCAGGACCTACCCCCTTTTCACCAGGGAGCGCGCTCCAATGCGTGTCGTTCGTCGTGTCAGTATCCTCACCGCCGCCACTCTGTGGCTGGCGGCCGCCGGCGCGTCGGCGCAGGCGGCGGTCGGGGCCATCGCCTACGATTCCTTCCGGCTGGCGAACGGCCTCCAGGTGCTCTACGCCGAGAAGCACAGTACGCCGGTCGTGACGGTGGACCTGTGGTACCGCGTCGGGGCCCGCAACGAGCGGCCCAAGCTGTCCGGCTTCGCGCACCTCTTCGAGCACATGATGTTCCAGGGGTCGGCGCACGTCGGGAAATCCGAGCACTTCCAGTACGTGGAGCGCGCGGGCGGCGACCAGAACGGCAGCACCCACGACGACTACACGAACTACTTCGAGACCCTGCCCTCCAACCGCCTGAACCTCGCCCTGTGGCTCGAGGCGGACCGGATGCGGTCCCTCGCGGTCACCCAGCAGAACCTCGAGAACCAGCGCCAGACGGTGGAGGAGGAGATGCGCCTCCGGGTGGACAACCAGCCTTACGCCAAGGCCTTCCGCGGCTCCCTCATCTGGCCCTACGACAGCACCCGCTGCTTCGCCTACGCCCACCCGGGCATCGGCGTGATGGAGGATCTCGATTCCGCCAAGCTCGCGGACGTCGAGGCCTTCCACGCGACGTATTACGCCCCGAACAACACCACGCTCGTGGTGGCGGGCGACTTTCAGCCCGCCGAGCTGAAGCGCCTGGTGACGGCCTACTTCTCGGACATTCCGAGCCAACCGGCGCCGCCGTCGGTCACCTGCGACTACACCCTGTCGCCGGGGCTGGCGGTCCGGACGGTGGTGGATTCCCACGCGACCCTCCCGGCCGTGATCCGCGTATACCGGATCCCGCCGGCGGCCGACGGCGACACGCCCGCGCTCGATCTCCTGAACAGCATCCTGGGCCAGGGCGAGAGCTCGCGGCTCAACGTGACGGTGGTCCGGCGCGACACCGCGGCGCTTTCGGCCTCGAGCTTCTCGGTCAACGAGCGCCGGGGTCCCGGCTCCCTGCTGATCCTGGGTATCGCCAACCGCGGCGTCTCCGCGGGGCACCTGGACTCGCTCCTGATCGGCCAGATCGACTCGATTCGGCGGGACGGCGTGACCGCCGATGAGCTCAGCCGGGCCCAGAACCAGTACCGGGCCGGCGTGATCCAGCAGCGGGAAACGACCTTCGGCATCGCCGAAGCCCTCAACTACTACAACCTGCTCTTCCCGAGCGTGGCGGACATGAACACCGACCCCCAGCGCTACCTGGCCGTGACCGGCGACGACATCCGTCGGGTGGCGGCCAAGTATCTCGATCCGGCCAACGCGACCGTGGTGACCGTGCTGCCGCCGTCGAAGCCGCAGGCGGGAGGTGCCCAGTGAGCGCCCGCCCCGTCGTCCTCCTGGCGCTGGCCGGCGCAGTCTTCGCCGGACGGCCGGTCGTCGCGCAGGATTCGTTCCCGCCGCACGCCCCGCCGCCCGCGCCCCTCGCGCCGGTGCGGTTCCCGCCCTTCGTCGAGACCCGGCTCCCCAACGGCCTGACGCTGCTCGTGGTCGAGAGCCACGACCAGCCGATTCTCTCGGCGACGCTGTCCTTCCGGGCCGGGTCGTTCCACGACCCGGCGGGGAAGGAAGGACTCGCCGAGCTGACCGCGCAGATCGTCACGAAGGGCACGCAGGCGCACTCGGCCGAACAGATCGCCGCGACCATCGAAGGGGTGGGCGGCGGGCTGTCCGCGGACGCCGGCCCGGACTTCTTCAACATCTCGACGAGCGCCCTGTCGGAGCACGCGGACGTCGCCCTGGGGCTCCTGGGTGAGGTCGCGCGGAACGCCACCTTCCCCGCCGGCGAGCTCGACCTGGCGCGCACCCAGGCATTGTCGTCTCTCCAGCTCGAGCTGTCACAACCCGGATCGATCGCGAGTCGCTTTTTCCGCCAGGCGATCTACGGGCGCAATCCGTACGGCCGCTCGACCTCGGAAGCCTCGTACCGGGCCATCTCGCGGGACGACGTGGCCGGCTTCGCCCGCCGGTACCTCGTGCCGTCGGGCGCCCTCCTGGTGCTGGCGGGAGACGTGACCCCCGCGGAGGCCCGGGGGTGGGCGACGAAGTTCTTCGGCTCCTGGCGGGGCACTCCCCCGGCCGAGTCGGTTCCCGCGACGCCGCCGGCGCCCAGGAGCACGCAGATCCTGCTCATCAACCGCCCCGGCTCGGTACAGGCCAACATCGTGGTGGGCAACACCACCTACGGTCCGCTGGACTCATCCTACTACGCCACGCGGCTCGCGATGCAGGTGTTGGGTGGGGGCGCCGACGCGCGGCTGTTCCAGATCCTCCGGGAACAGAAGGGCTGGACCTACGGGTCCTACGCGACCCTCGTCCGCCATCGCGGACTCGGGTACTGGCAGGCGACCTTCGAAGGCCGCACCGCCGTCTCCGACAGCGCGCTCCGCGAAATGCTCAACCAGGTGAGCCGGATTCGCACCGAGCCCATCCCGGCGGAGGAGCTGGCCGCCGCCAAGGGCTTCCTGGTCGGCTCGTTCCCCCTGACGATCGAAACGTCTGATCAGGTGGCCGGGGCGGTCGCGAACGCGAAGCTGATGGGGTTGGGGAACACCTACGTGCAGCACTACCGCGAGCACTTGAACCAGGTCACCGCGGCCGAGGCGCGCACCGCCGCGGCCCGGGCCCTGAAGCGCGGCAATCTCACCATCGTGGTGGTGGGGGACGCGGGAGCGCTCTACGACAAGCTGACGGGCATCGCGCCGGTGCAGCTGATGGACGTGGACGGCAAGCGGATGTCGCCCGCCGATCTCCACCCCAGCGCCGCCGCGCTCCCGGTCGATCCGTCTCAGATCGTGGCGCGCCGCGATTCGTTCCTCTTCCTCGTGCGGGGTCAGCCCTACGGCGTGCAGATCTCCGAAATACGAAAGTCGGCGGATTCCCTGATCTATGACGAGCTGTTGAGCCTGGGCCCGATGGGGAGCCAGCACACCATCGTGCAGTTCGATCCCGCGAGCCATCACGTGCGACAGGTCGACCAGACCGGGCAGATGAACGGCCAGAACAGCGCCATCCATCTGCTCTACGCCGGAGACCGGGTGAAGGGGAACGTTTCGGTTCCCCAGACGGGCGCCGCACCCCGGGCGTTCACAGTCGACACCACCATCGCCGCCGACACCTACGACGACAACGCACTCACCCTCCTGGTTCCCACCCTGCCCCTCGAGAGTGGGAAGACCTTCAACATCGGCGTGTTCTCGTCGGGAGACGGGGCGACGCGGGTGCTGACCGCCAAGGTCGGAGCCGCGGATACCGTCACGGTGCCGGCGGGCACGTTCCACGCGTACCACGTCGACATCACCGGAGGCCAGGCGCCCGTGGTCTTCTACATCACCACCGCCTCACCGCGCCGGATCGTCCGGATCGACGTGGTGGGTCAGCCGGTGTCGCTGGAGCTCGCCAAATGAGCGCCGTCCTCACCGCCCGGATCGCGGGCCCGTCGCTCCTCCTGCTCGGCGCCCTGGCCGCGTGCGCGCCGGCGGGCGCGAAGACCGGCCAGACCCCGGCGCCGGTGGCGGCCGCGGACTCGGTCAGCGCCGAGCGGGCCCAGTATCCCTCGACGTACCGGCGGCACCCCAATCCGCCGGTCCTGATCCGTAACGCCACGATCATGACCGCGGCGGGCCAGGAGATCGCCCACGGCTCGATTCTCTTCAAGGACGGCCGGATCGTGGCGGTGGGCGCGTCGGTGACCGCTCCGGCGGACGCGGTGGTGGTGGACGGCACCGGGAAGTTCGTCACCCCCGGCATCATCGACGTGCATTCCCACATGGGCGTGTACGCGGCGCCCGGCACTTTCGCGGAGAGCGACGGCAACGAGGCGACCCGCCCCAACACGGCCGACGTCTGGGCCGAGCACTCCTTCTGGCCTCAGGATCCGCAGATCCCGCTCGCCATCGCCGGGGGCGTCACCACCATCGAAGCCCTGCCCGGTTCTGCCAACCTGATCGGGGGGCGCAGCGCGATCCTGAAGCTGATCCCGGCCCGGACGGTGCAGGAAATGAAGTTCCCCAATGCGCCGTACGGACTGAAGATGGCGTGCGGGGAAAACCCCAAGCGGGTCTACGGGGACCGCGGCGGGCCCTCCACGCGCATGGGCAACATGGCCGGGTACCGTGAGGCGTTCATCGAGGCCGAAGCGTACCGGCGCCGGTGGGACAAGTGGAACGCCAGTCATCAGGGAGACCCGCCGGACCGTGACCTGAAGCTCGAGACGCTGGCCGAGGTGCTTCGGGGGCACATCCTGGTGGAGAATCACTGCTACCGGGCCGACGAGATGGCGCAGATGATGGACCTGGGACGGGAATTCGGGTTCAAGATCCGGTCGTTCCACCACGCCGTGGAGGGCTACAAGATCCGGGACCTGCTGGCGGCGGCCGGCACCGGCGCCACCGTCTGGTCCGATTGGTGGGGGTTCAAGGAAGAGGCCATGGACGGCATTCACGAGAACGCCGCCCTGCTCCAGCAGGCGGGGGTCAAGGTGAACATCCACTCGGACGACGCCGGCGTGATCCAGCATCTGAACCAGGAAGCCGCGAAGGCCATGTACTACGGCATCCAGGCGGGCATTCCGGTGACCCGGGACCAGGCGCTCCGCTGGATCACGGCGAATCCGGCCTGGACCCTGGGCATCGACTCGATGGTCGGGACCCTCGAAACGGGCAAGATGGCGGACGTCGTGCTCTGGTCGGGTGACCCGTTCTCCGTCTACAGCCGGGCGATGCAGGTCTACAACGACGGCTGGCTGGTCTACGATCGTGACGATCCGAAGCACCAACCGCGCTCCGACTTCGAGCTGGGCCAGGAGCCGCTTCCCGGGAGCGATCGATGATCGCGGTCATTCTCGCGCAGACCATCGCGCTCACCGGCGGGACCGTCTACCCGGTCTCCGGGCCGAAGATCGAGCACGCGACGGTGCTCATTCGCAACGGCGCCATCGCGGCCGTCGGGACCAACGTGACCATTCCGGCGGACGCCACCCGGATCGACGTCTCCGGTAAGTGGGTCACACCCGGGCTCATCGACGGGCTGTCGAACCTGGGGCTCGCGGAAATCGACGCGGTGCCCAATACCAACGAGAACAGCACCGGCAAGGACGTCGCCGCGGCCTTCAACGTGTCGGAGGGCATCAACCCCGCCTCTACGCTGATCCCCATCAACCGCGTGGATGGCGTCACCAGCGCGCTCGCGACGCCGGGCGGCGGACTGATCGGCGGCCAGGCCGTGCTGATCGACCTGGACGGCGGGACCATCGAGCAGATGATCGACCGGTCTCCCGCCGCGATGGTGATGGATCTGTCCGAGAACGCGAAGAGCACGGGGAACGGCGCCCGGGCGGGGGTGGCGGCGCGCCTCCGGCAGGTGTTCACCGACGCCCTGGAATACTCCCGTCGCCGGGCCGACTACTCCAAGGCCCAGATGGAGGCCCTCGCCGCGCCGGCGGCCGACCTCGAGGCGCTCTTGCCGGTGCTGCGGGGAGAGGAGCCGGTGCTGGTGAACGTCAACCGGAAGAGCGACATCCTCACGGCGCTGCGGATCGCGAGGGAGTTCAAGCTCAAGCTCATTCTCGCGGGCGCGTCCGAGGGGTGGGAGGTGGCATCCGACATCGCGGCCGCCGGCGTGCCCGTGCTCGTGGCGCCGATGGACAACCTGCCGAGCTACGACGGCCTCGGCACGCGCTTCGGCAACGCCACCATGCTCGCCAACGCGGGGGTCAAGGTCGCGTTCTATTTCTCCGATTCGCACAATGCGCGGGACATCCGGCAGCAGGCGGGCACGGCGGTTTCCTTCGGGATGGGCTGGGACCAGGCCCTGCGCGCCATCACCCTCTCCCCCGCCGAGATCTTCGGCGTCGGGGACAAGTACGGGTCGCTGGACGCGGGGAAGGTGGCGAACATCGTGGTCTGGTCGGGCGATCCGTTCGAGTTCTCGACCGCCGTGGAGCACGTGTACATCCGCGGGCGGGAGATCCCGCTCACGAGCCGGCAGAAGGAGCTCCTCGATCGGTATCGGGCGGTGCCGCCGGCGTACTAGGCGTCAGTGGTCGGTGGTCGGTGGTCGGTGGTCCGTGAAAGCACGAAGGCGGTCATCCGCGCAGATGGCCGCCTTTTGTGTCTTTGTGGGTCACTGACTACCGGCCACTGACCCCTGTCAGTTCGGGTACACGCTCACCTTGAACCGCGTCTTGCTCTTGTGCTCGAACTTGACCTGGCCGTCGGCGACCGCGAAGAGCGTGTCGTCGGAGGCCCGGCGGACGTTGACGCCGGGATGGAACTTGGTGCCGCGCTGGCGGACCAGGATGTTTCCCGACTTGACGAACTCCCCGCCGAAGCGCTTCACGCCCAGGTACTGGGGATTCGAATCGCGGCCGTTTCGGGTCGAGCCGACACCCTTCTTATGAGCCATGGAGTCCTCAGCCGACCTTCACGTCGGCGATCTTCACTTCCGTGAACTGCTGGCGATGGCCCGCGTGGCGGCGATAGCCGGTCCGGCGCGCGAACCGGTAGATCCGGATCTTCCGGGCCTTGCCGTGCCGCACCACCTCGGCCGTCACCTTGGCGCCCTTCACCTTGGGCGTTCCCGCCTGGATGGTCTTCCCATCCGACGTGAGCAGGACCTCGTCGAACGTCACCTTGCTCCCGGGCTCAGCCTCGAGAAGCGGGACTTTGATCGTGATGCCTTCTTCGGCCCGGAACTGCTGGCCTCCGGCGACAAAAATGGCGTACGTCATAGGGGGCGGAACCTAAGAGGGTGCATAGGGTTAGTCAATGGCCGCCGGGGCCTACGCCACCGCGTACTGCTCGGTGACGTCCCGCCCGGCCGGCTTCGCCATCATCCGGAACTCATCCAGCCGCATCATCGGGTCGTCCCGGACCTCCAGCTGGAGGCCGGTCTGCTTCTCCAACTGCCGCAAGAAGTTGGGCTCCTGCTCCACGAGATAGATGGCCACCTCGGGGTGCAGGCGGACCGCCAGCTGGCGCTCCTTGTGGTCCGCCCCGGCCCGCTTGAGCGACCGTTCCATCCGCCGGACGACGACTTCCGGCCGGAAGACCCGGCCCGTCCCGGAGCACGTGGGGCACTCGGCCGTCATGGACTGCCAGAGGGAGGGCCGTACCCGCTGGCGGGTCATCTCGATCAGGCCCAGCTCCGACACCGCATAGGCCTTGGTGCGGGCCCGGTCCCGTCCCAGGTGGGTCCGCAGCTCGTGCAGCACCTTGTCCCGGTTCCCCCGGGTCTCCATGTCGATGAAGTCGACCACGATGATGCCGCCGATGTCCCGGAGCCGGAGCTGCCGGGCCACTTCGCGCGCGGCTTCGACGTTGGTCCGGAGAATGGTGCTCTCGGGGTCCTTCTTCCCGGTGTACCGCCCGGTGTTCACGTCGATCGACACCAGGGCCTCGGTAGGCTGGATGATGATGTAGCCGCCCGTGGGCAGGTCCACCCGCTGGGAGAAGAGCCCCCGGATTTCGGTCTCGATGTCGTACTCGTCGAAAAGCGGGTTCTCCTGCTGGTAGAGCTTGACGCGCTCCAGAAGCGACGGGTCGATCGAGTGGAGGTACTGCTCGATTTCGTTGTAGAGCTGCTTGGAGTCCACCAGCAGCCCGTCGACCTTGTCCGAGAAGAGATCCCGGACGATGCCCCGCGTGAGGCTCGTTTCCCGCTGCACCAGCGCCGGCGCCCGGACCGACTTGCTCTTCCGGACGATCTTCTTCCACAGCCCCACGAGGTGGTCGATTTCCCGCTTGCAGCTCTCTTCGGTGAGGTCGTCCGCGACGGTGCGGATGATCCAGCCGCCCTCGTCCTTCGGCACGAGGCGGGACACCATTTCGCGCAGTTTCCCGCGAAGCTCGCGGTTCTCGATTTTGCGGGAGACGCCGACCTTCGAGGCGTACGGCATGTAGACCAGGAACCGGCCCGGCAGGGAGATCTGCGCGGTCACCCGGGGCCCCTTGGTGCTGATGGGCTCCTTGATGACCTGCACGAGCTTGGTCTGTCCTCGCTTCAGCTCGTCCTGGATGTTGGGAAGGGGACGCCGGCCCCGGCGGCCGCCGCCGCCCTTGGGGGAGCGTCCCTGCTGCGGTGACCCGGAGGCCGTCGCGGCGGGGGTGTCGGTGCCGTTTCCGGTCCCGTCCCCATTGGTGGGCTCGTCGTCGACGTCCTCGGGCTCCCCGGGCTCATCCTCGTCTTCCGACTCGATCAAGTCGGACGCATGGAGGAAGGCACTTTTCTCGGCGCCGATATTCAGGAACGCGGCCTGAATACCGGGAAGTACGGCTTCTACCTTGCCGAGGTAGATGTCTCCGACGGAGCGCCGGGCATCCGGACGATCGACCAGGAGTTCAACAAGGCGGTCGTCCTCGAGAATGGCCACGCGGGTTTCCCGCTGGCTCCCGCTGATCAGAATTTCTCGCTTCAAAGCACGAATCCTTTACGCCCCCGGCAGGCCAACAGCCCACGGGGGTCCCCAGGTGGTTCCAGCAATTAACGGATGAGGCAGAGCCCGAAAGACCGGAGTGTCGAGAAACGAGATGGACCCGGACGCCCGCGGCGGGCGGCAGGATGCGCGTCAACGACGCGAACGGAGCCAGAGTCCCAAGCACGTTGTAAATCTAAGCGGCCTTGTAAGTTAGGTCAATCCAACTAGCTTCTCTGCCGAAATGCGCGCCGACCCGCGAGACCCTACGAACCCGACCTACCCCGCGTTCCAGTATCCCGTCACCCGGAAGTCGCCGCAGGTAGACGACTATCACGGCACTCCCGTCGCGGACCCCTACCGCTGGCTCGAGGACGTGGACACCCCCGAAACTCGGGCGTGGATCGAGGCCCAGAACGCGCTCACCTTCGCCTTCCTGGAAGGGGTTCCGTCCCGGAAGGCCATCCACCAGCGGCTCACCGAGCTGTGGAGCTACGAGCGCTACGGCGTCCCCACCCACAAGGCCGGCCGCTGGCTCTACTTCCGGAACGACGGGCTCCAGAATCAGGCCGTGCTGTACCGCGCCGATGCCCTGGACGCCCCGCCCACCATCCTGCTCGACCCCAACCTCCTCTCACCGGACGGGACCACGGCGCTCGGCGTCACCGCCCTCAGTGAAGATGGGCGCCTCCTGGCCTACTCCGTTTCGGAGAGCGGATCCGACTGGAACGAGATCCGGGTGCGGGAGGTGGATTCGGGAGCCGACCGGCCCGACCGGCTGTCCTGGGTGAAATTCTCGTCGATTGCCTGGACGCACGACGGAAACGGGTTCTTCTACAGCCGCTATCCCGTTCCGGAGGACGGAGATCCGCTGCTTCAGGTAAACAAACATCACAAGCTCTATTACCACCGCCTGGGGACGCCGCAGGAGACCGATCTCCTGATCTTCGAGCAACCCGACCAGCCCGATTGGGGGATCGCCGCCCAAGTGTCCGAGGATGGGCGGTACCTGGTCCTGTCGATCTGGCTCGGGACCGACCGCCGGAACCGGCTCTACGCGGTCGACCTGGGGGACCCGCTGCACCCCCGCCTGACCGCTCCCGTGAATCGGCTCCTCGACCGGTTCGACGCCTCCTACGGCTTCCTAGGAAACGACGGCCCCGTGTTCTACCTGGTGACCGACCGCGAGGCCCCCCGGCGGCGCGTGGTGTCGCTCGCGATCACCGATCCCGCCCTCCGCCTCTCCCCCATCGTCGCCGAGCAACCGGATACCCTCGAGTCCGCGCATCTCGCCGGCGACGTCCTGGTGGCGAGCTATCTCCACCACGCCCACGCCCTGATGCGGCGGTTCCGGCTCACCGGCGAGGAGCTGGCCCCCGTCACCCTTCCGTCGTTGGGGTCCGTGGCCGAAGTGTCGGGGGAGCGGCGGTCCACCACCATCTTCTTCGCGTTCACGTCGTTCCTCACCCCGACGGCCATTCTGTCGCACGACGTAGGGACCGGAGCCACCGCTCCCTGGCGGTCGCCGGTCGTGAAGTTCGACGCCGCCCGTTACGAAACGCGCGAGGTGTTCGTGCGGTCCCGGGACGGGACGGAGCTCCCGATGTTCGTGACCGGCCGTCGCGACGCACCGGCGAACGGGGATGCGCCGGTGTACCTGTACGGGTACGGCGGATTCAACGTGAACCTCACGCCGGCCTTCTCGGCGGGCATCATCGCGTGGCTCGAGCTGGGTGGGGTGTTCGCCCTGCCGGTGCTGCGGGGCGGCGGGGAGTACGGCGAGGCGTGGCACGAGGCGGGGATGCTCGCGCGCAAGCAGAACGTCTTCGACGACTTCTTCGCGGCGGCGGAGTGGTTGATCGCGCACCGGATCACCCGCCCCGGCCGGCTCGCGATCGGCGGCGGCTCCAACGGCGGGCTGCTCGTGGGCGCCGCGATGACGCAGCGCCCCGATCTCTTCGGCGCGGCGCTCCCCGCGGTGGGCGTGATGGACATGCTGCGCTTTCACAAGTTCACCATCGGCTGGGCCTGGGTGCCGGAGTACGGCTCCGCCGACGACCCGGCGCAGTTCCCCACCCTCCTGGCGTATTCTCCCCTTCACAACCTGCGACCCGGGACCCGGTACCCGGCGACCCTGATCACCACGGCGGACCATGACGACCGCGTGGTGCCGGGGCACTCCTTCAAGTTCGCGGCGGCGCTTCAAGCGGCGCAGGCGGGTCCGGCCCCGGTGCTGATCCGGGTCGAGACCAAAGCGGGGCACGGCGCCGGCAAGCCGACGGCCAAGCTGATCGACGAACAGGCGGACCGCTGGGCCTTTCTGGTCCGGGTCCTCGGACTGGCGTAGCTTCTTCGGATGGCCAAGGTCACCTGCTCGCTCTGCGGCACCTCGGTGGATGCCCGGACGATGGTCGGCGCTCAGAAGCTCGAGCCCGCCATCGTCAACCTGATCAAGCGCGATCGGCCGGAATGGCCCGGCACCCGGGGGATCTGCCAGAGCTGCCGCGAGCAGTACCGCGCCAAGAAGTTCCTCGGCTACCTGGAAGAAGAGTTCGACAAGATCTCGGACATGGAGAAGTCGCTGGTCACCCGCCTGGTGGGCCGCGGCCGCGTGAGCCGCCTGGTGAACCAGGAGTTCGAAGCCCAGATGACGATGGGCGAGCGGGTGGCGGACAAGGTGGCGCAGTTCGGCGGGAGCTGGACCTTCATCATCCTGTTCAGCGGCATTCTCATCACCTGGATGACGATCAATTCCGTCCTGGTGCTGAAGAAGCCGTTCGATCCCTTTCCCTACATCCTCCTCAACCTGGTGCTGTCGGCGCTCGCGGCGCTGCAGGCGCCGGTGATCATGATGAGCCAGAACCGTCAGGCGGAAAAGGACCGGATGCAGGCCAAGCAGGACTACGAGATCAATCTGATGGCGGAGATCGAGATCCGGGACTTGCACGACAAACTGGACTCACTGCGGTTCAAGCAGTGGCACGAGCTGTGGCACCTGCAGCAGCGACAGCTCGAGCTTCTCGAGCACCTGCACAAAGAGCTGTCACACCCGGAAGAGCAGACCGTCGAGCCCGGGCCGTACAAACCGCCGGAACTCTAGTGCGGAGTGGCGAATGCGGAATGCGGAATGACCTATTCCGCACTCCGCATTCCACACTCCACACTTGGGCTAGTCGATGAGGTCGCCCAAGAGCTGCCGCGCGATCACGATGCGCTGAATCTCGCTCGTGCCTTCCCCGATCTCGCAGATCTTCGCGTCCCGCATCATCCGCTCCACCGGGTACTCCGTCGTATAGCCGTAGCCGCCGTGCAGCTGCACCGCCTTCGTCGTCGCGCGCATCGCGAGCTCCGAGGCGTACAGTTTGGCCATCGCCGCTTCCCGCTTGAACGGATGGCCGTGCTGCTTGAGCCACGCGGCGTGGAACACCAGGTGCTTGGCGCACTCGATTTCGGTGGCCATGTCGGCGAGCGCGAAGTGCACGCCCTGGAAGCTCGCCACCGGGCGCCCGAACTGCTTCCGGGTGGACGTGTAGGTCAGGCACTCGTCCAGCGCCCCCTCGGCGATCCCGAGCGACAGGGCCGCGATGCCGATGCGGCCGCCGTCCAGGGTATGGAGGAACTGCCGGAACCCGTTGTTCACGGGACCGAGGACGTTCTCCTTCGGAACGACGGCGTCCTGGAAGACCAGCTCCCGCGTGTCCGAGGCCCGCCACCCGAGTTTGTCCTCCTTCTTTCCCGCCAGCACGCCGCGGATCTTCGGCAGCCCGGCCTCGTGCCCGATCCCCACCCGCGCCGCCTCGGCCAGATCGACCGTGTCCTTGGTGACGATGAACGCGGTGATACCGTGGGTCTTCTTGGCGGCCGGATCGGTCCGTGCCGTGGCCACGAAGATCTCCCCCACGCCCGCGTGGGTGATGAAGATCTTCGACCCGTTCAGGACGAAGTGATCGCCCTTGTCGACGGCCATGGTCTTGGTGCCGCCCGCGTCCGACCCGGCGCCCGGCTCGGTCAGGCCGAACCCCCCCAGCACTTTGCCGGAAGCGAGGAGCGGCACGTACTTCTTCTTCTGATCCGGGGTGCCGAAGTCGACGATGGGGGAGGTGCCGAGCGTGGTGTGCGCGGAGATGGTGATGGCGTGACTGGCGTCCACCTTCGCCATCTCGTGAATCACGATCATGTAGGACAGGTAGTCCATTCCCGAGCCGCCCAGCTCCTCCGGCCAGGGGATCCCGAAGAGCCCCAGGTCCGCCATCCGTTTCACGTTGTCCCAGGGGAACTTCGACTCGAGATCGTAGGCCCGGGCGGAGGGGCGGACCACCTTCGTGGCGAAGTCCCGCACCATCTCCCGCACCTGCAGGTGTTGCTCGGTGAAATAGAGATCGTCGTGCATGCCGCAATATAGGCGGGGGGCGCTAGCTTTCGCAGCGTGACCGGACGCGCGCTCCTCCCCTTCCTGGTGCTGGCCGTCGCGCTGGCGGCCTGCCACGATGCGGTGGCCCCGGTGACACCCGCCGCCCGCGGTCCGTACCTCGCTCCGGTCGATTCCGGGTACGACTTCTCGGTCTTCGTCGCGTCGCCCCCGGGCGACACGTCCCGGCTGCTCGTGGTCGAGCGCGGCGGCCGCATCCTCCTGCGCAAACACGGCGTCCGCCAGGACTCGGCCTTCCTCAACTTGACGGCGCTGACCGGCGGCGCTTCCGAGTACGGGGTCTACAGCGTCGCCTTTCATCCCCGGTACGCCGCCAACCGGCAGCTCTACGTCTATTACGTGGACAACGCCGGCGCCGGGCACCTCAGTCGCTTCCTGGCGGACGCCTCGTTCGACCACGCGGACCCGACGAGCGAGCACACGATCCTGGCGGTTCCGGAGTCGTCCGACGCGGTCCTCTACGGCGGGGTGGTCGCGTTCGGACCCGACGGCAAGCTCTATCTCGCCCTCGGAGACGGCGACGCGGGCCAGGGGCCGGGCACGGTCTCCCTCGCCCAGGACAGCACGTCACTCCTGGGCAAGTTCCTTCGCCTGGACGTGGACGCGGCCGACCCGTACGGCATCCCGCCCGACAACCCGTATGTCGGTCGCCCCGGCTGGCGCGGGGAGATCTGGCAGCTGGGCCTGCGGAACCCGTGGCGGTGGAGCTTCGATCGCCAGAACGGCGACCTCTGGATCGGGGATGTCGGCGAACACGCGTGGGAGGAGATCGACTGGCTTCCGGGCGGCGCGGCGGCCGGGAACAACTTCGGCTGGCCCTTCATGGAAGGGAACGCGTGCTACTCGCCCGCGGGTGCCCCATGCTGGGGCTTGTGACCCCGGTGCTCGCATACCTGCACGATCCGGCCTGCGCCGTGGTGGGCGGCTACGTCTATCGGGGGAAGGCGTACCCCGAGCTCGACGGGGTCTATCTCTATGGGGACTACTGCGCCGGCTGGGTCCGCGGGTTCCGGCTGGTAAACGGCGTCCCGGTGGAGGCCTTCACCCCGCTTGCCTCGCCCGTGGTCAACGACAACGTGGTGTCGTTCGGAGAGGATGCGAGCGGCGAGGTGTACGTCGTGATGGCCTCGGGGCTCATCTATCGCGTGGCGCCGACGCAGTGACAATAGAGTCGGAACGCGGAGTGCGGAATGCGGAAACGACCGCGGTGAGTCATAGCCCACACACATCACAGCCGCCGCAGTGCCGGAGCTGCTCGCCGAAATAGGCCAGCAGCATCCGACGGCGGCAACCACGGCGCTGCAGGTAGATCTTCATTGCCGGAGCGATCCCGGGCCAGTGCAGATCCTGATCCCGCCAGAGCACCAGGCACTCCGCCGGCTCCCCGTCGCGCCCCGCCCGTCCGGCCTCCTGGTAGTACCCGTCGAGCGTGTGCGCCGGGCCCCAGTGCAGGACCGTTCGCACGTCGGGCTTGTCGATGCCCATGCCGAACGCCGTGGTCGCCACCACCGCGCCGAGGCGATCGTCCAGGAACGCCTTGAGCGTTTCGCGCCGGACCCGCGCAGTGAGCCCGGCATGGTAGGGCGCCGCCTGGATGCTCCGGAGGAGCAAGGCCCGGGTCACCACTTCCGCCAGCCGCCGCGTCGGGGTGTAGACGATGGTCGCGCCGACACCCGCCCGGACCCGGTCCGCGACCTCACGGAAGCGGGCCCGATCATCGCGAACCGAGCGCACCGCGAAACGCAGGTTGGGACGGTC
>Ga0335076_10003193_pt1 | contig 16441 bp, 16 predicted proteins | sample Lox_Sample_25_FD_206717 | JGI IMG/M metagenome (GOLD analysis project Ga0335076, IMG submission 206717) | Soil microbial communities from Loxahatchee National Wildlife Refuge, Florida, United States - Lox_Sample_2.5 | ecosystem: Environmental > Terrestrial > Soil > Wetlands | place: USA...
CTTATCTGCGCAAGGCGGTGCCGATGGATCCCTGGGATCATCCGTATATCTACCGACAGCCAGGAGAGCATGCCGAATACGATCTGATCTCGCTCGGTAAGGATGGACAGCCGGGCGGTGCCGGGGAAGACGCGGATATCACCAACTACTGAACACCGATGCGCTACCAGGTAAAGGCCGTCAAGTCCGGGGCGGGAGAGGTGGTCTCCCTGCTGCTCGAGGCGCGCGATGTCGGCGACGCCAACCAGCAGGCGCAAGCCCAGGGCTACATGGTGGTCGGCGTACGACCGGCAAGGACGTTATCGCTGCCACAGTCGCTCGGTGCGACGCGCTTCCCGCTGGTGCTCTTTACGCAGGAGTTGCTCGCTCTGCTGGGCTCCGGTATCAGCTTGCTGGAGGCAATCGAAACATTGACCGAGAAGGAATCTCGCGGCGCTACGGCAAATGTGCTTGCGGGCCTCGCTCAGCGCCTCAAGCAAGGCCAGTCTTTTTCGGCCTCGCTGCAGGCATTTCCACAGACTTTCCCCGACCTCTACGTGTCTACGGTGCGCGCGAGTGAGCGCAGCGGTGGCCTGTCGGAGGCGCTTGGACGCTATGTCGCGTATCAGACCCAGCTCGACGGTGTGAAGAAACACCTTGTCAGCGCTTCGATCTATCCCGCGATCCTGATCATCGTCGGTGGCCTGGTCTGCCTGTTTCTGCTCGGATATGTGGTTCCACGCTTCTCTCACATCTACGAGGACATCGGCGGCGATCTGCCCTGGCTTACGCGATTGTTGATGGCCTGGGGTGCCTTCGTGGAGAAGCGCGGGCTGTTGCTCCTGGGTGTGCTGGCCGCCACTGTGGTCGCGCTTGTGGCGTGGCTGAGACAGCCTTCGGCCAAACTCTGGATCGGCCGGCAGCTCGAGCGTATTCCGGCGTTGGGCGAACGGGCGCGTATCTACCAGCTCACGCGGTTCTATCGCACCGTGGGCATGCTTCTGGCGGGCGGGACGCCGGTGACGCAAGCTCTTGGAATGGTGTCGGGCCTGCTCGATCAGCAGCTGCGGCAGCGTTTGGAACTGGCGACGCGCAGCATTCGGGAAGGGCAACCGATTTCGGTGTCGCTGCATGCGCAGCGCCTCACGACACCCGTAGCGCTGCGGATGCTGCGCGTGGGCGAGCGAACCGGCCAGATGGGCGACATGATGGAACGCATCGCCGTCTTTCACGAGGAGGAGCTCGCGCGCTGGGTCGAGCGCTTTACGCGCATCTTCGAGCCGTTGCTGATGGCACTGATCGGCGTGGTGATCGGTGGGATAGTGGTGTTGATGTACTTTCCGATCTTCGAGCTGGCCGGGAGCATGCATTGAACCCGCGCGAATTGGAATCAGCGCCCCTCATTCTTCCCGAGGATATCCTGCGAGCGCGCACCGCAGCGCAGACGAGCGGAAAGCGCGCGGTGGACATTTTGGAGGAGCAGGCGGGCCTGCCGCCCGAGGGCTTCGTCGCGGCGCTTGCGGCTACGCTCGGCTACACGGCGGCGTTCATGCATGAGCTCGACAACCTCAAGCCGGCCTTCGATTTGCTCCCTTATACCGAAGCCCTGGCGCACGGTTGCATGCTTGCCCGAACCCCCGATGGCGAGCTGGTGCTGGCATTCGGCGATCCGTTCGACCCGACGCTGCGCCCGTGGGCCGAGGAACGCATTCCGTGCGCGTTCGACTGGTGTCTGGCGCACGCGGCAGACGTCGCAGCCTACCTTGCGCGCTACGGCGAAAGCATGCGCGCGATGGACTCGGTGGTTACCGAGTCAGCCGAGGAAGAAGGGGGCCGCAACCGATTGGAAGAGCTTTCGCTGAGAGCCATCAGCGAAGCCGGCAGCCCCGTCGTGAAGCTCGTGCAGTCTACCCTCTACGACGCGCTGAGGGCCGGGGCCAGCGATATTCATCTCGAAACGACCGGTACGCAGCTGGTCATCAAATATCGGCTGGACGGCGTTCTGAACGTCATGGGAACTGCGCAGGGCCTCGATATGGCCGAGCAGGTAATCTCGCGCGTCAAAGTCATGGCGGAGCTCGACATCGCCGAGCGACGCATCCCGCAAGACGGTCGTTTCAAAGTCCTAGCCCAGGGCCGCGAGATCGATTTCCGCGTTTCGATCATGCCGAGTATCTTCGGCGAGGACGCGGTGCTCCGGATCCTGGACAAGCAGAGCCTCACCGATCACGTCAAGGGATTGAACCTGGATGCCCTTGGGTTCGATGCGCAGGCGGCTGCGACGCTGCGCCGACTTTCGGGCGAACCCTACGGAATGCTGCTGGTTACCGGCCCTACGGGCAGCGGCAAGACCACGACGCTCTACGCCGCGATCTCCGAGATCAACCACGGATCGGACAAGCTCATCACCATCGAGGATCCGGTCGAATACCAACTGCCCGGCGTGCTGCAGATCCCCGTGAACGAGAAGAAGGGGCTCACCTTCGCGCGCGGACTGCGCTCGATTTTGCGTCACGACCCCGACAAGATCATGGTCGGCGAGATTCGCGATCCCGAAACGGCGCAGATCGCGGTGCAGGCAGCGCTGACGGGTCATCTGGTCTTCACCACGGTGCACGCCAATAACGTATTCGACGTGATCGGCCGCTTCATGCATATGGGCGTGGATCCGTACAGTTTTGTATCCGCCCTGAACGGGATTGCTGCGCAACGCCTGGTACGCGTGAACTGCAACCACTGCGCCCAGGATGTAGCGCCCGATGCGCAACTGCTGGCCGAATCCGGCCTCACGCTGGAGCAGTTGCAAGGTTGGCGCTTGCGCGCGGGACGGGGCTGCGGTCAGTGTCGCGGTAGTGGCTTCCGCGGGCGCCGGGCGATTTCGGAGATCATGGTCCTCAACGACGAGATCCGCGAGTTGATCACCGCGCGCGAACCGATCCGACGCGTCAAAGAAGCAGCGCGCAAGCAGAACACGCGCTTCCTGCGCGAAGCCGCACTCGACGTCGTGCGCAGCGGCGACAGCACACTTCAGGAGATCAACCGTGTCACGCTCGTTGGGTAGCGCTTTGACAGGCAGGCGGCTGCGCGTGGAGCTCCGGCCTGCGTCGGTACGAGTTGTCCGACAGGTAACGCTCCCTCGCCCGCGCCACGTTCCGTCTCGCCCGATCGCGGTTGAGCTTTTGCCCACAGGCCGCGAAGAACCGATCGAGCCTTGGCGCGGCGCAGTCGATGCACTTGGTGTCGCGCTACGCGAGCAGCGAGGTGAGGTTGGCAACGTGGATCTCGTGCTTTCTGATCACTTTGTGCGCCATCTCCTCATTCCATGGAGCGAAGCGCTGGTCGGAGACCGCGAGCGTCTAGGCTTCGCACGCTTGGCTTTTCGAGACCTGTACGGCGCCGTGGCGGATACTTGGGACGTGTGCCTGGACGAGCAACCTGCCGGTCAGGCTTCGCTTGCTTGTGCAATCGATCTTGCACTGGCATCGGCGCTGAGGGAGGTGGTGGCGCGCACGGGAGGACGTTTGATGGCGCTCGCGCCAGCGCTTGCCGATTGTGTCAATCGCCATCGCTCCATGCTCAAAGTGCCGGAATTCTGCTTCGCCGCCGCCGAGCCGGGACGAATCAGTCTCGCGTTCCACTCGCGCGGAGGGTGGCAGGCGGTGCGCAGTCGTCGAATCGAGGGCCCGCTGCCCGAGGTGCTCCCGACGTTGCTGAAGCAGGAAGCCGTGGTGGGCGACGCTACAGGGGGTGGAATGCTGTACGTGTGCGCAGATGCCGTACCTGACGCTGTACCCTTTACGGTCCCCGGTTGGCGGGTCGCCTTCCTTGGCAATGGCAGCTACGCCAGAAGCCAAGCAGCCGATCCTCAACTGGTGGCGGCTGAAAGCTGACCGGTTCTGAAACGTGACGGTGCGCACCCTCCAGCTGGATTTTCTGCAACCGACCGGTCGCCGCTCGCGCCTCGGTTCATGGCTCTTGCTCGTCGGCGCGATAGCCGCCGTTGCTGCGATGGCTTATCAGAACCATCTCGCCGGTGAAGTAGCGGCGCGAGATGCGCGGCTGACGGCTCTGCGCGGCATCGCCAACCGTTCGCTGCCTGCTCTATCGGGCCAGGATTCCGATACCCCCGAGATGCGCGATCAAATCAAGAAAGCTAACGCCGTGCTGCAAGTCATGAACGTGCCCTGGGGCGAGCTGTTTGCCGCGATCGAGTCAGCCGAGGACGGGACCGTTGCGCTGCTGGCGGTGCAGCCAGATCCGCGCAGCCGCAGTGTGTTGATCGGCGGCGAAGCACGCACCCTGCCAGCAGTGTTGGCGTATATGGCACGGCTTGAACGCACGAATCGCCTGCGCGACGTTGTCCTCGTGAACCATGAAGTGAAGAGCAAGGAGCCGGGACAACCGATAGGCTTTACGTTGTCGGCCGGGTGGCGGGAACAACGATGAGCGCGCCTTCGTTGACCTCGCGCACGGCCTGGACTGTCAAGCGCACACTCATCAAGCTGCGCTGGCCTGGACTGGCCGGTTTGGGGTTGCTGGTTTTCACCGCCGGACTTACGCTGGTTACCATTCAGTCGACCCGCGAGCGGCTCCGCGGATTGAACGAGGAGGTGGCGGCGCTGAGCGCGCGCCTCGGTCAACGGGGGACGGGCAACCCTGTTGGGAGCGGACGCAGTCAGTTGTCGAATTTCTATGCGTTTTTTCCATTGATCGAGGATGTTCCCGAACTGCTGGGGCGGATCCACCAGGCTGCGTTGCAGAATCAGTTACTGCTGAATAAAGGTGAATACAAGCTGAGCCGTGAGGCGGATTTTCGCCTTGCGCGCTACGAGGTGACGCTGCCGCTAAGTGGCGACTACAGTCGAGTGCGCGGATTCGTAAACGGCGTCCTGCAAGCGGTGCCGTCAGCCGCGTTGGACGAACTGACGCTCAAACGCGAGTCGGTCGATCAATCCGAGCTGGAAGCGAGGGTACGCTTCAGCTTGTTCTTGGGAGCGCAGTGATGAAAGTGAATCCCAAGCTGCGCGCGGCGCTGCTTATCGGAGCCCTCGCCCTTACGCTGGGGGCGGTACGCTGGGCGGACAAGCTTACGGACATGAACGAGGCGAGCGCAGGGGCAGTAGCGGAAGCGACGCCACGGGAACGCAACGGTTCTCCACCTGCTAAGGCTGCCGGTCAGACCGCACCCGCGTTGGACCTCGGGAAACTGCAGCGCGCGCCTCCAGTGGATCCCAACGGCGATCCGTTCGGGGCGCGGAACTTTCGACCCGCTCCACCGAAGCCAAAGGCAGGTTCTTCGCCTCTGGCGGCGAGCATTGCGCCTCCACCCGCGCCGCAAGCGCCGCCCCTTCCGTTCGCCTACATCGGACGTTTGTCGGAGGAACGCGATACTACGGTGTTCCTCGCTATGGGCGAGCGCAACCTCGTATTGAAACCGGGTGATGTGATCGATGGTACGTACAAGCTCGAGGAGGTGAACGACAGCGGGGTGGTGCTGACCTATCTTCCGCTCAGTCAGCGACAGACGCTTTCTATCGGAACTCCATGATGCGGAGCCTCCTGACGCTGCCGGCTGTCTTCTGCTGTTGCCTCTTGAGCTCGTGCGCGGGGTGGCAGTCTTACGAGAAGGGGCGGGAAATGATGGCCGCGGGCGATACCATCGGGGCTCTGGCCAAGTTGGAAGAGGCCGTGAAGGCCGCTCCGAACAATTTCGAATATCGACAGACCTACGAGCAGGACAAGACGCTTGCGGTCGAACGTTGGGTGGCGGACGGGGATCTGCTTCGCGGCTCCGGGGATCTAGACAAAGCCGAGGTCAGTTATAGACGGGCGCTGCGGTATGCCCCCACGAACAAGACCGCGTTGGCGGGGCTCGCGCTGATCGAACAAAGGCGCCGCAATCTGGCCGCCATCAGCGCCGCCCGGACGGAGATCGAAGCCGGTTCATTTGACCAAGCGGAAAAAAACCTGAAAGCGGTTGTGGCGCAGGATCCCGAGCTGGTCGAGGCGCGCGCGTTGCTCAGCCAGATCTACGACAAAAGGGCTGCCGCCGCCGCGTCGTCTCAACCGGTTCTGAAATCGGCCTTTAGCAAGCCGATCACATTGGAATTCCGCGACGCCACGCTGAAATCGGTGTTTGAAGTCATCTCCCGAACCTCCGGCATCAACTTCGTCTTCGACCGCGACGTGCGTGCCGATACGCGCGTGAATATTTTCGTGCGCAACAACTCGCTCGATGACGTGGTCAAGCTGATCCTCGTCACGAACCAACTTGAACGCAAACTGCTCAACGAGAATTCGGTATTGATCTACCCCAATACGCCGGCTAAACAGAAGGAATACCGGGAGCTGGTGGTACGCAGCTTCTATCTCGCCAACGCCGACGTGAAACAGGCGGTCAATCTCGTGAAGGGCATGGTCAAGACCCAGGATGTCTTCATCGACGAGAAGCTGAATCTCATGGTGGTGAAAGACACCCCTGAGGCAGTCAACGTAGTGGAGCGACTGGTCCGATCGCTGGATCTCGCCGAGCCGGAGGTGATGCTCGAGCTCGAGGTACTGGAAGTCTCGCGCACCAGGATGCAGACGCTCGGGATTCAATGGCCGACGAGCCTCAGCTACGGGAACCCGGCCTTGTCTACCGGCAGCACGCCGGGCACTGGCGGAACAACGACGCCACCGGCCAACATTCCCTTGAACACCACGAATGGGCTGGTGTGGTTTACCGCAAACCCTGCGATTGTGGTCAATTTGCTGGCGCAGGACAGCGACGCCAGACTGCTGGCCAACCCCAAGGTTCGCGTGAAAAACCGGGAGAAAGCCAAGGTCCACATTGGTCAGAAGGTTCCTGTGATCACGACCACGTCGACTGCTAACGTTGGGGTATCCTCGTCCGTAAGTTACCTCGACACAGGGCTGAAGCTGGATGTCGAGCCAAATATCTACCTGCGCGACGAGGTGGCGATCAAGGTTGGTCTGGAAGTCAGCAACATCACCCAGACGTTGAACATTAGCGGCACCATCGCTTATCAGCTCGGGACGCGCAACGCGGCGACCGTACTTCAAATCAAAAACGGGGAAACAGCGATTCTGGCAGGGCTCATCCAGGACGACGACCGGGTGAGCGCGCAGAAGGTCCCTGGGTTGGGCGACATTCCGATCGTAGGGCGACTGTTCAGGAATCAGACCGACGATCGCGAGAAAACCGAGATCATTCTCCTGATTACACCGCGGATCGTGCGAAGCATCAATTGGCCGCAGAGCGCAATAGTCGACACGCCGGTCGGCACGGATTCCTCGATTGGAGCTCCATCTCTGCGCATCGCCCAGACATCTCCTGGGGCGCTCGCGCTCGCGCCGGCGCAGGGAGTTGGTCCTGCGCAGGGCAGGCCGACGCCGGCGCAAGGGGCGATACCCGCCCCGCAGGAGGTCGCACCGGTCGAGGCTGCGCCCGGGTTGCTGATGGCCGCGCCGCTCGCTGCAAAGACCGGAAACGAATTCATGGTTTCCGTCGGGTTGCCGCCAGGCACGGCGGCAGTCAGCGCACGATTAGAGCTGGCCTTCGATCCCACGCAGTTGGAGCCGCTCGGCGTAGCTGTATCCGCACCGGGTCGGTTGCCGCTCAAGGTGGAAGGGAGCGCATCCGTCCGCTTCAAGGTCGTGGCGCAGCAGGGGCAGGCGCAGTTACGCGCGGAGCAGGTCGTAGGCCTCGACGCCTCCGGCGGAACATTGCCGATGCTCGCGCCGGCACCCGTAGACATCACGATCACGCCCTGATCGAGCGGTGGCGAAAGTCGGTTTGCCCATGGCGCAGCGTGGCTTTACTTTTATCGAGCTGGTGATCGTGGTTGCAATCGTAGCGATCCTGGTGGCCGGCTTGATCCCGCTTGGAGAGGTCGCGAGTCAGCGTGCGAAAGAGCAGGATCTGCACGCCGCACTGCGTGATATCCGCACCGCCATCGATGCATACAAGCAAGCCACGGAGGACGGGCGCGTTGCTCGCAAGGCAGATGAAACCGGCTACCCGCCGTCGCTGGATGTTCTCGCTGCCGGCGTTGCCAACGAAAAAGACGTGGAAAAGCGCAAAATTTATTTCTTGCGCCGCATCCCTCGCGACCCTTTTTTTTCTGACGCCGAAGTGCCTGCCGCGAAGACTTGGGGTTTGCGCAGCTATGAGAGCCCACCGGACAACCTGCAGGAAGGCAAAGATGTTTTCGATGTGTACTCGCAATCGAATGGAAAGGGCCTCAACGGCGTTCCGTACAAGCAGTGGTGACCGCGGTGAAGACGGACCGTAGGAGGTGAAACTTGGGTGGCGCGCGGCACAATTCCCAACCACCGTCTGAGTTCTTCGCCCGGCGCGAACGGCTGGCCCAACACGTACAGGCTGGCGACGCTAGACTCGCTCCGCGTCCTTCGCGTGTGGGGCATTGCGGATTTACGCTCATCGAACTCATCATCGTTCTCGCGATCCTCGCCCTGCTTCTGACGATAGCCGTGCCGCGTTACTTTGCTCACTTGGAGCGCGCGAAAGAAGCGACGCTGCGGCAGGACCTTGCCGTGATGCGTGACGCGATCGACAAGTTCCACGGTGACAAAGGCCGTTACCCCGAGTCGCTAGAAGAGCTGGCTACGCTGCGCTATATTCGCAGCGTGCCCGTGGATCCGATTACCGAGAGCGTGACCACCTGGAAGGTCATCGCACCAGCCGACACCGAAGCCAAAGGCTCGGTGTACGACGTCAAGAGCGGCGCCGACGGCAATGGAATCGACGGCAAGCCGTTCGCCGACTTATGAATCGCTGCTCTCGTCGCGAAGCTGTCCGACTGACGTGAGTGAAATCGACAGCTCGCGATGGCCCGTTCTGCGGTTTACGCTGGCGCTTCGAATGGCCGTCGTCAGCGCTGCTCTTCCTGGGCTGAAGTTCTTCGGCGGTATGGCGCGGCCAATGGCTCGCCGACGAACACACCTTGGCCTGGCCAAGCGACGCTTTTCCAGTAGGCCTCGATCAGCGTCTCGCCGCTGACGTAGCGGCGGATCACGATTCCCGGGTCAGCGAATTTCTGTGGAAAGTTGCACGGCTCCACGACCGTTCCGAAGCTGCCCGTGGCTCCCGCCTCCAGCCATCTCAGCGCGCTCATCTGGCTACTATCCATGAGCATGCCTCCGAACGACGTGAGGTGATCCGCGATCGCTCCGGGTGGGAAATGCAGGGTATCGAGCCCGGCGACGCTTGCGAGTCCGATAAAGTAGAACATTACATCGCTGCGGTACGTGAGGCTATTCTGTTTCAGCATTTCAACTTGGACCAATCCGGCGCCAACATCCTTTGCCCTGGGATAGGTCAGTACCCGGCTGTCACGGGCCTTGTCGGTGGTGACCAGCAGGTAAGCGGTACCTCGCGGAAACGTTCCATCGGCAGCGACGCCACGATCGATGAGCGCTTTGACTTGGGCATAGTCGCGTCCAGCCAGCATCATGGCGGGCCGGATATGCAAATCGGTGCTGGGGAATCGCGTGGGCGAATCGAAATAGGCGCTGAGCCGGGTCGGCTTGCAACCGCCTTCGCAGTATGAGCGGTCGTAGCCAAAAGCGAATGCACTGGTGATGGACATGCAGCCCACCCGGTAGGGGACGGTCCAGGCCAACGCGTACGCCTGAACGTTGCCAGGCGTCGCGGACTCGACATCTGCCTTGACGTGGTGAAATTCGTCGACCGACATGTCTGCGGCCACGGGCGCGAAGCTAACGCGGATCACGTTCCCCGATGGGAGTCGGCGCTCGTGAGCATAGTACTCTCCCACCGCCACGCTGAGTGGGTCAGCGGTGTTGATGACTACGGCAACAGTGGTGCGATCTATACCGACCCAAGGGGAGATTTGAGCTTGCGCGGACTCTGCCCCCAGGGCGAGCAAGCTAAGGGCCAACAGGGGAGGCGGGAGCTTGAAATGACACATCGGAAGTGACGGAGGTGGCAAGACCGGTACGATGCAGTTCACTATACGACAATGACCGTTTCAGAAAGCGAGTAGTGTGCCGACCGCTCTAGGTGCCTGCGCAACGTGCGAGTGTGTGCAGCGAATGGGGATCGCCGCCGTTCGCTTATGCCTCGATTCTCGACCATGCGGGCTGTGGTAGCATCCGCGTGCCAACCAGAGAGAAATCTAGCCGCTTACAGCCCGCAGAGCCTGTGCGGCACCTCGCCCTCACTCGGACCTGCCGGTATGTAGGCACGGCAAACAATCGGAGCATCTCGTGATCCCCGGCAAACAGCTCAACGCATCAGGCGTGTTGATTCTAATCTTCGCATTGACATGCGCAGGTTGCACCCCGCAGAACGAGGGAAAGAGTGCCAGCCAGGCGGCAGCTCAAGTCAATGGCGACGAGATCGCCGTGCAGCAGATCGAGCAGACCTTGGCACGCGCCGGGAACATCCCGGAAGCCCAGCAGAAGCAGGCGCAGCACCAGGTGCTCGAACGGCTGATCGACCAGCAGCTCTTTGTTCAGCAGGCGATACAAAACAAGCTGGATCGCGACCCGCGCGTGCAGGCGTCAATCGATGCTGCCAAGCGCCAGGTCCTGGCCCAAAGCTACTTGGACCAAGTGCTCCAGAAGGCACCGAAGAGCACCCCCGAGCAAGTGAAAGCGTTCTATTTGGAGCATCCGGAACTGTTCCAAGACCGACGCGTGTATCGGCTGAAGGAGTTGGCTATCGCTGCACCGCCGGATTTTCAGCCACAGCTTCAGGCTGAGCTGGAGCGCCTCGACAAACGAGCCGATAAGAGCAAGACGATGGCTGAGTTGGTGAGGTGGCTTCAGTCGCAAAACATCAAGTTCCAGGCCAACGTGACGACCCAAGCCGCGGAACAGCTGCCGACAGAACTGATCGGACGAATATCTCGCATGAAGGATGGCGATCTGCTGACGATTCCGCGTGGTAACGCAGTCGTCGTTTCTCAGCTCGACAAGTCGCAGAGCGCGCCGCTCACCGAGGAGCAGGCGACCCCGTTCATCGAGCAGCTTCTGCAGAATCGCAAGCGCCTCGAGCTCGGCAATGAAGAACTGAAACGTCTACGCGCCGCAGCCAAGATTCAGTACATGGGGGATTTTGCCGCTGCGGGCGCGGGGAACGCTGCAGCAGTGACGCCGGCGGCGCCAGCTGCGCAGACGTCTCCTGGGCCGTCCGAGAGCGCCCCACGGCAGTGACGGTTGACTACCCGCTCGTAGGCAAGCGCGTTTGGGTTGCGGGCCATCGAGGCATGGCCGGTTCCGCCATCGTGCGCCGACTGGCCACAGAGCACTGCGAGGTGGTGACTGTCGACCGACAAGAACTGGATCTGCGCAATCAGGCTGCGGTCGACTCCTGGATGCAGAAATTGCGACCCGAAGTTGTCTTCGTCGCGGCGGCAACCGTCGGCGGCATTGTCGCTAATGATTCGCGACCCGCAGAGTTCATCTACGACAATCTCGCTATTGAGACCAACATCATACACAGCGCCTGGAGAGCGGGTGTCCAGAAGCTCTTGTTCTTGGGTTCTTCCTGCGTCTACCCGAAGCACGCTACGCAGCCGCTGAGAGAGGAGTCTTTACTCACCGGGGCCCTCGAGCCAACGAACCAATGGTATGCGGTCGCCAAGATCGCCGGCATCAAGATGTGTCAAGCTTATCGACGGCAGTATGGATGCGACTTCATCTCAGCCATGCCGACCAATCTCTACGGGCCAGGGGACAACTATGATCTGCAGCAAGGCCATGTGGTGGCTGCGCTGCAGGTGAAAATTCATCGCGCCAAACAAAGCGGTGCTCCTAACGTGGAGCTCTGGGGTACCGGTACGCCGCGTCGCGAGTTTCTGTACGTCGATGATCTGGCCGATGCCCTGGTGTTCATGGTGAAGCATTATTCCGAAGAGTCGCACCTCAACATCGGAACCGGAGTGGACTTGACCATCCGCGAGCTTGCTGAGTTGATTGCGAAGATTGCGCAGTACCGGGGAGGGTTCGTTTACGATCGCTCGAAACCAGATGGTACACCCAGGAAAGTCATGGACGTTGCGCGATTGGCTGCGCTGGGTTGGGTTGCAGCGACTCCACTGGAGCAAGGCCTTAGACAGGCGTACGAAATGTACGCACGTGGTTTTCGCGCGCAGCAGGAGGCTTGATTGCGCGGATACGCCGTCCTCATATCTGCGCACCAATCGGGCCGTGTGCCACTGAACCTAGGACAAGAGGCGACTCGTGAAGATTAGAGCAACCGGTATTTGCGTGTGCTTGATGGTGTGTTCGTTGGGCGGTAGCTATGCTGGCTCTGCGGCGGCGCAGGACACCGTGGTGGGAAAAATGGGCAATGTAGAGATCAAGACGTCCGAACTGCAGCGGATCATTGATGCGCAGCCGCCGGATGTGCGCAAGCAGATTACAAGTGGTGTAACGGAACTGGATCGCCTGGCGCGGAACGAGCTGGTACGGCAGTCGTTGGTTGCAGAGGCCAAGGCCAAGGGCTGGGACAAGAAGGCGGAAGTGCAATTCATCATGGAACGGGCCAAAGAGCAGGCGCTGCTGCAACTTTACATGAGCGACGTATTGCGTGTGCCTTCGACCTATCCGTCGGAAGAAGAGGTGAAGAAAGCCTACCAGGCGAACCGCAGCGCCTTCGCCCTCCCGGCTCAGTTCAATCTCGCCCAGATCTTCATATCGGTTCCTGAGAATGCCGACAAAGAAGCGCAGGTTGCGGCGCAGAAAAGAGCTGCGGATCTGGCCGCGAAGGCGCGTGCCAAGGGAGCCGATTTCGCGCAACTGGCTAGGGATAACTCGGACCACAAGGACACCGCGCCCAAAGGCGGTGAGCTGGGCTGGCTTCCGGACGGTCAGATCCTGCCGGAAATCCGCGCGGTCCTGGACAGGATGGAGAAGGGCGACATCAGCGCGCCGATCCGCTCCGCAACCGGATGGCATATCGTCAAACTGGTAGACAAAAAGCCGCCGTCGGTACGCCCGCTGCCCGAGGTACGAGACGCTCTGATCCAGCAGATGCGCTTGCGGCGCGCTCAGGACATGGAGCGCAAGTATATGGAGGAGATGGTCAGTCGCACACAACCCGTCATCAATCAGGTCGAGTTGTCAAAACTTCAGACGGCGAAATGATGTGTTTCGCGTTGACGATTTGGTGTCGTTTTCCGGCATCACTGGATATGCGGCCCGTTGTCACACACGAGACCACAGAATATCAATGGCTTCCAAATTTGTTTGACGAGCATCGTGCTCCGCCGTTAGAGTTCGGGTCCGATGCGAATACAGGGAGAATATATGGACGCGCTAAACGAGGCGATCAAAAAAATTCACGCTCAACCCCAAGACGCGACTTCCTCCACCTTGTCGGATTTGATCAAGTCGCTTGACTCGGGTGAGGCGTTCGACCTGAACAAGCTGTATCAATTGAACTATTCCGATTTTTCTCTCGCGATGAATATCCTCAAGCAATGGCGGCTTGACAGCTATCGATATGAGCGGGGCACGCTGATGAAGGCTGCGGGCGACCCGACATCCAAATTGGATATCAGCGCGTTGCGGTACGGGCGTTGGGAAGCTCCGACACGAGCGTAGTTCCAACCGCGTGTCTTCAATCGCGGGTCCGAGGAGGCTTCGCAAGCTAGAACGGTGACATGCTCGGACATGCTCGCCGTATTGAAATGCACTGGCTCTGTGCAACACGCCAGAGGTGGGTTATGCACATGACTTCAAGTAACGCATGAGGAAAGAGTCGGAACTCGTGCCCTCATCGCGATATCTCGCAAAAGTCTGATTAATAGAGTGAAAACGACGTGGCGTCGGACGTACTGAGGGCGTCTTGAGGGGCGCAGGCCGGTATGCGTGATCAAAGCCGCCTGGTTTACCCACAGACTTGTCCACAATGCCTCTGACCCCGAGAGGGGCCGCCACTATGCCGAAGGCATAGGCCAGCGCGGCAAAAGGGCATCTGCAGTCTTGAACCGGTACACCGGGCGCGGAGATTTGTCTTCGTAATAAGGCATCATCTCGGGGATCAGTGCCGACAGCGATTGCAATCGCTTTTCACCCGCCGGATGAGTGCTCAACCAATCAGACTTACCCTTCCCACCCGTCGCCTGGAGCATCTTTTCCCAGAGCGTAACGGCCGCGTGCGGATCATATCCGGCTTTCGCGGCGAGCTCGATGCCAATGCGATCGGCCTCCGTTTCCTGCGTGCGGTTGTTTGGCAATCCTACGGCCACCGAAGCGGCTCCTTGCATCGCTGTTTGACCCAGAGTCCCACCGCCAAATATTGCGCTCGCGACCGAGATGCCCGTTTGTTGGGCTAATGCCATGGACATTCGCTCGGCTGTGTGCTTGGCCAGCGCATGGGCGATCTCGTGGCCCATCACCTGGGCGATCTCGTCATCGGTAAGGTGAAGTTGCTGGATGATTCCGGTGTAGATCGCCATGCGGCCCCCAGCCATACACCACGCGTTCAAAGTCTTGGGGTCATCGATGACTGCGACCTGCCAATCCCAGGTTTCGGTCTCCGGTCGATACTTGATTGCTTGCGGAACGAGGCGCGCCGTGATTCTGTCCACACGCGCTTTCAGAGCTGCATCATCGTTCACCTTGCCCTGCTTCTGGAGCGGAGCCAGGGTTTGTGCGTACGCCTCCTTGGATGCGTCGATCGCCTGCGATTCCGATACGAGCATCAACTGCTGCCGTCCAGTGACGGGCGCGCTTTGGCAAGCAGCTATGACCGCGGTGACAGCTAGCAGCAGGAGGGCATGAATCAGCCACATGAAGGATCTCCGTGCGGAGTGCGTGCGGTGCCGTCGTTGGTCAAGGCCGAGCGGCCACGGCCGCAACGCAAGCTTAATTATAATTGATGAGTGCATCCGGACGTGGGAATCTGAAGCGACCGGATATGCGTGCAGTTTCGCACTTGGCTCGCGGCTCCGCTACTATGGCGGCAGGCTTTTATGAAGGTGCTCACACGAGAGGGAGTAAGCAATGGGTCGACATCGTGGTTTCATACCGCGCGGCGTAATTCCAGCGGTACTGCTACCGTTTCACGAGGACCTGTCGATAGACGAAGCGGTTTATCGGGCTCATCTGCGTGACGTCGCGCGGGTCGACGGCATTGCCGCCCTCACAACCAATGCGCACGCTTCCGAGGTCGCCTCTTGCACGCTGGATGAGCAACGGCGCGTGCTGGAGATCACACAGGACGAAGTCGGCGCGCGGATTCCGATCATAAGCGGCGTCTACGCTGACGGCAGTCTGGATGCGGCGCGCATCGCGAGATTGGCGCACGAGGGCGGCGCATCGGCGTTGCTCGTGTTCCCGCCGGGTATCTACACCTTTGGCCAACGTCCGACGATGGCAGTGGAGCATTTTCGACGCATTGCGGAGGTCACAGACCTTCCTTTGATTGCCTTTCAGTACCCGCTCGCCGGCGGTCAGGGTTATCCGCTGCCTACTCTGCTCGAAATCATTGATGCGGTACCAACCGTGTGCGCGATCAAGGACTGGTGCATGAATCCGCAGCAGCACGAGATGCATGTTCGCGAGCTTCATGCGCTCACTCCACCAGTTCATGTCCTGACCACCCATAGTTCCTGGCTCATGAGCTCTCTCGTTCTGGGCTGCGATGGCCTGTTGTCCGGGAGCGGTTCTGTCATTGCGGACCTGCAGACGCAACTGTTCCGCGCCGTGCAGACGAATGATCTGGCCGCTGCCCGCGTCGTCAGCGAACGTATTTCGCCGACTGCAGAAGTGTTTTACGCGCAGCCCTGGGTGGACATGCACAACCGGATGAAGGAGGCGTTGGTTTTGCTCGGAAGGCTTCCGCGCGCCGTGGTTCGCCCGCCACTGGTCAAGATCGAGGACGCGGAGATCGAGCGTATCCGAAGTGCTCTGGTGGAGGCGGGGTTGCTGACCGAGGACGCGCGCAGGCGCAAAAGCGCATAGTCAGGTCGCGGCCCAGTCCAGCAAGTGGCACACGCTTCCCCTTATCATTGCCGCCTTTGCGTCCAGGGAGAATAGATGGATCGCCTGGTGGCGATGGAGATGTTCGTGCGCATCGTGGAAACCGGCAACTTCTCAGCCGTGGCGCGTCAACTTGGCACCACGCAGCCGACCATCAGCAAGCAGTTGACTGCGCTGGAGCAACGACTGCAGACGCGCCTCCTCAACCGCTCTACGCGTAGCATCAGCCTCACGGAAGCCGGAGCCGCCTATTACGAGCGCTGCCGCCGCATCCTGGACGAGGTGCGGGAGGCGGAGGGTGCGCTGGGCAAACTGCAGTCCGCGTTGAGCGGCACGCTCCACGTCAACGGCTCGATTGCGCTGGGCCAGATTTTTCTTACGCCTCTGCTGTTGAGATTTCAGCGGCAGTACCCAGAACTCGCGATCGAACTCTCCCTCAGCGACCGCTATATCGATCTCGTCGAGGAGGGTGCAGATCTGG
>Ga0335076_10003195_pt1 | contig 16437 bp, 18 predicted proteins | sample Lox_Sample_25_FD_206717 | JGI IMG/M metagenome (GOLD analysis project Ga0335076, IMG submission 206717) | Soil microbial communities from Loxahatchee National Wildlife Refuge, Florida, United States - Lox_Sample_2.5 | ecosystem: Environmental > Terrestrial > Soil > Wetlands | place: USA...
GTAATGCGTCCAGTGGTTCCAGCGGACGGCGGGGACATCGGTCGCGTTCGGCGACCAGACCCAGACGGCGTTCGTTGCGCCCGCGGCGGTGAAGATGTCGTGGATGTGCCGCCAGGCGGCCACGTACTTCTGCGGCCCGTCGGTCGTCCGGGGATCGTTGTTGTGGCTGCCGTCGTCCGGGGACCAGTTGCCGTTCATCTCCCAGCCCCAGCGCAGGAATAGCGGTGCGCCGAAGGCGCGGACGTCGTCTGCGCGCTGCCGGATCATCGCGTCGTAGCGGCCGGAGAGGATGGCGTCGAGATTCGTCCCGCTCCAGCTGACCATGGGGGTGCGGCCGAGGGCGAGGTCCCAGCGTTCCAGGCCGGTGGGGAAGCTGTCGGTCCACCCGTAGTAGTGGTGGTCGATGCTGAGCCTGCGCCCGATCGCCGTCTCGAAGCGGCTGACACCGGCCTCGGCCGTGGCGTCGTTCACCCAGTGTCCGACGCTGTCGACGTAGGCGCCGAGGAGGACGCCGTGGCGGGGTGCCAGTGCGGTGCTGCGTGCACTCGCGCGTGCGGCGTGGGAGGCTGCATTGCTGCCGGCCATCAGCAGGACGAACACCAGGGCCACGAAGAGCCGCCGCACCCTCCTCTAATCGGCGGCTCCAGAGCGTCGGGGGTTCCCTCGAACGAGGGAGCGGCCGGCGTGGTGGCGGAGCTCAGGGGGCTGTCGCCGCCTGGAACGCGCTCGGTGCGGAGAGGATGTTGTGCGCTGCGACGGCGTGCCGGAACGCGGCTTGGGCGGCCGGCGAGGAGCGAATGCGCCAGTCCTCGAGGCGCGAGTCTCGGTGGTCGAACCAGATGAGGGCGCCCACATGCGGGTAGCCGCGGAGCTGCGCGAACGTCTGTTTGATCCAGACCGCCTTGTTGCCGCCGACCTCGGCCGAGGAGATCTCGGTGATGGCGAATGGCTTGTGGTAGCGGCGCAGTTGCGAGATCCGGGTGCGGAACAGCGTGTTGAAGGAGACCCACGACCCGAAGCTGCGCGAGCTGCCGAAGTTGAAGCCGCTGAGGCCGATCCAGTCGACGTAGCCGGCGCCGGGCCAGTACTCCCTCGGGGTGTTGTCGGCGGTGAGCGGCACCGAGGTTGCGTTGAGGCTCCAGACCCAGGTGACGTTGTGGACGCCGACGCGCGCGAACACGTTGTGCACGTGCCGCCAGGCGGGCACGAAGTCCCGCGGGTGGTTCCCGTTCGCAGTCCCGCCCCACGGGTACCAGTTGCCGTCCATCTCGTGGAAGGGGCGAAGCATGACCGGGCCGCCGTAGCGCTTGATCTCACGGGCGTAGCGGGTCAGATAGCGGTCGAAGGCGCCGGTGGTGATCCGCCTCAGCCGGTAGCGCGGCTGGATCGTCGCCGGCCTCCCGGCGACCTTCGGCGGCGACCAGGGCTCCCAGGTGATCATCGGCACGATCCCGAGACGGGCGAGCCGTCGTGCATCCGCTGCGGGGAAACCGCCGCTCCAGTCCTGGTACCACATCACGATCGCGGGGCGGCGCCCCGCCCTGCGGGTCAGACCGTTGATGCTGGACTGGCTGAAGGGAACACCAGGGGCGAAGGCGCCCCAATAGACGTGCCGAGCAGGCGGTGCTGGAAGCTTGCGGCCCGCGGCGACGGCGGACCGCGGCGAGGCGAAGGCGGCCCCTGCAGCCGGTAGGCAACCCAGCAAAGCGAGTCCGACCGCGACGTTCCGCCACCGGCGCCGGGGCGGGAAATTGCGCTCTGGAGGTGCGGTCGGAGCCGTCCTCGAACTCGTCCGTCGGCTCACGTTGCAACAATGCTAGCCACTGCCCGATGGAACAAATGACGTTCCTCACAAGGCGGCGATTCCTGCTCCTTCCGCTTACCGTCGTTGCTGCGCTCGTCGCAGTGGCTTCCGCGGGCGGGAGCTCGCATCTCCGCAACGTACCGGTGCCCGCTCGCGGGGCCTACTTCGGCGCGTACATCAGCTACGGCTCCCACTGGCAGGGAACCGGCGCTGCGCTCGGAGCGGTGACACGCTTCGAGCAGGCGATCGGTCGCCGCGTGGCGATCGACAACCGCTTCTACGGCTGGACGCAGCCCTTCCCGACGAGCCTCGAGGCTCACGATGTCGGCGCCGGCCGAATCCCGATGATCACCTGGAAGGCGCCACGTTTGGGCGCGATCCTCGACGGATCCCAGGACTCGCTGATCCTTGCGCGCGCCCGCGCCGTGCGGAAGTTCGGCTCGCCGCTGTTCATCCGTTGGGCCTGGGAGATGAACGGCAACTGGGCGGAATGGGCGGGCGTGAACAATCAGACGCCCGGCCGGCACGACGGGGCGCAGCGGTACATTCTCGCCTGGCGGCACGTGCACGACCTGTTCGCCCGGGTCGGGGCAACGAACGTCTCCTGGGTGTGGGCCCCAAACGCGGAAAGCGTGCCGCGAGCCTCCTGGAACTCGATCGCTGCCTACTACCCAGGGGACTCGTACGTCGACTGGGTCGGCTTCAGCGCGTACAACTGGGGGAAGAGCCGCGGGTGGTCGCACTGGTCGTCGTTCCGGAGTCTCGTCTCCAGGATGTATGCACACTGGTCGTTGCGGAAGCCGCTCATGGTTGCCGAGACGTCGTCCGTCGGAAGCGGGGCCAGGAAAGCGCACTGGCTGGCGGGTGCGGCCGTCGCCCTCGAGCATTCGTTCCCCAGACTCAGGGCCGTCGTCGTGTTCCAGCAGTCGCCGAACTGGAACCTCACTGCGCCGGTCCGCGCGCTGCGGGCGCTGCGGGCTCTCGCCCATGCGCCTTCGCTTGCACCGCTTGCCCCCTGAGGGGAGTTACTTCGCTGCGCCGTGGCTGATGCGGTGGATCGTCCCGTCGGTGATGTCGGCGTAGTAGAGGTCGCCGCCGGGGCCGCTCTCGAGGTCGACCGGATGCTGGACGGCTATCGAGAAGATCCGCGTCTCCTTGGGGTTGGGCAAGCCGTTCGACCCCGCGGGCATGAACCACATGCAATCGCGGACGTAGTCCGCGAAGAAGAGTCCCTTGCGGTAGCCGGCCGGGTAGCGACTTCCCTGGTAGAAGGCGAGCCCGGTGATCGAGCCGCCCGGTTTGACCGAGCAGCCGTCGCCCTTGACGGCCGGCTGCCAGTGGTTGTAGGCGAAGTACGGGTAGACGACCTTCTTCGGCGGCAGGGTCTTGCACGACGTGAGCTTGGAGAAGCCGGGGTGGCTGATCGGGCCCTCGTAGCAGGGCCAGCCGAAGTTCGGCACCGGGCCTTTCACCGGGTTCACGACGCGGTCGATCTCCTCCCAGAGGAACTCACCGACGTCGCCCGTCCAGATCTCGCTCGTGCCGGGCCGGAACACGAAGCGGTACGGGTTTCGCAGGCCGTAGGCGACGATCCGGCGGGCGTTGGCGTTCTTCGAATGAGCGAGCGGGTTGCTGGGCAGCGCCGCGCCGGTCGCCGGGTTGACCCTGATGATCGTCCCGTCGAGGGTGACGGGCTGGCCCGCGGGGCGGCGCAGGCTCTGCGCCCGCAGCGACCCACCCTGCGCGTTGGGCGGCCGTTCGAGCCCCCCGCGTCCTGCCGGCGGATCGCCGCACGGGTTGCGAGGGGTCGGCGAGTTCTTGCTGCCGCCGAATTGCCCCCAGTCGTGCTTGAGGAACGCCGCGCCTTCACCGGCGGCGGCGTAGAGCGCGCCGTCCGGGCCGAACCGGAGGTCGCCTACCGAGTGGGTGGGGAATTGCTGGCACCAGTCCTGAATGAGTATGTGCTCCTTGCCGACCATCCGGTTCCCGCTCGCGCGGAGGCGCGAGAGCGTGCCGGTGACGACGCAGCCGTCCTTGAGGAAGCCGGGTGGGGTGGGGCACTTGTCGTGCCAGCGCGGCACCTTGCCGCCGGGGATGGCATCGCGCGTGTACAGGACGTAGACGTACGGGACGCGAGGGAAGCCCGGGGCGAGCGCGAGACCGAGGAGGCCGCGCTCCCAAAAGCTGTTGACCTCGCGCGACAGGTCGGCGAACACGACCGGCTTCTTCGCGTGGATGTTCTTGTAGACGAGGATCCTTCCGCCCTGCTCGGCGACGAATACGCGGCCGTCGCTTGCGAAGCGAATCACGTCGGGCCGGTCGAGGCCGCGCAGGACCACGGTGTCGTGGAAGCCGGCCGTCAAGCGTGGCTTCTGCGAGGCGAGACCGGCACTCGCAACCACGAGCGCGGTGGCGGCGAGAGCGATTGCAATCGAGAGGCCGCGCCCCACGTCTCAGCCGAGCCTGAACGGGCCGGCGGTGATCGTGAGCTTCTGCCAGACGGCGCCGCCGTCGCGTGTCCACCACATCGGTCGACCCGTGCCGGTCGGAATGACGAAACCGAGCCGCGGTGAGACGAAGTCGGGCGTCAGCGGTATGCCGAGCGTCTTCACGAACCTCTTGCTGCCTCTCAGGCTGTACCAGTGGCGGCCGGCGTCGTTCGTCCTCAGTAACGTCGTTCCGTTGCTGAGCACGAAGTGCTGGGTGTCGATGAGATCAACGGCGCCGTAACGGGGGTTGCCGGGCGCGAGGCGGCTGCGCCACTGTCGGCCGTGGTTCGTGCTGGTTGCGATCACGTTCCTGATGTTTGGCGCGCCGGCGAGGTTCACCGACACGGCAAGCCGGGAGGCGTGAGCCGCCGGCAGGCTGATGCCTTCACCGGCACTCGCCGAGGGCGCTCCCTTCGGTAGTCGCGGGACTGCGAGCCCACGCCAGCGAGCGCCACCGTCGGTGGTCGTGTAGAGGCGGGCACGCCCCCCGTTGCAGAACTGCGCCGCCCAGCCGACCCGGGGCGAGGTGAAGTCGATCGTCTTGACACAGGGGTACGGCAACGCGCCGCGCGTCGAGCCCTTCCCCGCCAAGCCGGTGCGCGAGACCAGGCGCCAGGTCGAGCCACCGTCGCTGGTGCGGTAGAGCCACACCGCTGAGGACCCCATGGCGGCGCCGATGCCGATGCACCAACCGTGGCGCCTGTCGACGAAGTCGAGCTTGCAGTCGCTCCTCACGCGACCCACCGGTTGCCAGGATTGGCCACCGTCGAGCGTGCGATACACGGGCTCTGTCTGCGGAGCACCCTTCGCGCCCGGATGGGACGAGTCGGCCTCGATCCAGCCGGCGTCGAGGCCGCGGAACGCAGCGGATGCCACGAGTTGTACGGGAGTGGTCACCGTCTCCCAGTGCCGGCCGCTGTCAGTCGTGCGTGCAACCCACGTCTTCGGGTTGAGGTTGCTGTTGACGACCGCCCACCAGGTCGTCGCAGATCGAGGCTCGAACTGTTGCAGCACGCCGTACTCGGAGTCTGCCCGACTGGAGTGCGCCGCAGCGGCCGAGCCCAGAACGACTGCCAGGACAAGCGCCGTCGGAAGCACACGTTGCAGGATCGGTCTCATCGCAGCAGGCGACAAGGTAGCGGCGGACGGTGGGCGGCCGGAGCTGGCTCCGGCACCTGTCCTCCGAACACGCGGCCAGTTCAGGCGCGAGCCGACAGCCGCTTTGTCAGGTCCTGCAGGTCATCGACCTGACTTGACCGCCGACACCGCTCTGGTCTGCGTCCACTTCGACGATGCGCGGCTTCTTTGCCGCCAGACGCGGGCTGTACGCCCAGACCGCTCCTACGACCCCGCCCCCCTGCGTCTCGTCGAGGACCATCGTCACCCCATGCGGGCATCCGCGGCGGGAGACGACTCTGAGCTTCCAGCAGCCGTACGTCGCGACTGTGGCGCAGGACGAGCTCGGGCGCATCCACTGGTAGTAGAACGCGGGGAGATGCCGGCCGGTGGTCGATTGTCCCGCCGACACGAGACCGCGGTGCCAGGGTTCGGCAGCTGCACCGTGCGCGGCGGTCTTCTTCGCCTTACTTGTCGCGGCTGTCCGTGACGTCCCCTTCGAGGTCCCGTTGGCTCCGGCACCCGGAGCAGCGGTGCTCGCTGCCGGGTGACTCGCGTGGATCCCCCAGAAGAGCGCTCCTCCACCCACGACGACGATGGCCGCCACGATCCCCAGCCACGAAACCTTCCGGCTACGACCCCGGATCGGGCGCTTCGGCTCCCTGCCACGCGCCGTGCCCTGCCGGTGCTGGGAGAGGAACTCGAGGACTGCATCCGGGCTACTCCCCGAAGGCTCGTATCTCGGCTCGGTCACGGTCGTAGCAGTGCTCAGCCCGGGCCTTGCTCGGGCTCGACCGCCGCATCTTGCTCGTGCGACGCGCTACCGATCTGATCGAAGAGATCACGCACGAGCGAACCGAGCCGTACCCCTACGTCGTCGAGCAGCTCCTCGGCCTGATGCTGGCGTTGCTCGAGGCTCTGCCGCATCTCGCCGATGAGCCGGTCGGCGCGCGACTGGGCTCCACGGAGCAGCTCGTCCGACTCGGTCGCAGCCCGGTCCCTGGCGGCCTCGGCGTCGCGTTTCATTGCCTCCGCCTCGAGCTCGGCTGTTCGTCTGATCTCCTCTGCGTCGCGTACGGCGGCCGCCTTCAGCTCTTGCGCCTCCTGGTTTGCCCGTCTACGAGTCTCCGCGGCTTCGCCGGCCGCCTCACCCTTGATCGCGCCTGCCTGCTTCTCTCCGTCCGCTTTGAGCCGCTCTGCCTCGATCACGGCGTCGGCGATCGCGCGCTCCTTGTGCTTGCGGTCGTCGAGCTCTGCGGTCACCCCGTCCAGACGCCTGTTCGTGTCCGCGAGATTCCCCCGCAGCTCGTCGCGTTCGGCGATCACAGCGCGGTAGCTGTCTTCGATCTTGCCCAGCAGACTGTCGACCGCCTCGCGGGAGTATCCATGGAACGCGGTCGGAAGCTTGCCGTCCGGAGCGAGGTCATCCATCGTCGGAGAGTTTCACGCATTCGGGAGTTTCCGGCAAGTCAGCAGCGTCAGTCGCGGAGACGGCCGGAGCGGCGAGATCGGCGCGTGGGATCGAGAGCGGGACGTCGGCGCCTCTGCCTGGGCGGTTCTGCAGGCCGACACGGCCTCCGTGGGCGCGAGCGACGAGGTCGACGATCGAAAGGCCGAGTCCGGAGCCGCCGCGGCCGCGGGCCTCGTCGGCGCGGCGGCTGGCCCAGGTCATCCCGAGCGGATGATCCGGGAGGTCTGTAGTCGTGACATCATCCGCGGGCGATGGACGATCTCGGCCCTCGGTTCTGGTTCAAGTGCGCCGGTGTCTTCATCCTCGGCGCCATCGTCCTGTTCATCTTCACGGTGCTCCTGCTGCACGCGATCTACGCGTGGGGCATCTTCGGAGCGCTCCTGGCCCTGGCCGTCATAGCCTTGGCCCTGGGCTGGACTCACGACCGCCGCGAGGCGCGTCGCCGAGAGGGCCTCTCCTAGATGCGCTGAACCTTGCGGCCGCGTAGGCGGGGCTTCCACGCAGCGAGTAGGTACGCCCGTCGAGCTCGAACCGGATCTGGGGAATGCCGCTCTCGGCAACCCAGGCTTCGAGCTCGCGCAACAGGGAGGCAAGGTCGCCGGGCGCGGTCCGCAGTACGGCGGCGACGAAGTGCACCTCGTCTCGTGCGACCACCCACGCCATGCGGGCCGGATGCAGGCGTAGCCACAGCCTCTCGGCCTCGCTCTCACTGGGCATTTCGACCAGGACAACTTCGTCGAAGGGAAAGTCGGAGTCCATGGCATCCAGGGTGGCGCGCGCGTCCCCGTGGTCGCTTGACCAAGCCGTGTCAATTCACACCGTGTTCCCAAGAGGCGTCGGCTCGGCATAGGATTCGGGCCGGGGTCCCACCGCTCCCGCCGGGAAGGAAGCGTCGTCCCGTTGTTCAGTTTCGCCGTCAAGCCCGTGCCCCGTCTTCTTTCGCTCGAGGTAGAGGGACCGCGTGACCCCGCGTTCGGGACGCCTCTGCGGGCGTTCGATCTCGCGATCGCAGCAGCTGCCGTTGCGGGTTGCTGCGCCGCTGTCCTGATCATCGCGACCGGCGGAGTCGCCGCGGATTCCACGACCTTCGCTGCCGTCCTCGTCGCGAATGTGGTCACGCTCACCATCGGAGGGCTGCTCTGGCGACATGGGCGTCCGTCGAGCGCGTTTGGGTACCTCCTGCTCGCGGAGTCCGTGCTGACCCTCGTCTCGGCCCTGGCGGGCTCGTCGGCCCCGACCGCCTACCTGGTCGGGCTCCTGGGGGGCTGGGCCGCCGCCCTGGGAGCGACCTGGCTGCTGCTGGCCTTCCCGGGAGCCCTGCCGAGAGGCAGCGCCTGGATCGTGATGGGGATCGCGTTCGCGACCTTCCTGGTCGGCGGTTTGCCGCGGCTCCTCGTCTCGACCACGACGACGAGCCTGCCCGTCATCGGGCGCTGTACCACGTCGTGTCCCGCGAATCCTGCTCACGTCGCCTCTGCACCGGGCGTCGCAGACGCCTTCCGGCATGTGGAGAGCTCACTCGTATCGATCTGGGGGATCGGGCTGCTTCTCTTCCTGGCGGCCCAGTTGCTCGGGGCCAGCTATCCGCGAAGGCGGCTGCTGGCACCGGTTTTTGCGGCATCTGTTCCCTTCGTCGCCGCCCTCGCGGTCAACTCGATTGCCTCCGACCTGCTCGGTCACTCCACCGGAGACGCAGCTGTCGCGATCCTCGCCGGCACGCGCATCGTGCTGCCACTCGGGTTCATCGCTGCGCTGCTCTTTGCCCGCGTGTACGCCGGAGAGGCGCTCGGCCTCATGGCCGGCCGGCTCATGGGACGGCCCTCCATCGGCGCCGTCGAGCAGCTCGTGCGCCGGGTGCTGGACGATCCCCGCGCACGGCTCGCCTTCTGGCTGCCGCGTAGTGCGGTCTTCGTGGACCGCCACGGCACGACGGTCGTCCTCGACCCAGCTGCGAGTGGGAAGTCTTGGCGGGCGTTCGGCGAGGGCGACGAACGCGTCCTGGCCATCGTGCACGACGAGGTGCTCGCCGACGATCCGGAGCTCCTGGACGCCGTCGGGGCCACGACCCTGCTGGCGCTCGAGAACCGCCGTCTCGAGCAAGACTTGCTCGACTCCTTCGACGTGCTCAATGCATCGCAACGGCGGCTGGTCGCAGCCGCGTCGTCCGAGCGCCGCAAGATCGAGCGCGACCTCCACGACGGTGTGCAACAGAAGCTCGTCGCGCTGCGGATCCATCTGGAGCTCGCTCTCGAGCTTGCCGGCGGCGACAGCGACCTGGGACAGCGTCTCGCGCGCCTGGCCGTCGAGTTCGACGATGCCTTGGACGAGCTCCGCGCGGTGGCGCACGGCATCTATCCGCCGCTCCTCGCCGACGGAGGGCTCGGCCCCGCGCTTCAGGAGGCTGCCCACCGGTCGACGGTTCCGCTCGCCCTCGACCTCGACGAAGACGTCGGGCGACTTTCGGAGGACTGTGAGGTCGCGATCTACTACAGCTGCCTCGAAGCGCTCCAGAACGTCGTCAAGCATGCCGGGGAGGGCGCCGCCGCAACGTTGCGGCTCTGGCGGGACCCGCGGGCGGTGCGTTTCTCCGTGAGCGACGACGGCAAGGGGTTCGTGCCGCACTCGCGCGTGAGAGGAGCAGGGCTCACCAACATGAGCGACCGTCTCGAGGCCGTTGGCGGAACGATCGTCGTGAGGTCGACGCCGGGAAAGGGGACGACGATCGAGGGGCGGGTCGAGACAGGCCCGAGCAACGGGACAGGTCGTGATGTCGGCAACGTCTGAGCCGTCGGTCGAGGCGCGGACCTACCGCCTCGTGGTGGCCGAGGACGCGTACCTGATCCGCGAGGGAATCCGCAGCGCACTCGAGCGCGAGGACCAGGAGGTCGAGGTCCTCGAGTACTGCGCGGATCTCGGCTCGCTCCTGCGCGCCGTCGAGGAGTACGAGCCCGACGTCGTGATCACAGACATCCGGATGCCTCCGACGAGCACGGACGAGGGCATCGCCGCCGCGGCGAGGTTGCGGGAGACCAACCCCGAGGTCGGAGTCGTCGTGATCAGCCAGTATGTGAGCCCCCACTACGCGCTTCGCCTGTTCGAACAGGGGTCGGCCGGCCGGGCGTACCTCCTGAAGGAGCGCGTCGGTCATCGCATTCAGCTGCTGGAGGCGATCAGGGAGGTCGCGTCGGGAGGCTCCGTGGTCGACCCGAAGGTCGTAGACGTGCTCGTAGAGGCACGGATGCGGGCGAAGAACTCGCCTTTGACGCAGCTCTCGTCGCGCGAGCGCGAGGTGCTGGCGGGCCTTGCCGCGGGAAAGTCGAACGCCACGATCGCGGAGTCCCTGTTCCTGACGAAGCGCGCGGTCGAGAAGAACATCAACTCGATCTTCGCGAAGCTCGACCTGACGCGCGACAACACGGTGAGCAGGCGCGTGCGGGCCGCGCTCCTGTTCCTCGCCGAGTCCGACGGCGAACCTCGGTAGAGACCGCACCGACTGGAGGTGCGGTTGTCCCTGCGGCGAGGTGCTCGCTCCCTGGTTGCGGGGCTCGGGTGATGCGATGACCGCGGTGGCTCATGTCGCTCGCGCTCTCGGATGTGGACGTCGACTCGATCCCGGATCTCGTCGAACCCATAGAGGCGTGGCGCGTGTGGCGGGTATCGGTGCGTCAGAGCCGGGTCGTCCTCACGAGCGTCTTCACGAATGCGGTCTGGGAGCCCGCCGTCCCTCTCGCCGCTCTCTGCTCGCTGGGCCATAGACCCTTGTCCCGGCCCTGGCGAGTGGAGCTCAACGATCACGGGGCTCCGGACCTCGACTGCCGCTGCGGGATCTACGGTGTTCCCTCGGCTGCCGCCGCCCGGCCGTATCTCGAGCGCCCGCCCGTGCTCGGTCGCGACGAGCGCGTGATCGGCCGCGTGGCCCTCTGGGGAACGGTCATCGAGGGGCAGTCCGGGTGGAGAGCGTCGCACGCCTATCCGATCGAGCTGTTCATCCCGGCGCCCGCTGTCACGCAGAGGGGGCTTCGTCGGCGCGCCTACGCAAACGAGATCCGGTTCGCGCTCGAGGAGTACAGAGTCCCGGTCGACCTCGTCGCGCCGAGCGCGTTGGCCACCTATTGACGAGACTCAGTCGAGCTCGCAGGACTGCCCGGGTCGCAGTACGCGCACGTCGACGGCGGGGGTGAGGGTCGCCGCCAGCTCGGCGAACAGGGTGGCGGGCGTGTCCTGGCTGCGCGGCCGCCGCCACGGCGCATAGGTTCCCCAGTGAATCGGGACCGCGATCCGGGGCCGGATCATCTCGAGCGCCTGGACGGCGGTCTCAGGGCTCAGGTGGCCCGCTGGGAGTCGAGGCCCCCAACCCGCCACCGGCAGCAGTGCGACATCGAGAGGTCCGAGCGAGCTCATTGCGTCGAAGAGGTCCGTGTCGCCTGCGAAGTACACGCTCCGCGTGCCGTGGATCACATAGCCCACAGGCGCCGTTCGTGCGGTGCCCACTCTGCGGCTGGAGGCATGCTCGGCATAGGTCACCCGTATCCCGACCGAGTCGAGGTCCACTTCGTCGCCGGGGTGAACCTCCCGGACGAACCGGAAGCCGCGCCGGCGCAGTAGGCCACCTGCACCGGCCGGCACGAGCACCTGTGCATCGAGGTTCAGCTGGTCGAGCGACGGAAGGTCGAGGTGGTCGTAGTGGAGATGGGAGACGAGGATCAGGCCGACGCCTTTCAGAGCGACCGAGTCGACCTTGGCCTTCCGGTGCAGGTGAAGGACGCGCTTCCGGAGGACGGGATCGGTGACGACGAGTAGCCCGTCGAGCCTGATCCCGACGGTGCTATGCCCGAACCACGTCAGCGTCCCCGTGCTCAGCCGTCACTTCGTCCGACGGTGACGGGATTGACCGAGCTGCCAGCCGACGAGCAGGGCGGCGCCCGTCCAGCAGACGAAGCCGGCCGCGGCGGCAATGGCGGTCATGAGGCGCACGATCGGCCCGGAGCCGGTGATGCGCCAGGGGGTGGACACCCGCGGGAGCGGGAAGCCGACCGGTCGGGCTCAGCGCCGCGTGGTTGCGGCCCGGAGGAGCCAGAGGAGGCCCAGGAGCTCGGCGATGCGTCTACGGGTCCGCTGGAGGAGTCGAAGTTGCTCGAGACGTTGCGTCAGCGGTCGCGGCTTGGCGGCTCAGAAGGCGTCCGGTGGCTCTCGCGATAGGCCGCCGGCCACGTCATCCAGATGTAGAGGAACAGCAGTCCACCGCCGACGGCGCCGCCGATCACCATTGCGTTCGCGACGATGGCCCAGAAAGTGTTGGCGCTCATCGGGTATGCACCTTAGGCGAACGGGAGCCAGCCGGAGAAGACACCGCCTGCGTCGAGAGCGTCCTTCGCCGGCGCCACGGTGATGCAGTCGGTCTCGATCGCCGTCACCGAGTCGATGGGGATCGCGGCCGCGCCCGTGTGGGAGAAGTGCTTGTGTTGCAGCACGACGTGCGTCAGCCGCTCTCCCGAGACGAGGAAGCCGTCGACCTTGCCGACCTCTTCGCCCTCGACAGAGACGACGGCGCTGCCCCGACGGAGCTCCGCCGAGGCCTTCGGGATCACGTCGTAGGTGATCCCGTATGTCCCGGCGAGATCGCCGGCGAAGTCGCCGAGCTCGGTTGCACCGGGGCCTGGGAGGAACTGCACGTCTTCGACTCCGACGGCGTGACTGTCGTCGCCCCTCGGAAGCCCCTCGAGCCCGACCAGCGAGAACGACCGGATCGCCTCGCACGCGGCGACGTCCGCGCTGCTGCAGGCGAGGACGACGGTCTTGCCGGGCCGCGACCCTCGGCGGAGGAGATTCGCCGGCACGAGGCGGGCAGTCCCGTCTCGATCCTCCACCACCAGGTGAGTGATGCGCCGCGCATCCGGGTCGACGAGGACGTCGCTGAGGCGACCGACCGGACCGTCGCTGCACGAGACCTCCCGTCCGAGCGGAAGCGGGCTCGTCTCCTGCGCGGTCAGTTCGCGCATCGCAAGCCCCCGTTCGTCACCGCTGCGGCTTCGTCGATCAGGCCCAGGGCGACCGCCCGTTCGATGGCCGCGCTCCGGCTCGAGACGCCGAACTTTCGATAGACCGCGATGGCCTGTGTCTTCACGGTGTTGCGCGAGACGAAGAGACGCTCGCCGATCTCCCTGAAGGAGAGGTGCGTCGCCAGCAAGGGCAGAAGGCGCCGCTCCGCCGGTGTCAGAGTCGAGGCCCAGCGCCCCTCGGGCTCGGCGAGCGCGTGCGTGCGCCGGTCGAGCTCGGCGCTGCGCTGCACGAGAATCCCCAGCCGCGGGCGAACGCGAAAGATGTCGCCGACGCGGCGAACGAGCGCGCGGGCCGCGTCCGCGTCCGCGAGCGCGAGCCGGACGTGGACGAGCTCGAGCAGAGCGAGCGCGGCGAGCCACGGAACGGCCGGCGTCGCAAGCGGGAGCAGCTGCTCGGCGCGCTCGAGCCTGGCCGTCGCGTCAGCGAGATCGCCCTGCCGCACCGAAGTGTGGGCTGCGACGGACTCGAGCAAGAGCGTGACGAGCGATTCCTCCGGCGGCTCGGCTGCCGAGATCGAGACAGCCTCGGCGACGAGCGCCTCGGCGTCCGCCGGCTTGTTCGTGGTCATCGCGACCGAGGTACGGAGGCAGAGGCCCATGATCGCCAGCTCAGCCGCTCCGGCTGCTGTGGCGAGCTCTGTGCCCTCGACGAGCTCGCGCTCGGCCCGTGCGCTGTCGCCGTCGAGCAGTAGCGCAGCGCCGTGCGCGAGCACCGCGGCAGGGCGCCAGGGATGGCCGGGCGAGAGCGCCTGGCCTGCGGCGTTCGTATCGGCGAGCATCTGGTCGGCGCCGTCCCGACACCGAAGCGCCGTCAGGAGGCTGAGCCGGGGGTCACCAGCGCTCAGGCCCCGCATCGCGGCATCGGCCCAGTGCTGCGCGTTCGCGGCGCGACCTCGCAGGGCGTGCAGCCACGCCGCGGCGATGCAGAGGTCGGGGTGGGCCTCGACGTCGTCTTCGGGAACGAGGTCGAGCCAGCGTTCGAGCGCATCCAGCCTGCCCCGGCCGCAGGAGGAGACGGCGAGCCGCTCGGCGAGATCTGCGATTCGGCCGACGTCGCCGGCGGCCGCTGCATGCTCGAGCGCCTCCTCGATCGCACCGATCTCCGCAGCCCTGCCGGCTGCGGCACGGTGGAGGGCGCGCGCTCTCTCCGGGTCGGATCGCGCGAGCTCCGCCGAGAGGAGGTCGCGGACGATCCGCGGGTAGCGGTACCGCCGCCGGCAGTGATCGAGGGGCACGGCCAGGCCCGCGCTGTCGAGCGACTCGAGCATCTGGGCCGAGTCGGATCGCTCGAGCAGCCAGTCGCAGGCCTCCGACGTGAGCTCTGCCAGAACCGACGTCTCGATCGCGAACTGCCGCAAGGTGGACGACACTCCTGCGAGGTGCTCGGTCTCGAGGTAGTCGGCGAGGAATCGGTTGTCGCCGCCGATGCTCGAGGGGTCTGCTCCCCTGCGGAGCGAGAGCGCAGCGAGGAAGAGCGCGGCAGGCCAGCCTTCGAGCCGCTCAGCGAGGGCGAGAGCCTCTTCGCGAGGGAGCAGGACGCCAGCACGGCGAAGGAGGGTTTCAGCCTCGCGGTCGGCGAGGGCGAGCTCGTCGGCTCCGATTTCGAGGAGGCGACCTTCCGCGCGCAGACGGGCGACGGGCAGCGGAAGGGGGCGCCGTGCTGCGAGCGCCACAGTCGTGCCTTGGGCGGTCTGATTCAGGATCCGCTCGAGCGCGTCGAGAGTCGTCCGAGCGCGAGCGGCGTGGACGTCGTCGACGATCACGAGGCGATCGGGCTCGTCGGCGGCCGCTTCGAGGCGCGACTCGTCGCTCGCCAGGTCGCCGTCGTCGGGCTCCAGGTCGACCCAGAGCACCTCCCGGTGGTCGCGCTCCGCCCACTGGGCGAGCACGGTCGTCTTGCCATACCCCGCGGGGGCGACCATCGTGACGATCGTCCCGTGGACGGCGCCGGCCAGCCGGCTGAGGAGCGCGGTCCGCACGACCGTCCGCCCCGTCGTCGACAAGGGGCCCGACGGCGCTGCGTCGCTAGGGCTCAGCGGTTCCACGACGGCCACACGTCCAGCTTGCGGATGAGCCGGCCGCCGGCCAAGGGCGCACGCTGGTCGTGAATAAGGGAGGTGCGCCATACCCGTGGCGTGACCCGGGCACCCCTTTTCGAGAGATCGCCCGGGTCACCCGTGCTCGTTCCTCACCCGGTCATGAGGCCGCGATCGTCCGTGTCTTCAGGTCCTCGAACTCCGCGTCGCTGATCGCGCCATCGGTGCGGAGCTGGTTCAGCCGGGCGAGCTCCTCGGCCGTCGAGGTGCTGCTGGTGGGCGCGTAGCTGGAACCCGTATCCCAGCCGTAGTCGTCCCCCGTGGTCGGTCGGGCGATCGTGTAGACGATCGCGCCGAGGATCGGCACGAAGATGATGAAGATGGCCCAGCCCGCCTTCGCCGCACCGGAGTGGTCACTCCGGCGGAAGTTGTCGATCAGCAGCAGGATCACCCACGTAATGAACATGATCCAGGCGAAGAAGACGATCATCGTCCAGATCACGTCCCAGAACGTGTAGGCGCCGAGCGTCATTCAGTGACTCCTTTCGTCGGTGCCGCGAAGCTAGTACGTCTCCCCCAACAGCGTCAAGATGCAGAACTGAGGCGAACAGATGCGGGAATTCGGCAACGGCATCCGAGATGTTTAGGGCGCGCAAGGTGCGGCGCCGCCGGGCAATCGCCCCCACCGCGGTCCTGGGCGGCGCCGCCCACTACGTCGCCAAGCGCGGCGCCCAGGCGGAGCAGCAGGAGCAGACAGAGCCTGCGGGGGCTCCGAGTTCCGCGCCGGACCCTGCCCAGCTCGACCAGATAACGGAGCTGCGTGAGCAGGGGATCCTGACCGAGGAAGAGTTCGCCGCGGAGAAGCGGAAGCTGCTCGGGATCTAGCTCTAGCGGGGGCGCAGACGGAACGCCATGACGAGCTGAAGGATCCCGTGCACCAGCGCCGAGGCGCCGACCCACACGACGAGCAGGAACGCCTTGTGGCCGAAGTCGCCTGCCGCCCAGAAGGCGAGCATGATCTGGATCGCACCGAATATGAGGCCGACCCACCAGAGCTCGGCAGGGCGCACGAGGAGCGCGACGGTGACGTCGAAGATCCCGCGGAGGAGGAGGTAGAAGGCGAAGATCGTGGCGAGCACGTTGAACGTGTTCTGCGGATGTGCGTACGCCAAGATGCCGATGATCGCGAACGCGACCGCGAACGCTGCGTGCGCGACGCGCCACCAGCCCGCGGTGCCGAAGGCCAGCACCGCCTCGACCAGCGCCGCGGCGATGCAGACGGTTCCCAGCAGGATCGCGAGCGCCGTGACCGTCGTGTAGTCGAAGCGGAACACGAGGAGGGCGAAGAGCACCCAGAGCGAGCCGGTCACGAGCAGGACCCACCAGAGCGGATCGCCGCCCTGGTCGAGCTCGCCAGGTGCGTGCGCCGTTACGTTCGGTGTGTCTTGCATCCCGGCAACCT
>Ga0335076_10003196_pt1 | contig 16433 bp, 9 predicted proteins | sample Lox_Sample_25_FD_206717 | JGI IMG/M metagenome (GOLD analysis project Ga0335076, IMG submission 206717) | Soil microbial communities from Loxahatchee National Wildlife Refuge, Florida, United States - Lox_Sample_2.5 | ecosystem: Environmental > Terrestrial > Soil > Wetlands | place: USA: Florida...
CGCGAGTGATTCAGATGAAAAACGTGTTCATCTTGAGGCCGCCGACAAGCTCTATCTTCAATTGGGTTCAGACGAAGGCAGGGTTAAAGCTGAAGCTGGCTTGGGGACATATTACGCAGCAAGCAAGAATGCATCGCAGTCTCAGAAACATTTTCAAGAGGCGCTCGGCATAGCTCACAATGCGGGCAGGAAAGAGCTTGAGGCTCTGGTTCTATCTCAAATCGGGCAGGCATATGAGCTAGCCGATAATTTGCAACAGGCGGCTGAGAACTACGACAAATCAGCCGATCTGTATCAGCAGCAGAGCGATCTTGTTAACGAAGCCCTTCAATTGAAAAATGAAGCGAATGTTTTGAATAGTTTGCACAGACCAGACGATGCGCTCAAGATCGTCATGAAAGCGAAAGCGGACGCCGATAAGAGCAACAATTGGCCCGCAAGGTACTGGGTGCGGAGGACACTTGCAATCATATATGGGAACCGTGGCGAATATCAGGATGGCGTGATTGCACTGAATGAGGCCAAGCGGATCAGTGACGATGCCAACCAACCACTACCCTCAGCATGGGCAGCTTTGGATATGGCCGCAGGCTTGGAAACGATTGGAAGCTGGCAGGAGGCCTCCGAACAAATTGATTCCGCGATTCCTGTATTGCAACAGTTCAAGGATGTCGATGATGAAGCTACAGCGTACATAGAACTTATGGCAATTTATGGTGCCAGGGAATCAGAGCTCAAGGACTTGGGCAGGGCGGTTGAGTTCTATCAAAGGGCGTATCAGCTGCTTGGAAACACACATCCAGAGCGTGCTGCGTCGCTGAACCTTGACCTCACCGAGATCTACTGGAACCAGGGTCGATTCAAAGATGCAATTCTGAAGGCAGAGGAGGCATTGCATTACTACACAACAAACAAGGACGAGATAGATGAAGCGGGTGCGCTGATAAGCCTTGCCGAGGCGCAACGCTCTGATGGTGATCTGCAATCCGCCGCTAAGAGTCTACAATTAGCGGAACCACTAGTGAGTCATGTCAAGAACTTCTACACGCTCGGACGCTTTTACTACGGGCGGGCAGGCCTCTATCGCGCGCAGGGAAAGCTCGATGATGCGATCCGACAATACGAAGAAGTCATCAAGATGCTTGAGCAGTTCAAATCAGGCAGTGACATTAACAATCGTCGCAACGTAGCCGAGCATTATGACTTTATCTATGACGAACTCATTGATGCGTACTACGCACTCGCCCAGTCGGATAAACAACGATCTCTCTTCGCGGCAGACAAGGCTCTTGAGTACTCAGAGCTGAACAAAGCGAGAGTATTTTCGAACTCTTGGGGACATGCCTTTGCCGATGGCCTGCGGCACCAGCTTCCAGTTTCCCTCCAGGACACGGAGGCAAGTCTCAATGGCAAGCGTGCGGCCCTCGAATCAGAGCTGCAACAGGCGATGGCTGGAGAAGGCCACCGCTCCGTGAAGCAAATTCAAGGAGAGCTGGCGAAGCTAAAATCTCAAGAATCTGATTTTGAAGACAAGCTTCGACGAACCAATCCAGCCTATGCAGAAGTACGCTATCCACAACGCATGAGCATTCAGCAAATACCGCTACACCCAGGCGAATTGTTAGTACAGCTAAAGATGTTAAAGGAAAGAACGCTGGTGTGGCTATTCTCGGGGACAGAAAAGGGCACAGTGCTCAGTGCTTTTTACGAGGTTGATCACCAGAAACAATGGTTCGCCGATCGTGTGTTCAGGATCAGGGACGCTTTCAATGGGGGACATCCAGAGCAATTTGACTCAAAGATTACCGACGAGCTCCTTGACGCGTTGTTACCAGATTCGGTTCTCCAACGAGTTAAAGAGGCGAAGTCCATAATATTTGTGCCGGACGACATTCTTTTTCTTCTTCCCTTTGAAATGTTGTCTTCGCACGGACAATACCTGCTGCTCGGTACACCTACAGAGTATTTCCCCTCGTCTGCCGCTTTGCGTTTAGCCAGGACATCGATTCACGTTACCGGAGGCTGGCAGGAGTCTTTCCTCGGGATAGCAGATCCGATTACCTCTTCTGACGATCCGCGCTACCAAGCGGTCACCCTCGTCTCTGATGCCGGCGAGCAAACGAAAGTAAGACGAACAGGCGCTGCCTCACTGGATAGGATCGTCTCGCGTGGATTCTCGCTTGAACGCCTCCCCGGCACCGCCGATGAAGTTAGCGGCATCGCCAAACTCTTTGCGTCGACTCCGTCGAAAGCAGAAATCCGCATCGGCGTTGACGCCACAAAGCAGGAACTTCTCCGCACGGATTTAGGGCGGTACCAATTCGTCCACTTTGCTACACACGGAATTCTGCCTGTCGAATCTGGAATAAAAGAACCTTCGCTGGTTCTTTCTTATGACGGTAAGGGTAAAGATGATATGTTGCTAACCCTCTCGGAGATTTTTCAGCTCAAACTTCGAGCGGAAATGGTGGTCCTTTCAGCGTGCAACACTGGATCCGGGAAAGTGACGAAAGCAGAAGGTGTCGCCAGCTTGGGGAGCGCGTTTCTAGCCGCCGGTGCATCAAGCGTCACTGTGAGCTTGTGGCATGTAGCCGACAACTCGACTGCGGAGTTGATGGAAGAGTTTTACAAGAATCTCGTAAAGGGAAAGACAAAGTCAGAGTCTTTGGCTGCAGCGCGGTCCGCATTGTATTCGAAGGAGTACGTGAACCACAATCCTTACTTTTGGGCTCCATTCGTCTTAACGGGAGATTGAAGCCGCCGTTTACTTCTGGGAAATCCCGGCCAAGAACCCGTTCGAAGCTCTTGCGATCAAATGTCCGCCATCTGCGAGATCGGCGGACCAGGAGCGAAAATTCCCATTCATGTCGGGTTCCCATGCGTTCAAGACCGTGCCGTCACTGAATTTTGCCACTACCCCGAGAGTGGTGCCGTCACGACTGCGAACCTCATATAGGACAGCATCGGGATAGACAGCCTTGGAAACCAATTGAGCCTCAGATAACTTTCCTGACGAAAACTGTTGGGGGGGTGAAGAGGCCGCCGAAGCTTGCGTGCCTCGCGGGTTCATTTGCATTCCAACTGAAAGAAAGCGCTTTATCACATCCGCCGCGATGGCGTAATTTAGATTTTGACCTTCCTCACTCATGGCCACGAGTCCAAGGATGTTTCCCGAGTCATCCACGACCGGCCCGCCAGAATTCCCCGGATTAATCGCGGTCTGGAGCTGAAGAACTTTGGCCTGATGGTTTGAACCGTCTTTATAACTCCAAGTGTAGGCATCGCGAATTTGGCTAACCACGCCCGTGCTGTATGACCAAAAATTGCCATGCGGGTGCCCGATGATGTGAATGTCCTCGGCGACTTGCACTTGGCCGATTTCTCCTAACGTGAGGGCATGGAGCGACGCTGGAGCATCGATCATTCTCAACAATGCCAGGTCTACGGTCGAATCCTGGTAGATAACTCTTGCCCCAAATGCTTGGGCTTTCGCTAAGTCGTCGGGATTGCCGTTTGGCTTGAGAAAAACAAGTGCTCCTCGGTAGCCGTTTATCACATGCCAATTCGTGAGCACGTACCCTCGGGGGTCCACAATGGCACCGGTTCCCAGACCCTCAGGATTGAATTTCTCATCCTTATCGAGGCTGCCCACCACGACCGCAACAACCGCTGGCGCAACGCTCCTGAAAATGGCCTCTCCTTGCGCGCCCCTGGTCAACAGTGGATCCCGATACTGGGCCATCGCTTTGACTTCGGCGCCATAGGCAAGAAACAGTCTTTCTGCATCAGACACTTCAGCGTATGGCGGGGGCTCAACAGGGGTTGTCTTGTCGGCGGTGAAAGTCAGCTTTTCAAGCTGGTTGATCGAGGGAAGTTGTGAATCCGAGCTTGAAGCCGCAATCAAACCCAGGAAACAATACGCCACAAAGGATAGAACACAGATGCGTCTCCAGATCATGTTGCCTCCAGGAAAGGACGGTCACAACTGCGGTTTCCCTGATTCTCCAATATTAGAACGAGTTTTGGCTGCAAGTTGCAAACCATTTTCGTTGGCAAACAGAAGATTTGGTTCTGATGCGGCACGTAGATTCCAAACCATGTCAACTGTCATCTTACTGCACTGACGGGCATTGGCCGAGTTTGCGTGGCTTCCCTCACCACACGGCGGCCGGATTCAGGTTCAGAATGACCGACGGCCGATCAGTCGCGCATCTTTTCCAACCAGCGAACACTGCGCGTTGTGCCGACTCACCGTGTACCAAAATTGTGCACATTCTCTTATGATCGGACACCGGGTGAGCCATTGGAGTTCGCAAAAAGAAGAGATGATCTGATTTTGGTTGCCGACATTTGGCCTTCTGTGGCCAGTCGCAGGCGCGGCTCTGAGGTGCCGTCGACGATTGTGATGGATCGTTTTGAATAGCCCAGGCTTATGGAATACGTTTTAGTCCGGACCTCGCATTAAGGCAAGGAGACATACCCCTATACCGACTCGACCCGCTACTCGTAAAATGTCGGGATGAACATGTCGAACGTGATTGACGCGTTCAGCACTGAGCTAGCCCAAGGATTTGGCGCCCTATTTGTAGGAACGGGGATTTCCAAGCCTTCCGGCACACCAGACTGGGAGAGTCTTCTCGAACACGTAGCACGGGCCCAGCTCGGGATCAAATTAGAAAGCTCTGATGATCTCGTCCAAATTGCCCAATACATCGTTAATCGCAATGGTGGCAACCGTGGACCACTCGTGCAACATATGAAGCGCAACTTGGCAGGTCCGTTTTCGCCTAATGCTTATCATCGGGCTCTAGTCCTTACGAATGTTTTTACGATCTGGACAACGAACTATGACACCCTCCTTGAACAGGCATTCCGTGAACACTTCGCAGTGGACGTTAAAGCGAACGACGACGCCATATCTCGCAGCGTTCCGAATTATCAAATTGAAATCATTAAGATGCACGGTAGTATTGACTCTTCGCCTCACATCGACCTCGTAATTAGTTCTGAGGATTACGAGGACTTCCGGCATCGGCGACCTGCTACAACGCAACGACTCCAGTCTGACTTGCTGAACAAGTCATTCTTGTTTCTCGGATACTCATATAGAGATCCAAACATTCGGAACGTAGTCGTCGAGGCTCGCCGGCTGGCAGGGAGAGCAACTCGTCCTCACTACCTATTAACAAAGAAGCCTTCGGGCGCGCGAGAACAGAAGATGCAGGAGTTATGGCGCTCTGACCTGCTCAGGTTCGGGATCGAATGCACAATTATTGAAAGCTATGAGGAATTGCAATCCGCACTTGATCAGATTGCGCGGAAATCCCGCGGCCCAACCGTCTACGCCACAGGATCTCATGTCGATGCTAGCGACCTTGCCCGCGATCTCGGAAGTCGCCTCGCCACCGAAACCACAGTGATCGCCATTGACGGACAATCCTCGGGTGTTAGCCATGAGTTTGTGTCAGGATTCACTGAAAAGGCAGCAACTTCCAAAATAGACATCTCGAAAAGACTCCGAATATTTCCCAACCCATATGCAAGCAATCCGGCATTTTCTTCAGATCCCACGCTGCTCCCGGTCCTGAAGCAGTGGCGCGCGCCGCTGATGAGAGGGACTCAGGCGATTCTCGTCTTCGACGGCGGGATGGGTACAGTGGCGGAAGTTGACCTTGCTAGGCAATGCGGTTGCACTGTCATTCCAATTCCGGGACCCACCGAAGGGTTTGCTCGAAAACTCCTGATGGAGGACTCTGCCGTTTCAAAGGCCTTGCCTACTGAATACTTGGATTCATGTCGTCACTCCGTTGCTTCCGCTGATGCTGTGATTTCGTGTGTGAAGAAAGTGATGGGCTTGCCAACATGACTCATTTCGCATCTCTTCGAACCAACTCGCTTGCCATATCTGTTGGATCAGGCCATCCCACTCGTGTCATGGCACTCATCGGTGCGACCACGAATAGAGGATATGACAGCGAGATTCGCAAGATCGAAGCACTCACGGCGGCTAATCACAAACCAGACATCATTGCTGATTTGAGCCTCGCTCCCGAACCGACGCCCCTTTGGAAGAGAATTGTGGCTCAGACCCCGTTTGTTGCAGCATCGTTGCCAATTTATTCGGTGCGCCGTAGACGGGACAAAGTCGACACGCTCGAACTTCTGGAACGTGCCATCGAGCAAATGGAGGGTGGAGTAGGTTTGCTGACAATCCACCCAACTCCCACTCTAGAGTTGATTGCTCTCAGTGGCTCGCGGTTGGTACCCTGCACTTCAAGAGGAGGTGGCATCGTGATCCGCGATTTGCTGACACGAAATGCCTCCCACGATAACGTTTACCGGCAAATAATGCCGGGACTAATCGAGTGCGCTCTAAAAACACGAACGGTTCTAAGCCTGGGAGCGTCATTTCGGTCAGCAAACATTTTCGATGCCAACGATGATGTCCAACAGGCGGAGATCGCGGCCCAAAAGCTATTGGCCGACGATATAGTGCGGCGAGGCGTTGACGTGATTATCGAATCGCCGGGTCATGCCCGACCACGAACGATTAGGCAGCTCGGAAATCAGCTTCGAACGATCGGGTACCCTATCATGCCTTTGGGCCCAATTCCAACGGACATCGCGATTGGTAATGATCACATCGCTGGATCGATCGGAGCGGTCCTCTTGGGTCTCCAAGGCGCGGCGCACATTCTGGCTGCAGTTACTCGCGAGGAACACACTGGTGGTGTACCGAAACTTGACTCAACACTTGAGGCAATAGCGTGTGCCCGAATCGCTGCACATATCATTGATCTCGATACGCGCGAAGATATGCAGCCAGACATGGATGTCGCGTACGAACGGCAACAACATAAAACTTGCATTGTCGGGAAGATTTCTCGAGGATGCTCCCGTTGTGGTAGCGTCTGCCCACTTTGATCGATTCCAGCGACATTCAGATGGTCGTAAGGCCGGGGCCAGACTGTTGACGCGGACCCGCCAAAATCGAAATCTGCAATCCCGCCACAAAGATGTCATACGGTGCCTCGCTGAGAGGCTGCCCTGGCTATCTCCACAGCAAGATGAAGAGCAGGAGAAAACACAGCACCAAAGCCAACCCAGCGATTTCCAACCACGTTGGCCGCGCTATGTCGAGTTTCCCGATATTCCGTAAGTTAAACCGGATCACAGGCATCCCTTCGCTAAGACTCTATCCGTAGAGAAGGCAAAAGCCAAGGAATGCAGTGGGAATAAAAGGTCGTGTTTTCAGTAGGTTGCGCAAGAATAGTATGCCTACGATAGTATGCCGGAGACATTCCTTGCGCAGATTGGCACACCTAGCCTAGTCTGTCGCTGGGAGCTAGTCATGAAGGAATTGTCGGGCGAGCAATTGGAGTATGCCGTCAGCCGTTTCGTAAGTCTTCACCAGTCCCGCGACGTCAAGCAGACGGAACTGGAGCGACTTTCGGGAGTGAATCAATCGACCATCTCGAAAATCGTTCGCCCGCAAGAAGGCGAGAAATATATGCCTAGCGTGGAGGTTCTGCAAAAACTTTTCAAAGCTCTCGGCTTTCGACTTACCGACATCCTAAGTGAGTCCGACCATCTTGCCGATGAGATTGCCGGCTATTTGGCGACCCCGCTGACGGGACTCACCGTCAAGGAAGATGACGAAATAAGAAAAGTTGTCGATTCCATCCGCACGATTACACGCGAGGCGCAATTTGCAAATCCAGGGTTCGACATTTATTGGCCTGGTGACTTCACTCATCCTAAACAACATGCTGACATCAGTGCTCCGCAGGTTTATCTGACCGATAGATCACGTGCCTCGACTCACGACTTCATCATTCTGTTTTGTGGCATGCCGAGCTATGGTGTTGGACAGGAGAACGAGATTGCAACTCAGGCCGGAGTACCGGCAATTCGACTCGTCCCTCCTGAGGGATTGTCCCGCATGATGCTGGGCTCTTTCATTCGCACGATAGACATCTCGTACAAGGGTAGTCTCCAGTCCCACGTTACTTTCGATGAAAGCAAGTTTCGCGAAGCCCTAAAGTCACTTCGACAATCTCACTTTAGAACGGGTGCGCTATACCGCGGTATGAACGGCGACGGCTTTAGTAAACGTCTTCGAAGACTGATCGACGATCGTTGCAACGGCGACTACACCCAATTCGCGACGGACATCGGGGTTAGTCTCTTGTACCTGCACAAAATGATGGACGAACCCTTCCTCGTCTCGAATCCCAGCGCACGCTTGCTGAAACGAATGGCACACCGATTGGGTGAACGCGTTGCATTCTTGCTCGGGGAGGCGGAGGAGAACGATCCTATATGGATCGAAAGCAATGCTTCTTGGCGCTCTTGGATCGAAAATACTCCAGCAATTGACGCAGGAGCTGCGCTACGGATGCGAGATGATTGGCGTCACGACTACGCGGCTGACAGAAGGGAAAATAGTTCTGCCTCCTTCCGAAAGCGAACCCGGCTGATGCGCGAAGTAGATTGGGATAGACAATACCGGAACCAAGTCCAAAAGGATATAACGAATGCGAAGCAACCGAGCTTGCTCTAAGCCGCAAGCTGAGCTCGTGAGACTGTTTGTGGAGCGGTCCGGAGTTGGCTCGCCGCATAAGTCTGCCGAGCAAGTCATGGAGGACCTTGTCGAAAAGGCACGTGGATCGCGAACACGTAGCCGCGAGGGTTTCCTGCAACGATTCCTCGACAGCAGACACATTATTTCCATTGACTTCGCCGATGACTTGAATTGCGACGGCATGATTCAACCGATTGGATCTACATTCACTAGTGGCTTCCGAATACGCCTAAAGAAGAATGTCTCCGATGCACGCACCAGATTTACGATGGCGCATGAGGCGTGTCACACGTTCTTCTATGAATTCGCCCCGGAGATGAAGTTTCGTCCTCATGAAACAGACGAGTCTGAAGAGCGGCTATGCAATTTCGGTGCCGCAGTTCTCCTAATTCCCTCCGCATCCTTACGCGCGCGCACAAAAGAGCTCCCGATTTGTCTCGATTCCCTTGAACAGCTAGCCCGAGAATACGCTGTGAGTCTCCCCACGATGCTGCTGAGATTAAGAGCACTGCGGCTCTGGGGATGCGAGCTATCCAGTTGGTATCGAACCACTGGCGGCGGCTTTGTCCTGGATCGCCTATACGGCGGACATCGAGCCGAGTGGAAGTGGCAGGACCCTTCAATGCTAGCGCGCGTTTGGAATTCAAACGAATCAGCCTTTGGGACCGGTTTCCTCTATGTTGAGCATGAGAATGGTACCCGAGCATATCGACCGATTCCATACAACATCCAGCGCTCGGGGGCTGGCCTAGTCGCTCTTTGGGGTGCCGGAATACGACCCGTAACGCCGCGTCAGCCCCTATTTGAGGCCACTACGCTCCGTAGGGCCTAGCCACGACCCTCAGGCACATCCTCGAAGTCACGAACAATAGGCATGAACATGAACTACCCCGCCGTTCATGCACCCATTACCAGTTCCCCCACACTTGCGAGACGCCGGCCCAAACTATCGGTATCGCCGAGACGAATCTTCCACACCGCCTCGACCCCAGTTGAGTAATGAAGAGCGTTGTATTCCTTTGGAACCGCAAACACTACTCGAACATCGGGACGCAAACGGCAAAAAAGCGACGTTCCCAATGCCTGCAATTTTGAACCCAATGGCGATATTGTCAGATTGGATTCGTCCGCAAAACGTTCGTAGATGTTTTCCAATATGTGAAGTGTCTCAAGATAGTTGAAAGTACTCACCTCATATGTAAGCGCCTCAGCTGGGATCCCATTTATTTCCTTCATGGCGTCGAGTCTCCAGGAGTTCTCAGGGAGATGCGGTTTCCCGAGGACCCACACCAACTTCTTGCTAGGGGCTAGCAGAATTGATGGATCTATCGCCGAAACCACGGCCATGCTTCTCTCAGCTTTGAAGCTGGGAAACAAAATGACTTTATCCGGCAGGCGGTCAAAGTGGTATCCGGGGTGATCAATACTGGTAGCAACTTCCGCAACACCACGCTCCAAACCCAGAACCGTCTCAATATTCCATGCCGACCGCGACGAAAGGTATTCTTCTCTTGTAGGGTAATAGTTCTTCGCTTCGCAGTACCCAACCCGCAGTGTCACTTCTTCATGCAGGAGCGCACTCATGCTGCGCATCACAAGCCGATTCGCAAACACGCTAATATCCAGTGTGACGGCCAAGTCCTCTGAGCTATTGCGACGACTCGCCTGAAGGAGTCGTCTCAGCTCACTCGTAAATTCAGGCTGGTCGGCATTCAGTTCGATAACCTCTTTGCAGACCACCCCCAAAGCGTTGTCCAGCTGCGATTCGTTCCTTACATTGTCCAACAAATTCGTGGAAAACCTAAGCTTCACGCCGAACCTATATCGTGCTGCGGTCGCAGCCAACATTTCCGGCAATGCCAGGCACCTCGGCTCGAACCCCAGTGCGCAAACAAAGATGTCGCCGGCTGCCCTACTGTCCTCCTCTTCCCACGGCGCAATGGCCGGCAATTCGTTCGCGATCTCGTTCAGCTCACGACGTCTAATCCTCATTTAGCTTGTACCTTCATTCTCAAACAAAGTCAGTGGTTGCTCCCGCTGCCAATTCTTCCAAACCTGATCGCAGGCGTCCTTTGGAGTCTGTAGAAAGAATTGCAACCAGTCCGGTTTCTGCTTAACGGCGTCATTCTTGGCGAGTGCAGCGCCGAAAGCCGGCAGGTACACCCTCCTCAAGTGCCATCTCAGCGTTGTTACATTGTTGTGCCGAGAAAGTCCCTCTGCCATTTCGATGAAAATTGCCCGTCTGACCAGCTCGCGAGCCATTGCTCTTTCGGCAGACGGCAGAGCGTCTATCGCCGCGCCCCGCGGTTGGTCGATCTCAATGCGGGGGCATTGCGTCGGAACATGCGAGCTACCAGACTTTTGCCAACGACCATGTTCCAGGATATTTCTCACTAGATTACCGAATGCCGAGACCACAGCATACATTTCTGGGCCGCATGGAAAGTAGTGTCGGACGTGCTCCAAGAGCTGGCGAGAAACCGCTCTGATCGCCTCATGTTGAACACTCTCCTTCACCCGTACAGCAGTACGGGGATTCACACCACCTGCCTCAAAAACCTTGCTATACACGAAAAGGAGAGTCGAAATGTCACCCGAACAAAGTTGGGATATGCACTCTAGGCCGTGATATTGGTTTTGATGTCGACCACGCTCTTTGGAACACAGTGCCTTCGCCAATGACCCTTCGCTCCAGGTAGAGTGTCCGATCAGGACTTCGGCATTGCTTTCGTACCGTGCCGACTGCAGGCGATTGTTGAGTAGTTCTATCGCAAACTCTAGAGCCTTGGCGCCCTGATCGGTATCATCTAGTCCTATGTAGGCCATTCCGACATCAATCTGAACTAGTTCTCGACTCGGGTCGGCGGTCGCCTGATTTGGATCAGAAAGAACAGCCCCGTGTTTTTCCGAAGAAAGTTTGAAAATGTGGGAGGGACGTCTCTCCCAAACGATTCCGTTCAACACAAGCTGAACCGACTCAGGGATTCTGTGTGTCGAAAAATCATCGACCAAGAATGTTATTGTGTGATCCTTGAAGTATGAAACACGCTCAGACAGCAGGGTCGAGAGATCACCCAAAAACGTTTCTGGCGTGGCTCGCTCGATTGACTTGCCCATGAGCAGTTCCCTGTGTGTAGTAAACATCTCCACCTCAACAAGGTCGATCAGCTGCTCAAATCTCGATACGCCTTGCATGAGAATGTTTGTTGAAGGTCCCAACATACGAATGAAGAATTCGTAAATGTGCTGCTCCTGAGAACTACCAAGCCCCCAATACGACTCATGATCCTCACGCGCAGAGATCAACGTCAACGTCTGAAGAATTTCGCGGCTGAATAAAAGATTGAAGTAATGCACAATGTGACCACGGTGCCTTCGCGCCAACTCATCCGTGTTCAGCCAGGAAAGTCTGTTCTGGAGATCAGCACCGCACGACATGTAAAACGCAGCTATTGGGAGAGCCCCTATGTCGCTCGTGTCTCCTTTATGAAGATGTGCCTTCAGGCTTAGCCAGCGAAATATCGTTGACTTGCCGCACCCTCTAGGCCCTGTGAGCAAACATGGGTCACGACTTGCGACTCGATCCAACCAGGGACAAGATTTCGCAAAGATGTTGACTAAAACGCGGTCATCCGCAATATGCTCAGCCGAAATATACTCGAACGGCGTAGATAGGTCTGTTGACGTTCCTGCTCGCTCCGAACTGGCACGCGTCTGTGCCAACTCGAACTGTTGCACAATTTGTCGGGGATCCCTCAGCGCAACTGTCAGGTCATCGTCCACCATCGACTTGAGGAGTGCCGTCGAATAGCTGAGGAATCGTCGGTCTCTAAGAGAGAGCCGACGTTTTTGGTAAATCGTGTTCCAAATGCGTACCAGATGACCAACAAACTGGTGATGATCATCGATGGGAATGTTTTCCATTGTCTTGCGCAGTGGCGTGTCGGCGGTTTTTAGACTCCCGGTATCGATGATTTTAATCTTGTACTCAGCGAACAGATCTGCTCGACCCGGATTTGCAATCATGACATTGCGACAATGCAAGTCGTCGTGCCGCAGACCCTCTCTACTTAGGGCGTTTAGAGCACTGCACAATGCTCGGACGTACGCTACAAAAAACGGTACGGTGACCGCGATAGGCTGCTTCTCAAGAAATTCTTCTAATGTCACTCCATCAACAAACTCTTCGACAAATCCTACGAAGCTGACGCCTGGTAGGGGATCAGGAGACAGTTGTGCGGGACCTGCATCGATGAAGTGAGCGAACTCTGGGTATTCCTCAAGCTTTGCGGCTCTGGTCAATTCCAACAGATACGAGCGCGCAACATAATCCTCGCTGATTGCCAATTTGACGGCTCTACGGCGTCCAAATTCATCGGAAACCTCCCAGACTACTCCCTTGAAACCACAGCCGAGGACTCGCCTCGGAGTGTAATCCTTTCCATTAATAGAGGTCTTCAGCGGCAACCTGTGCTCGTCACGTAGCACAGCCCGTTGTTCTTCCGACAACTCTATTCTGGCCATGTCACTCGCACCGCCACACGTTGATAACTGTAACTACGCAAGTTTCTCGATTGAGAAGACAACGGCGGAGGCCGCCAATATCCCAGAGACGAGAGATACACCCGAAATGACCATCCTCATTGTCTCTGAGACATCCTTCTGAGTGAGTATCGTGATTATCGACGGAACAGCGATCAAAGCTCCTGCGACCACTGCCTTTGCTAGCGTCCGACCAAAGGGGCCTTTAACCGTCACCGAAAGATCGAGGTTCCAGCGATCAGCTGTTCGAATCCGAATCCAAGTTTCGCGTGCCGAATATCCTGAAGGCTCCGGATACAGTCGCCAGCGTTTGAGATCATATCTGGAATCAATATCTATTTCAGACGGCCCTGATCGTTCAAGAGACGACCCAGTCGAGATCGTGAGTTTCGAGTCGATTCTCGGACCGGGCTTCGGCTGGTAATGGTAGACGAGTAAATCAAATGGATCCGAAATAGGCTTTTGTGGCCATTCCGAAAAGACGTTGGAGTCCATTTTGGAACCTTCCAGATGAGCGCCCACGACCGTCCAGAAGAAGGGCTCATCGGCAAAAGCAGCTTGATCGCGAAGCAGCACCACAACTTCTTCCCAATCCCCCACGGTTTGCCCAGTCTTCAGCGAGACGGGCAAACTGTCTACCTCAAATAAATACTTGCCTTCCACCTCATCATTTATCTTTTGTGGACTAACGTTTCCTGAAAGATCAAACAGCTCTTTGGTAAATACTACTGGCTCAGCATAATTGAATTCCTTCATTCTCAGCCCTATGCTGACCGTGCGACCGTGAACATTTATTCGCTCCACCCGTACCGATCGAACCGGAATCATGGTCAAAGGTCCAGCTCCCTGCAGATCCACGTAACAAACAATTCCGCTACTTGGCAGTGCAAGCTCTCCCCTTTCGACCCTGTCTACTAATTCATTTGCAATCCACCTCTTGTCGTATCGAAACTGCACGATCGAACCAATAGGTGCCGCCAGACACCTGAGAATGTCTTCGCGGTAGCGTGGTGAATGTGCAGATGACAGCAATATGAGCAATGACCCTCCTGCCAGATCCCGCCTTTATACTGAAGGCCAGATTCTGTACGACTGCCTATCAAAATCTCGATACCGAAAATCCCAACTGGCACGCGCAAGGAGACGGCGCTCCTTGAAATAGTCGGCCAAGTCCGCCGCAGAATCGCGATACCAAAGCAATTTTGAGTGCTCGCCCCGAAGGAATTCCCGAGAATTCTTTGCCAGAGGCACAGCGAAGACCTCCCTTTGCACTCCGTGGTACAGCAGCTCAGGAGATAAGCCAATCTTCTGCAGACATTTACGTATTAGTTCACGCCGATTACGGAAGCCGACTCCCCACCGTGTTTTCTTGGCAGTGGGCACACAGTACCGATTAGCGTAATCGGATATTGCGCCATACAGACCATTTGAAAAATGGAATTCACCAGACCCCTGACTGAAGCCGACCGGCTGGAAAATTAGCCGACCCTCATTGCGCAGCCGATTGTAAACCGAAGAGCGCCCAAAGGCCGACATAGTCGTAATTAGGGCCAAGCGTGGATCCGCTCTCGTTCTTCTGATAATAGAGCGGCTGCCACGGTATTTCCGTTGAAAGGCCAGTCGTACCTCCTGGCTCGCCACCAGCATGGCAATCAATTTTCCACAAAGCAAAGATGAGTACGGGGGCACAGCCCCCAAGATAAATGCATCCATCACGTTCTGGAGATTTGTGCGTCGAGCTTCCGAGCTCCATCCAATCCATGCATCACGGACAGCTAGGTTAAAGACGGGATCGCCAAGTCCAATAACGCCGATCAGCTTTTCGTTGTTCTCGTCGATGACTAGGAAACGGAGCCGACGACCATAGCCTGAAGACACAGGAATTGCCCAATGAAGGCCCACGTAACGGAAAAGCAGCTCATCCTCCGAATCAGGTTGCACCTCTATAAGCTTCGGCACGATATGCGCAGCATCGACCTCAAATCCCGACGCTAGGCGCAGAAGCAGCTTTTGCTCGTGCCGCCTAATCCCAGATGCCGCTCGATCAATTTTGTGCTGGACTGCGGTTGCATGAAGCTCCCGCAGCTGGTTTTTTTGATCAAGCTGGGGCGGGATAATACGTCCATTGCGGGTCCTAAATCCCTGCGATGCCAGTGAATCTCGTATTAACATTCTCAATTGTTCGGCATTCATCCTGGCTCGAAGTCACGCACCGATGGATTCTAATGCGCGTCTAGCCTCCAGTACAGCACCCGGAGAATTGCCTCAGTATAGCGCCTCGTTACGAGAGCTACGCACTTTCCTCAATCGCAGTTTCGACACTCGAAATCGACCCAGAATCTCGCTCCCCAACCGCCGGGAACAATCGTTCTATGACCAAGCTGATCAAGTCTGCTTACTGTCGGTAAGCAGAGATTCCGACGACACACAGACTTCGTGATCTCCAGCGTGCCTTTGGTGTGCGACTTCTCTTTCTGCGATGGCACCCTCGCTATTCCAAAGGTTTCTTGCACGTCAGCCTGCGAGGCGCCAGATCAAAAATTCATTCGGCCTGCGAGCGTGCCTGTTGCACCATTTCCACAAGCACTTTCCGAGTCTCAGCCGGATTGCTTACCTCCCTCAAGAATGCTATGCGAGCACCGCGCATGCCATCCGGGGTCCGCAATCGTACCTGAAAACCAAGCCGATCGACTGTTGTCATGGTTGCTTCGGTTAAATCGATGTGAGCAAATTGCCGGGCGAGCAACACCAATGCGTCCTTGTGGTCGGCGTTCATGTGCTGAATGATTTCAGACATTGAGTCTGCAAGAGGGTCGGGTTGGCTGCGCTCATAATCGGATGCAGATACCCAGCCCATCATCCCGAAGCCGCCCACGTAATAAACATCAACGACGTCCATGCGGTAGAACGAAAAGTCTTCAAAATCTACCCAATACTTGCTATTGGCGAGACGCTCCAGGTACAGCTTGCGCACCTCGGCCAACTCGGTGTTCGGTAATGGAAGAACATTTCCTACCAGCGTGACTCTCGATGCGCCGAGCGGTTCGCCATCGGTGGCTTCCTGAGTAACAAGCAAGCTGGCGCGGGGGTCGGCTTGCAGATTCTGGGTGTGCATCGCCATGGTGCTGATCAGGAAGATGGGACGGCCGTGATCGTCCAGCCCGTAGGGCATGACGGACCCAAATGGGAATCCCGGCTGTTTACGCGACAGGGTCGAGAGACAGCCGACGTGGCCCAGATAGACTAATGTGCGCGCACGCTCAGCGAAGGTGGGCTCGGGCACTGGGGGCTGGTCACTCGCAGGTCC
>Ga0335076_10003198_pt1 | contig 16431 bp, 13 predicted proteins | sample Lox_Sample_25_FD_206717 | JGI IMG/M metagenome (GOLD analysis project Ga0335076, IMG submission 206717) | Soil microbial communities from Loxahatchee National Wildlife Refuge, Florida, United States - Lox_Sample_2.5 | ecosystem: Environmental > Terrestrial > Soil > Wetlands | place: USA...
AAGCTCGCTCGCAGTCGTGCCCGATTGCGCCGCCGGAGCGGTTTGACCTGTAAGCCGGACCCGCCATGCCTGCATGGGTTCGGCAATATTCTTGAGGGGCTGCGGCCCCATATCATCGCAGACAATGTCCACCCGCCCCCGGACCTGCCGGTAGGCATCATTGGACATGCAAACCCCACCCGGTTCCGCAATGCCCTCAAGGCGGGCAGCAACATTGACGCCGTCACCGAAGATGTCGTTATCGTCGATGATGATATCGCCGATGTGGATGCCGATCCGGAATTCGATGCGTTTATCCTGCGGCAGGGCGGCATTCTGCTCGGCCATGCCGCGCTGGACTTCAACGGCACCACGAACCGCATCCACTGCGCTCGCGAACTCGACCAGCATGCCGTCGCCGGTGGTCTTGACGATCCGACCGCGATGGGAGGCTATGACGGGATCAACGAGGGCTTTCCTGACCACCTTGAGCCGGGCCAGCGTGCCTTCCTCATCTGAACCCATGAGGCGGCTGTACCCAGCGACATCCGCCGCCAGCACCGCCGCCAATCGCCGCTCGACGCGCTCGCCCGCCATCGATGCCTCAAATGCCCAATATCCGACCCATCAAAGCATGGAGAGTTGTTTGGGGGTAGGTCTATGTCCGTTCTGGGTCGAGGCCGTGTGGAAACGTTTTTCATACCCCCTTGAAGGGCACGTCCGCTCTACCCCCACTAGCGGACATTGGTCGGCGCGCTTCGTAATCTTCATTCCTTCCGATGCGGATTGCGACGATCGCCCCGCCGATTGGATTTCCGAACGTAAGAAATTAGAGCCTCGGGGTGATGATATTTGGCCTTGAGCGCAGCAATTAACGCATCCTCAGCTTCAATGGTCAGAACTTCCGATCGTTTCTCAAGTCTTAGACCGACGATGTACTCGGTCATAACGTTACCCTCCGCTCTGCAGGGATTCTCCAGATGGCTCCAAAACAGTTCCGACAAGTACCGAACTGTCGCACGGACAACAATACCGCCTGTTCAGAGCCACATCGGCACTTCAAACTGGCGCACACTGCACCGTTTTGGCTTTATTTGTGGTAACATCCCCATCTCAGAAACGGCGAAATACGCCTGCGGCGGAAACTCAGCATAAGCAAATCTGATAAGGCTGCCGTTGCCAAAGAGAGGATGACATTTGACTTATATCGTCAATGAATCCTGCATCAAGTGCAAGCTGATGGATTGCGTGGAGGTATGCCCCGTCGATTGTTTCTACGAGGGCGAAAACATGCTCGTCATCCATCCCGACGAATGCATCGATTGTGGGGTATGTGAGCCGGAATGTCCGGTCGAAGCGATCAAGCCCGACACCGAGGACGGAGCCGAGAAGTGGCTCAAGCTCAACGCTGATTACGCAAAAACCTGGCCCAATATAACGATCAAACGCGACCCTCCTGTAGATTCCAAAGAATGGGAAGGTAAGCCGGATAAGCTTCAATATTTCTCGCCAAATCCGGGCCAAGGCGACTAATGCCCGACAGATCGCCATCTGGGTTAAGCCGATGACGTCACGAGATCGAGTAAGCAAGGTTTGCAATTGATAGCAGCGCGGACAGCGCCGCAGATCGTCGCGTGCAACCACTTCGAGACACCGCGTTAATTGCATCGGCTTGCCAGCATCCAGTTCGCGCGTGAATCGTCTCAATTTCCGGAAGCTCGAAAACCTGCTCAGATAGTTTTTTGCACCGCGGTCTGTTGACGAACTCGGCCGATCAAAGTCAGTGTTAATTACCGGAATCTCAATCGGTCCCATGGTTTGTGCCGGCTAAGGCACTGGAGCGTGAACAGGATCTGGCAGGCCTGGCGCCAGAGCGCGGCTTCGTACCGAGCGAGCCGGTCAAGCGGATAGGTCGGCAGGTTGGATAGCCGGACAAAGGCGCGCGTCAGATCATCGGGACCGCCATCAGGGTCATCGGTCGATGCAGAACCATCCACCAGCGCGCTCACCTCTTGATCCAGGCCGACATCGCCCTCAGCTCGGATGGCTTTTCGGTACATGTCGTCGATCATCTCTTCGCGTGCGCAATGACTCTGGTTGCGCCGCCGAAATTTCAGCAGTTGGCGCGCTTGTTGCTTGAACAGTCCGGCCTCGATGGCCGTGGCGCGACGCAGCCGCCATAACACGCTTGCCAGCCTGAGCACCAATTCTCTTTCGACGGCCGATTGCGCGTCATAGTCCGCTGTCACGGCCATTTCGAACGCCGCATAGTCCTCGGTGTCTTCTAAAGCATCGATCACGGTCTCTGCCGTCAAGCCATGACGCATGGCATTTTGGCGCGACCTGTTCTTACCCTCTTCGGTGGCTGGACCTGTGCTCAGGCGTGCATTGCGGCGGTTCGCCTCGATTTGCCGATAGGAAGTCATCCCACCTCCCGACCAGGAATTGGCTTCGTTTCGTCAGTTTGACGCGCACGCGCAGATCCATTGGTCACCGGCATTCCGTTCAGATGCGTGGGCCGATCAACATCGGCATCGTCGTCTGCAACGGACGCGACCGCGTGCGTTTGGGTCCAGAGGCTTGCCGCGACGGGAAGTGGATCGATCCCCTGTTTTTCCCACCAGGCGCGCTCATTGCCGCGCCGATGCAGCTCACGATGGTGCAACCGGCAAACGGGAACGGTGAACTTGTCGCTGACCTTGCGTCCCATCGCCCGCTGCTCAGCAAATTTGAGGTGGTGGGCATCTGACGGGGTCCTGCCGCAGACAAGACAAGGCTGACCGGCCACAAACCTCAGGTGGTCGCGATCGCGCTCGCGGACCGGCTTGCTGATCGAAACCACGTCAACGCCGGCGGACTCCGCCCCGTCGCGGTGGCTCGCGTGGCTATTCGCCTTGTTCTTACTCCTCGGCACCGGCGATGCTTCGCCAACTTCGATCAGCTTGGCCGCAAATGCCGCCTCAAGCTTCTGGGCCTCCGCGCTCGACAGATGATTTTTGAGCGGCAGCACACGCTGTGCCCAAGTCGCGAGAGCCTCCGCATCACTGAGCTGCGCCAAGTCGGAGATCAGCTGGTTTTGAGTGCTTTCCGAGTCCGCAGCCGGCGGCGTTGGCGCTCTGGGCTTTCCCGAGCGACCTCGCCGCTCAGTCTCCTGTTGCGGCCTGATGGATTTTGGACCTGTTGCGGGCTGGTGTAATTGTCCCGAGCGCTCAGGCCCCGGCGGAGTGTTTTGGCCTCCAGGAGACAAATCCGGAGCCGCTAGGTCCGGTGCATCGAGATCATCCTCGCCGGCAATCCCGACCAGGGTGAACAAGGCATAGCGGCGAGCATACGTCAGAGCGGCGCCAAGCCGGTGCGGCGCCGCCGTCTCGCTCACCTGGCAAACCGGCCAATCGGAGGATACCCACTCTCCGGAGGCGTGGACGAGTGTGGTGGTCAGGCGGATCAGGCCGCTGTCCTTGTCGATTGCGGTTGTCTGGACGGTCGCAATCTCATGCGCCCCCAAGCACTTCCGGACCAGGTCGAGACCGGTCGAGAGCGGCGCGTAGCGAAAGGTCCGGCTGCCCTCCCGCGGAAAAGGCGAGACAATGGTTGCGGTGAGAGATTTTTCCGGGTTGGCAATCACGGCCTGGGCCTTGGCGAGCGCCGCCGCGAGCGCTCCAATTTTATCGCTGGAGCTCCGCATGGCCGGCCTCCTCAACAAAGACTTCAAAGCCGATTGCCCCGGATTTGGAGCGCTTGGCTCTAACCCCATGTCCGAACGCCTCTTTGGCGTCCTCTGGGACCAGCTTTTTGAGCTCTGCCTTGGCGCCTTCATGCTCCAGATGAGCTTGCCGCGTCCGCCGATAGGTTGCCGAAAACTCCGCCCAGGAGTTTGAGCCGCTCATGTCGACGCAACGGACGGCCTCCAGACGGGGCCGCGGCGGCTCGACACCGAATAGCCGGGGCTCCTCCCCGCTTTGGACACAGCGCCAAAACTTCTTTTCCGCTGTCAGTAGTAGGTGCTGGTAAAGGGGATCGGCATGGACAACCACCTCGACCCACTTCCCGCCCCCGGTAATAATGGAAAGCGCCGCCGAGCGGGCCTGGACAACCCACATGTTGTGCTGCAGCTGCGCCATATGTTTTTCCGCCGCCGCCGCCTCCGAGAACGTCCAGGGCAGCATGAATTTGGCTTCGAAGACCGCCCCGCCGGGCTCGACCAGTCCGTCAAGGGTCGCCGCCATCCATTTGTGGATCGGGTGCATGACCCGGCGCTGGACGTGTCCAACCGAATGGCCGGTGTTGCGCGCGTACCATTGCCGATTCAGGTCTTCGGTCGCATTCCCGAGCTGGACGATCAGGTTGTCGGACAGGTCTTCCGGCTCGGCTTCGCCCCGCTTTTCGCGCCACAGCCGGAACAGCGCATCCAAGTCGTTGCCCATAATGATGCGGGCGTCGGAGCCGCCGACGAGGGAGCCCCGGTTTAAGCCAGAAGAATTGTGAGGCCTTTTCTTGGGAATCACGGCAGTGTCTCCGTAATTGGCACGTATCAACATTAAATGTTGATACTCCCTAGACACAAAGGCGTCAACATAAAATGTTGATATTTATGTCACCCGCTCAGTGTCGGGGAGCGAGAGCGGTGCTTGAAATGACCCAGCCTCAATTGGCGACCGCTGCAGGAGTTGGTCTGTCGACGGTCGTAGATTTCGAACGAGAACGCCGAAGTGTTTCGGAGGACGCGGTCGAGAAAATGCAGCGGGCATTAGAGTCGGCAGGAATCGAGTTCATCGAGGAGAATGGTGGCGGCCCCGGCCTTCGTCTTCGAAAATCAACAAAACGAAAACGTTGATGACTCAAATAAGCAGAGCACCGCTGTTGTTGTGCGAAACGAACCCAATTTACGGCGGTGCGTCATATCCTCAGCGAAGCTGGTCTGGACGCTGACCCTCTGCCCAGTTTCCCTCTCGACACCCGGCGCATCGAGTTGTAAAAAAAATGGTGACGGACCCCGGAGTTCGGCTCGGAAAGCCATTACAACAAAACGATCGTAGCCAACTCCGAAGCGGCATCCAGTTCATCGAGGAGAATGGTGGCGGCCCCGGCCTTCGTCTTCGAAAATCAACAAAACGAAAACGTTGATGGCCCAAACAAGCAGATTAGAGCACTTAAAAAAAAGCGGTGGTTGTGCGAAACGAACCCAAATTACATCTGCAGCATATGATTGTGAATATTCGTTTTTACAATCAGAGATATGCAAGATTTTTCGTTGATGTCAAATCAAGTTTTCCCTGAAAAAACAATGGTGTTTTCAAGTTCAAGTTGATTAGCCCTCTTCGTAATTTTTGCCGCAGTGGCGTAAGCGGAAAGATTGGCAAGAAGCACGCAAAAATGAAGTGGAAAAGGCTTTCAGTAGTTTCGGTCATCACCGCATTTGTCTATCGCCTGCTCGTGGAGTCGGTTCGGCTTTATTTGGAGACGTCTCTATCAATTCGATGCCGATGCCCCTCAAGATTCGGGGCAGTTCGATGATGCCGTGCAAGGGCGACCATCCCGAGGACACGAAATGGGCACGCAGCCCCTCTGTCTTGGGTCGATGCGGCGCCTCGAAGATCACAACGTCGGATATCCATTCTCGATGTGCATTGGCCGCACGCAGGGCCCGCGTCATTCCGGATGAATGCGTCAGCAGCACGGCCTTGCGTCCCACTCGGCGGGTGACATCGTGGATCGCCCGCGAGAGGAAACGCTCGCCATGCGAATCCTCGAAATTGATAAAGAGCCCTGCCATCACGGGCCGATAGCCAAGCGCCTTCAGCCAGGCCGCAAGCGGCAGAAGTGCAAGGTCGCTGCCGAGGAATGCCGGAAGAAGGACGATGGGCTTGCCGTCTCCGAAGCGGGAGGCGCTTCCGACCATGATCGACTGTCGCGCAATGGTCAGGGCCTCGAAGCCGGCTTTGGTCAAGGTTAGCGGCCACGCCGTCAACAAGTCGATTGCCAACGTCGGCGCATGCGAGGATTCTGGCACGTATGCTCGATGGACGTCACGCCGTGGCAGGGCTGCAGCCGGTTCGCTACAAGTCGTGCCAAGAAAATCGGTGATCAGATCGAGGCAGGTTTGAGTAGCCTCCCACAGAACCCGATGACCGGCGCCTCGGACGACAACCAGTTTTGCGCCCGGAATGAGCTTTGCCATCATCAACGAATTTTGCGGACGGATCAGTTCGTCGAGATCGCCGGTCAGCACCAGCGTGGCACAGCGGATCCCGGCCAGGGCCTGCGAGCCATCGAACTCGGCGAATGACTGAAACTGCAGGTCGGCCGCATGCAGAGGCGTGGGCTGCGCCACTTCGCGCCGCATCTGATCCTCGGCAAGCGCCCGATGCTGCTCGAGGTAACCGGGCGCGTAGGTGACTTTCCAGATGCGTCGCGCGGCCTGTTCCGGCGTAAGGCCATCGAGGTCGCGCATGACCCGCACGACAGAAGTGCTGGCGTAGGTCGCCCGAGGGCCGCCCGACATCGTTGCGCAGAGAATCAAATGCGATACGCGTTGCGGGAATTGACGCACGAACTCCTGCGCAATGGCGCCGCCCATGGAATATCCGAGCATGGCGACCTCGGCCATTCCGAGCTCGTCGAGAAGTCCGCAGACGTCGCGCGCCAGGTTCGCGATGGCATAGCCATGGACCGGCTTGTCGCTCAGTCCCGTGCCGCGATTGTCCAGCGTGACCACTGTGAACCGCTGCGCCAGCCGTTCGATAAAGGTCGCGGGCCAGGCTGTGGAATTGAGCCGATAGCCCATGACAAGCACGAGCGGCGGCCCCTCGCCTTGCACGCGGTAGGCCAGCCTGACGCCGTTCACCTTTGCAAAACGCGCCTTCATTCAGCTTTTTTGCGCCTCAGAGTCCTGAAACCAGATGCCCGCCATCGACCGCGACGATGCTTCCCGTCATGAATGACCCCGCGTTGGAAACCACCAGCAACAGCGGCCCATCGAGCTCGCTGAGCTGCCCGAGACGACGCTGCGGCACGCGCTTGATCAGGGCCTTGCCCTGCTCGCTTTCGAAGAAATCATCGTTGAGTTCGGTTGCAAAATATCCGGGGGCCAGTGCATTGACGCGAATCCCGTACCGCGCCCATTCGAGGGCAAGCGCCTTGGTCATCTGGATCACGCCAGCCTTCGAGATCGCATAGGGCGCGACCGCGCCGGCAACGCGCAAGCCAAGGATCGACGCGATATTGACGATCGAGCCCTTCACCTTGTTCGCAATCATGCGCCTGGCTGCCGCCTGCGCGACCAGCCAGACACCCTTCAGGTTGGTGTCAACGACGCTGTCCCAGGCGCGTTCGTCCTGCTCAAGCGCGGGTCTCGTCGCGGTGACGCCGGCATTGTTGACGACTGAATGGATCGGGCCGAATTTAGCCTCGGCCTGCTCCATTGCACGATCGATCATATCGGCAAGCGTGACGTCGAGCACGACGCTTTGCGCCTTGCTCCCGGCGCCGTTGATCTCGGCAACGACCGATGCCAACGCCTCGGCGCGGCGTGCTGCAAGGGTCACCTTGGCGCCATTGCTCGCGAGAAAGCGCGCGAAGTGGCGGCCAAAGCCGCTTGATCCTCCCGTCACCAGAATGTGCTGATCGTGGACTTCGAACACTGGAACCTCCCAAAATTCGACATCAGGCGAAACGAACTGCACTATGAAGCTCTCCACTTGCGTTCGGCTTCGTCCCAGGCCGCGAGCGGCTGAAGGTCCGGCACCCAGGCAAGCCCTGTCTTGCCGTCCGAGGAGATCGCTTCCGGGGTCACGACCATATCGAGCAGCGCAGGACGGTTGGCAAGCGCGCGTTCGATCGCAGGCTTGAGTTGCTCCTCCGTCTCGACGCGCTCGGCGTGCATGCCGAACGATCGCGCCATCGCAGCATAGTCGGCGAATTGCAGCTTCGTGCCCACCACTTTGCCATGGGTGACGGTCTGGTCGTGAACCTCGATCTGCCAGGCGCCATTGTTGGCCACGACAATCAGAACCGGCGCCTTGTGGCGCACTGCGGTATCGACTTCGATGGCGTTGAAACCGAAGGCACCGTCGCCGGTCGCAACCACAACCGGCTTGTCCGGAAAAGCAAGGCTCGCCGCGATTCCATAGGGCACGCCGATGCCGATGCAGCCGAATGGCCCCGGATCCAGCATCAAGGGCGCGTTGAGGCCAACCCGGGCAAAGGACAGAAAATCGCCGCCATCAGTGATGACGACGGAATCATTTCCAATCGCTTGCTGGAGCGCCGACAGAACCTTGTTCGGATGCAGCCTGCCATCGGAACCGTTGGCCGCCGATGCCATGTTTTGCTGCAGCTTTCTGGCCCGATCCTCGTGGCCGGAGCGGAGTTTCGCGGCCCACTGCCGGTCCACCTCGGAGACCCGATTGCCGGCATGCGCAACAAATGCGCGCAGCGTTTCCGCAGGCGAGGCGAGGATTTCGACAGCGCCCCGCCGGTTGTCGCGCATTTCTGCCGCCGCGTCGCCGATGCGGACGAATTTGGCGGACTGAAACACGGCGGGCGAGCCATAGGCGAGCTGGAAGTCGAGCCTGCGGCCGATGGTGAGAACTACGTCGGCGTCGCCCATCACGGCACCGCGCATCGCGCCGACGACCGACGGATGGCCGTCCGGCACAAGGCCGCGGCTCTCGCCGGTATCGAGATAGACCGCTCCCAGCCGGTCGAGCAGCGCGACCAGTTCCGGACCGGCGCCACGCGCGCCGCGGCCGGAGATGACGAGTACACGCCGCGCCGACCACAACAGATCGACGGCCCTTGCAACCTGGACTGGATCCGGCAGCGTCACCGTGCGCGGCTTGGCGCTGAAGTGCTCTTCAAGCTGCAACGCCTTTGGTACGATGCCGCGCAATGTGTCGACCGGGAAATCGATGAAGGACGGTCCAGGCTCACCCCCTTCTCCGAAGGCACGTGCAATCGCCTCATCGAGCTCCTGGAGCACCAGCGACGGCTCGCGAACCGTGCGAGCATAACGCGTGATCGAGCGAACCAACAGCGTGTGATCCATGTCCTGCAAACCGCCGCGATTTTCCTGCGGGCGAGGATTGCCGCCCGACAGCACCAGGATGGGCGCGCGCGAAACATGCGCGTTGGCGATGCCGGTGATTGCGTTGGTCATTCCCGGACCTGCCGTGACCAAAGCGACCCCGAGCTCCCCTGTCAGCTCCGCATGCGCCTGCGCCATGTGTACGGCGGCACGCTCGTCGCGGACGTCGACGATCTGGATCCCTTCGGCGTCGAGCCGCATCCAGATCGGCATGATGTGACCGCCGCAAAGGGCGAACACGCGCGAGACGCCGCGTCGCTTCAAGAGGCGGGCGATCAGATCGGCAGCGCTATCCGGCAAGACTTTCATTTGACAACTCCCATCATATTGAAACTCGGCTTTCCTCAGATCTGGGCGAGCCATCCGACCAATAGCGAGACGGTCAGGACAGCGAATATGTGCGAAGCGAGAATCGATCCGGAGGTCACTCCCGCCTCGAGCCCATACAGCTTTGCGATGGTGAAAGGACCCGATCCGATCGGCAGCGCGCTCAGGATCACCGCGGAATGCGACCACAGAGGCGGCATCGCGAACACGTAAAACGCGAGCACGGCTGTCACGAGCGGCTGCAGGATCAGCTTCAGCGAAACCAGTATGCCGATCGACGCCGCATCGCGGGTGACCACCCGCTCCTGCGCGAGAAACAGACCGATGCAAATCAGCGCCGCCGGCGATGCGGCGCCGCCAAGCAGCGTCGTGAAGCTTATGAACGGCGCCGGCACCGTGAGGCCGCTGAAGCCGACTGCCAGGCCGGCAATCGGCGCAATGAAGAGCGGGCTCGTGAACAGCGTGCGCACGATTTTGGCGCCGGTCCGCCAGAAGGTCTCTTTCTCCTGCAGGTCGATCTCGACCAGCACGATCGCAAACAGGAACAACACGCAGGCCGTAAAAAGGGTGGCAATAATCGAGGCAGGCGCACTCTCCGGGCCGAACACCAGAAGGCACATGGGAATTCCCATGAAACCGACATTGCTGTAACCCGCGTCGAGTCCCTCGATGCTGGCGTTTGCAACACGTCGGCCGCGAATCCGGCTGATGGCAAACGCGACAGCGAAACAGACGGAAAATCCGCCAACGAACGCGCCGACGAATCCGAGCTGTTTCACCTCGCCCGGCGAAATCCTGGACATCGCCACAAACATCAGGGACGGCAGCGCCAGATAGACTGCAAAGCGATTGAGATTGTCGGTCGCCGTCCGGTCGAACACGCCGAAAAATCCGCAAATGAATCCGGTCAGGATCAATGCGAAAATCGGCAGCGCGGAATTCAGGACGGCGTGCATTTTCGAGGCTCAAGGCTTTCCGACCGGCCGGCGGTCCGCAGTTAGTTCGTGAACTTCTTCTTCAGCTCGCGATGCAACACCTTGCCGGTGGCGTTGCGCGGCATCTCGCCCTCGGCGATGAACGAATAGGAGCGCGGGCGCTTGTAGCCGGCCAGACGTTCCCTCGACCACTCGATCAGCTCGCTCTCCCCAAGAGTTGCACCGTCGTGCAGCACGATGACCGCGTGAACGCGCTCGCCCCACTTTTCATCGGGCAGACCGATGACGGCGACGTCCTTGACCTTCGGATGGGCGCCGACCAGTGCTTCCACCTCGGACGGATAGATGTTCTCGCCGCCGGAGATGATCATGTTGCTCTTGCGGTCGGAGAGATGAATGTAGCCCTCTGCATCGCGCCGGGCCATGTCGCCGACGGAGCAATAGTCGCCGCGGAAGGCTTCTTTCGTCTTCTCCGGCAAGCGCCAGTAGCAGTCGAACGTATGCGCATTGCAGGAATACAGCTCGCCCGCCTCTCCGTCCGGCACCTCGTTGCCCGCCTCGTCGAGGATCCTGATTGGCGCAGCCCCGACGCATTCGCGGCCGACCGAGCCGAGCTTGGTGAATTGCTCGTGCGGATGAAGCATCGTCACCCAACCGGTCTCGGTGGCGCCGTAGAGTTCGAACAGACCGGAGTTCGGAAACATCTCCATCACTTCGCGCTTGGTCTCCTGGCGTGCCGGCGCAGACGAGATCATCAGTTTTGTGACGGCATCGAAGTTGTATTGGCCCCTGACCGCCTTCGACAGGCCAAGCATCATGATGTAGTGGGTCGGCACCAGCGAGGTGAAAGTCGACCCTCCCTCGGCAAGCGTCTTGACGCAATGTTCGGGGTCGAAGCTCTTGCGTGAATAGATCGCGTTCACGCCGCCGCAATAGCCGAACGCGCCGAAGAAATTCAGCGAATTGGCGTGGCACATCGGCATCACGAGCAAAGCGCCATCGTTGCGGTCCAGGCCGAGTTCGATCTCGGTGACCATCGAAAGCAGGACGGCGCTGCGATGGCTTCTCACAACACCTTTTGGATTTCCCGTTGTGCCCGAGGTGTACATCAGCGTCCACGGATCGGACAACGCAACGAGCTGATTGGGTTCGCGAGCGCTGCCGGCTGCGAGAAAATCCTCGTAGGCGCGGTAGCCGGCCGGGCACGGGCGCGTTCCGAAATTGATGAAGCGATCCGATTTGATCGGAATCTCGTCGCGGATTTCCTCGACGAGGTCCACGAGTTCGTCCTGGACGATGAGGGCGGAAGCCTCCGCGTTGCCGACGATGTACAGCACTTCCGTGCCCGTCAGGCGGAAGTTGATAGGCAGCGCCACCAGACCCGCCTTCGCGGTCGCTGCGAAGATTTCGCACCATTCGACGCAATTGTAGGCGAGGATCGCGACCCGCTCGCCCTTGGAGAGCCCAAGGCCGAGCAAGGCATTGGCGAGCCGGCACGAGCGCTCGTTCCACTGTGCGAACGTCATCGAGCGATCGAGGTCGCGAGCCCCTAACCGATTGGGCGAAAGACGCGCATGCACCGAAAGCATTTCACCGAAATTCAAGAGGTCTTTCACGTCACACTCCTCGAATTTGAAGACAGGACAACGATTGGGTCAGTGCAACAGGCCGATCGAGAACCACGGCACCGCGGCAATCACGATGGTGCCGATCAGAAGCGCGAGCATGTAGCCGAGCATCGGCTTGATGCCCTCGTCGGGATGAATGCGGCTGATCGCGCAGGCGGCGTAATAGCCGACGCCGAAGGGCGGAGCGAAAAGTCCGATGCCCATGGCGAGGATCACCACCATGGCGTAATGCACCTCATGCACGCCGACCTGCTTGGCGATCGGAAACAGCAGCGGCCCGAACAGAACGATCGCGGGGATGCCCTCCAGGACACTGCCGAGAACGATAAAGGCAATGATCGTCACGGCCAGGAACATCGGCGCGCCGCCGGGGAGCCCGGTCATGAACGTGGCCAGCGAGGTCGAGAACCCCGATTGCGTCAGCGCCCATGCCATGCCGGTGGCAGCACCGATAATGAGGAGAATGGCACCCGAGAGAGCTGCCGTTTCGGTGAGCATCGGATAGAGCCGTCGCCAATCGAATTTCCGATAGATCACAAGACCCGCGACAGCTGAGTAGACAATGCCGATGGTCGACACCTCGGTCGCGGTCGCGACGCCACCGACCACAGCGGCGCGGATCACGAAGGGAAGCGCGATGGCCGGCAGCGCGATCAGGAAGGTTCGGCCGACCTCCGCCCAACTGGCGCGCTTGACGTGGGAAAGATCGTCCTTGCGGTATCGATGCCAGACCACACCGCACAGCATCACGGCGAGAACCAATGCCGGCAACAAGCCGCCAGTGAACAGCGCCGCGATCGAAACGCCGGTGACCGAACCGATGGTGATCAGCACGAGGCTGGGTGGAATGGTCTCGGTCTGCGCGCCGGTCGCCGACAGCAGCGCGACGAGGTCGCCTGGCTTGGCGCCGCGCTTGGTCATTTCGGGAAACAAGACAGGCGCGACTGCGGCCATGTCGGCGGCCTTTGCGCCGGAGATGCCGGAGACCAGGTACATCGCGGCGACCAGCACGTATTGCAGTCCGCCGCGCACATGGCCGAGCAGGCTTGCGAGAAAACCGACCATGGCACGTGCCATGCCGGTCATCTCGATCAAGAGACCAAGGAAGACGAACAGCGGTACCGACAGGAGGATGAGATGGCTCATGCCCTCGTCCATGCGGCCGATCACGACGGTCGCCGGCGTGCTTGTCGTCAACGTAATGTAGGCAAAGGTCGCAAGTCCGAAGGCGAAGGCGATCGGGACGGCGGCGAAGACCATGATCGCCACGAGCCCGACGAAGAAGATGAGGAGGTTCAGGTTGCCGAGCGGGATCAGAACGGGGCTCAGAGCATAGAGAGCCGTACCGCTGGCTGCGACGACGCCGACGGCGCTCGCGGTCAAACGCCAGTTTCCGAACGACACCAGGCGCAGAAACGCAATGACCAGCATGAGACCAAGCCCGGCCGGCAGTGCCGCAGCCCGCCAAAGATTTGAGATGTCGAGCGCGGGCGTCGACACGAACGATTCATCCGACGCAAATTCGAAAGCCGGCTGAAGCACGAGAGCGAGAAATGCCAATGGTGCGGCGATCGCGAGCACATCGAAGAAGGCTCGCCTGCGCGGACTCATCTGCCCCACGATGGCAGTCATCCGCATATGCTCGCCGCGTTGAAAGGCGACGACGGCACCGAGCATCGCAAGCCAGAGAAACAGAATGCCGGCGAGCTCATCCGACCAGATGATCGGCTTGTGAAAGAAATAACGCGCGGAAACGCCGGTAAACAGCACGATGATTTCCGCGACCACGAGCAGCGCGGCAACGGCCGCGACAGTCGACCCAAGCAGTTGCTCGGCCTTTTGCAGCGCGCCGGCGATCCCGGTCATCCGGGGCAGCTCGACGCTGGTTTCCTCCACCAGATGCATGGCGATCAACCGATGTTGCCGGCATATTTTTGCAGCAGCGCCCAGGCCTCGTCGCCGAACTTGGCTTTCGCATCCTTGTAGAAGGACGTCTTGGCGAGCGCGGCCTGGAAGGATTGGGCTTCCGTCGTGTTGAAGGTCAGCCCCTTCGATTCCAGGGTCTTCTGGTATTCGGCGTTGGCTTGCACGATGTCATCGCGCTGCTTCTTGGCGGCGGCGTTGAAATGCTTCTGCATCACCTGCTGGACGTTCTGCGGAATGGTTTTCCAGATTCTCGCGCTCGAGAGCAGCCAGAAGCCGTCCCATGCGTGATTGGTCAGCGAGCAGAATTTTTGCACCTCGTAGAATTTCGCGGACTCGATCAGCGCCAGCGGATTCTCCTGGCCATCGGCGATCTTGGTCTGCAACGCGGAGTAAGCTTCGTTGAGCGGGATGCTGACGGGAGCGGCGCCGAAAGCGGAGAACATCGCGACCCATAGCGGAACCACAGGCACGCGGATTTTGAAGTTCGCGAGGTCTTCGGGCGTCTTGATTGGACGGGTGCTGCTGGTGATCTGTCGGAAGCCGTTGTCCCAGACAGCCTCAAAAGGAACGAGCCCCACCTTTTCGATATTGCCACGGATGAACTTGCCGACCTCGCCATCCATTGCGGCCCACACCTTGTCATAGCTGGTGAAGGCAAAGCCGACACCCGTCAGCGACGCGGTCGGGATGAGCGTCGAGAGAACGGTGCCCGGCATTGTCGCGAGTTCGAGCGCTCCCGAACGCAACTGCGTCATCATGTCGGTATCGCTGCCGAGCTGGTTGTTGGGAAACAGATTGATTGCGACCTTGCCCTCGGTCTCGGCGTTGATGGCGGCAATGGCTTCCTTGAGCCTGACATTCACCGAGTGCGTGTCAGGAAGATCGTTGCCGAATTTCAGCTTGAGCGGCGCGGCCTGGGCGAGAACGGCGGGACTCTTGAGAACGGTCCCGGCAGCAAGAACGCCAGCTGCAGATTTCAATAGCGAACGACGGCTAACCGCGAGCATTGCAAATCCTCCCTGATCGCCGCATTGTCGCGGCTTGAATTCGAATACGGTATACGTATTCTGAATTCGAATACAAAGCAATGGATTTTTCGGCGCCGCGGTGCTAAAAAATCGCAGAACAGCCCTCTGGAGAGCGCATGTCGTCCATCCAAAGCCAGCCGACCCTGGTCGAACAGGTTGTAAATGCTATCGTTTCCGAGATTGTGGATGGGGAACTCCCGGCCAACTCCCGCCTGATCCAGGACGAACTTGCCCGGGCCTATGGCGTCTCGCGCCAGCCTGTTCAGCAGGCCCTCCTCCTCCTTCGGGACCGCGGCCTGGTTCGCGAAGCCCCCGGTCGGGGTCTGATCGTCTCCCCTCTCGACGTCGAGTTCGTGCGGAACCTCTACGAAATACGGGCGATGCTTGATGGGCTGGCCGCACGTCTTGCCGCCGGACGTGGCGCCGAACGGGCGCGGCTCGAGGGAGCCGCCTATCTCGATGCGGGCCGTGCGGCAGTTGAGAGCGGCTCACTCAATGAGCAGATCGAAGCGGATATGCGCTTCCACGCCTTTATCAACGAACTCTCCGGCAATCCCCTGATCGGCGAAACCACCGCCCCGCACTGGCCTTATCTGCGTCGCGTGATGGGTGAAGTGCTGCGCGACGACGTGCAGATGCCGCAAACAATACTGAGCGAGCACGTTGCGATTCTCGATGCCGTGATCGCCGGCGATGGCGCGCGAGCGGAGATGCTCAGCCGCGATCATATTTCGAGAGCTGCCAGAATTTTTGTGCAACGGCTGCAAGCACGGCAAGAGGCTTCGGAAGAAGAGAGCCGGCTGCGCCGCTCGCGGCGCATTCGATAGACCCATCAAAAATGCCGCTCTATGCCTCGTTCAAAGCCTGCGCGATGTCTGCGATGAGATCCGAGGGATGCTCGATGCCGATCGACAGGCGGATCGTGGAATCGAGAACGCCGATCTTCTTGCGGACGTCAGCCGGAACACCTGAATGGGTCATGCTCGCCGGCAGGCTTGCAAGCGATTCGGTCCCGCCCAGGCTCACTGCAAGCTTGAAAATCTGCAGCGCGTCGAGGAACCTGAAGGCGGCCGCCTGGCCGCCGACAATATCGAACGAAAATGTCGAGCCCGCGCCGGTGCATTGCTTCGCAAACAGACGGCCGGCGGCGGAGGCTTGTTCGTGGTGACCGAGATAGTGGACCTTCGACACTTTTTCGTGGTCGCGCAGGTAGTCCGCGACGAGCCGTGCGTTCTTGTCCGCTTTTCCCATGCGCAAACTCAACGTTTCGAGCGATCGGCTGATCATCCAGCAGGAATGAGGGTCGAGCTGGGTGCCAATGGCACCTCGCAACGCCTTGACGTCTTTCATGCGGGCTTTTGAGCCGAGGGCAGCGCCCGCGATCAGGTCCGAATGACCGCCGACATATTTGGTCAGCGAATATAACGAGAGATCCGCGCCATGTTCGATCGGGCGCTGAAATACCGGTCCGAGCAGCGTATTGTCGCACACGATGATCGGCGTATGTCGCTGCGCCTGGCCAA
>Ga0335076_10003199_pt1 | contig 16421 bp, 16 predicted proteins | sample Lox_Sample_25_FD_206717 | JGI IMG/M metagenome (GOLD analysis project Ga0335076, IMG submission 206717) | Soil microbial communities from Loxahatchee National Wildlife Refuge, Florida, United States - Lox_Sample_2.5 | ecosystem: Environmental > Terrestrial > Soil > Wetlands | place: USA...
TCGGCCCCGTCCGGCTCTCCGGGGCGGCGGCCGCGGGCGGAGTACCTGGGCGCCCGCAACGCGCGTTTCGCCATCTTCCCCGGATCCAGCCTGACCAGACCTAGCGCGGGGGGTTCTGCCGGGCCGGCCCCGGGGGGTGGATCCCCCCCGGGCAGGGGCACTGTCGGCGCCTCTGGCCGGGGAGCGCCGGACTGGATCGTGGCCGCCGAGCTGGTCGAGACGTCCCGGCTGTGGGCGCGGACCGTGGCGCGCATCGAGCCGGAGTGGGTGGAGCCGCTGGCCAGGCATCTGGTGAAGCGCAGCTACAGCGAGCCGCACTGGGAGAAGAAGCGGGGCGGAGCGGTCGCGCTGGAAAAGGTGACGCTGTACGGGGTGCCGCTGGTGGTGGACCGTAAGGTCCCCTACGCCTCGCTCGACCCGGCGGCGGCCCGGGCGCTGTTCATCTCCCGCGCGCTGGTGGAGGGCGACTGGCAGACCAATCACCGGTTCTTCGCCGAGAACCGGCGGCTGCTGGCCGAGGCCGAGGAGGTCGAGCACCGGGTCCGGCGCCGCGGCCTGGTGGCCGGCGAGGACGATCTTTTCGCGTTCTACGACGCGCGGATCCCGGCCGACGTGGTCTCGGCCCAGCACTTCGACACCTGGTGGAAGCGGGCCCGCCGGGCCGACTCAGGCCTGCTCACATTCAAGGCCGGCGACCTGCTCAGCGACGCCGCCGCCGCGGTCAGCGAGGACTCCTATCCGGACGTCTGGACCTCCGAATCGGCCGGGCTGCGGACGCTGCCTCTCTCCTACGCCTTCGAGCCGGGCAGCGAGACCGACGGGGTCACCGTGGACATCCCGCTGAGCAGGCTCAACCAGGTCAACGCGGCCGAATTCTCCTGGCAGGTACCCGGCCTGCGCACCGAGCTCGTCACCGAGATGATCAGGGCGCTGCCCAAGCCGCTGCGGCGCGACCTGGTGCCCGCGCCGGACCTGGCGCGCGAGGTCGTCGCCAGGCTCGGGGCGCCGTCCGGGGACCTGCGCGACGCGGTGGCCCGCGAGCTGCGGGCGCTGCGCGGGGTGACCGTCCCCCGGGAGGCATGGGACATGGCCAGGCTGCCGCCGCACCTGCGGATCACCGTCCGGGTGACCGATGGCGATCGCGTGCTGGCCGAGGGCAAGGACGTCGCCGAGCTGCAGCGCGACCTGCGGCCTCGGCTGCGGGCGGTGCTGTCGCAGGCCGCGGCGGGGATCACCCGCTCGGGCCTGACGTCGTGGGACTTCGGCGTGCTGCCCCGGGTGTTCCGCGAGGGTGCCGTGGTGGCCTACCCGGCGCTCGCCGACGCGGGCGAGGCGGTGGACGTACGCCTGTTCGAGACTGAGGCCGCGGCGCGTGCGGCCATGTGGGCCGGCACCCGGCGGCTGATCCTGCTCGGCGCGCCGTCACCGGTGAAGTCCGTCGCGGGCGGCCTGTCCACCCGGGCCAAGCTGGCCCTCAGCCACAACCCGCACGGCGGCGTCGCGGCCTTGTTCGCCGACTGCGTCAACTGCGCCGCGGATTACCTGATGGCCGAGGCGGGCGGCCCGGCCTGGGACCGCGAGGGCTTCGAGCGGCTGTCCGCAGCGGTGCGCTCCGGCCTGCACGAAGTGACCGCCGGCGTGATGACGCAGGTGGAGTCGGCGCTGCGCCTGGCGCACGCCATCGGAGCCCGCCTCGACGACACCAGGGGCGACGCGGTACGGCCCGCGGTAGCCGACATGCGCGCCCAGCTGGCCGGGCTGATCTCCCCCGGGTTCGTGACCGCCACCGGGTACCGCCGGCTGCCGCACCTGAACCGCCACCTGCGCGGGATCGAGCGGCGGCTGGACAAGCTGCCGGAGAACCCGGCCCGCGACGCGGCCAGCATGGCCGTGGCCCAGCGGGCGGAGCAGGCCTACCGCCAGACGGTCGCCGGCCTGCCCGCCGCGCGCCGCCACGATCCCGACGTCGGCGACGTGCGCTGGATGCTCGAGGAACTCCGGGTCAGCCTGTTCGCCCAGGCCCTCGGCACCCAGGCCCCGGTGTCGGAAAACCGCATCCTCGCCGCCCTCGGCCGGCTGCGTCCCTGACAATCCCTGACCCGCCTCACCCGCGGCGGGCGTGTCGCCGCCCTCGTGGACTACTTGAAGTGCTACGTTTCTCATCAAGTACCCCGAAGGTCGCTGGCGCGGTGGAGAGCCGCGGAAAGGCAGGTACCGTGACCGGAGAACCCCCCGTGCGGCGCCGCCTGGTTGGCGGCGCGCTGCGCCGGTACCGGGAGAACATGGGCTACGCACTGGAGGACGCGGCCCGCGTGCTCGAGTGCGACCGGTCGAAGATCAGCCGGATCGAGACCGGCCAGCGCGGCATCAGGCCGAAGGAACTGCGCGAACTGCTGACCGAGTACGGCGTGCCGGACCGCGAGCAGGCCGCGCTGGTCGCCCTGGCCAGCCGCGGCGGCCAGCGCGGCTGGTGGCAGCCGTACGCGGACCTGCTGCCCGGTCCCTACCTTGACTATGTCATTATGGAGGCGGCCGCCGCCGAGATCATGACCTACGAGGCGCAGCTCGTTCCTGACCTGCTGCAGACCGACGACTACGCCCGCGCGATCGCCGCCGCCGAGCCCGGGTGCGCCACAGGCCAGCAGCGAGAGGCGGCGCTGACGGCGAAGGCCATGCGGCGCCAGGCCTTCGTCCGCGTGTCCGCCGAGCGGCGCCTGTCGGTGATCATCGGCGAAGGGGCGCTGCGCCAGGCGGTGGGAGGCCCCGGCGTGATGGCCGGGCAGATCAGCCACCTCGTTCGGCTGATTGATGATCTTTCCGGCCTGACAGTCCAGGTCCTGCCGTTCTCGGCCGGCGCGTACGCCGCCGCGGGCAGCGCCTCGCTGGCCATCCTGAGGTTTCCCGAGCCTCCCGGCCTGGGCGTCGTCTACCTGGACGCCCTGGCCGGCGGCGTCTACCTGGAGAGCCAGGACGACGTCGCCCGGTACCTGCGGGCGTTCGCGCTGTTGCGCGCCGCCGCGCTGAGCCCGCCGGACAGCGCCCGGCTGCTGAGCGACCTGCGGGTCTAGTTCGAAGGGCCCGCCACGTTGCTGCCCGGGCGCCGCAACTGCTGCGTCACGACGGCGAGCTTGTCGATGATGTCCTGGATGTCCTGGAGCGGTTTGGTGAATCTCAGCGACAGCGTCGGCGTATCACTGCCCTGGCCGGCGGCGGCACCCAAACCGCGGTCTTCATCCGGCCCTGTTCGGCTGACGTCCTTGACGCTGTCGCCGGGGTTCATGCGTGCTATCTCCTGAAGGTGGTACTTGTGAGCGGGAAGGCGGACCGGCGGGATGAGCGGTGAATTTCCCGTCGGGGCGGCGCGTTGAAGCGCAGGAAACCATGCTAAGCCGCTTCCGCCGGTATGTCACGCATCGAAGGCCGCCGCGCCGCGTGTTGCTTTCGCACGGCCGGCTGACCCGTCCGCGCGTCTCCCGCCCGGCACCCCTAGCTGCTCCGACGTGGCGCCGCGGTGCCCCGCCCACGGCAATCGCGCAAGATGACTCACCGGTACCGCGAACGATTGCAGAAATAGCTTCGTTTACGCCTCGTGCATGCACTTGCAAATGCAAATGGCATCCTTATCGGCCGGTCCCGGCCCGGCTGTTATCGGTGCCGCGGCGCGGCCTGCCGCATGCTCGTCTCCATCTCCTCCGGTCTCCATCCCCTCTGGCCGCAGCGCGGCCACCGGAAGCGGGGTGATGCCTCGCGCCCGGGCCGCATGCCGTCCAGATCAGCGTCAGGTACCGGCGCCAGATGCCGGGAGACGCGGCGTGGGCGAGCTGGGTGGCGTCGGCCAGCAGGAAGACGATGAACGGGATGTCGGTCTGCCTGGCGTCGGCTCGCAGCTGACCGGCCGCCTGGGCCCGCCTGACCAGCCGCTCGATCAGGGGCAGGTTCCGGTCCAGGACACCTGGACCCTGACCCGCGAAACCGGGGCAGGCCCCGTCCTCCCCGCGTGACCCGCGCGCCTGTTACGGCCCGCGCGCCTGTTACGCCCCGCTTGCCTGTTCCGGCCCGCGCGCCTATTACGACCCGCGCCCTCCCCAACCTGCCGGGCGGTCGCGGTCCCGGTGCAGGCTGCCCTTGGCGAGCGTTTACTCGTTGTTATTTTCGTTTTATCCGAATAGCAGCAACCATATTCGAGATCGGCATTTCAGGTCGCTCGAATACTGCAACTGCTGAGGCTGTCGTGACAGAAGTTACCCAGGTCAAGACGGCCGGGAACGGGCGGAACGACGTGTCCGAATAGAAACCTACGCCCCTGGTTTATGCTTCCGCCGCCGATTTAGGATAATTACGTCCGGATGACGTCAAAGGGGCTTTGTGACGTTAGGTGGCGTGTGACGTGGTCGGGGGCTTGGAACCGCAGGACCCACTGCTGATCGGCTCGTACCGGCTGATCGGCCGGCTCGGCAGCGGGGGCATGGGCCGGGTGTTCCTGGGGCTGTCCGCGGGCGGGCGGCGGGTCGCGGTCAAGGTGATTCGCGCGGAACTGGCCGCGGATCAGGAGTTCCGGGTGCGGTTCGGCCGGGAGGTGGCCGCGGCCCGTCGGGTCAGCGGCCTGTTCACCGCGCTGGTGGTAGACGCCGATGTCGACGGCCCGGTGCCGTGGCTGGCGACGGCCTACGTGGCCGGGCCTTCCCTGGCCCAGGCGGTGGCCCGCTCGGGACCGATGTCCGTCCAGCCCGCGCTGGCGCTGGCCGCGGGTCTGGCCGAGAGCCTGAGCGCCATTCATGCCGCGGGCGTGGTGCACTGCGACCTGAAGCCGTCGAACGTGCTGCTCTCTCCGGACGGCCCGCGGGTGATCGACTTCGGCATCTCCCGCGCCGTCGAGGCGTCTTCGGTGCCGGGGGTCGGCTGGGTGGTCGGTTCAGCCGGGTTCATGTCACCCGAGCAGGCCATGGGCGAGGAGGTCGGGCCGCCGAGCGATATCTTCAGCCTGGGCGCGGTCCTGACGTTCGCCGCAACCGGCCAAGGGCCGTTCGGCCGGGGATCGCACCCGGAAGTGGCCTACCGGCTGGTCTACGGCCCGCCGGATCTCGACCTGGTGCCCGCCGAACTGCGCCCCCTGGTCGAACGCTGCCTCGCCAAGCAGCCAGCCGGGCGGCCGACCGCCGATGAGGTCCTGGAGAGCGCGGCGCCGCCCGCCGCCGGCTGGCTGCCCGAGGCGCTGCTCGGCGCGTTCGTCCCGGTGCCGGGCCAGCGTGAGGCACCCGGCTCGCCCGCCAGGGCCCGACGGCCCGGCCGCCGGTGGCGGCCGCTGACGGCGGGCGGCCTGACGGCAGGCGTGCTCGCTGCGTCCGTCGTGGTGAACCTGGCTCTGAACGGCACCGCCCGGCACCCGCCGGCCACTCCGCTGGCGCCGAAGGCCGCGGCCGCCCCGGCGCCATCCTCGGCCTCCGCGGTTCCCGGCAGGCATACGGCCCCGCCCAGGTCCTCCTCTGCTCCCGGACCGGCGGCGACGTCGGCCGTCATCCCCGACATGGCCACGGTCACGTTGCCCGCTCCGCCCGCCAGCTACACGCCATCCCCCACGGCGCCCGCATCGAGCACAACATCCAAGCCGCCCACGCCGTCGCCCTCGCCGTCCCCGACGGGCTCGAGCCCGACGCCGTCCCCGACGGGCTCGTCTCCGTCACCGTCTCCGACGGGCTCGTCTCCGTCACCGTCTCCGACGGGCTCCTCCCCGTCCCCGACGGACCCGTCCCCGACGGGCTCGTCCCCGACGGACCCGTCCCCGACGGGCTCGTCCCCGACGGACCCGTCCCCGACGGACCCGTCCCCGGCGGGCTCGTCTCCCACTGGCTCGTCCCCGGCGGGCTCGTCTCCCACTGGCTCGTCTCCGGCGGGCTCGTCTCCCACTGGCTCGTCTCCGGCGGGCTCGTCTCCCACTGGCTCGTCCCCGGCGGGTTCGTCCCCGGCGGGTTCGTCCCAGACGGGCTCGTCCCAGACACCGGGACCGACTCCGGCCACCGCCCCGCCCGCGCAGGTTATGAGCGTGTAGACATGCCGGCAAGGCGTACGGGTTTTCTTTAACCTCCATTACGCCGATCCGGCTAATGATGCCCAGGGCTTCGGTTTCATGGCACCAATGGCTTCCGATGGGTGGAGGAAAGTCATCCTTTCTCCAGTCCTGACGGGGGCATCACCGGGCCGGATAGCGTCACCTATCCGCTTGACCTGGTGTTTTATGCAAAAGTTCCTGGAATGCGGCAGCGTCAGGCAGCATTGCGCCGAGATCGAGGCCTGGATCCAGGGGCCCGGCAGGAGTGCACAGCCAGCCGTGGTGATCCAGTTGCCCTGCCAGGCCTGAGGAACCGCCCCCGGGCCGGCCAGGCCGCCATGGTGCTCCCGGCCGGGCCGAGCGGCCGGGCCGGGAGCGATCGGCTTAAATAGCTTATCCGGGCCATATGCATCGTCGCCCGCGGCCAATATCATCGGTTTGTCTGATATGCGAACTGAGCGTCACAGCTGGCGTTGGGGTGGGATTTAGCGTGGTCGGGGCGTTGCAGTCTGCCGATCCACCGCTGATTGGTCCTTATCAGCTGGTGGGACGGCTGGGCTCAGGCGGCATGGGCCGGGTGTTCCTCGGTGTGTCGGCCGCGGGCCGCCCGGTGGCAGTGAAGATCATCCACGCCGAACTGGCCGCCGATCCCGAGTTCCGCACCCGGTTCGGCGTTGAGGTCGCTGCCGCCAGGAAGGTGAGCGGGCTGTTCACGGCGCTGGTGGTGGACGCGGACGTGGATGCCCCCGTGCCCTGGCTGGCCACCGCGTATGTGGCCGGGCCGTCGCTCGCCGAAGCGGTGTCGGACCGCGGGCCGCTGACCGCCGCGTCGCTCCTGGCCCTCGCCGCCGGCCTGGCCAAGGGCCTGAGCGCGATCCACGCCGCGGGGGTGGTGCACGGCGACCTCAAGCCGTCCAACGTGCTGCTGGCGCTGGACGGCCCGCGCGTGATCGACTTCGGGATCTCCCAGGCCGCGGAGACAACGCCGCTGACACGCGGAGGCCTGGTAGTCGGCACGCCCAGCTTCATGTCACCCGAGCAAGCCGCGGGCAGGCCGGTCGGTCCGCTCAGCGACGTGTTCAGCCTCGGGGCGGTGCTCGCCTTCGCCGCCACGGGCCGGAAGCCGTTCGGCACCGGGTTGCCCGCCGAGGTGCTCGCCCGCGTGGTCCGCGCGGCGCCGAACCTCGACGGCGCGCCGCCCGAACTACGGCCGCTGATCGACTGGTGCCTGGCCAAGGACCCGGCCCAGCGTCCCGCCGCTCCCGAACTGCTGGCCGAGGTCAGCGCAGTCCAGGCCGCCATGGAAACCTCGTCCTGCTCGGCCGCCGACACGTTTGCCGATGGGATCCCTGCTTACCAGGGCGACGGCCGGCCGCCGCCGGACGGTCCACAGCACTCGGCCCGGCCGCCGCGGCGCCGGCGCGGGTGGCGGCCGCTGGTGACTGCGTCGGCGGCGACCGGCCTCCTCGCGGCCGTGGGCGGGGCCGGCTACGGTTTCACCGTCGCGACCAGGCAGCCGCCGCGCTCGGCCGCCCTCGCTCAGGCGGGAGACAAGATGGCTGCCGCACCGGGCAGGCCGGCGTCGGCTCAGGCCGGCCCGGCGTCCCGTCAGCCGGCCTCCTCTGTCCCTCGGATCACCGGCACCTTTACCTATCAGCAGGGCCAGATGGTGTACTTCGAGATCTACTACTCGGATCCGGGCCGGGACGCCGAGGGTTTCGGCTTCGTGGGAGTCGAGGGCTCCGACTGGCCCCAGGAGAGCCATTCATTCTCCGATCCCGCGAACGGCATCGTGGAACCCGGCAGCGTCGCCTACCCGCTCAACCAGGCCTGCGGCACCGGCCTGGAGTACACCAGCACCGTCAAGGCCTGGATCTACGACGCCGCCGGCCACCGCAGCCGGCCGGCCGTCATCCACCTGGCCTGCACCACCTGACCGGACCCGGTGCCGCGGTACCTGCCGCTACCGGGGATTTCGGCACCTACTGCCCTGCCTGAGCCGGGTCACTCAGTGACGTAGGGGAGGATCTCTGCGATCGTGCCGAGGATCAGCGGGGCGCCGGCCTGCTCCAGGTCGGCGCGGGTGCCGGCGCCGGTCAGCACGCCGGCCACGATCGCGGCTCCGGCCCGCAACCCGGACTCGACGTCGCTGCCGGTGTCGCCGGCCACGGCCAGCTCGCTGACGGCGCCGCCGCGCAGCCGGAGCAGCGCGGTCAGCGGCAGGTCGGGCCACGGCCGGCCGCGTCCGGCGTCGGCCGGGGACAGCGCCAGGTCGATCAGGCCGTCCCAGGCCAGCCTGCCGATGATGGCGTCCCTGGTGGCGGGGGAGAAGCCGGTGGCCAGGCAGACCCGGACGCCGGCCGCGCGGAGCCGGGCGATCGTGTCCGCGGCGCCGGGCAAGGCCGAGACCTGCCCGGCCTGGATGGCCGCGGCGTAGTGGTCCTCGAACGCCTCGTTGGCCTTGCGCGCCGCCGACTCGTCTCCCAGGATCCGCCGGAACACCTCGATCTTGGACTGGCCCATGCCCGACCGCACGTCGGTCATGGCCTGGTGGTAGGCGGTGACGGGCAGGCTCTGCGCCGCGACGGCCCCGGCGAAGGCCTCGAGCACCACGCCGTCATCGGCCACCGTGGTGCCGGCCATGTCCAGGCAGGCCACCGTGATGCGAGTCATCCGAAGGTCTCCTCCGCGATCGCCGGGGAACAGGTCATGCCGCGCCCGCCCGGCCCGGTGACCAGGACCACGCCGGGCTCGAGCTCGGCCCGGTGGTACAGCGCGTGACCGGCCGCCCCCGGGGCATCCGGGTTCACCTCGCTGTAGACGCCGGCCCAGCGCCGCCGCACCCGCGGGATCGGCCGGCCGAGCAGCGCCTCGGCCCGGGCCCGCAGGTGGTCGTAGGCGTCCTCGTCCAGGTCGAACGCGAACGGCTCGGCGTACTCGTGCGTGTCCCCGATGGTCAGCCCGCCGTCGGCCCGCTGCACCAGCAGCAGCTGGGCGCGGGCCCGTGCCGCCACGGCGGGCTGCGGCCCGAGCTGCGCCCGCCCGGGCAGGTCGTACGCGGGGTAGTAGCGCAGCGAGTCCCCGTCGGCCAGCGCCGTGGTGACCCGCTCGGCCAGCGGCCCGGTCTGCATCATCTGCAGCCGGACCCTCCTGAGCGCGCCGCCAGCCAGGTACCGGCCCGCCGCCCCGGTGTGCGCCGCGCCCGGGCACAGCACCACCAGATCGCCCCGGTGCCAGGCGCCGAGGTGATCACGCACCGCGTTCCGCGCGACCTCTGTGACCTCCCGGCCGGGCCGCCACTCGTACCCGTCGCCGGCCAGGTAGCCGCGCAACGCGGGCAGCACCTGGCGCGGCTCGACGATCGCGTCGGCGCGGCCGAGCAGGCCGCCGGCGAAATCGCCGCGCAGAGCCGGGTTGACCGCGCGGACGGCAGCCGGGTCGAGCAGCTCGAAGCCGCGCCGTTCCGCGTCGGGCAGCGTGCACGCCTCCTTGACCAGGGCCAGCTCCGCGTCCCCGGCGGCCAGGGTGAGCGAGCCCGCGGCGCGGAAGCCGAGCCCGGGCACCTTGGTGCCGAGTTCGGACCACAACGCGCGAGCCCGCAGCGCCAGGTCGAGCTCGGGGCCGGCCTTGCGGCCGCTCACCCAGACCAGGCCGAAATTCCGGACGCTCGCGCCGCGCGCCTCGGCTTCCCGGTCCAGCTGAACGACCTCGAACCCGCGCCGCCGGGCCGCCACCGCATGCATGGTGCCGAGCACGCCGCCGCCGGCGATGACCACCCGAGTCCGTGACGCCACGGCCTCCAGTATAGTCATCTTGAAACTTGTATAGCCAACTTCACCAGGGAGGCGACGGTGCCCGAGCCGGCGGAGGCGGGCGGAGCGGGCGCGGACCTGGAGCTGGCCTGCGGCGGCCGGCGGCTGCGCTTCCCCGCGATATGGCTGCGGGACAACTGCCCCTGCGCCGAGTGCGTCGCCCCCGGCACCAGGCAGAGGCTGAACGACATAACCGACATACCGAACGGGCTGGATATCACGCTCACCGAAGACACCGGGGACTCGGTGGCGGTGACGTTCGCCCCCGATCAGCACCGGTCCGTCTTCTCCCGCTCCTGGCTGGCCGGGCACGCCCTGGACGGGTACGCCGACGGCGACGGGCGGACCGAGGACGACAAGGAGCTCTGGCTTCCGGCCGGGCTAGCCGAAGTCCCCGAGACGAACTGGCCGCGGTACCTGGACGAGCCCGCCGACCGGGCGCGGGCCCTGGCGGCGGTGCTGCGCCTGGGATTCGTGCTGCTTCGCGGCGTGCCGGCCGAGCCGGGCGCGGTACTCGAGGTCGCGGCGAGCTTCGGGTTCGTCCGGGAGACCAGCTACGGCCGGCTGTTCGACGTCCGGGTCGAGCACGCCCCGGGCAACCTGGCCTTCACCAGCCGCGCGATCCGGCCGCACACCGACAACCCGTACCGCGACCCGGTGCCGACCGTGCAGCTGCTGCACTGCCTGCGCGCCGCGGGCGAGGGGGGAGACACCGGGCTGGTAGATGGCTTCGCCGCCGCGGCGGCGTTCCGCGGCATGGACGCCGGGTCGTTTGGCATCCTGGCGAAAACGCCCGTTCCGTTCGGTTATGCCGATAAGGCGGCCGAGCTCCGGGCCTGCCTGCCGCTCATCCAGCTCAGCCCGCGCGGCCGGGTCCGGGGCGTCCGCTTCAACAACCGGTCCGCGAGGCCGCTGCGGCTGCCAGTTGCGGAGGTCGGCCCGTTCTACGCCGCCTACCGCCGGTGGGCTGAGCTGCTGGCCCAGCCCGGACGGCAGCTGAAACTGCGGCTGGCGCCGGGGGACTGCCTGGTCTTCGACAACACCAGGATCCTGCACGCCCGCACCGCCTTCAGCGTGACCGCGGGCTCGCCCGGGCGGCACCTGCAGGGCTGCTACGCCGACCTGGACGGCCTGGCCAGCACCCTGGCCGTGCTAGAGCGCGCGGAGGGACCATGACCGGGATCGAGCGGGCGGAGGAACCGTGACCGGGATCGAGGTCATCGCGGGCCTGTTCGCCGGCCCGGGCGCGCGGGGCTACCTGGGCGAGGCCGTGACGATCGGCGTGCACATGCGGCAGGCCGGCGCCCTGGCCGAGGCGGCCCGGGCGGCCGCGCCGCTGGTGACCGCGGCGCTGCTGCACGACATCGGGCACCTGCGCAGCGAGACCGACGCGCGGCACGGCGCCGGCGGCGCGCGGTGGCTGAGCCAGTGGTTCGGCGCGGCGGTGACCGAACCGGTGCGGCTGCACGTGGCGGCCAAGCGGTACCTATGCGGCACCGAGCCCGGATACCTCGCGCTGCTGTCCCCGGAATCGGTCCGCACCCTGGCCCTGCAGGGCGGCCCGATGACGTCCGCGCAGGCGTGCGCGTTCGAGGCGCTGCCGTTCGCCCGGGACGCGGTGGCGGTGCGCCGCTGGGACGACCAGGCGAAGGACCCGGCGGTCACGCCGCCGTCCTTCGCGCACTTCGAGCCGCTGCTGAGCGGCCTGGTCAGGCCCGGGAGGTGCGGGACAGGGCGTTGACCGCGACCGAGTTGCGCACGCTGAAGGCGACCGCGCTGCCCAGGTAGCGATCGTCGGACCATTCGACCGGCGTCCCGGCCAGGTCGGTGGTCAGGCGCCGCTCGCGCAGCATCGGCACCCGCGGCGGCACGCCGAGCAGCCGGGCGTCCTCGGCCGAGGCGGGCACCGCGTCGATGACGTGCTCAGCGTCGGTGAACACGACGCCCAGTTCCTCGAGCCGCTCGGTGATCGACTCCGTTTCCAGGTCCAGGCCGGCCACCAGCACGCCGACCCGGTCCGGGTAGACGCCGCGCTCGATCATCACCGGGTGCCCGGACAGCAGCCGTACCCGGGTCAGGTGGTACACCTGCGCCCCCAGGGGAAGGGCCAGGCGCCCGGCTTCGGCCGGCTTGGCCGGGCGGCGCCGCATCGCGATCACCCGGCCGCTGGGCACCTCGCCGACGGCCCTGGCCCAGCGGGAGAAGGACAGAAGCTCGCCGAAGCTCTGCACCCGCGGGCCGCCGACCACCACCCGGCGCGCGCCGCGCCGCGACACGATGACCCCGTCGGCGCGCAGCGCGGCGAACGCCTGCCGGATGGTGCCGCGCGACACCGAGTAGCGTTCGGCCAGTTCGTGCTCGGATGGCAGCCGGGTACCCGCAGCGTACCCGCCCGCCGCGATGGCCGCCTTGATGTCCTCGGCCACCTTGCGGTACAGCGACGGCGACCGCGGCGCCCCCTGATCCGCTGCCATGGAAACAGAGCGTAGCGCTATCGCCGGCCCGGCGCTGGTGACGCTTTGCGGCGACCGGGCGGGATGGGTTACGTTGCTGCTCGATGGGCCTGAAGTCTCGGCGGTGCGGCCGGCGGCCGCGGGTTATCGCCGTCGCGTGCTGCGGCCTGCTGGCCGCCACACTCGTCTGCGTTCCGTTTGCTCCCGGGCCGGCCGCGCTGGCCCGCCCGGCCTTCGCCACGCCCGGGCCGAACCCGCTGGCCCGCGCGCCGGCCTTCCTGCGCGCGTTCGGGCAGCAGGCGCTGGCCGGCCCCGATGGCGTGGCCGCCGACCCGGCCGGCAACGTCTGGGTGTCGGACACCGGGCACGACCGGATCGTGGAGTTCTCCCCGTCCGGGCGCCTGGTCGGGGTATCCGGCCGGGGCCTGGAGGCCCCGGCCGGGATCGCCACCGACGCGGCCGGGCACGTCTGGGTGGCCGACACCGGCCATGACCGGCTGGTGGAGTTCTCCTCCGCCGGACGCGTGCTGACCACCTTCGGCGCGCCCGGGAGCGGCCGCGGGCAGCTGAACCAGCCGGCCGCGCTTGCGGTCACGCCGTTCGGTGACGTCTGGGTCGCCGACCAGGGCAACAGCCGGGTGGAGGAGTTCTCCGCTGACGGCCGTTACCGTACCTCGTTCGCGGTGCCCACGCCGGCCGGCGTGGCGCTGGACACCCGCGGTGACGTCTGGGTGGCCAGCCCGGGCTACGCCCCGGGGAACGCGGTCGGCGAGTTCTCGCCGGCCGGGCACCGCATCCGGTCATTCGGCGTCACCCAGGCGGGTTACGGCGACCTCGGCGAGCCCGGCGGCATCGCGATCGGGCCGGGCGGCCGGGTCTACGTCGCGCAGCCCGACTACGGCCTGGTGTCGGTGTTCAGCCCGGCCGGGCGTTTCTACACCGAGTTCGGCCTGCAGCCTGGCGCCGCGCTGGCGAGCGAGGACCTGGAGTTCCCCGAGGGGCTCGGGGTCACCGCGGACGGGCGGATCTGGGTGGCCGACAGCGGCCACGACCGGGTGGTCCAGTTCGGCCGGATCCCGGGCGTCCCGGTGACCGGCGCGCCCGCCGCCCCGTCGCGGCCGCTGATCATCGGTGAGTGCCTGCTGGCGCTGTTCATCATCGGCCTCGGCTGGTACCTGACGCGCCGCAGGCAGCCCACGCCGGGCGCCCCGCCCGGCCCGCCTGGGCCAGCCGGCCAAGCGCCGCCCTCGGCCCGGGCCGGGCTCACCCGCCGGCGCCTGCTCGCCGACGCCACCGTGCTGTCCGGGGTGGCCGTCGGCGCGACGGCGCTGCCGGCCAGCCTGCGCCGGGCGCTGGCCGTCACGCTCGAGGACCCACCCCGCGGCTCGCTCCGCGACATCGAGCACATCGTGATCCTGATGCAGGAGAACCGCAGCTTCGACCACTACTTCGGCACGATGACCACATGCCCCCGCCGGTCGCGCCGTCCGGAACGCCGGATGAACACGTCCGCGGCGACCCGATCGGGCTGGGCTTCCGGGTCCCGGCCATCGTGGTGTCGCCCTGGTCGGCGGGCGGCCGGGTCTGCTCGGACGTGCTCGACCACACGTCGCTGATCCGCGTCATCGAGAAGCGGTTCGGCGTCCGCGAGCCGAACATCAGTCCCTTCCGCCGCTGCACCTGCGGTGACTTCACCTCGGCGCTGCGCTTTTCCGGCCCGCCGGCCGGCACTCCCCGGTCGCCGCAGGCCCTCACCCTGCCCGCCGCCGCGGCCGGGCTGCTCGCCGCGCAGCAGGAGGTCTTCGCCAACCCCGCCCCGGTGGTCCCGGCGTCCAACGAGCCGGTCCCGGGCCAGTAGAGGATCTTCTTGACGCCGAACGGACCTGGCGCGTGCCCTGGTCACCGCGGCTTCGGCGGTACGGCGGGAAGACGGGCCGGCTCGGCTACCGTTCCCGCCTGAGCAGCAGGTCAGCCTTCAGGATGGCCGCGACGCTCACGGACTCGGTTATCGACCCGTTCAGCACCTGCTCGACCGCCTGGTCGAAGGGCAGCCAGCTGAGCACTATCTGCTCGGCCGCGTCCTGGGCGTCCGCTCCGGCCTCGAGGCCGGTGGCCAGGAACATGTGCGCGACATCGGTCGTCGTCCCGTTGCTGTTGTCGATGAAACCGAGCTCGCGCCAGTTTCCCGCGGACAGCCCGGTTTCCTCGCGGAGTTCGCGCCTGGCGGCGGCCAGGACGTCCTGGTCGCAGGATTCGGAGCCGCCGGTCGGAATCTCCGCCGACATCCGGCCAAGCGTATATCTCCACTGCGTGACCAGGGCTATCTCGCCTGCGCGGTTGAGGGCCACGATACCGACCGAAGGGTTCATCTCGACGACGCTGTAGATTCCCTCCCGCCCGTCCGGCCTGATGACCGTGTCTTCACGAAGCCGCAGCCACGGGTTGGCGTAAATGATCCGGCTGCCGATCGTCCGCCAGGGATTCCCGCTAGCCGTCATGCGGTCCCGGCTCTTGGCCGAGGCGGCAATCCCGCCGGGTGCGGGCGTAGCGGACGAAGGCGTCCAGGGCCTGCGGATCGGCCACCGCGTCGCGGCTGGCGGCGTCGTCCGGCCGGGCGCCCAGCAGGATCTTGCGCACCGTTACCTCCATCTTCCTTAATTTAACCCACTGGTATGAACAACCCTGTGGAACGCGTGTTGACGGCGCCGAGAGCGTCATGCGAAACCGGCTGCGAGTGCAGGCCTTCGGGGACTGCGCGAGCGGCCTGGGAGCGTTGTCCAGAACCGGCCCAGCGAGCACGGGCCCTTCGGGCCCGTGCGAGCGGCCGGTGCCCGGCTACGGCGAGGACCACAGCGGGATCTGGACAACGCGAGCATGAAGGCGGGCACGGTGCACGTCGCACCGGCAGCAACCGCAGGGGTCTTCGCATAATGCGAACTTTTGCATACGACACCGGGCGTGCCCGGGGTGAGCTCAGCCGAGCGCCGCGGGCGGCAGTCCGGCCGCGTCCGCCGGGCCCCAGTCCAGCGGCCGCGGGCCGAGCGCGGTCAGCTCGGCCAGCTGCAAGGCGCACCACGGCGAGACGGGCTGCCGGCCGGCCCGCACCGCGTCGCAGAACTCGTCCCAGTCCACCCACCTGGTCTCGGCGACCTCGTCCGGGTCGGGTTCGGGCGGGAGGTCGGCGTAGGCCGCGTAGACCGGGCACAGCTCGTTCTCCAGCACCCCGTTGCCCATCCGCGCCTGGTAACGGAAGCCGGGCAGGACGAGCGTGAGCTTGGCGGCGCCGATCCCGAGTTCGTCCCGCAGCCGCCGCAGCACGCTGCCGTACATGGGCTCGCCCGGCAGCGGATGCCCGCAGCAGGTGTTGGTCCACACACCGGGGAAGGTCGGCTTCGACTCGGCCCGCCTGGTCAGCAGGAACCGGCCCGCCTCGTTGAACAGATAGCAGGAGAACGCCAGGTGCAGCGGGGTATGGGCGTGGTGCACGGCCGCCTTGTCGGCCGTGCCGATGGCGTTGCCGGCTGCATCCAGAAGGACGACGCTTTCCACGTGTTCCTGCCTGAGGGTAGTCGGGGAACGGGCCGGCCTGAACACTACCCGGTGGCGGCGGGTGGCCGGTCACTCTAGTGCGATTCGCGGGGCACCTGATGCCCGCTGGCGCCGACGAGGAAGTCCGGGCCGAGGAGCACCACGCCGTCCAGCGGGTTGGCCCGCATCTGCTCCTCGGCCCTCCATGGCCAGCAGGTTTCCGGCACAGCATGGCGGTCGGCCGCAGCAGGGCCCGTGACAACCAGGCAGCGCGGGACGGCCGGAGCCGCATCCGCGCTGCCTTTGTCCAGGCGTCCTGGACCTGTTTCTGTTTTCCGTTCTCCTACTTCTTGCTGAGGTGCCCCAGCCACAGGATCTCCCGTCCGTAGGTTGCCTGGCCCACGGTGGCGAGGGTGAGGCAGAAGGCGATGCCCGCCAGCACGATACCCATCCACCCGCCGGCCTTGACCGTGGCCGCGCTGGCCGAGTAGTTCAGGCTGAGCATGAGCGTGGTGACCGCGAACGCGGCCAGCGCGAGCGGCGCGGTGTTCCCCCATGTCTGGCTGCCGCGGGCTGTTACGC
>Ga0335076_10003200_pt1 | contig 16419 bp, 14 predicted proteins | sample Lox_Sample_25_FD_206717 | JGI IMG/M metagenome (GOLD analysis project Ga0335076, IMG submission 206717) | Soil microbial communities from Loxahatchee National Wildlife Refuge, Florida, United States - Lox_Sample_2.5 | ecosystem: Environmental > Terrestrial > Soil > Wetlands | place: USA...
CATGCCTCGAATTCAAGTTCGGGCCAGATTGGTGACAAGGACAGTGATTCGCGAGTTGATTCGGTTCGCGGGTAGTTATCAACTAGTAAACATTCTCGAAATACTGTATGGCGCGATTATCCCCGTAACTGTGTTGCGAGTGTTCGGCGCTGATGCTGCAGGTGTCTATGCGGTGAGTCTAAGAATCGTCATGTCTGCCATGATTGGGACCGAAGCCCTGATTTTGCCGATATTATCCGGTGGTGCGATGGTGCATGCTTCTGGTTCCAAAGAAGAAATGCATGTCCTGATTGCCAAATCGGTGAAGGTCACACTGGGCCTTTCGCTGTTTCCCTTGGCTTTCATCGCGGCTTTTGGTCCGACGATGTTGTTGGCGTGGATTGGACAGACGGATTCCTCGTTCCGGGTTGCGCTGTGGCTCATCTGCGGGGCCGGCTTCTTTCAGGCCTTTTCGTTGCTAGGGTTGGTGTTGTATAGAGCTTCCGGAAAGGCATTCCTCGATAACATCCGACAAGTCCTAAGAATTGTCACGCTGTTACTCATCGCGATATTCGCCCACAAGCTAGGTTTCTATGGCCTGTTGGGAGGACTTTTGCTGGCAGAAGTCATCGGAGCGGTGTTCATGTTTTTTGCACTTACCAGCACATTCCAAGGGTTCAGTTTACGTTCTCTCTTTTCGGACGCTTCACGGCTCGCAGCTGCGACGGCCCTGGTCATGGCAGCGGGAGGACTGGCGACCCTGATCCCGCTGCCTACGATTTTGAACTCACGATTGCTGGCAATCTTGCAAGTGGCGAAAGTACTCGCGGGTTGTGCGCTTGCCGCATGGCCTTCGTTGTGGCTAACGAAATCAATAACGCGGGCAGAAAGCAGGGCCGTTCTGACCGTGCTCCTGCCGCAGCGGAGATCCCCTGAGCATAACTGTGCCGAGAGTGTGGTTGGTTAGAGCGCGTTAGGAATGAACCCATTTTCGCTCGAGCACTTGGCCACGATATTCAACAGCCTTTGGCTGAGATGGACATATCCATTCGCGAAATTCGGCAGTAAGGTAGGAGTTCATTATTCGTGCGATATTCTCAGATCGATTGCGCCCAATATCACCCTCGGAGATAAGGTTTATCTGGCGCCAGATGTGTGGCTCAATGTCGCTCCTGGCTCCGAGAGTCGGGAACCAAAGATTGTCCTCGGGAATGGGTGCGGGATTGGACGGCGGTCGATGATATCAGCGCGAAACAGGATCGAACTGCAAGAAGATGTGTTGCTGGCACCATCTGTGCTCATCATGGACCATAATCATGAGTTCTCGGACATAAACCGCCCGATTATTGCGCAAGGCGTCACTTCAGGCGGAACGATTGTCATCGAGCGGAATTGCTGGCTCGGATTTGGCGCTGCCATTGTCTGCAATCGGGGAGAACTTGTCATTGGGCGTAACAGCGTTGTTGGGGCGAATGCAGTCGTAACTCGAAGCATTCCACCGTTTAGCATCGTAGGTGGCAATCCCGCCAGGATTATCAAGAAGTTCGACCTTAAAGCTGGAGCGTGGGTGAAGCCCTAGAACCCAGAAAGGGCTCCTAAATCCACCCCATACCGATGTCAAGCGAAAAAGAACCCGCCAGGTATGTTCTGATGACTGCCGCGCACAATGAAGAGGCCTTCATTGAAGGCACCATTCAGAGTGTGCTTTCGCAGACGCGACGGCCCGAGCGGTGGGTGATCGTCAGCGACAATTCCAGCGATCGTACTGACGAGATCATCGAACGCTACGCGCGGCAACATGAATTTATCCGCTTTCTCCGCATCACACGCGCGCCCGGCCACAGCTTCGGCGCGAAAGTGATTGCACTGCACAAGGGTTTGGAGTTGCTCGACGGAGTATCCAGCGAGTTCGTCGGCAATCTTGATGCCGACATAACGCTGGAATCTTCCTACTTCGAGCAGCTGATCGATCATCTGCTGGCGAACCCGCGCCTGGGAGTCACATGCGGTTTTGTGTATGAAGATTCCGGCAACGGGTTTCAGAGCCGCAAAATGAATGACATTCGCAACGTCCCTCACGCGGCCCAGTTAATGCGGCGGGAGTGCTACGAAACAGTCGGAGGCTATCAGATTCTCAAGTACGGAGGCGAGGACTGGTGTGCACAAGTCACGGCCCGAATGAACGGGTGGGAAGTGGAATCTCTTCCACGGCTGAAGATTTTTCATCACCGGCACACCGGGGCAAGTAGTCGTCCGTTAAAAAACTCTTTTCGGCTGGGCAGGATGGATTATTCATTCGGCAGTGATCCGGTCTTCGAGGTGGGGAAATGCCTCCGACGTTGGCGCGAGAAGCCCTATGTGTTGATTTCCCTGGCACGTTTGGCAGGATTTGTCTGGCCCTACATCTGCAGGGAACGTCGGGAAGTTTCGGACGAATTCGTCTCTTTCTTGCGACGAGAGCAGCGCGGTCGGCTGTCGTCCGTGGTCAAGCCGGTTCGCGCGGTTGGAGCACCAGCATCCAGCCAGGACCACGCTTCTTGATCCACAACAACACCTGGAAACAAGGAAATCAGTGAAACATATTCTCCACGTTGTCGGCGCTCGGCCAAATTTCGTAAAGGCTGCACCAGTACTACGGGCCATTCAACAGACCGGAATTCGGCAGACCCTTGTCCACACCGGGCAACACTACGACCACAAGATGTCGGATGTGTTCTTTACGCAGCTCAGCATCCCGGACCCCGATGTGAATCTCGGCGTTGGATCCGGCTCGCACGCCGCGCAGACAGCAGACATCATGAAGCATTTCGAGCCTGTGGTGCTCGAACGGAAGCCGGATATCGTTCTGGTATACGGCGATGTGAATTCAACGGTGGCCGCCGCATTGGTGTGCGCGAAACTTCTCATCCCGGTTGCTCACGTCGAAGCCGGACTCCGCTCGTTCGATCGAACCATGCCTGAAGAGATCAATCGAATCGTCACGGATCGAATTTCAAATCTCCTCTTCACCCCGTCCGAGGACGGCGACCTGAATCTGAAGCACGAGGGAGTTGAGCAAGAGCGCATTCGTCGCGTCGGCAACGTGATGATTGATTCGCTGATCCAACTCCTGCCGGCTGCAAAAAACTGCCCGAAGAACGGGTTTCCCGATCGGTTTGCCTTGGTCACACTGCACCGCCCATCGAATGTAGACGACAGCAAGTCTCTGCGGAGGGTTCTGGATTCACTGGTCGCAGTGAGCGGCCAGTTGGACATCATATTTCCGGTGCATCCCCGCACGCGGCAACGCATCCTTGAGTTTGGAATCAATGTCGAGCGATTGCATCTTCTCGAGCCGATGCCCTACATCGAATTCTTGTCACTACAGAGTCGAGCTTCGGTCGTGATTACGGACTCCGGCGGGATTCAGGAAGAAACGACTTACCTGGGTATTCCATGCCTGACGCTGCGGAACAACACCGAGAGGCCCGTCACAGTAGAACTGGGAACGAATGTTCTGGTCGGCGAAGATAAGAGCAAGCTCGATGCGGAGTTGGGCAATATTCTCGCCGGGAAAGCCAAGAAAGGTACCGTGCCTCCCTTGTGGGATGGACATACCGGCGACCGAATCGCGCAGATTCTCGCGGGCCTGTAAGCCCAGCCTCTAGGTGGTCATTTGCGAAGTTTTCTCCCCCAAAACCTTTTGATGTTTCAGGAGAAGCGCCGTGAATGGACTGATCTTGTCGTCGACGCTAGCCGGCGTGAAGCTTGAGCCGGGTTCGATTCCCGCGAAGTGGCTGCTAAGCGGGCAGCCGGAGACTCGTAGCAAGTTTCTGGGAAGAACCGCGGATCGGCTGTCTTACGCGATGCTGTGGGAGTGTGGAGCGTGCAGCTACAAGTGGCACTACACACGAGATGAGGCCTACATCGTCCTGTCGGGCGAAGGCTTCATGACGGATGTGAATGGGGTCGAACATCGCTACGGACCCGGCGATGTCGCCTTCTTTCCTGCAGGCACGGACTCGACCTGGCGGCATCCCAGCCACTTTCGCAAGGTAGCGGTTTTGAAGGACTCGATTCCGGGGCCCATGTCTTTCATCTGGAAAACTTGCAGCAAGGTGCTCAAGACTGTCGGTTTGGCTGGAGACGATGGATTGTGAGTCCCGGTTTCGCAGGACAGTTTCCAGTTTGTTGAACCGATCTTTACGAAGCTGCCTCATTCGAAAATCCAAACTTCATGACACAAGGCATTCAGACATTGCGGCGCGGGGATCTCGTTGAGGTTCTTAGTGCCGAAGAAATCGCTGCCACGCTCGATGCCGACGGTACGGTCGATCAGTTGCCCTTCATGCCAGAGATGGTGGACTACTGCGGCAAACAGTTTCGTGTCGCGCAAAAAGTCGTCATCATCTGCTCTTCAGGAACAAAGACCGGGTCGACACTGCGCTCATTCCGCAAGAATGACGTCGTAGTGCTCGAAGGCTTGCGCTGTTCCGCGGAGAGTCACGACGGCTGTCAAAAAGCTTGCACCCTTCTCTGGCGCGAGGCGTGGCTTCGAAAGGCTGACTCGTCCCGAAAAGCGCAGTCGACATCCGATCGCCAGGTGCTTCTCTCGAGACTGAAGACCAAAGCCAGCCCCACGATCTATTTTTGCCAGGCGAGCGAGCTGTTACGCGCCACAAAGAGTCTGGGTAAGTTCGAGCGCTATTCGAAGGTGTTCAGTGAGCTGCAGGTCGGCAACTGCGGTCCGATTGAAATGATTCGCCGAGTCGGAATCTTCATGTTCTGGAAAATTCGCCGCTCGATCGTAGGTCCCTATGCCAAGGGAAACCGCTCAGCGACTCCGGCGGAAACGATTGGTCTTCAATCCGGCGAGCTGGTGCGAGTGAAGCCGATGTCGGCAATCGGAGAGACACTCGACGGAACGGCGAGCAACCGGGGCCTCTGGTTCTCTCCGAACATGCGTCTGCTCTGCGGCCAACAGCAACGGGTGGAAAAGCGAATCGAGAAGTTGATTGTCGACGGCACGGGTGAAATGCGAAAGCTAAAAAACACCGTTTTCCTGGAAGGTTCGCATTGCAGTTGCCCGCACATCGCTTTGGGTGGGTGCGAACGTCAGGAATACGTTTACTGGAGAGAGATCTGGCTCGAACGTAAAGCCTAGTCGGACAGCGAAATAGCTGTAACGTTCGTAGCCCCCAGACTCACGATCTATGGCACGTTCTTCCTAGTGTCATCATGAGCGCATCGTGGTACTATGCAAAAGATTTCCTCCTGACATATTCCCCCTTTTTAGGTCCGAGTTGTGCTGAAAAATCCGCGTGGTTTAGCGTCCCGTAAAGGCATTGGTTTATTAAACTTATGATCGATACAATCGTCATTGGTGCTGGCCCCTATGGGCTGTCGATTGCCGCACACCTGAAGTCCCGCGGAGTCCGATTCCGCATTTTCGGGCGTGCCATGGATAGCTGGATCTCTCACATGCCCACGGGTATGTTATTGAAATCAGACGGGTTCGCTTCGAACCTTTCTGACCCGTCCGGCGACTTTACTCTCCAACAATTCTGTGCCGAGAAGGGCATCTCTTACGGCGACAAGGGTCAGCCGATTTACCGGGAAACCTTCGCGAATTACGGCCTCGCATTCCGCGATCGCAAACTTCCGGAGCTTGAAGACAAGACGGTCACAAGTGTTGAACCAGATCGCGATGGGTTTGTTGTTGGCCTTGAGGATGGCGAAACTTGTCACGCCCGCCAGGTCGTGCTGGCGATCGGCGTTACGCACTTTGGCTATATCCCCGAGAACATTGCGAATCTGCCGCCAGAGTACCTCTCGCATAGCGGCCAGCACTCGGACGTTAACCGCCTGCGCGGAAGGAAGATCGCCATTCTGGGGGCGGGTTCCTCAGCGCTTGACCTCGCCGGTCTCATGCATGAAGCGGGCGTCGACGTTCAATTGATTGCACGAAAGCCGCTGCGCTTTCACAGCAAAGCTGACAAGACGCGCCCGGCGTGGGACATGGTGCGGCGTCCTCCATCCGGCCTGGGACCGGGATGGAAATCATTCTTCTTCGCGAACTATCCGAACCTGTTCCACTATCTGCCCGAAAAACTCCGGATCGAATTGGTTCGTCGGGTGTTGGGACCATCCGGCGGAGCCTTCATCCGGGAGAAAGTTGAAGGGAAAGTTCCGGTTCTCGTCGGGTTCACGCCGCAGTCGGCCCGAGTTGAAAAGGGAAAAGTCCATTTGTCGTTGGCGGATGAAGCCGGCGCGAAGCAGGAGATCGCCGTGGACCACGTGATTGCGGCGACGGGCTACAGAGTGAACCTGGAAAAGCTGAAATTCCTCAGCACTGAAACGCGGTCCCGGATCAAAACTGTCGTGGGATCGCCTGCGCTGTCGACGTCTTTCGAGTCATCGGTGCCGGGCTTGTACTTTGTCGGGCTGGCGGCAGCGATCAGTTTCGGGCCCGTCATGAGATTTGCCTTCGGCGCCGATTTCACCGCGCGGAGGGTCACAAAGGCTGTTGCGAAGTCGCTCGCGCGCGAGCACGTCGCATTTCCGGCGAAAGCGGCCGCCACGGCTTCGAAATAGCGAAAGCCTCCGGACATGAAACCAGAGACGATTGCCATTCACGTCGGGTACGACGGCGACCCCACGACGAAAGCTGTGGCAGTGCCGATCTATCAGACGGTTGCGTTTGAATTCGATAGCGCGGAACACGGCGCGGCCCTGTTCAACCTCGAGGTCGAGGGGAACATCTACACGCGCATCGGAAATCCGACCAATGCGGTGCTCGAGAAACGCGTCGCGGCACTCGAAGGCGGAGTGGATGCACTCAGCGTAAGTTCGGGAATGGCCGCGATCGAGTACTCGCTGATCAATATTGTCGAGGCCGGCAACAACATTGTTTCTCTGCCGCAACTCTACGGCGCAACCTATACGCTCCTCGCGCATATCTTTCCGAAACGCGGCATCTGCACCCACTTTTCGAAAACCGATGATCCGCAGGAAGTCGAGAGGCTGATCGACGCGGATACTCGCGCGGTGTATTGCGAGACTGTGGGCAATCCTGCCGGGAACGTGGCCGACATCGAAGGGCTCGCCCGTGTCGCCCACAAACATGGCGTCCCACTAGTCGTCGACAACACGGTGGCCACGCCGATCTTACTGCGTCCGATTGAATACGGCGCTGATGTCGTCGTGCATTCCATGACCAAGTTCATGGGCGGACACGGCACCAGTATCGGGGGAATGATCGTCGACAGCGGCAAGTTTCCCTGGAGGCAATATCCGGAGAAGTTCTACATGTTCAATCGTCCGGAGATCGCCTACCACGGCGTCGTGTACGTCGACCACTATGGGGACTCCGCATACGTGGCGCGGTGTCGAACCGTGTGTCAGCGGAATACCGGGGCGACGATGTCTCCCTTCAACGGATTCCTCTTTCTGCAAGGAGTTGAAACCTTGGCGCTGCGGGTGGAGCGTCACGTTGAGAATGCGCGCAAGGTCGCGGAATTCCTGCGGAGCCACCCCCAAGTCGAATGGGTCAACTACGCGGGTTTCCCGGACAATCCGTTGTATGCGATGGCGCAGAAATATCTAGGTGACAAGCGTTGCTCGCTGCTGACGTTCGGAGTTAAGGGCGGATTCGAGGCGGGCACGAAATGCTTCAATGCCCTAAAGCTTTTCAAGCGCATGGTCAACATGGGCGATGCCAAGTCTTTGTCGTGTCATCCGGCTTCGACCACGCACCGTCAGCTCACGCCCGAAGAGCAGGCCAAAGTTGGCGTGACGCCGGAGATGATTCGTCTCAGCGTGGGCATCGAGCACATCGACGACATTCTGGAAGATCTGGGGCAAGCGTTGGAAGCGACGAAAAAGTAACCGCAGAACTTTGGGGGAACTGATATGCCATTGATCATCGAAGGCGGGCGAATACCGAGTCGATGGGCCGAGCGTCTGCCACTGGGCACGGTGATCCCTATCGACGGGCGGGTCAGGCATCCGGAGGGGATCAGCCTTGCGCTCATCAACAACATGCCGGACCCTGCGTTGGAAGACACAGAGTTACAGTTCTTCGAGTTACTCGATATTGTCTCCGGCGATGTTCCGGTCTATATCACCCTCTATTCGTTAACGGGAGTTCCCCGGACCGAGCGTGGCGAGCGCCATCTGAATAGTTTCTATTGTCCGTTCGACGATCTTTGGCAAAACCAGTTTGACGGGGTCATCATCACAGGCACTGAGCCGCATCATCCCAACTTGCGCGACGAGCCGTACTGGGGCCTTCTCGCGAACCTCTTCGATTGGGCACAGCAACATACAAGTTCGACCATTCTTTCTTGCCTGGCCGCGCACGCGAGCGTGCTGCATTGTGATGGCGTAAGGCGCCATCCTCTGCCCGATAAAAAGTTTGGCGTGTTCGATGCCACCAGGGCATCAGACCACGCCCTGGTGAGCGATGCGGCGAATATGCTCCGCTTTCCGCATTCGCGATGGAATGAGGTGCGGGAGGATGAGCTCACAGCCACCGGCTATAGCGTTTTGACGAAGTCCCCCGAAGCTGGCGTCGATCTCTTCGTGAAGAAAAAGAAGAGAAGCCTCTTTGTTCATTTTCAAGGCCATCCGGAATATGGCGCTCCGACACTGGGGAAAGAATTCCGCCGTGACGTCAAGCGATTCCTCCGGCACGAACGAGAAACGTATCCGACTATGCCCTACGGATACTTCAGCCAGGAAGCAACCTCTGTGCTGAATGAGTTCCGCGAAGTCGCGCTTGGCGATCGCCGCGAGGAAATGATGGATTCGTTTCCAGAGTCCGTCCTTTCTGGACTAAAAAATAGCTGGCAGGCATCCGCGATTGGCGTATACCGAAACTGGCTGGGCTATCTCACATCACGGAAAATGGAAACTTCAGCATTTGGCACGATGGCGCGCGTCGGACGCTCGGCATCGCTGCGTTTGAACAATGAGATCGCGTAGTTAAAGAAGTCCCGTACCCACTTCATTATGTCCTCGATTGAGAAACGACTTGTGGCGGCGCTTTTGACTGCAATGAGGTCGCGTCGCGAAGAACCGGCCGCCGCCGCGCAGGTGAACGCTCCCATGTCGGCCGCTGCCCTCGCTCCCGCCAAGGTTCGAGAAGCACGTTTCTCAGATTTCGAAGGCGTGGCGATATTGAAGAGGCGATTTGATCTGGCCGCCGATTCGCTCGAGAACTGGGAACGGCTATGGCGGACTAACCCTGCGCTCGCCCACAGTGGACCCGATGTGCCCATAGGTTGGGTCCTTGAAGCTGAAGGCAGGATCGTTGGCTATATCGGCAATATCCTGCAGCTATACCACTATGGGGACAGGACGCTGACGTCGGCGGTTGCGCACGGCCTGGTGGTGGAACCGCAGTACCGCGGGGTTGGAGTCAGCCTGGTCGCCGCATATTTCCGCCAAAAGAATGTTGACCTCTTCATGTCAACTGGCGCGATTGCACCCGTCGGCAAGATTGCTCGCGCATTCAAGACCGACGTGCTTCCTCAAGCAGACTATGAGACCGTGCTTTTCTGGGTTTTGAGACCCTATCCCTTTGCCCAGGCCGTCATGAAAAAGTTGGCGCTGAAGTCCGGGCTTTCGTTCATCGGCAGTAGTCTCGGTTCACTTGCCATCGCTGCGGACAAGCTTCTCCGTAGACGTTGGCCGAAGCAGACTTCGTCAGACCTCGAGATCACCGAAGTTGCTGTTAACGAGATCGGAGACGACTTCCAGGAACTATGGCTCGAAAAGATCGACGAGAGACCGCAACTGCTCGCCGACCGCGGTGTAGCGACTTTGCGGTGGCATTTTGAGGTACCGGGTGATGTGGGCAGCGTGTCCGTGCTCCGATGCACAAGGAACGAAAAACTCGTCGGATACGCAGTGGTTCGGGATGAGGCCCCCGACGAAGTTGGACTGCGCAAGGCGACGATCGCTGACATGCTGGTCAAAGAGGATGATACGGCGGTCATGCAGGCTCTTCTAGTGGCTGCTTATCACCATGCGCAACAAACGGGGAGCCACATCCTCGAGATCCTCGGTTTTCCGCCTTTCATTCGCGACGTTTGGGCAAAATACGGCCCTTATACGCGAAAATATCCAACACCGATCTTTGGATATAAAGCCGTCGACCCTGTACTGCATAAAACAATCTCAGAGGGAAATGTCTGGTATGCGTCTCCGTTCGACGGAGACTTTACATTGATTCGCCCGTCGTACGCGGAACAGCATACTTCGCGCCAATCTGCACCACCGCAAACTGTGACCGTCAAGGAGCACGTACTGTCTGCGCAGCCGCGGACCTAGCGACAAACTATGTGTGGAATCTCCGGAATCGTGAAACTCGACGGCAGTATGCCGGATCCCAATCTGCTCAGCCGGATGATTGCGACCTTACAGCACCGCGGCCCGGATGCGAACGGCATCCACATTTCCGGTCCTGCCGGACTTGCGCATGCGCGCCTCAGCATCATCGACCTGAAGAGTGGCGGTCAGCCGATGTGCAGCACCGATGGCGGCCTCTGGATCACTTTCAACGGAGAAATATTCAATTACGTTGAGCTAAGGGAAGAACTGCTGGCCAAGGGCCATATCTTCGCGACGCGTTCCGATACCGAAGTCATCCTCAATGCGTATCGCGAATATGGCGATGACTGTGTCAATCATTTCAATGGCCAGTGGGCATTCGGAATTTGGGACTCGGCGGCACAAGAGCTGTTCCTGTCTCGCGACCGAGCCGGCGTGCGGCCGCTGTTCTACACCCAAACGCGGGATAGCTTCATATTCGCCTCCGAGATCAAGGCTCTTTTTGCAGTTCCCGAAGTGCGGCGGGAACTGGATCCGCGTGGCATAGACCAGACGTTCACTTTCTGGGCGACGATCCCGCCCCAGACCGTCTTCAGAAATGTGTTTCAACTGCCTCCGGGACATTCTCTGTCTGTAAAAAACGGCGAAGTGCGGGTTCGTCAATATTGGTCAGTGCCGTATTCGCAGAACGGAGACCAGCAGGATGGAGATGTGGCTGTGCTCGCCGATGAGCTGCTGCAACTTCTGGAAGACGCGACGCGAATCCGGCTTCGTTCCGACGTTCCGGTCGGCGCGTATCTCAGCGGAGGTCTCGACTCCACACTGACAACGGCTTTAGTGAGAAAAGTGGCAGGTGATCGGCTTCGCAGCTTCTCCATCACATTCGACGACGGCGACTTCGACGAAAGTGGCTATCAGGAAGAGGCGAGCGCGTTCATCGGCACGCAGCATTCGCGAGTGTCTTGCACGCATGCCGATATCGCACAAACTTTTCCGCAAGTCATTCGACACGCCGAGCAGCCGATCGTTCGCACCGCTCCGGTGCCAATGTTCCTGCTCTCGCGGCTGGTGAACGAAAGCGGATTTAAGGTGGTGCTGACGGGAGAAGGAGCTGATGAAGCTCTGGGCGGATACGATATCTTCAAAGAGGCGAAGATTCGCCGGTTCTGGGCGCGCAGTCCGGAATCAGCGTGGCGCCCGCTTTTGCTGAAACGTCTCTACCCGTACCTGCAGGACTTTCAACGCCAGTCTGCCGCCAGTCTCAGACACTTTTTCCGCGTGACCGCCGAAGATCTTTCGAGCCCGTTCTTTTCCCATCTGCCTCGATGGGAACTGACTGCCCGACTGAAGCTTCTATTCTCCGCCGATTTCCGCGAAGAATTGGGGAAATACGACGCAATCGCGGAACTTGAAGAGGCACTGCCGGCTGAATTCGGTTCGTGGGGACATTTTGCACAAGCCGAATATCTTGAAGCAAAGTATTTTCTTGCCGGCTACTTGCTCTCATCTCAGGGTGACCGCATGGCGATGGCTCATTCGGTCGAAGGCCGCTACCCATTCCTCGATTACCGCGTCCAGACCTTTTCGGCGAAGCTTCCCGCCAATCTAAAATTGAAAGTTTTGAATGAGAAATACTTGCTGAAGCGCGCATGTCAAGGAGTGGTGCCGGCATCCATTCTGAGCCGCCGAAAACAACCTTATCGAGCGCCTGATGGCAGGTGTTTTTTCGAGAAGGGTGCTCCGGAATATGTGAAAGAAATGCTCTCTCCCTGCGCGATCCAGAAAGCTGGAGTCTTCGACCCATCCGCGGTGAGCGTGCTGGTCAACAAATTCAACAACGGAAAGGCCAGCAGCGTGAGAGATGACATGGCGCTCGTCGGAATACTTTCGACACAATTACTCGCTACGGAGTTTCTAAACTAGTACTATGACCACTGTGATTATGCAAACCACTGAGATCGAACGCGATGTTACGAACTTCCTCGTGAACAATTTTCTGTTCGGCAAAGCCGATGCTTTGCGAAAGGACTCAGTCCTGCTAGGCAACGTCATCGATTCTACCGGTGCCATCGAACTCATCATGTTCCTTCAGGATCACTTTGGCATTACCGTTGAGGATGAAGAAGTCGCGGTTCCAGAAAACTTCGACTCTCTTAAGAACGTCGTGGCCTTCGTCGAGAGGAAACTCAAGAGCAAACAATGATGGGATTTTAGAATTTCTGCACGGTATCAGCCCCAGCCACGCGCTAGGTCCCTTAACAATCAACAGCCGACGCTGACGAATCTCTTGGCCGCCAGCCTCGCCAAGTGAGACGATTCGTCAGGTTTCCCAGACACCGACCAGAAAGATAAAAAGATGCAGTACGGAGCTTTGGATCCCCCCGTCGAGACGGCAGCGCGGCCCCAGCGTCCCGAGAGCAGCGCGATCAACATACGCCGCGCCCGCCTATCCGACTATCCCAGGATTGCCACCTTCATCGAAGAGGCTTATGCAGAATCGGCTCCGTATAAAGGCCGGGATCGTTGGAACTGGCAGTTTGTGAATGATCCATACATCCGGGCTTCTGGCGATCTTGTGCCCGTCTGGATCGCGGAAACCGCCGGCAAGGTAGTCGGCCAGGTCGCCGTGCAAGAAGGCGACCTGCAGATCGACGGTTCCAGGCACCCAGCAGGTTGGGTCGTGGACGTCATGATATTGCCAAGTTATCGCGGGCATGGTCTCGGTCACAGGCTGTATGCCGCCGTCGTGAAGGATTGTCCGGTTCTTGTTACGCTTACGATGGCGGAAGCGACCCGCCGCATGGCCGAGCGTGTGGGAGCAACTGATCTCGGCACGGTGCAACTGTTTTCGCGTATTGTACGGTTGAATAGCCAGACGGTAGAGCGATATCTTCGCGCCCGAACCGTTCATCACCCACGGGTCAATGCGCTGCTTCGTATCCTCTGTAGCTTATTCCTACATCGAGCTCTCGCCTGCGTAGGCAACCTCTGGATCGCAGCGAGAAACGCACTGGCTCGCATGCCCGAAGGGCGCAAGCGGACGCAGATCGTCGAAGTGCATCGCTTCGGCCCTGAGATCGATCTTCTGTGGCATCGCGTTGCGGCAGACTTTCCGGTCGCATTCGCCCGAGAGAGCAAATGGCTTAACTGGCGGTTCGTTGACTGTCCACAAATGCGCTACCGCATTTTTACGGCATCGCGAGACGGAGATCTGGTCGGTTATATGGTGCTTCGCGAGAGCGAACCTGTCGAACTGCCGAAAGGAGTGATTGTCGATCTGCTGGCGGCGAAGAACGATCGTGAAACCGTGGAAGAACTAGTCGCCTTCGCTATAGAAGTCTTTGGGGACAAGGTCGCCAACGTCGAGTCCGCAACCTCGATTCCCGATTTTGCCGGTGTACTCCGGCGTTTCGGATTTCACTCGATCCGAACGGAGAAACCCAATTGCGTTGTGTCAGACGATGCGGTCCGAGAACGCCTCGCTCAAAGTGCGAATGACTGGTTCCTCTCGAAAGCAGACCACGATTGGGATCAGGTCTATGTAGCCTAGGCCAGTTTCGGGGTTGATTCAACCGACCACCAGACTGCGTGCCACAAAACTTCCTTGTGCGTGAACTCCGCCGTTTGCCGGTTCGGCATTTGCGCGAGTGGGGCTGCCAGGTGCTCATGCTGATCGCTTACATATGTTACGAAGCACGAACGCCCCAATTGCTGCATTCGCGCTAAAGTGGTTGGCACGTCACTCATGTAGTAAAGCACCTCGCAGGCGACGACCAGATCAAAGCGATGGAGTCCTTTAAGAATGGGGGCACTAAAGAGGTCACCCACCCCGAGATTTGCCGTGGGGCACCTCTGCTTGGCTCGTTCGACGGCCCGGCTTGAGATGTCGAGGGCATATATATTCGAGCAAAGTTCGGCGAGCTTCGATGTCTGATGTCCTTCTCCGCATCCGATCTCAAGCAGCGATTGAAGTGGACCAAAGTTGGCACGGATCAAACGATTCGTTTCTTCGAAGCGAAATTTCTCCGCATCGTTATTCATGTGCCAAGGGTCTTCGATCCTGTACAGTTGATCAAAGCGGCTATGGCGGTCGCCGTAGTGGATGCCCCGCAAAATGGATCGGGTCCAAAGATTCCTGATGAACTCTTTCATTCGCTCCCGTTGGTCGGAATTGCTCGCGGCGTGCCTGCCATTTTACGCTGATTCGCTCTATTCGTGAATTACTGCGAGGCACAATCTACGCATCTGACTCCAGGCAAGACTGGTTGGGTACGAATAAGTTAGGCTTTTGAATTAAACACTCGATAACTGAAATGACAACCGCAAACCGCTCAGAGACGAACGCAGCGTCTCCCGAACGCATCAGTGACGTCATAACCCCCTGGGTGGAACGGCAACCCGATCATCCGGCGATGGCGGATGGCGACGGCGTGTGGACGTATGGACAGTTGGGCCGAGCCGTCGCAGACACCCGCGTGTGGTTGCTCGACTCCGGTATCCGCCCCGGTGACCGCGTTATGATCGTCGGCGAGAATTGTCGAGCTTTTGGGGTGCTTTTGTTGTCTTTGGCAAGCATCGACGCGTGGTCGGTGCCTGTAAACGCGCACCTTTCCGCACGTGAAATGAATGACATTCGAAAACACAGCGGCGCCAGGCGAGTACTCTACACGGCTTCGATTTCGCCGCACGCAGCGGAGCACGCCAATCGCGATCTCGCGACAATGGCGGCGCCCGCAGGACTGGCAGGAGTTGCGATAGGGCCTCTTGCCGAGGATGTCGAACCGGAGCCTCTCGACCCGAATATAGCGGAGCGCACTGCAGCCCTGATTTACACCTCTGGCACGACAGGCCTTCCCAAGGGCGTGATGCTGAGCAACAAGAACCTACTGTTCACCGCAGCGGGTTCGGCCAGGATCCGCACACTGACGCCACAGGACCGCCTTTATGGCGTTTTGCCTATGTCGCACGTGATCGGCCTGTCGACGATTCTTCTGGGCACATTGATTAGCGGCGCTACCGTTTACTTTGCGCCCAGATTTGATCCGATGGGAGCGCGAGTCGCCCTGGAGAAGAATCAGATTACGATCATGTTGGGCGTGCCTGCCATGTTCGCTCAGTTTCTTCGATATGCAAAAATGAAGAAAGCGGATTCGCTGCATTTTCCCGCTCTTCGAATCATCTCTTGCTCGGGTGCTCCGCTCGATGCTTCGGTGAAGTCCGCTTCCGAGAAATTGTTTGGACTAACGCTACACCACGCTTACGGAATCACCGAGTGTTCTCCGAACGTCACGCAGACGAGAGTCGAGAGGCCGCGCACCGATACCTCCGTAGGTGAAGCGTTCCCCGGAGTCGAACTCAAGGTCACAGGCAAGGATGGTCAACCTGTTGCAGACGGCGAAGTCGGCGATCTTTTCGTACGCGGGCCTAACATCATGAAAGGCTACTATCGGGCTCCCGTAGAAACAGCGGCTGCGATTGATGGCGACGGTTGGTTCAACACACGTGATCTCGGGCGATTGGAGAATGGCAACCTATTCCTCGTGGGTCGCTCCAAGGATCTGATCATTCGCTCGGGATTCAATGTCTATCCTGCTGAAGTTGAAGGCGTCTTGAACAAACACCCGTCGGTCGTGCAATCGGCAGTTGTTGGCAGATCGGTTGACGGAGACGAAGAAGTTATAGCTTTTGTTCAACCCGTAGCGGGAGTGGAGTTGACCATCCTCGAACTGAACGAATATGCGGCGGCGCGGCTTGCTCCTTACAAGCGACCTTCCCAGTTCGTGCTGATTTCTGAGATGCCGACGACGGCGACAGGGAAGATTATGAAGGCGAAACTGACAGTCAGCACGCTTGGCACATCCCAACAGACCGAAGGCCCCCCGGTTACAGCGACACCCCAGTCAAGCTAGGCCCAGCTGCTCCAAATCCTTCCTGCAACACCTTCCAAAATATTGCCAGCGAAATGATGCGGGTGCTTGGCCTCTTTTCCAAGTACACCCATCGAGGTCGTGACCTGATCCCCGCTTTCGGCACAAAGCTGAGTATGATTTCAGCGAAAGAAAGGGGAAGCGGGTATGTCGAGGAGCAATCACACAGAGGCACAGATGATCGGGGCGCTGAAGCAAC
>Ga0335076_10003201_pt1 | contig 16418 bp, 14 predicted proteins | sample Lox_Sample_25_FD_206717 | JGI IMG/M metagenome (GOLD analysis project Ga0335076, IMG submission 206717) | Soil microbial communities from Loxahatchee National Wildlife Refuge, Florida, United States - Lox_Sample_2.5 | ecosystem: Environmental > Terrestrial > Soil > Wetlands | place: USA...
CCCTTACCGATCAAGCGATTGATGTGCCGAAATCCGAAACCCTCGGGCATGGGGTTCCAGTGACATACGTGCCGTTCCGCAATGCTCATTTCCTGGCTGTGGCAGTCAGTTGGGCCGAAGTTTTGGGGGCCGGGAAGGTGTACATTGGTGCGGTTGAACCCGACAGTTCGGGGTATCCTGATTGCCGACCCGCGTATTACAAGGCCTTTAACGAGGTAGTTAAGATGGGGACCAAAGAAGGTCACATTGAGGTTGTGACGCCCCTTATCGCCATGCGAAAGGCGGAGATCGTGCGGCTCGGTCTTGAATTGGGTGCGCCGTTCGATTTAACTTGGTCTTGTTACAGCCGCGAGGATCAGGCCTGCGGTGTTTGTGATAGCTGCACGCTGCGTTTGCGCGCCTTTGCCGTCGCCGGGGCCAAAGATCCAATTCCTTACGTGGCTACCTAGAGATTTGTTCGTGGTTGATCTCCCGATCAGCTTCGCATTTCAAGCACAGTCGAGAGTCATCCAAACTTGAGTTTGCCGGGAGGCAAAATGAAAAAGCATTTCGCAATTTTCCTTTTTGTAATCTTGATGCTTGGACTGTGTGTCCCACCAGTCTTCGCCCAGGCTTCTGGAACCGTGAAGGGCGTTTGCAAGGACATACAGGGGAGCCCGATTGTTGATGGGGTCGTGGTCTGGACGAACACTGATAACGGTCAGAAGTACAGCCTGAAAACGAACAAGAAAGGCGAGTACTTCTCACTCGGTATCTCACCGGGAAAATACAACGTAACGCTCTACAAGAGTGCCGATGACGCGAAAGCTGGGAAGGAGCTTGACCATGTCAACGGCTTTCAGGTCCAGCTCGATGAAAACGACTTGCCCTTCGACTTGAAGAAGGACCAGGAAGCGGCAGCGAAAGGGCAGGGGTTAACGCCTGAGCAGCAGAAGCAGATGCAGGAGCAACAGGCCAAGGCGCAGAAAGAGACGCTGACAGTCAAATCGCTGAACGAAAAGCTGAATGCCGCAAAGACAGCTGCCGACGCGGGCGACTTTGACTCGGCGATTGCCACCCTGAATGAAGCCAACCAACTCGATCCGAGCCGGGACCTGATCTGGTTCAAACTCGGGGATTACTACCGCATGTCGGCGCCGAAGCAGACGGATCCCGCGGAAAAGCAGAAGCGCCTCGATGCCGCCGTCACCTCTTATCAGAAGGCACTCGAGATTAAGAAGGCGACGGTAAACGACAAAGATCCGAATGCGGCCAAGAATTTGGCGGCGTATTACAACAATCTGGCCGACGCTTATTCGAAGGACAAGAAAATTGACGATGCCGTGAAGACCTACGAACTCTCTGCACAGACCGATCCCACGGCAGCCGCACAGGCCTACTTCAATATCGGCGCAGTACTTACGAACGCCGGGCGAGCCGATGAAGCGAACGCAGCCTTCGATAAATGCATAGCCGCCGATCCCAATCGAGCGGAAGCCTACTATCAAAAAGGCGTGAATCTGTTGGCGAAGGCCACCCTGCAGGGCGACAAGCAAGTACCGGCTCCCGGAACCATAGAGGCATTCCAGAAGTATCTGGAGATCGCTCCCAATGGTCCAAACGCGCAGAGTGCGAAGGATTTGCTGGCGAGCCTCGGTTCTAATGTCGAGACATCGTTCGGGAACAAGAAAAAGAGTACGAAGAAATAGAAACTCCTCATCTTGCAATTACTTGAGAGGCGGCCGAAAAGGCCGCCTTTTCCTTTTCAAAGGCAACACTCAGTTACCTAGGTCTATGAACTTCGTGTCCTTAGCAACGCGGGACAGGTCGCGGTACAGTGGATTATCCGAGTTTTCATCCCTTCTGTGGTGCGTGCGATTCCTGAGCGATAGAGGAGCGAATGGCAGCACCGAGCGTGTCACCGATTTCTGTCTCACTAGAGGGCTTTTCCGGTAATGGGCGAGTGGCGACTCCGGCTTTGCTCGGAGCGATGCTGAGCGCAGCGGAGAAGATCAGCGATCTGATTTTCTCTCCCGGCCGCCCGCCTCAGGTGCAGGTGTATGGACAGATGATTCCGGTGCAGGCTCCGGGCTTTACGATGCTTTCTGCCGATGACACGCGGCAGATCGCCGCTGACCTGATTGGCGACAACAAGCAGGCAATTACGACCCTCCGCGAACACGGCGCGTGCGACATCTCTTTCGGACTGCCAGGGCTGGCAAGGTTCCGGGTCAACATTTTTATCCAGCGCGGCAGTTGTGCCGTGGTGATGCGAGTAATTCCAACCACGATTCCAGACTTCACTTCCTTGCGTTTGCCGTCGCAATTGTCGGAGGTCACGCGGCTGCGGGATGGAATCGTGCTGGTGACGGGAGCAGCGGGATCGGGTAAGTCGTCGACTTTGGCAGTTTTACTGGATGCGATCAACCGCGAAAAGTACTACCACATCATTACGATTGAAGACCCTATCGAATTCCTCCACAATCACAAGTGCTCGACCATTCACCAGCGCGAGTTGCACAGCGACACTCCGAGCTTCGCCCATGCTCTCCGATCGGCCATGCGTCAAGCTCCCAAAGTGATCATGGTCGGGGAGATGCGCGACAGGGAGACGATCGAGATCGTACTTGAGGCGGCTGAGACGGGGCACCTGGTCTTCTCCAGCCTCAACACGATGGACGCACCGAAAACGGTTGAGCGCATCGTGAGCTCGTTCACGCCGGCAGAGCAGCAATCTGTGCGGGAGCGGTTTGCCAAGTGCTTCCGCTATATTATTTGCCAACGGCTAATTTCCAAGTCTGACCGCAGTGGACGAGTTCCCGCCTTCGAGATTCTCAAGGCCAATCCCCGAACCCGCGAATGCGTCGAGAAGGGCGAGCGGGAGGACAAAAATCTGCTGGAGGCGATGAAGGCCGGTTCGTCGGAAGGGATGCAGTACTTCGACGGCGAGATCGCAGAACTGGTTCGGCATCACGACATCGACCTGGAAACCGGACTGTCGTTTGCCAGTAATCCTGCCTTGTTGGGGCAGGAACTCGCGCGATAGCTTTCTGCCGGGATAGCCAAACACTGAATTGGCCGCTTTTCAAGTAGACTGGGCGAGCAACACCTCTCCTCGCTTTCCTCTATCATTTCGATATGTCAACGCCTGTTCAGCCCGCGATCTTGAGCTTTGAAGAGGCTCGTCAAGTCGTCGAAGAACACGCGGCTGCTGTCGAGCACGCTGGACACGAAACTGTACCGCTGCTCGCTGCTTTTGGAAGAGTACTCGCTGAATCCCTGGTCGCTGATCGCGACATACCCCCATTCCCACGATCGACGCGCGATGGTTATGCAGTGCGATCGACAGATTTGAAAGTAGTCCCGGCAAAGCTCGATCTGATCGGCGAAATCAAAGCTGGCGAAACGAGCGACGCTATTCCGGAGGTACGATCGGGACAAACGGCGGCCATCATGACCGGGGCGCCGGTGCCAAGCGGGGCAGACGCTGTGGTCATGATTGAACACACTTCGCGTACTGGGGAAAAGGTCCAGATTGAAAGATTAGTGAAACCGGGTGAGAACATTGTTCCCCGTGGCGCCGAAGCTCGGCAGGGAGCGAAGCTCGTTCTCGCGGGGGAGCGTCTGCATCAAGCCGCGATTGCCCTTGCTGCTTCCGTTGGCAAATCTCGTTTGCAGGTATTTAAGCGGCCCACCGTTGCGGTGCTCACTACCGGCGACGAGATTGTAGGTGTGGACGCTGCTCCTGGCCCTACTCAGATCCGCAATTCAAACAGCTACTCACTGGCCGTCCAAATCGAAGCTGCCGGCGGAACTGCGAAAATCCTGGAGATCGCCCCAGATGAGGCTCAGCAGCTTCGGAAGTTGATCGAAGCAGGTCTGCAGTCTGATCTGCTTCTGATGACTGGCGGAGTTTCCATGGGTAGATACGACCTTGTTGAGCAGGTGCTGACCGAGATGGGTGCGGAGTTCTTTTTTACCGGAGCGAAGATTCAACCGGGGCGGCCGGTGGTTTTTGGCCGCGGCAGAGGCCATTCGTCCGCCGAGCGATCCTCAGTGTATTTTTTCGGACTACCCGGCAATCCAATCTCGACCATGGTGACCTTCGAATTGTTCGCCAAGCCCATGTTGGAAGCGCTTGCCGGTCAAGCGCCTCGCAAGCTCATCTTCCTGCACGCGCGTCTGAAAACTGAAATCAACACAAAACCCGGCCTGAAGCGCTTTCTTCCCGCCATTCTTTCTGGCGAATTAGAACATTCGGAGGTAGAGCTTGTTCCGTGGCAGGGCTCCGGAGACATTGCTGCAACAGCGCGCGCTGACTGCTACATCGTGATTCCGGCCGAGCGCGAACACATCGCGGCTGGCGAGTGGGTTCCGGTGCTCGCGTACTAGGTGTGGTATCGAACGATTGTGCCGCCGCGCGTCCATGTAAGATAGAGCTAACAAATGCCGAAAAAGCTCACTCACTATGACGGCACGGGGCGAGCCCGCATGGTTGACGTCTCCGCAAAATCGGCAACCAAACGCGAAGCAGAAGCCAGCGCACTGGTTTCGGTGAATCCTGCAGTGCTTGAGGCGTTGCCAGAAAATCCGAAGGGCAATCCGCTGGAGGTGGCGCGTTTGGCCGGTATTATGGCCGCAAAGCGAACGGCGGAGTTGATCCCGATGTGCCATCCCCTTGCGCTGACGCACGTTGATGTCGATATGCGCGTGTGCGAGAATGGCGTCGAAATCCGATCAAAGGCCGCAACCGTGTCAGGGACAGGCGTAGAAATGGAAGCAATGGTTGCCGCCAGCGTCGCCGCCCTAACGATATATGACATGTTGAAGGGTATGGATAAGGGAATCGAGATTCGCGAGGTCGTGCTTCAGAGGAAGAGCGGAGGCAAGAGCGGCGACTATTGCCGCGAGAAAAAATAACGACATCAATGGCGAACAATGTAAAGCTTCTGGTGGTGGATGACAATCCGATGGTGCTGGACCTGCTGCATCAGGCGTTAATGCCGCTGGCCGGGGTGACCACCGCAACCGACGCTGCAGATGCACTGTTAAAGGCGGTGGACGACACTCCGGACCTGTTGGTCTGCGACTACCGCATGCCCGGAATGGACGGGCGCCAACTTGTAGAAAAGCTGAAGAGCCGTCCGGCGACCGCGAATTTTTCAACAGTCCTGATGGCCAGCAAAGCCGATATCGTGGAACGACTGTCGCCGCAAGATGCCGCAGACGATTACCTGGAAAAGCCCTTTTTCTTAAAAGACGCCACGCGCCGCATCAAACGCATGATCGATCGCATTTCGCTGGAGAAGATGGCAAAGACGGCGCCTTCCGATGGCGTTGTGCGCGGAAACTTGTCGCAGATGAATGTGATCGATCTCATGCAGTCGCTGGAGATGGGGCGAAAGAGCTGCCAGCTTACTTTGACTCACGAAGGGGAAAAATGTGAAGTGTTCTTCGCTGAAGGCCAGGTAAAGCACGCAACTTACGGTTCGCTCGTTGGTGACGAAGCCGTATTCAAGGTACTGCGCTGGACAGGCGGAAGCTTCCAACTTGATTTTGACGGCAAGACCGATAAAGAGACAACTCAACTCAATACGCAGGGTCTGCTCATGGAAGGCTTGCGGTTGCTGGATGAGTCTCAAAGAGATTCGGGCACTGAGCCTGAAGCAGAAAGTGCCCCTGTGGCAAGCGAGCCTGCGGCTCCGCCTCCAAACTCCACTCCGGGCAAAAAGGAAGAGGAGGAAGATGTCCTCCTCGACGGATAACGACTCTGCTCCAGCGCCGACGGCCGCGGTCGTAACCGTTAGTGATTCCTGCGCGCGCGGCCAACGTCAAGATCAGTCAGGCCCCGCGGTTGCCGATGTGCTCCAGAAAATGAATTTCTCAGTATCAGTTCGAGAGATCGTTGCTGACGACCTCATTCAGATCAAGAACCGGCTGATTCGCCTGGCGCGCGAGGTGCGACTGATTGTAACCACGGGGGGAACAGGTATCGCCGCACGCGATCTGACTCCCGAGGCTACAGTTGCGGTCTGTGATCGGCTGTTGGACGGTGTCGCGGAACGGATGAGGAGTGAAGGCGCGAAGAAGACTTCATTTGCCGTATTGAGCCGTGGAGTCTGCGGAGTGCGCGGAACCACTCTGATCGTCAATTTACCGGGTAGCCCATCGGGAGCGGTCGAATCTCTGGAGGCGATCGCGCCGATCATTCCTCACGCGATCGATCTTCTGAGTGGGAAGACAGAGCACAAGTAGCACCCCGCGATTCAAGAGATCACTTCGAGATCTTCCCCGATCCTAGCAGCGAATGTCCCGGATAGACATCTGGCACGAGCTTGCCGTCGTCGATGAGCACGGTCCCTGACACCAACAGGTAGTGCACTCCGACGCTCGGCTCCATTGGCTTCTCGAAAGTAGCGCGGTCCGAAATGGTCTGCGGATCAAAGACGATGACGTCTGCATCGGCGCCCTCTTGTATCCGGCCCTTCTGGTGCGCAGCAGGAGTGGAGCGCTCGAGCATCTGAGCGGGCATCAAGCTCATCTTGCGTAGGGCCTCCATCAAGGTTAGCGTTTTCTTCTCCCGGACATACTGCGCGAGCACCCTCGAAAAGCAACCGGCATTCCTGGGGTGCCCGATATCTCCGTCGCTGGCGATCATAATGAGCGGGTTGGGAATGGTTGCATCGACCATCTCTTGCGTGTTCGCAAACATCAGCACAGCTTGCGACTTGCTCGAGTTGTGCAGCTCTTCGAATCGCTCTTTGGTGAGATGCTCCCCGGTCCCGGGAATAACGAGGTCGCTGTAGTTGATTCCGATTTTCTCGCGCCATCCGGGGTTGAACAGCGCTGAATTGATGAAAGTCATCCCAGCGATATACGGGTAAGCTTCAGTAGTGACGTCCAAGCCCCGGGCGCGCGCGCCCTCAACCAGGGACAGGCATTCGAGCGAGTCGAGGAGGCACGTGCTGTTGATGTGAACGATGTGCAGAGGTGCACCGGTGATGGCGGCCGCACCAATCACTTCCTCGACTGACTCGATGTCGGAACCGGGCTCGATGTGGCCGAAGCTGCGGATGTGGGTATAAACCGGGAGCTTGTGTTCCGCGGCGACGCGAAATGTGTCGATTACTTCGAGCCGAGTCGCTCCCGGCGTGTATTGAATCCCCATGCCAATGCCAAGGGCGCCGGCGTCAATCTCCGCATTTAAACGAGCTTGAATCTGCTTGATCTGTTGCGGGGTCGCAGGATCGTTCGTTGCGGGTCCGCTCTTCGGGATAATCTCGGCGATTTCATCGCCGGTGCCGATCACTTCAGGTCCAAGCGGGCTTCCGAAGACAAGGGCGCGGGCGGCAACGTGACTTGCCGTTGTTCCATAGTTGATCAGGGAATGCCCTTCTTTGGACTTCAAGAATGGAGTGACGTCGGGCACACCGATTTCCATTTCCAGTGCCGTGGTTACCCCGTCAAACGCTTTCACACGTTGGCTCGCGAGTTGCTGGCCGTGCTGGTGCACGTCAATGAAACCCGGAGCGACAACGAGACCTGAGGCGCGAATGACACGCGCGCCTTGGAGATGTTCGCTCGAGATCCGGGCGACTTTGCCATCACGGATCCCAACGTTGCGTATCGCATCCAGCGATGTTTCGGGGTCAATGACGCGACCGCCCTCGAGGACAAGGTCATATTGTTGGGCGGCGAGAAAGGGACAACTGAGCAGAACCAAAAGTCCGAAGAGTGTCTTCATAGGCTCTCGAAAGTAGCGATAATAGCAGGAGTTGCAAGCTGCTTTGCGGTGCGGCACCAATCATAATCCTCGCTATTGCAGATTCTGTCTGTGAAACACATCAGAAATAGCCTTGTCGTACACTAGCGTTTTCCTTGAAGACCATCGGACACATTCTGGCGCGATATACAGCCTGGATCTGGGGGCTGTTGAAGGTGTTGGGAATGTGGGGTGTGTTCGTGATTGCCTTCGCAGACAGCGCCCTGCTTGGCATGCCTGTCGATGCGATCGTGGCCACGTATGTCTATCAGGATCGCAAGAAGCTGCTTTTCTATGTCGCGATGGCGTCGTTGGGGTCCGCTCTCGGCAGCATTCCCCTGTACCTGATCGGGTACCTGGGTGGCGAGAAAGTCTTGCGCAAGCGTATTTCAGAAGCGCGGTTTCTGAAGATCCATCGGTCCTTCGAGCAGCACGAATTCTGGGCGTTGATGTTTCCTGGAATGCTGCCGCCACCGATGCCCTTCAAGATCTTTGTCCTGGCCGCGGCTGTATTTGAAATGAAATTTAAGGATTTCGTCGCCGCGATTTTTCTGGGCCGATTCGTAAGGTTCTTTGTCTTGTCAGTCCTCGTTCTCTGGTTCGGACCGCAGATCGTGGGATTGCTCGCGGTGCTTTTCAAGAAGCACTGGATGTGGTTGGTCGCGCTGGTGCTGGCGGGAATTTGTCTGTGGCTGGTGCTGCGGAAAAGAAGAAAGCCGGGCGCCGCCGCCCAACCGTAAAACGGAACGCGAGCTAGAGATTGTCGATCGACTGTAAAGCGCGCCTGGCCACGTCCGGTGGCAGTGGTGCATATCCCAAAGCGGCGCAGCTTTTTTGACCGTAAGTGAGCATCCAGCGGAGTAGATCGAGAAGAGCGCTTTTCTTTTCCTTATCGTCGATCTGATCTGGTATCAGAAGCCACGTATAGGTCGCGATCGGGTACGCAGTGGCGCCCGGTGAATTGGTCAGCGAGATGCCAAGATCGGGGCCCGACGGAGAGAATGCACGCGATGCCGCCGTGACACTGGAAAGATCCGCCTTAATAAATTGCCCGGCCGCATTTCTCACAGTCCCAAAGCTCAGTTCATGCTGGATAGCGTAGATGAGTTCCACGTAGCCGATGGAGTTCGGGACTCGATGAACTGCCGACGCGACTCCCTCGTTCCGTTCTTCGCCTTGTCCCAGCGGCCAGCGAACGGTGACGCCCGTTCCAACTTCAGCTCTCCATTGGGGACTGACTTTCGAAAGAAAGTCGGACCAGACGAAAGTGGTGCCGCTGCCATCGGAGCGGTGAGTAACAACGATCGTCGCGTCCGGGAGTGAGCTTCCAGAATTGACTTTGCGGATTTCGGGATCGTTCCACTTCTTGATTTTGCCCAGATAGATTCCTGCCAGGATCTCGGGCGTGAAATTCATCGGGTGCCGAACGCTCTTGAGATTGTAGATAGGGACAACCGCGCCTAAAACGACGGGAACCTGTTTGATGCGATGGTTTGCCTGGAGGGCATTTTCCGCCGTGAGGGGCATCTCAGATGCCGCGAAATCGACGCTTCCCTGATCGAGCTGGCGAATCCCGTCAGCGGATCCGACGGGATCGTAACGGATACGAACCGCGGGATGGATATCGTGATAGTCCTCGAACCACTTCTCATAGAGTGGGGCGGGGAACGTGGCCCCAGCGCCCTTCAACAACGAACTGGTGCCAGGCTGGTTATTGCTGACAGCTACTTCTTCACTGCGTGTCTCGACAGCACTGATCAGTCGGCTGGCCATTTGCTTCGAAAGGTCGTCGACGACCCCGCCCCACGGAAACCTGCTGGGCGTGACAAGATAGGACCAGAGAGCCTGATTCTGCTTTCCTATGATTTCAGTCGACAAATACCCCTCTAATACCGAGGCGACGGCTCCGCGAGAATGCGGACTCAACGAAATTTGTCCGACGGCCCATACGTGGGCGGTGCCCTTCAACACGGCGTCGGCTTGATTGCGGTTGTCGACAATTTGGATTCGATGGCTTTTCTCCAGGCGATGAATGAGTTTGTTACGCGCCTCAATGGCGCTTGCGTCAGAACCAAGCGAATCGACGAACAGTTTTTTTATGTCGGAGAGCTTTTCTGCCTGCTGAGCCCGAGAGAAAGTGCAGATAAAAAGTGAGAAAGCGGTCAAGAGAAGAAGACTTACGAGCCGGCTTCGCGAAGCAGTCATAACATCCAGCACTCAGTGGAACGTCAACCGTGACCCGGAGTCCGCCGCAATTTTAGCTGATTGCCCTTAACCCAGTGCGACCCGCTGAGATTTCGTTTGCGGCCTGGCACGAGGCGACGGATCCGCATTCTGCCATCGCACGCGCGTCATTTCCCCACCCAAGCCATCCCGTCAGGGCCGCCACCGGTAGGGATTCGGGCAACTATTGCAAGCTGCTTCAGGTCCAGGATCGCAATGTTCTTATCCGGGCTGACGGCCACAAAGGCTCGCGAGCCATCGGGCGGAATCAGAATTCCTGCACAGCCGTGCCCCAGGTTGAGCCGCTTCACTTCCTTTCGGGTGGCAACGTCGAGAATGACGAGGTCCCCGGTCTCAAGATCAGAAATCAGAACCTGGCTGCCGTCGGGCGTGAACTTTACCCGGTTGGCGCGTTTTGTATGGATGTCGAGGGCTTGCGTTACTTTTCTAGCCACAATGTCGATGATCGAAACTGTTCCGTCGTGCGAATTGGCGGCCCACAATTCCTTGCCATCGGGTGAAATGTCGAACCCTTCCGGTCCCTTGCCGACAGGAATGGTCGTTTGGATCCAGCCTGAGGTATCTCCGTTCTTGTCGCGATCAAGGATGCTGACGCTGTCAGAGTTGACGTTCGAGGTGAAAATACGGCTTTCGTCTCGGCTGACAATCAGCATGTGAGTGCGATTTTGGCCTAACAGGATTGTAGCGGCCGATTGCCTTGCTTCCCTCGGCGGTGAAGTAGACCTTTCCGTTCACCAGATCAAGGCCATGAGGGGCCAAAAGGGTCGCCAGATCGATTGCCGGGAGCGGCTTTCGGGCGACTAGATCGATGCGCGAGATCGTATGTTGCGGATTCTGGAACGCTCCGTAGTTGGAAATGTAAGCGAAATGGCCGTCGTCAGAGGCCACGACCTCGTGCGGATCTTCGCCTGCAGGAACACGAGCCAAAACCTTCAGGGTCCCCGGATCAACCATTGCCAACGACTTGTCGTTTTTCTCGAGAACCAGCAAAATCGGAGAGGTGGACTGGCCGGGCGCTGTCGCAGCGAAAACCGTAAGGAAAATGCCTAATATCACAGTGCTTTTGGCCAGCATGAATTGAATCTCCTTAGATTCCGCGAATAGGATCTAGGGCTGCAGAACCCTTAGCTTATTTCAAGCGACCCGACCTACCCGAAGAACCTGCCGACTATAGTACTTAACCCGTGTCCGCTTACCGAAACGGAGCATTACCTAGGTCATCTTGGGCCAGGTGACGATTCGGGCGATGATTCTTGAAGAGCGTCCAGCTTCCAGGGGAAGTCTGCCAATGAATATCGATGATCTGCTGCGGATAGCGACGGAACGGCGAGCCAGCGATTTGCACCTGAAGGTGGGGAATTACCCACATCTGCGGATCGATGGCGAACTGGTGCCGCTGACGGACCAACCGCGCATCAGCGCCGAAGACATGCTGAATATGGCGTTCAGCATGATGTCGGCGCGGCAGAAGCAGAAGTTCAAAGAGACCACGGAAATCGATATGGCTTACGGCGTGGCCGGCCTGGGGCGCTTCCGTGTGAACATTTTCCAGCAGCGCGGCAACGTGGGTTTGGTGCTGCGTGTCATTCCCACAAAAATTCGCGCGCTTGACGAGCTTTTCCTGCCTAAGGTGGTCGAGCAGATCTGCGACATGCCTCGCGGCCTGGTGCTGGTGACCGGCGTTACCGGTTCCGGTAAGTCAACAACGTTGGCAGCCATGGTCGACCGCGTGAACTCGTCGCGAGCCGAACACATCGTCACCATCGAAGACCCGATCGAATTTCTGCATCGCGACAAGAAGGGTTACGTGAACCAGCGCGAGATTGGCGTCGATACGCCATCGTTCGGCGCTGCGCTACGAGCCTCTCTGCGTCAGGATCCGGACGTGATCCTCGTGGGCGAAATGCGAGACCTGGAAACGATCTCGACAGCTCTGCATGCTGCCGAAACCGGTCACATGGTCTTCTCAACCTTGCACACTCTTGATGCGGTCGAAACGATCAACCGTGTCATCTCGATCTTTCCACCGCCGGAGCAGAAGCAGATTCGTATGCAGTTGGCGGCGGTCCTGCGGGCGATCATCAGCCAGCGGCTGGTCCGGCGCTGCGATGCTGAAGGCCGCGTTCCCGCAGTAGAAGTGATGATCAACACCGCTTACATCCGCGAGTGCGTGCTCGTGCCCGAAAAGACCCGTTCGATTCGTGACGCCATCGCAGCGGGTACGTCGCAATATGGCATGCAGACGTTTGACCAGTCGCTCTGGGATCTGTTCCAGGCCGGCCTGATCAACTACGAGACGGCACTCGAGAACGCTTCGAACGCCGACGACTTCAAGCTGCGTATGCAGGGAATCGCATCGACGGCAGAAGTATCGCGGCAGTCGATGCAGTCTGCTGGGTTCGGCGGGCGCTAGCGCGAGTCCTGAGTCTCGGGTCCCGAGTCACGAGTCCTGAGTCGAAGGAGTGCGTCGTTATTTCTTGAATTTCGACGAAACAGTTCTTTTACGGGCGCGATTCCTCGCGCCCTTCCTTTTTCCGCGAGTCGTGGCTCGCGACTCGGGGCTCGTACCTCAGGACTAATTGCGCTATCGTTAGCGCATGGCTTTCTCCCGTCCCAAGCGGCGAACCTACTCTGAAGACGAACTCTACGAGTATGCCGTTGGCGCGTTGGCGCGGCGCATGCGCACGGTTGCCGAATTGAAACGCCTGATGCGCGCCCGGATTGAAGAACCCGAGTCGGAATATGCCGGGACCTTGGTGGAACTGGTGATAAGGCGGCTGAAAGACCAGGGATATCTGAACGATTCCCAATACGCCGCTTCCTACACTTCGATGCGACGCGATAACCAGAAGTTCGGACGAAGGCGGGTCATTACCGAACTGAAGACGCGCGGCGTGCATGGGTCGGTGATTGAGAAAGCTGTCGAATCTGCTTATGACGGAGTCAGCGACGAAAAGCAGGCAAGAGAATACCTTCGCAAGAAGCGGCTGGAAAAGCCGAAAGATCAAAAGCAGGCAGCGAGAATTTTTCGTCAGTTGGCGCGAGCGGGATTTGCAACCAAAACGATTTTCGGGATTCTAAAGAGATGGGACGTAGATGACGAGACACTGACGGCTTTGGAAGAAGAGGCGGAGTGAGGTCACTCTGAATTTGCTCCTGCCGCCCAGTTGTTGCATACTCCCATAAACCCACGACAACTCAGGAGAGACTTATATGAGGAAAGCAGAGCTGATGGCAATTGCGTTAATGTCCGCGATGATGGTAGCTCCACTTGTTTACGGGCAGGACTCCGCCACTCCAGAGACTAAAACATCCGGCGGTACGGGCAGCGCTGTGAAGAATGGGGCAAAGACCGCTACGAAGGATACTGGGAAGGCAGCCACCGTGGCAGGCAAAGACACCGAGAAAGGCGCGAAAGTGGCGGCCAAGGACACCGAGAAAGGTACGAAGGTGGGGGCAAAGGACACCGAGAAGGGTGCAAAGGTGGGGGCAAAGGACACCGAGAAGGGTGCGAAGCTTGCTGCCAAGGACACCGAGAAAGGCGCCAAGGTCGCAGGAAAAGATTCTGAAAAGGCCGCTACCAAAACCGGTGGTGCCGTCAAGAAAGGCTTCAAGGGAGTCGAGCACAAAGTGAAGAAGAGCGACGATAAGCCCGCAGAAACGAAGACCACCGACACTGCGAAATAGCCGGCCAAATCCGCCGAAGAGAGCGCGAAGCGGAATATCTTGGTAGTTCCGCGTTCGAGTGCATTTCAGGCGGATTCGCATTCTTGATTTAAAATTGAGTTACAAATGCCAACCGGATCGGAAATACGCCGCAAATTTTTGGACTTCTTTGTGCAAAAAGGACACAAAGAGGTTCATTCATCCTCGCTCGTCCCTGCCAATGATCCCACGCTCCTGTTCACGAACGCGGGGATGAATCAGTTCAAAGATGTCTTTCTCGGACTGGAGAGGCGTGACTATTCACGCGCCACGACTTCGCAGAAATGCGTGCGCGCGGGCGGCAAGCACAACGATCTGGAGAACGTTGGCTTCACCAATCGGCATCTCACGTTCTTCGAGATGCTGGGAAATTTTTCGTTCGGCGATTACTTCAAGAAAGATGCGATTGCTTACGCGTGGGAGTTGGTAACGTCGTCCGCGTGGCTCGGGCTCCCGAAAGACAGGTTGTATGTGACAGTCTTCAATGGCGAAGGCGGACTCGATCGCGATGCCGAAGCGTACGACTTGTGGGCAGGACAGGGCGTGCCGAAAGAGCGCATCTTCGAGATGGGGTTGAAAGACAACTTCTGGCAGATGGGCGATACCGGGCCGTGCGGGCCGTGCAGCGAGATTTATTGCGACATGGGGCCGGCGGCATCGGACCAGGGGCACGCGGATTGTGCGTTTCCATGTGATTGCTCGCGGTATGTGGAGATATGGAATCTGGTGTTCATGCAGTTTGACCGCGATGCATCGGGAAAACTGAATCCGTTGCCGAAGCCATCGATCGACACAGGCATGGGGTTAGACCGCACGACGGCGGTGCTGCAGGGAGTGATTTCAGTTTTCGAGACGGATTTGTTTACGCCGCTGATCCAGCGGGCTGCGGAGTTGACGGGAGCGTTGCTGAAGAAGGAACTGGACAAAGAAGCGACTACAAAGTCGGCGGCATCCTTGCGCGTAATTGCGGACCATTCCCGGGCGGCGACATTCCTGATTTCTGATGGTGTCTTGCCGTCCAATGAAGGCCGTGGTTATGTGCTACGGAAAATTATCCGGCGCGCAATCACACATGGACGACTGCTGGGTCAGACTAAGCCGTTTCTGTATCAGATGGTCTTTGCCGTGCGCGATCAGATGAGCGAGGCTTATCCCGAGTTGGGCGAAACTGCTGATCGAGTGTCAAAAACAGTGCTGGCGGAAGAACAACGATTTGCTCGAACTCTCGATCTGGGCCTGGGAAAATTGGAAGAGGCTATTCGACTCAGTAAGGAGTACGGAACGCCTCCAGGATTCGACACCCCTGAATTGCCGGGTGACGCGGCTTTCCAGTTGTACGACACCTTCGGTATGCCGCTGGATTTTATCCAGGATGCAGCACGCGATCAGGGCGTCGAATTCGACCGGACCGGTTTTGACCAGGCCATGGCGGAGCAGCGCAAGCGCGCTCGTGCGTCATGGAGGGGCGCAGCCAAGCACACTGCCAATCCAGCGTATCAGCAGTTGCCGAAGTCAGAATTCGAAGGCTATCGGCAAACTCGGTCAAACGATTGCGAAGTGCTAGCGCTTATTCACAATGGTCAGGGCGTGGAGCAGCTTGAGGCAGGGTCCGAAGGCGAAGTCATTCTGGACCGTACGACGTTTTATGCGGATTCTGGCGGGCAGGTTGGGGACCGCGGATGGTTTGTACAGCCTGGCCGGCATTTACCAAACGCAAGTCCAGATATCCGTATTCCATACTTCGGGTTTCAAGATTCCCCTTATGTAGTCGCCGATGTAAAGGGCTGCTATTACCCGATTCAAGGCGTGCGGGCGCATCAGGTCAGCGCCAAGCGAGTGATTCGTGTCGGCGATAAGGTGGACGCTGTAGTCAACGCAGACATTCGCGAGGCAACGATGCGGAATCACACGGCGACCCATCTGCTTCACGCCGGATTGCGCGAGGTGCTTGGCAAGCATGTCAAGCAGGCAGGATCGCTGGTGGCACCGAATCACTTGCGCTTTGATTTCTCGCATTTCACTGCCGTTGAAGACGAGGAATTGCAAGATATTGAAGACCTCATCAACAAGCAGGTCTTGCGCAATACGAAGATCGAAGTGATCGAGAATGTGCCGATCGACGTCGCAGTGAACGAATATCACGCCATGGCGTTATTCGGGGAGAAGTACGGAGACCGCGTACGCGTCATCCGGATCGGCGATTTTTCAACCGAGCTTTGCGGCGGCACGCATACAGGGGCAACCGGCGAGATCGGGTTGATCAAGATCCTCAAGGAAGGCAGCGTGTCATCGGGGGTACGTCGAGTAGAGGCGATCACCGGGGAAAACTCGGTGCAGCATTTCCGAATGGATCATCAACTGGAAAACGTCGTCTCGTCTTTGGCCGCACATTCCGAAGCGCCTTCTCCGGCAGAAGCGTTGAAGAGTGAACTTCTGAAGAGAGAAGCGGAAATCAAGCGTCTTACCCGCGAACTGGACCAGGCGCGTATGAAGTCAGCGTCATCGAGTGCGGCCAATGTCGCCGAGAAAGTGCGCGAGGTCAAAGGAATCAAAGTGCTGGCGCATCGCGTCGATAATTTGGAGCGCTCTCAATTGCGGACGTTGGTCGATCAGTTGCGCGACAAAATCGGCTCGGGGGTTGTGGTGCTGGGTTCGGCATCAAATGGAACCGTGGCTCTGATCGTCGGCGTAACAAAAGATTTGACAGGACGCGTGGCGGCGGGCAAAG
>Ga0335076_10003203_pt1 | contig 16414 bp, 15 predicted proteins | sample Lox_Sample_25_FD_206717 | JGI IMG/M metagenome (GOLD analysis project Ga0335076, IMG submission 206717) | Soil microbial communities from Loxahatchee National Wildlife Refuge, Florida, United States - Lox_Sample_2.5 | ecosystem: Environmental > Terrestrial > Soil > Wetlands | place: USA...
GGCCGGGCTGTTGCTCACCGCTGCGGCGACGGCGGCCGTGCTTGCGCACGAAGTGCCGCATGAGATCGGCGACTTCATGATCCTCTTGAACGCGGGATTCAGTCGTCGCAAGGGCGCTCGCGACCACGCTCGCGAATGCGCACCAACCGATGCGACGGAGGTCAGGGCTGGCGCCCGCGCGTGACCGCGCGCGCCGGATCGGCGACCCACTCGCTCCACGATCCCGCGTACAACTGGGCGCCGGTCAAACCCGCGATCTCCATCGCGAGCAGGTTGTGACATGAGGTGACGCCCGATCCGCACTGATGAATCAGCGCCGAAGGTCTGCGCCCTGCCAGCAGTGCCTCGAATTCGCCGCGCAATTGCGCGGCGGGCTTGAACTTGCCATCGGCCAGATTCGCCTGCCAGAAGCGGTTCACGGCTCCGGGAATGTGCCCTGCGACCGGATCGATCGGTTCCTGTTCGCCCGCGTAGCGCTCCACCGCGCGCGCGTCGAGCACGAGCGTTGCGGGATCGCCGATATGACTGCGCACGAACTCGGCATCGACGTAGGTCGCCAGCGGCCCGCTGGCCTCGAAGCTTCCGCGTGGGCGCGTCGGGGTCGACTGGCTCGTCGTGCCACCAGCAGCGACCCATGCCTGCCAGCCGCCATCGAGCACTGCGACGGCCGCATGCCCCAGCCACCGCGCCAGCCACCAGAGTCGCACTGCGAACTGCGAGCCCTGCGCGTCGTAGGCAACCAGTTGCGTGGTGTTGTTCATGCCCCAGCTGCGGAACAGCTCGACCAGCTGGTCACGCGCGGGCAGTGGGTGGCGGCCGTTTTTTCCCGTCTTCGGCCCGGAGAGCCCGGTCTCGATATCGCCGAAGAACGCTCCGGCGATATGGCCCGCCGCATAGTCGCGTCTTCCCAGCGCGTGATCGAAGAGATCGTGGCGGCAATCGACGACGCACCAGGCGGAGTCGTTCAGATGAGCCGAGAGTTGTTCGGCGGTTACGAGCGTGGAATGAATCATTTGTCGGCCGTGGCTATGGTTGATTCCTCGATCCTGGCAGCTGGGCGGCGCGCGACGAGCGCCGTCGCACCGATGCAACTCGCGATGATGATGCCGATGCCGAGCAAGCCGGTGAGGGCGATCCGGTCGCCGAACAGCATCATGCCGAACAACGCGGCGAACACGATCGCGGAAAATTGCAGGTTGGCAGTAAGGACGGTGCGCCCGCGCCCGTACGCACGCGTCATCGTGAGCTGCGCCAACGTCGCGCAGACACCGACCGCCAGGAGCATCGCCAGGCCTTCAGGCGTGTGATTGCGTGTCAGCCCGGCTGGCAAAGCACCGGCGAGACCGAGCGCACATCCGCACAGCGAAAAGTAGAAGACGGTGCGCCACTCCGGCTCGCCGATCCGGCCCAATTCGCGCACATGCCAATACGCGACCGCCGAGAAGAAGCCAGACAGCAGGCCGAGAAGCGCCGGAAGCTCGTGCCCCGCGCCAAACGAGGGCTGCAGGATCAGCACGACCCCGACGAACCCGGTCGCGACACACGCTGCGGTTAGCCAGGGAATACGCCGGCCCGCGATGATCGACGCGCCGACGACGAACGTGGTCGAAAAAAGCGGCGACGAGAAATTCAACGTCATCGCCGTGCCGAGCGGAAGCTCGCCGATCGCGTAGAACCAGAGCCCGAGCGCGGTGACGCCGATCGCGCTGCGCCGCAGGTGCATCCCGGCGACGCTGCTCGCGAGCGATTGACCCGACATTAGCGCGTATCCGAACAGCACCGGCACGCCGACCAACGACCGAAAGAAGACGATTTCCGCAGTGCCGTAGTGCGCCGAGGTGAACTTGACGCAGGCCGCCATCAGCGCGAAGAAGAACGCGGAAACCAGCATCCAGAGCGATTGCATGGCGATGCAGTGTAGCCAGCCCGGGCGCGGCGCCATCTGCAGCGATGCCGCTCTAGAATCGCCGCTGCTTCAACAGGCCAGCGGAGCGGCGCGCATGGCGAAGAGCGCGGCGACAGAATCACGGGTCAACGACCCACCGGTGAACGAACTCACCTTCGAGCAGGCGCTCGATGAGCTCGATGCACTGGTGCGCCGGATGGAATCGGGTCAACTCGGGCTCGACGATTCGATCACCGCCTACCAGCGTGGCGCCGAACTCGCGAAGTACTGCCAAATGAAGCTTGCCGCGGCAGAGGAGCAGATCAAGGTGCTCGACGGCGATGTGTTGAAGCCGCTCGATCCGAACCAGATGCGCGGCTCGCAGGGAAGCTGATGAACGGATCCGCGCCGCGCACGCTTGCACGGGAAGAGGCGCGGGCGCCGTTCGAGGATTGGCTGGCGCAGGAGCTGCGCCGCTTCGAGGCGAGAGCCGGCGTCGAGTTGCCCGCCCCGGATCGGGCGCCGCAGCGGTTGCACGAGGCGATCCGCTACGCCGCGTTGGGTGGCGGCAAGCGCGTGCGCCCGCTGCTCGTGTATGCGGCGGGCGAGTACGTGCCGGCGAGCTCGGCCGCTGCGGTGCTCGACAGCGCCGCGATGGCCGTGGAATTCGTGCACGTCTATTCACTGATCCACGACGACCTGCCGTGCATGGACGACGACGTCCTTCGGCGAGGACGCCCAACGGTGCACGTCGCCTTCGACGAAGCCACCGCGATGCTCGCGGGCGACGCATTGCAGGCTGAGGCGTTCCGCGTTCTGGCGGATGCGCCCGCATCGGCGGAGGTAAGGGCGCAGTTGATGCGCGAGCTCGCGCATGCGATCGGCACCGAGGGCATGTGCGGTGGCCAGGCGATCGATCTCGACTCGACCGGCAAATCGCTCGACCTCGACCAGCTCGAGACGATGCATCGCAAGAAGACTGGAGCGCTATTGCTTGCTTCGGTGCGGATGGGCGCGATCGCCGCCGGCGTGGACCAGGCAGCACTCGGCGCTTTGGACCGCTATGGCCGCGCGATCGGTCTCGCGTTCCAGATCGTCGACGACGTGCTCGACGTGGAAGGCACCGCGGACGTCCTGGGCAAGACCGCCGGCAAGGATGCGCAGAAGAACAAGCCCACCTACGTCTCGGTGCTCGGGCTGGCACCCGCGCGCGAGCGCGCCGAGCGTTTGCGCCGCGAGGCGCTGGCGACGCTCGACGAGATCGACGCTGCGCACGTGCGCACCCTGCGTCTGCGACAATTGGCCGACTTCATCGTATTGCGCTCTCATTGAGTGGCCGGAACCGAGCGGCCAGAACCGAAAAAAGCGATGCCCGATCTCCTCAAGACCATCGATTCGCCCCTCGACTTGCGCAAGCTCGACCGCGCGCAGCTTCCCGAACTTGCGGACCAGTTGCGCGCGTTCGTGCTCGAGTCGGTTTCCAAGACCGGCGGGCATCTTTCGTCCAATCTCGGCACGGTCGAACTCACGATCGCCGTGCACTATGTCTTCAATACGCCGAACGATCGGATCGTCTGGGACGTCGGCCACCAGACCTACCCGCACAAGATCCTCACCGGGCGGCGCGACGCGATGGCGACGCTGCGCCAGTACGGCGGTATCTCCGGTTTTCCGCGTCGCTCCGAGTCGGAGTACGACACGTTCGGCACTGCGCATTCGTCGACGTCGATTTCTGCAGCACTGGGGATGGCGGTCGCTGCGCGCAACCTGGGTGAGCCGCGCCATGCGGTCGCGGTAATCGGCGACGGCGCGATGAGCGCAGGGCAGGCGTTCGAGGCACTGAACAATGCCGGCGTGACGGAGAACATCCGCCTGCTCGTCATTCTCAACGACAACGACATGTCGATCTCACCACCAGTCGGAGGTTTGAATCGATATCTCGCGCGTCTGATGAGCGGCAAGTTCTACGCCGCTGCGAAAAACGTCGGGAAACAGATGCTGCGTCCGGTGCCGCCGTTGTTCGAACTCGCGCGCAAATTCGAGGAACACGCAAAGGGCATGGTGGTGCCCGGCACGTTGTTCGAGGAGTTCGGCTTCAACTACATCGGTCCGATCGACGGGCACGATCTCGATTCGCTGATTCCGACGCTGCAGAACCTGCGTGAACTCACCGGCCCGCAGTTCCTGCACGTCGTGACCAAGAAGGGACAGGGCTACAAGCTCGCTGAAGCCGATCCGGTGCTCTATCACGGCCCCGGCAAGTTCGATCCGAAGGAAGGCATCAAGAAGGCCGCTGCGGGCAAGCCGACCTACACGCAGGTGTTCGGCGACTGGCTGTGCGACATGGCGCGCGAGGACACGCGGCTCGTCGGCGTCACGCCGGCGATGCGCGAGGGTTCCGGCATGGTGCGCTTCGAGCGCGAGTATCCCAACCGCTATTTCGACGTCGGCATCGCGGAACAGCACTCGGTCACCTTTGCGGCGGGACTGGCCTGCGACGGCATGCGCCCGGTGCTGGCGATCTACTCGACGTTCCTGCAGCGCGGCTACGACCAGCTGATCCACGACGTGGCGTTGCAGAACCTGCCGGTCACGTTCGCGCTCGATCGCGGCGGTCTGGTCGGCGCCGATGGCGCGACCCATCATGGCGCGTTCGACTTGTCGTACCTGCGCTGCATCCCGAACATGGTCGTAATGGCGCCGTCCGATGAGAACGAGTGCCGCCAGATGCTCACCACCGCGTTTCGCTGCAGCGGACCAGCGGCCGTGCGGTATCCGCGCGGCGCTGGAACCGGGATCGCGATCGATCCTGAACTGAAGGCGCTGCCCGTCGGCCGAGGCGAATTGCGGCGCGAATCGACCGCGCCGGAAGGGCGACGGATCGCGATCCTCGCGTTCGGTTCAATGGTTCATCCCGCGCTCGCCGCAGCGGCAGCCATCGATGCGACCGTCGCCAACATGCGTTTCGTGAAACCGCTCGATCGCGACCTGTTGCGCCGCCTCGCCGAGTCGCACGACGCGCTTGTGAGCGTGGAGGAAAACGTCGTGATGGGCGGTGCCGGTGCCGCTTGCGCGGAAGCGTTGGGCGAACTGCGCATCGAACGTCCGCTGCTGCGTCTCGGCCTGCCGGACGAATTCGTCGACCATGGCGATCCGGCAGTGCTGCTCGCGAGCGTCGGCCTGGATGCCGCGGGCATCGAGGAATCGATTCGCGCGCGCTTCGGCGGACTGCTCGCGACGCCGCGGCGCGCCCGCTCAGTCGCCTGAGCTGCCAGGTCGCTTCGCATGCGGCCGGTTGCGATCCTGCAGCACGCGGTGGACGTCGAGCCGGGGTATTTTCAAGCGTGGCTCGCCGAGCGCGGCATTCCGGCACGCAAGATCGAGCCCTATCGAGACGAACGTGTACCGAGCGATCCGGGCGCGTTCTCCGGCATATGCCTGATGGGCGGACCGATGAGCGTCAACGATCCGCTCGCGTGGATCGACGATGAACTCGCGCTCATTCGAAATGCCGACGCGGCAGGCGTGCCCGTCATCGGTCACTGCCTCGGCGGGCAACTGATCGCGCGTGCCTTCGGAGCGCTCGTGGCCCGCAACCCGGTGAAGGAGATCGGTTGGGGACAGGTGCGCGTCACCGATCAGGCTCTTGCGACCCGCTGGCTGGGTGACGGCGTGCCCGCGCAGATCGAGATGTTCCAGTGGCATGGCGACACGTTCGCGCTCCCGCCCGAGGCACGCAATTTCCTCGCAAGCGATCTGTGTCCGCGCCAAGCCTATGTCATCGAGCGCGATGGCTTCGCGCACCTGGGCATGCAGTTCCATTGTGAGATGACGCCGCCCCTGATCCAGGCGTGGACCTACGATGCGACGTGGCGCGAGGAAGTCGAGGCCGAGCGGCGGTCGAATGGTGGTCCCGGTGTGCAGGATGCCGAACAGATGCTCGAACGTGCGGACGCGCGTTGCGCGACGATGAACCGACTCGCCGCGCGGCTTTACGCGCGCTGGAGCGAAGGTCTGGCTCGGTAGAGCGGGTTGACGTCGCGCTAGCGGCGCGACGGCACGTCTTCCCAGACGTCGCGATTGCCGCGCGAATAGTCGGTGCCGTAGATCGTTGCGAGCGAGCGGCCCGGCCGCTGAGGAACGATCGCCTGGTGGATCTGCGCCAGCAGCATCAGCTCCGACATCGCTTCGGGACTAAGGGGAGTCTGCGAACCGTCGGCAAGCCAGAGCTTGTCGAAATAGGCGTTCATCTCCGGATATCCCCACATCAGGGAAATCGCCTGGGCCATCGCCGGGTAGCGCATCTCGATCACTGAGCGCCCGTCGTCCTTGCCCGTCTTGACGGGCGCGCCTCGCGAAACCGCGTCGTTCGCGGCGGGACGCGCGACATGCGGATTCGGATTTGCGAACGGATCGTACGAACGAAGACGCGGCTTCATCTGTTTGGCCTACCCTACCATGTTAGCGGTACCGGGCGTAAAAGCCAAGGTAGCGGAGCCCCTCGCGGTGGGACGGCGGCTCGCGCACGCTGCCTGTTGCCCGGCTGCGACACTCCTTTCGATCGTTTGGCCATGGCATCGCGCGGCTTCGACGGGTGCGAAGCACACGCGCGAGGTGCCTTGGCGGGCGTTCTTATACTGCATCGATGCCTCTCGAAATCTTCGAAAATGCGGCGCTTCGGCCGTTCAATACGTTCGGTGTGGACGCGAAAGCGCGGTTCCTCGTTCGTGTTGCTTCAACGGCCGACATCGCGGAACTGGATACGCATCCGCTGCTGAACGGTTCGAAGCGACTGATCGTCGGCGGTGGCAGCAACCTGCTGTTCGCGAGCGATTTCGATGGCGTGGTGGTCAAGGTCGACGTGCGCGGCCGGCGTCGGTGCGGCGAAACAGCCGACGCATGGCTGGTCGAAGTCGGGGCGGGGGAGAACTGGCATACAACCGTCGAGGAACTCCTGCAGGAGGAACTGCCTGGGCTCGAGAACCTCGCCTTGATCCCCGGCCAGGCTGGCGCGGCGCCGATCCAGAACATCGGCGCCTACGGGTTGGAACTCGCCGAACGATTCCATTGCGTTACGGCGTGGGACTTCAACGAGCACGCACTCGTCACGATGTCGCTCGACGATTGCGACTTCGGTTACCGCGACAGCGTGTTCAAGCAGGACGTTGCCGGCCGGCGCCTGATCACGTCGATCACGCTGGCATTGCCAAAGCGCTGGGAGCCGATCGCCACTTATGCCGACGTGGCGAACGAGTTGAAACAACGCGGCGTCTCGATGCCGGGCGCGCGCGACATCTTCGAAAGCGTGGTCGCGATTCGCCGCCGCAAGCTTCCCGACCCGACCGCGATCGGCAATGCCGGAAGCTTCTTCAAGAACCCGGTGGTTTCGCGCGAGAAACACGGCGAACTGATCGCACGGTTTCCATCGTTGGTTGGTTACGCGCTGCCGGGAGGCCGCTTCAAGCTCGCTGCTGGTTGGTTGATCGACGCTGCCGGGCTGAAGGGCGCGACACGCGGACGCGCCGGTGTCTACGAAAAGCAGGCGCTGGTGCTCGTGAACCGCGGCGGGGCGACCGGCGCCGAAATCCTCGCACTCGCGCGCGAGGTGCAGGACAAGGTCGCGGAGCGCTTCGGCGTGATGCTCGAACCCGAGCCGGTCATCGTCTGACGCCCGCGGTTACTGCTCAGTCCGTTTTCTTGTCGACCTGGATGAGCGGCAACGGCGAGTCGCTTCCTTGCGACAACAGGCCGACGTTCGCATAGGTGACGAGCTTTTCGCGCGTATCGGCGATGTCGAGATTGCGCATCGTCAGCTGGCCGATGCGATCCTGCGGCGAAAACACCGACTCGCCTTTTTCCATCGTCAGGCGCTCAGGCTTGTAGGTCAGGTTGGGCGACGTCGTGTCGAGGATCGAGAAGTCGTTGCCACGCCGCAGTTCCAGCTTGACCTCGCCGGTGACGGCGCGCGCAACCCAGCGCTGCGCGGTTTCGCGCAGCATGATCGCCTGCGGATCGAACCAGCGCCCCTGGTAGAGCAGCCGCCCGAGCCGGCGGCCGTTGTCGCGATACTGCTCGATCGTGTCTTCGTTGTGGATGCCGGTGATCAGCCGTTCGTACGCGATGAAAAGCAGGGCCATGCCCGGCGCTTCATAGATGCCGCGGCTCTTCGCTTCGATGATGCGGTTCTCGATCTGGTCCGACATGCCCAGTCCATGCCGCCCGCCGATGCGATTCGCCTCCAGCAGCAGCTCGACCGCGTTCTGGAAACGGACGCCGTTCAGCGCGACGGGCTGTCCTTGCTCGAAGCCGACCGTGACCTGCTCGCGCTTGACCACGACATCGTCGCGCCAGAACGCCGTGCCCATGATCGGCTGGACGATCGTGATGCCGGTATCGAGGTGCTCGAGATCCTTCGCCTCGTGCGTCGCGCCGAGCATGTTCGAATCGGTCGAGTACGCCTTCTCCGCGGACATCCGGTAGGCGAAGCCGGACTGGCGCATGAACTCCGACATTTCGGCGCGCCCGCCGAGTTCATCGATGAACGCCTGATCGAGCCACGGCTTGTAGATCTTCAGCGACGGATTCGCGAGCAGGCCATAGCGATAGAAGCGCTCGATGTCGTTGCCCTTGAAGGTGCTTCCGTCGCCCCAGATGTTGACGTCATCGTCCTTCATCGCCGCGACGAGCATCGTCCCTGTGACGGCGCGTCCGAGCGGCGTGGTGTTGAAGTAGGTGACGCCCGCCGTCGATATGTGGAACGCCCCGCACTGAAGTGCAGCGATCCCTTCGGCCACGAGTTGCGCGCGGCAGTCGATGAGGCGCGCCTTTTCGGCGCCGTATTGAAGCGCCTTGCGCGGAATCTCGTCGTATTCGGTTTCGTCCGGCTGGCCGAGATTCGCCGTGTAGGCGCAAGGAATCGCGCCTTTCTTGCGCATCCACAGCAGGGCCGCGCTGGTGTCGAGGCCGCCGGAGAACGCGATGCCGACGCGCTGCCCGACAGGAAGATGTTGAAGAATGGTCGCCATGGTCGTCTGAGTTTCAATCCAGGCGCGCGCCGCTGCGCGCAATCACAGGCTGCCAGCGCGTGCGCTCCGCAGCCATGAACTCGGCAAACTGATCCGGCGTTCCGCCGACGACGTTCCAGCCGGCACCTTCGATGCGAGGTTTGACATCGGGATCCGCCAGGATCTTGTTGATCTCGCGATTCAGATGCTGGATCGTCTCCCGCGCCGTCCCTGCGGGCGCAACGAAGCCGTTCCACGCCACGGCTTCGAAGCGCGGGAAGCCGCTTTCCGCAACCGTGGGCAGGTCCTTCAGCGCTGGCCACCGCGAAGCGCTCGTCACGGCCAACGGCTTGAGGCGCTTTGCATTGATGAGCGGCAGCAGCGACGTGGGATTGGACATGATCGCCTGCACCTCGCCAGCGGCCGTCGCCTGCACCGCGGGTGGTGCGCCGTTGTACGGGATATGGACTAGAAACAATCCTCCCTGCGCCTTGAGCAGTTCCATCGCGAGGTGCGACGCGCTGCCGTTGCCGACCGACGCGTAGTTGAGTTGCCCCGGGTGGGCGCGCACGTAGGCAAGGAATTCCTTGAAGCTGTTGACCGGCAGCGAAGGTGAAACGGCAAGAATGTTCGGCGCGCTGCCGACAAGCACGATTGGCGCAAGATCGCGCGCAGGGTCGTACGCCAGCTTCGCGTAGAGATAGGGTGCGGTTGCCAGCGGACCGGTGAATGAAAGGCCGAAGGTATAGCCGTCCTTGTCGGCGCGCGCGATCGCCTCGGTCCCGACCGTCCCGCCCGCTTGCGCGCGATTTTCCGGAACGACGGCCTGCCCAAGAACCTCCTTCAAGCGCTCGCCGACGATGCGCCCGAGCAGATCGATCGACGAGCCGGGTGGCGCGGTGAGGATCATGCGCAGCGGGTGGTTGGGCCAAGTCTCTGCACGAATCACGGGCGTCACGCCAAGCGCCGTCCCGGCGCCGGCCAGCGCGAGCAACTTGCGGCGCTTCATCGAACGTCGCGCCCGAGGAGCAGGTACTCCATCAGCGCTTTCTGCGCGTGCAGGCGGTTCTCGGCCTCGTCCCACACAACCGATTGGGGACCTTCGAGCACGTCTTCGGTGACTTCCTCGCCGCGATGTGCGGGCAGGCAGTGCATGAACAACGCGTCCGGCTTTGCCGCGCGCATCAGGTTGGCGTCGACACGCCAGTCGACGAACACACGCCGCCGCGCTTCGTTCTCCGCTTCGAATCCCATGCTCGTCCACACGTCGGTGGTGACGAGGTCCGTGCCACGTGCCGCATCGACAGGGTTGGCGAACACCTCGAAGTGCGGACCGCGGCGCGCATGTCTGTCGTCGAGCGGATAAGCGGCGGGCGTCGAGACGTGAACCTTGAAGCCGAGCACGGCGGCGGCCTGCAACCACGTGTAGGCCATGTTGTTCGCATCGCCGATCCAGGCCACCGTGCGACCGGCGATCGAGCCGCGATGTTCGATGAACGTGTAGATATCCGCCAGGATCTGGCACGGATGGAATTCGTTGGTCAGGCCGTTGATCACCGGCACCCGCGAGTGGGCGGCAAAACGCTCGATCTTCGATTGCTCGAACGTACGGATCATCACGATGTCCACCATGCGCGATATCACGCGAGCAGTGTCTTCGATCGGCTCGGCGCGTCCGAGTTGCGAGTCGCCGGTCGTCAGATGGATCACCGAACCGCCGAGTTGGTACATGCCGGCTTCGAAGCTCACCCGGGTGCGCGTCGACGCCTTTTCGAACACCATCGCGAGCGTGCGATCGCGCAGCGGCTGGTAGAACTCGTAACGCTTGAACCGGTCCTTGATGATGCGGGTGCGCTCGAACACATGCTCGAAATCGGCCTGGTCGAAGGCGTCGCAGCGCAGGAAATGGCGAATCGCGTTCGTCATGTTCGACTCTAGGCGGCGCGCCGCGCCGATTCGGCGAAACGGCGCACGCAAGGTGCGAGGCGCGCGACGATCTCGTCCGCTTCGCTTGCCTGGATGATGAGCGGCGGCAGCAGGCGGATGACGGAGTCCTGCGTCACGTTGACGAGCAGCCGCGCCGCGAGCGCGAACGTGACGATCTCGCTGCAGGGACGATCGAGTTCGACACCGATCATCAGGCCTTTGCCACGAATCGCGACCACGCCGGGCACGCCGGCCAACTGGCGCGCGAGTCCGTCGCGGATGCGCTCGCCCTGGGTCGCGGCATTTGCGAGCAGGTGCTCTTCCTCCAGGATGCGCAGCGTCTCGAGGCCGGCGCGGCACGCGAGCGGTCCGCCGCCGAACGTCGTGCCATGGTTGCCGGGACCGAACACACCGGCGGCGCGCCGGGTCGTTGCGATCGCGCCGATCGGAACGCCGGAGCCGAGGCCTTTCGCAACCGTGATGACGTCGGGCTCGATGTCCGACCACTCGAATCCGAACCACTTGCCGGTGCGACCGATGCCCGATTGCACCTCGTCGATCATCAGCAACCAGCCGCGCTGGTCGCACAGTTCGCGCAGCGCGCGCACGTAGGCACGATCCGCGACGTTGATGCCGCCTTCGCCTTGCAGCACCTCGAGCCACACCGCCTGCACGCGCGGGTCGGCGGCGGCGGCGCGTTCGACCGCGGCAAGATCGTTGTAGGGAACCTGGATGAACCCGCTCGGCAACGGATCGAATCCCTTGCGTGCCTTCTCGCTGCCGGTCGCGGCCAGCGTCGCCAGAGTCCGGCCGTGCCAGGCGTTCTGCATCACGATCGTCTGCGCCTGCGCGTTGCCATGCGTGTGGCCAAAAAAGCGCACCAGCTTGAGCGCGGCTTCATTCGCTTCGGCGCCGGAGTTGCCGAAGAAAACTTCCTGCATCCCTGAAATCGCGCACAGGCGATCGGCCAGTTGCTCCTGCTCGCGCACGCGATAGATGTTCGAGGTGTGGATCAGCTTGCCGACCTGGTCCGCCAGCGCGGCGACCAGCTTTGGATGTGCGTGGCCGAGTCCGCTCACTGCGATGCCGGCGAGCGCGTCCAAGTATTCTTTGCCGTCGTCGCCGTATAGCCATGGCCCTTTGCCGTGGGTGAACGCCACGGGCAGGCGGTTGTAGGTGTTCATCAGGTGTGACATGCGACGCTCCAGCGGCAGGAAAAGAAAACGCGGCGCAGTAAAACGCCGCGGCGAGCGGATTATAGGAAAGCCGGTGCGGGGAGCGCGGTGAGCGAAGATCTCGGAACGTTCGACGTCGTGATCGTCGGCGCGGGCACCGCGGGTTGCCTGCTCGCCAATCGGCTGTCGGCGAATCCTTCCAGGCGCGTCGCATTGCTGGAAGCCGGTGGCGAAGACGACTACATCTGGATTCGCATTCCGGTCGGCTACCTCTATTGCATCGGCAACCCGCGTACAGACTGGTGCCTCAAGACTGAGGCGGTCGCCGGACTCAACGGCCGCTCGATCGGCTATCCGCGCGGCAAGGTGCTGGGCGGCTGCTCATCGATCAACGGGATGATCTACATGCGCGGCCAGCGCGAAGACTACGACGGCTGGGCGGCTGGCGACGGCTACGGGCCGAATCCCGGCTGGTCATGGGACGAAGTCCTTCCGTTCTTCAAGCGGCACGAGGACTACTTCGCGGGTGCCGACGAACTGCACGGAGCCGGCAACGAATGGCGCGTCGAGAAGCAGCGGCTTTCATGGGAGATCCTCGATGCTTTTCGCGCTGCCGCGGCCGCCGAGGGCATTCCGCCGGTCGATGACTTCAATCGCGGCAACAATCTCGGCTGCGGCTACTTCGAGGTCAACCAGAAGCGCGGCGTGCGCTGGAACGCGGTGCGCGCATTTCTCCAGCCGGTGCGCCGGCGCGCGAACCTTGCCGTCTTCACGCGTACGACTGCGACCCGCTTGTTGTTCGACGGCGGACGCTGCATCGGCGTCGAGATGACGCGCGCCGGTGCGCGCGGCCGGATCACGGCGCGCGCGGAAGTGCTGCTCGCATCGGGTGCGGTTGCATCGCCCCATTTGCTGCAGGTCTCGGGCGTTGGTCCGGCAGAACTCCTGCGACGACACGGCATCCCGGTACACCGCGATGTCGCGGGTGTCGGGGAGAACCTGCAGGATCACTTGCAACTTCGGATGGCGTTTCGCCTGTCGGGCGTCCGCACGTTGAATACGCTCTCGGCGAGCGTGTGGTCGAAGGCATTCATGGCTGCGCAGTACGCGGTGCTGAGGCGCGGGCCGTTGACGATGAGTCCGAGCCAGCTTGGCGCGTTCGCACACTCGAGCGCACGGGTTGACCGCCCCGATCTCGAGTATCACGTCCAGCCGCTGTCGCTCGAGCGTTTCGGCGAGCCGCTGCATGCCTTCGACGCATTCACCGCGTCGGTCTGCCACCTGCGTCCGCAGTCGCGCGGCCGCGTGGTGATCCGGTCTTCGCGTCCGGAAGACGCACCGCAGATCGATCCGAACTACCTTGCGACGCCCGGGGATCGGAGCGTGGCTGCGGCAGCGTTGCGGCTGACGCGACGCATTGTTGCGGCAAAGCCGCTTGCCGCGTACTCGCCTCGGGAGTTCAAGCCGGGCATCGATTTTCAGACCGACGAGGAACTCGCGCGTGCAGCGGGCGACGTCGGCACGACGATCTTCCATCCGGTGGGGACAGCGAAGATGGGTCCGGCATCCGATCCGGCGGCAGTGGTCGGCGCCGACCTGCGCGTGCACGGCATCGCCGGCTTGCGCGTCATCGACGCGTCGGTGATGCCGACCATCACCTCGGGCAACACCAATGCGCCAACCCTGATGATTGCCGAGAAGGGCGCGGCGCTGGTGGCGGACGCGCTTCGCGCAGCCTGAGCGCTCAGGCTGCCTTGCGCGCGACGGTTGGCTCGCGCAGCGAGGCCAGGCGCCGTTCTTCGCTCGCCATCAGCACGCGAATGCTGGGGAAGTAGCCCTGGTAGACCACGCCGTGCAGCTCGACCTTGTTTTGCACGCGCAGGTAGCGGATCAGGTATTCGACGATGCTCTCGGTGATGAGTTGCCCGGGCACGAGCACCGGGATGCCGGGCGGATAAGGCACGATCTGGTCGGCACAGGTGCGGCCGACCAGGCTGGCGTTCGGCTGGTCGTTGTCGTCGAGCAGCGGAATCAGTTCGCCGCCGCAGTAGTACGCGTCGCGCGGCAGGTACACGAGTTCGGTGAAGCCCGGAATATCGGGCGTCCGGTACAGGCGCCGCGGCGAACGCTTTTCGCGCGCGATGCGCATCAGCGCGTCGTACAGGCGCGAGCACTTGGATCGCGTGGTCCCGATGGTGAGGAGGAGCGTGATCGTGTTGAAAGTCGACTTCTCGACCGTGATGTTGAAACGCGTAAAAAGCTCCTGCTGCAACTCGTCCACCGTCAGCCCGCACGACGAGATGTCGACGGTGATCTTGGTGGGGTCGAGCAGGATCTGGTCGTCCTTGACCTCGTCGGGCAGCAAATCCTGCAGCTCGAGTACCCGGAACGCGCCGGTCGAATTGATCTGTTGGCGCAGTTCGTCCGCCAGCATCAGGGTGCGCTCGAGCAGCTTGTAGCCTTCGAGCACCGCCTGTTTGCGGCCCACGTCCAGGCTCGCGATCATGCTGTACATCGGACTCGTCGATGTATGCATGTTGAAGTTCTCGCGGAACAGGTGCTCCTTGAAACTGGCGTCGTTCACGTGGATGAACGCCGCCTGCGAGAACGCCGACAGGGTCTTGTGGGCCGATTGGGTGACGTAGTCAGCGCCGGCTTCGAGCGCGGTCGGCCGCAGGTCCGGATGGAAGCGCGCGTGGCTGAACCACGCTTCGTCGATCAGGACCTTGATGTTGTGGGCGTGCGCCGCTTCGACGATCGGCTTGAGGTCGTAACGCAGGCCGTCGTACGTGCAGGACGTGAGAACCAGGAGCTGCGCATCGGGGTGCTCCTCGATCGCGCGCAGGATGGTCTTCTTCGGCACCGGCCCGAACACGCCGTACTTGCGATTGACGCTGGAGTCGAGATAGATCGGACGGGCGCCCGACAGCACCACGCCGTGGTGGACCGACTTGTGGCAGTTGCGATCGAGCAGAAGCTTCTCGCCCGGGGCGATCAGCGTCTGCAGGATCACCTTGTTGGCGGTCGATGTTCCGTTGGTCGCGAAGAAGGTCTTGCGCGCGCCGAACGCCTTGGCGGCCATCTGCTGGGCCTCGGCAATCACGCCGGTCGGCTCCATCAACGAGTCGAGCGCCTTGACCGAAACGGACAGGTCGGCGTCGAAGACGTGCTCGCCCATGAACTCGTAGAACTCATTGACCCAGGGACTGCCGCGCATCGAGTCGCCGCTCGAGTGCCCTGGCGTATGCCACGCATCCTTGGCCGCGAGAACGTAGGCCCGCAACGCGTCGTAGAACGGCGTGCGTGCGCGCTCGGCGATCTGCGCGTTGAGGATCCGGTACATGCCGCGGAAGTCGCGTTCCTCGCGGTAGAAATAACCGTCGACCGCTTCGGCGAACAGGGCGTCGACGACCTGGTCCTCCTTTTCCTTTTCGATCAGGATGTAGAGATCGAGTTCGGGGCGCAGCGCGGTGATCTTCTGCACCAGCTTCAGCGCGCTCATCTGCAGGCTGCGCGGCTGCTCCCTGGCGTTGCCGTTGCGGGTGGAGTGGCGGCGTCCGCCTTCCACCACCGCGTAAAGCTTGTCGTCGACGATGACGATCTGCACGTCGCCGTCGCGCTCGATCAGTTGCAGTCCTTCCTTGGCGGTCAGGGCGCCGACGAAGGTGATGCCGAACGGGTTCTCCAGCGAGCGCGCCGCCGCGTTCAGGCCCTTGAGGATCTCTTTCAGTATCAACGGCTCGTCATTGATGACGAGTACCTTGGAAGTCGGTTTGGCCATACGGGCGGCGGCGATCGGAGCAAGCGCGGTTTATGCGCGAAAAGGACCGTTAACGCAAGGCAAAAGCGATCGTTGACTGCGTGCCGGACGGGCTAGTCTTCCGGCGAATACACGCGGATTGCCGCGCGCGCCTCGACTCGCCCAACGCGCCCTTCGTCTTGCACCTTGCTGACAGGCTGCATCGAGGTTGGACACGGTGTCTTGCCGGCGCCGCGAATCCGCTGATGGTCGAATGAGAGAACAAATGCAAATGTCGAACCTTCTCGAGATGTCTGCCGTGGTGAGCGTCGCCGGTTCGGTGGCGCCCATCGGCTCAGAGCCGCCCGCGAGTGTCGAGTTCCTGATCCATGGTGTTACCGCGCAGGGCAAGCCGTTCCGCCCCAGTGACTGGTCGGAGCGCCTGTGTGGCGTGATGGCCTGCTTCCGTCCGGGCGGCCTCGCGCAGGGTCGAGACGCGTTGATCGGCTATTCGCCGTACGTCCGCCCGGTAAGCCTCGGCGACGTGAAGTGTGTCCTGGTCGATCCGGAACTGCGCGAGGTCGAGCCGATGGCGCTCGACTTCGTGGTCAACTTCGCCCGTGACAACGGGCTGCGCGTGACCGTCGCACCCGCCGAGTTGCTCGCTGCTTGACCCGGAGGCCGG
>Ga0335076_10003204_pt1 | contig 16412 bp, 9 predicted proteins | sample Lox_Sample_25_FD_206717 | JGI IMG/M metagenome (GOLD analysis project Ga0335076, IMG submission 206717) | Soil microbial communities from Loxahatchee National Wildlife Refuge, Florida, United States - Lox_Sample_2.5 | ecosystem: Environmental > Terrestrial > Soil > Wetlands | place: USA: Florida...
GGTCAACGCAGCGTCAGCGCCGCATGGCTGCGGCGCCGGTACACCGAGCCGAACTTGGCGTCGATCCGCAGCCAGCTTGGCAGTGTCCGGACCCGGACGATCTCGTCGGCGCCGATCGCATCGGGTGACGACGGCAAGAAACCCATTGCGGTCAAAGCGAATACGCAGCGCATCGGAAGACCGACGCTGACGTCGGCCGAGCTGACCCGGATGACCTCCTGGTCGAGCAGGGAAACCGGCGGACCATGAGAACCGCTGTATTCCTTGGCCAGCCGCCCGCCGCGCTGCGCCAGGTCCAGCATCACCCGGGCGGGTACGTCGTCGAGATGGGTGAAGCCGGATTCCGGCGGCAAGGCGCCCCGCCACGCGGAGTCCATCGCGAAGCCCGGGTCGACGTAGCCGGAATCGTCCATCGCCGACAGCCCGCGCGCCAGCGCGTCCGCTGCGACCGACAAATCATCGGGTCGCACCCTGCCCACGACCACCCTGCTGGCCAGCACGTCGAAACCCGTTGCCACCCAGGCGGTCAGCAGCCCGGCCGATCGGGCCCGCAATCGGATAACTGCGGCGTCATCGAGCCGCATCGCGTGATCGACGAACGTGGCCAAGTCTCCGCGGTGGGCCGCGTCGCTCAACCACAGCCCGCGCTCGGCCACCCTTCCTATTCGCGGAGCCACCGTTGCAGATACTCCCGATGGTGTGGCGCGAGGCGCACCAGCCGCTGCTCCTCGATATGCACCGCGGCCAGCTGCGACTCGGCGATGACGGCGGGCTTCGACTCCGGATCGACGTTTACCGATCGCACCTCGTAGCCGAGCGTGAAGTCCACCGCCCTCAGCCGCTTGGTCCAGATGGTCACCTGCAGAGGCGAATCGGCCAGCCGCACCTGATCTTTATAGGTGACCCGCACGTCGGCGATCAACAATCCGATCGTGGTGATGTCGGCCGCGAAAGGCTCCTTGAGGAACGGCACGCGCGCCTCCTCGAGAATGGTGACCATGGTGGCGTGGTTGACGTGCTGGTACATGTCGATGTCCGACCAGCGCACTGGCACCGGCGCGACGAAGCCGACGCTCAACTCGACGATCCTCTTCCGCTGGTGCGGGTCATGCGGCGGATCTGCCGGGCCGCCACCGACAGAGTCGCGAGATCCTTCGCCCCGCTTTCCTGGATCTCGCTCAGCGTGCGGCGCGCCCGCTCCACCCGTGATGCGCTGATGTGTTCCCACTCGGCGATCTTCTCTTCGCCGCTTTCGTCGGGCTCTCCGACGGCCAGCACATCGAAGCACAGCGACCGCAGCGAGGCGTATATGTCGTCGCGGATCGCCAAGCGCGCCAACGATTGCCAGCGGTCCAGCCGGGGTAGCTCCGAGACCGCCGTCAGCAGGCCGTCGGTGCCCAGCCGGTCCATCAGGGCGAAATAGGTATCGGCGACTTCGGCGGCGTCGATCTCGGTGATGTCGCCGATGTCGATGATGTCCAGCAGGCTGTAGCGGTACAGGCCGGCCGCGACGCGGTAGGCCAGGTCTTTCGGTGTGCCCTCCGACGCGAATTCGGCGGCTTCTTTTTCGACGATGGCCTTGTCGTCACCGCGCAGCCACTCCGACATTCGCGGCGACAGCGCTTTCACTTTGGCGGCGAACCGGTTGATCTCGGCACCGACGGCCAGCGGCTGCGGGCGGTAGTTGAGCAGCCAGCGTCCGGCGCGGTCGATCAGCCGCCGGGTGTCCAGCGTCAGCCGGTCCGACAGCGCGACGGGCACGTTCGCAGCGCGGATGCGCCGCCAGATATGACTCACACCGAAGATCGCATCGGTGGCGACGTAGGTGCGCACCGCGTCGATCGGCCCGACGCCGACGTCTTCGGTGATCCGGAACGCGTAGCTGATGCCCGCCGCGTCCACCAGATCGTTGATCAACATGGTGGTGACGATCTCCCGGCGCAGTTGGTGCGTGCGGATCTCCGGGGTGAACCGTTCGCGCACCGGCGTCGGGAAGTATTGCGGCAGCCTGGACGCGAAAACGTCCTGCTCCGGCAGTTCGGTGGTCAGCATTTCCTCTTTGAGTCCGAGCTTGACGTGCGCCATCAACGTGCACAGCTCGGGAGAGGTGAGCCCGATGCCGACGTCGAGGCGCCGGTGAATCTCCTTCTCCGACGGCAGCGCTTCCAATTCCCGGTTGAGCCCGCGTTCCTCCAGGTACTTGATTTGCATCGCGTGCACCGGCAACAGGCTGGCCGCGTTGGCGCGGCTGGTGCCGATCAAGTCGTTCTGGTCCTCGTTGTCGAGGAGCACCAGCCGGCCGACCTCGTCGGTCATCGACTCCAGCAGCTCCTTGCGCTCGTCGGCCTTGACCTTGCCCGCCGTGACCAGCGAGTCGATCAGGATCTTGATGTTGACCTCGTGGTCGGAACAGTCCACGCCGGCGGAGTTGTCCATCGCGTCGGTGTTGATGCGCCCGCCCGACAGATCGAACTCGACGCGGCCCAGCGCGGTCACCCCGAGATTGCCGCCCTCGCCGATTACTCTGGCGCGCACCTGATTTGCGTTCACCCGCACCGGATCGTTGGCGCGATCGCCGACGTCGGCGTCGGACTCCGCTTCGGCCTTGATGTAGGTGCCGATGCCACCGTTGAACACCAGGTCGACCGGCGCCTGCAGGATCGCCTTGATCAGGTCGGGCGGGGACATTTCGGTGGCCCCGCCGTTGACGCCGAGGGCGTCGCGGACCTGCGGGCTGACCGGGATGGCCTTGTGCTCGCGGCTGTACACCCCGCCGCCCTCGCTGATCAGCGACTTGTCGTAGTCGTCCCAGCTGGACCGCGGCAGGCCGAACATCCGCCGCCGTTCCTGCCACGACGCCGCGGCATCGGGGTCCGGGTCGAGGAAGATGTGCCGGTGATCGAAGGCGGCGAGCAGCCTGATGTGCTCGCTCAACAACATGCCGTTGCCGAACACGTCGCCGCTCATGTCGCCGATGCCGACGACGGTGAAGTCCTCGGCCTGGGTGTCGACTCCCATCTCCCGGAAGTGCCGTTTGACGGCCTCCCACGCGCCCTTGGCGGTGATGCCCATGGCCTTGTGGTCGTAGCCCACCGACCCGCCCGACGCGAACGCGTCGCCCAGCCAGAACCCGTAGGACTTGGCGACGTCGTTGGCGATGTCGGAGAACGTGGCGGTGCCTTTGTCCGCGGCCACGACGAGGTAGGCGTCGTCGCCGTCACGCCGTACCACCTCGCGCGGCGGACTGACCTTTTTCGTTGCGTGGTCGACGTTGTCGGTGACGTCGAGCAGCCCGGAGATGAACAGCTGATAGCAAGCGACGCCTTCGGCGCGGCTGGCTTCGCGGTCGGCGGCGCCATCACCGGACGGCAGCGGCGGCCGCTTGACGACAAACCCTCCCTTGGCACCGACCGGCACGATTACGGCGTTCTTCACCGCTTGCGCCTTGACCAGACCCAGGATCTCGGTGCGGAAATCGTCCCGGCGGTCGGACCAGCGCAGGCCGCCGCGCGCCACCGGGCCGAACCGCAGGTGCACACCTTCGACGCGGGGCGAATACACGAAGATCTCGAACTTGGGGCGCGGCAGTGGAAGCTCGTCGATAAGTTGGGCATCGAGTTTCAGTGCGAGCACGTTGCGGGCCCGGGCCGAACCGGCGCGCGTCACAAAGTAATTGGTTCGCAAAGTGGCCTGAACCAGCGACGCGAACGCGCGCAGAATGCGGTCGGTGTCCAGACTCACCAGCGCATCGATGTCCGCGGCGACCGCGGCGGCGGCCGCTTGCGCATCGCGACTGGTCGGCGGCCCGGCCGCGGGGTCGAAAAGCGCCTCGAACAACGTGACCAATGACAGCACGGTGGACGGGTGTTCGTTGAGCACCGATTCGATGTGGGATTGGCTGTAGGGAAAGCCGGCCTGCCGTAGGTACTTCGCGTAGGCGCGCAGGAGCACGACCTGCTGCCAGGTCAACCTCGCGCGCATCACCAGCTCGTTGAAGCGGTCGATCTCGACGCGGCCCTGCCAGATCGCGGTGACCGCGTCGGCGAATCGCTGTGCGGTGGAGTTCCGTTCGGCCGCCGTCGACGCCGGCGGGATCGTGGGATGCGGCTGGATCTTGAACTGGTAGATCCACACCGGCAGCCCGTCGGGTCGGGTGACCGTGAACGGTCGCTCCTCCAGCACGACGACGCCCATGCTCTGCAGCATCGGCAGCAGCTGGCTCAACGATGCGGTGTGTCCGCCCAGGAACCAGGTCAGCTGGGCGGCCTCGTCCTCACCGCGATCGGAGAACACCAACTTGACCGAGTCGTCGGACAGCTCGTTGATGATCGCGATGTGGTCGATGGCGTCGTCGGGTGTGACGGCCTGTTTGTAGACCTCGGAGAAGGCGGTGGCGTAATGCTCGGCGTCGGCGTGCGAGACGAAGCTCTCGGAGCCGACGGCCGCGGCGGCGATCAGGCGGTCCCCCCAGGTTCGCGCGGCTTCGCTGAGCAGCCCCTGGATTCGGACCCGGTTGGCTTCCGATACGTCGACCGGCGCAGCATCCTCAGGCAGTCGGACCATGAAATGCATTAACGCCCAAGGGGATTCACTGACGCGGGCGGTGAACTCCAGTCGCGTCCCCCCGAATTCCCGGACGAGGATGTCCTCGATCTGCAACCGCACCGGCGTCGTGTAGCGGTCGCGGGGCACGTAGACCAGGCACGAGACGAAGTACTGCAGCCGGTCGGCGCGCAGGAACAGCAACGCGCGCCGCTGGGATCCCAGATCCACCACCGCCTTGGCCAACGCCAAAAGCCGTTCGGCGCTCAGTGTGAACAGCTCCGAGCGCGGGACGGTCTGGATGACATCGAGCAGCAGCTGGCCGGGGTGGATGGGGTCGCTGTCGGCCATCGCGAGCGCCTCGCGGACCCGGCGCGAGATCGCAGGGATTTCCAGGACGTCCGCGTTCATGGCTGCGACAGTGAAGAGCCCGACGAAGCGGTGCTCGACAACACGATCATCGCCGCCGGGGTATTCGCGAATCGCGATCGCGTACGGGTAAGCGCCGTAGCGCAGGTAGCTGCCCACGACGGACTGGGCCAGCACCAGCAGATGGTCGTCGTCGGTCAACCGGGGGCGCGAACCGGTGCGCGTGCGCAGGACGCCGAGGCCTGGTGATCCGTCGCCGGAGACCAATCCGTCATGGACCCGGCAACGTTGGTAGCCCAGCAACAGGAAGTTACCGTTGCCCAGCCAGCGCAGCAGCTCCGCGACATCCTCACGGTCGGGCGCCGAGAAGCGGTCGTCGGCATTGGTTTCGACGGCTGCGGCCAGATCACTCAGGGTGGTGATGAGCGGCGCGGCGTCGGTGGCGACCTGTTCGACGTCGGTCAGGACCTTGGGCAGCAGCCGTTCGACCTCGGCGAGGACCTTGCTGTCGACCGAGGGCGACAGCGGAACGTATATCCAGGCCTCACCGTCGAATTGGGACGCGCCGGGCGCCTGCGGTTCGACGCTGAGCAAGTCCCCCGTCGGGCTGCGATGCACGTCGAAAACCGGGGCCATGATGCCCGCGTAGGCGACGCCGAGCCGATGTAGCAGCACCGTGACGGAGTCGAGCAGCATGCTGCCGTGGTGGGTTACGACCTGCAGCGCGGGCCCGAATCCCTCGGGATCGTCCGCCGGGTGGACGCAGACGCAGCTGCCGCCCTCCGGGCGGCACTCGCCGAGCCGAAAGTGTGCGCGCAGCATCGCGGGCGTCACCATGTCTGCCGGGTCGGCCGGACCGGCTTCGCCGGCTTCTGAGGCTCCCGGTTCGTCGCCACGGGGGCCGCGATAGCTCTCGATGTAGGCGTTCGCGATCCAGTCGGGAATGTCCTCGCTCTTGGCGAAACTGGTCCACGGCTCGAGTTTCTGCTTAGCCCCGGGATCGATCGTCATGCCGATTGCTCCCAACTCGCGACGGACACCATTGCCCTGCGGTGCCCCACTCCCGTGCGGGGCACCGGCAGAGCTGACATTAGTCGCGCGTCAGCTTGCGGTGGGTCACTCTGTGCGGCCTGGCGGCTTCCGCGCCGAGCCGTTCGACCTTGTTCTCCTCGTACGCACCGAAGTTGCCCTCGAACCAGAACCACTTGGCCTCGTTGTCCTCGTCGCCTTCCCACGCCAGGATGTGCGTGCACGTGCGGTCGAGGAACCAGCGGTCGTGCGAAATCACCACCGCGCAGCCCGGGAAGTTGACCAGGGCGTTCTCCAGCGAGCTCAACGTCTCGATGTCCAGGTCATTGGTCGGCTCGTCCAGCAGGATGAGGTTGCCGCCCTGCTTGAGCGTCAGCGCGAGGTTGAGCCGGTTGCGCTCGCCACCGGACAGCACACCGGCCGGCTTCTGCTGGTCGGGGCCCTTGAAGCCGAACGCCGACACGTACGCCCGGGACGGCACCTCGGTCTGGCCAACCTGAATGTGATCCAGTCCGTCGGAGACGACCTCCCACACGGTCTTCTTCGGATCGATCCCCGCGCGCGCCTGGTCCACGTAGCTCAGCTTGACGGTCTCCCCGACCTTGACACTGCCGCTGTCCGGCTGCTCGAGCCCGACGATGGTTTTGAACAGCGTGGTCTTGCCGACGCCGTTGGGTCCGATGACCCCGACGATGCCGTTGCGCGGCAGGGTGAACGAAAGGTCCTTGATGAGTGTTCGCCCGTCGTAGCCCTTGTCGAGGTGTTCGACCTCAACGACGACGTTGCCCAGGCGGGGCCCCACCGGGATCTGGATCTCCTCGAAATCGAGCTTGCGCGTCTTCTCCGCCTCGGCGGCCATCTCTTCGTAGCGCTGCAGGCGCGCCTTGCTCTTGGCCTGACGCGCTTTGGCCCCGGACCGAACCCAGGCCAGCTCCTCGGTCAGGCGCTTCTGCAGCTTGGCGTCCTTGCGGCCCTGCACCGCCAACCGCTCGGCCTTTTTCTCCAGGTAGGTCGAGTAGTTGCCTTCGTAGGGATAGGCGCGGCCACGGTCGAGCTCGAGGATCCATTCGGCCACGTTGTCCAGGAAGTACCGGTCGTGGGTCACCGCCAGGATCGCCCCCGGGTAGGCGGCCAGGTGCTGCTCGAGCCACTGCACGCTCTCGGCGTCCAGGTGGTTGGTCGGTTCATCGAGCAGCAGGAGGTCCGGTTTGGACAACAGCAACTTGCACAGCGCCACCCGGCGGCGCTCACCGCCGGACAGCGTCGTCACCGGCTCGTCGGGCGGCGGGCAGCGCAGCGCGTCCATCGCCTGCTCCAGCTGGGAGTCGAGGTCCCACGCGTCGGCATGGTCCAGCTCCTCTTGCAGCCGGCCCATCTCCTCCATCAGCTCATCGGAGTAGTCGGTGGCCATCAATTCGGCGACCTCGTTGAAGCGGTCGAGCTTGACCTTGATCTCGCCCAGGCCCTCTTCGACATTGCCGCGAACCGTCTTCTCCTCGTTCAGCGGCGGCTCCTGCTGCAGGATCCCGACGGTGGCATCGGTGGCCAGGAAAGCTTCACCGTTGTTCGGCTTGTCCAGACCGGCCATGATCCGCAAGACGCTCGACTTGCCGGCGCCGTTGGGGCCGACGACACCGATCTTGGCGCCCGGGAAGAAGCTCAACGTGACGTCGTCCAGGATCACCTTGTCGCCGTGCGCCTTGCGGACCTTTTTCATCGTGTAGATGAACTCAGCCATGCCGCGGATTTGCCTTTCTGGTCTTGCAGAATGATCTCGCCGACCATCCTAAAGCGCTCCGGTAACCTACCTTGAGCCACCGGCGCCGCCCTTCTCGGGCGTCGTCTGTTCAAGCCGATAGTCCGGCCTGGACATCTGTTCCCGCGTCACTCGGACCGGTTTCACCAACACGCGCGAGGTGTCGGCCAGAGCCTCTCCGTCGGCGGGCCTTTTTAACCGGGGCTCGTGCTTCGGGCTCCCGGACCCGAGATTTGGTATCAGCACCGACGCGGTGACGCTCCTCACCCCAGGATGCGAGATTGATTGCGGCATTGAGGTCGCGGTCGAGGCTATGCCCCTCGGGACAGGTGAAGACTCGATCCGCCAGTGTCAGTTCGTTGTTGCGTGCCTGGCATAGCGAACATATCTGGCTCGATGGGTACCAGCGGTCCGCCACCGCAACCATGCCGCCACGCCAAGCTTGCTTGTAATGGACCAACTTCGCGAACACCCCCCAGGCAGCATCCGAAATCGCTCTGGCGTGTCGATGGTTCGCCATCATGCCCGCGATGTTCAGATCTTCGAGGACGAGCCGGTCGTGGGTCTTGACCAACTCGCCGGAGACCCGGTGGAGGAAATGCAGGCGAATGTTGCGAACACGATGATGATGCCGACTCAGGGTCGCCGCGGCTCGGTTGCGGTTTCTCGAGCCCTTTTGTTTGCGTGAGAACGATCTTGCAAGATGACGTTGGCGTTGGATGCCGCGGGCTAATGCCCTTGGCGGATCATCGACGCGCTCAAGCTGGCGACCATCGGCGCTCGCCGCAACCAAAAACGCCGACAGCCCTCGATCGACACCGACCCAGCCACCGTGGTCGCTCGACGGCCTGGCACGGTGACGGTGAAGCGAGTGCAATTCGGCAGCTTCGACATTTAGGCTCACGCACCACCGTCCAGCACGGTAGCTGACGGTAGCGAAACGAACCTTGGCCCGATCTTTAGTCAGCAGACGCCGCAACGGACGCGTGTCATCGTGGACCCGAATATCCCCGAGGCCCGGCACGCTGACAGAACGAGCACGGCCCTCGCCTACCCGGATTGCCTGCCAAATGCCGTTGCGGTGCCGGTTGCGCACCCGGAATGACGGGATTGCGGTGTTCTTCTGCTTGAAGCGAGGAAATCCGACGCGACGGCCGGACCGTTTGCCCACGCGGGAGTCCGCCCACGCGGCCAGAGCCCGGCCACAGTCGACAGCGGCCTCCTCGAACACCTGTTGACAAACTTCGGTTCGCCAGGCCAATCCGGTAACCCGGATCTCGATGACACCTTCCGTGTCGACGGCGAACGTCCGGCCCGCCGCATCGGTTTTCTTCCATGTATTAAATGCGTTGATCAGATCGAAACCCGACCAAGGGACTACCTTGTCCGACGCGCTCGTTGGGACGGACAACGCATCCTTGACCATCCGCAAGCACTGATTGAACGCGAAGCGCGAGGCGCCCGCATGTCGAACCAAGACGCTCCGCTGTTCGGATGTCGGATCGAGGCAGTAACGGAACGTCGTGTGCCGGGTCATCTTTCAGCTCGGATGGTTGCTCGCCGACTTCAGCCCCTCCCAACAGCGCTAAGCCGATAGTGGCAGGGCAGCCGAGTCGTCGGCCTTGGCGCTGTCCTGAGCATCGGTGTCCTCGCCGGCGGCGTCGGGGGCTGCTGCCGTGGACGGCGCGGCATCCGCGGTAGCCGGACCGGTGTAGCCCGGTTTCTCGATGCGCACGATCGCTCGCGACACATCTGGTCCGACCGACGTCGCGCGCATCTCGAGTGATGAACGGCGATTGCCGTCGCGGTCCTCGTACTCGCTGGTGTACACGTGGCCCACCACGATCACTGGCGCGCCCTTGCCCAATGCGGCGCCCACTCCGGTGACTAGCTTGCCCCAGCAATTGACGTTGATGAACAGCGAGTTTCCGGGCTCCCACCCGCCATCAGCCGTCCGCCGCCGGGAGTTGCTGGCCACGCGGAACTTGATGACCTCCTGGGTGCCGACCTGTCGACGCTCGGGGTTGTTGACGATGTGGCCGACGACGGTAAGCGGTGTTTCAAACATTGACTCAATTTCCTTTCATTCGCGGGTAGCGCTCGTGTCTGGTGCCCATTCAGCGCCAGGTCACCGACAAGCCGAACCGGACTTGGTCGCGGGGATCGAAGGCTGTGTACAGAGCCGCGACTGTGGATAAGCGCCAGGGCCCGCAAGCGTGACGTGGCTGTGAGAATTCGCCCACCGGGAAATCGCCGTGGCGTTACGCTCGCGGATTTCGACTTCGCCCCGGCGTCTCCCGCCGCGCGAGTTCGGCCAGCATCGCGTTGTAAGCGGCCAACTCGGCGTCATCGTTGCGTTCGGCCGCGCGGTCCAGCCGCCGGGCGGTGCGCGCATCGCTGCGCGCCCACTGCACCAGCAGCGCGATCATCACGACCACCAGCGGCAGTTCGCCTGCCGCCCAGGCGATTCCACCGCCCAATCGCTGGTCGCCCAGCAGGTCGGTGTGCCAGGCAAGACCCAATGACCGGTAGTAGTCGGCGCCGAGCACGGTCCGAGTGCCCATCAGCACCACCCCGAAGAACGCGTGCAGCGGCAGCGACGCGAACACCACGGCCACCTTGGCCAGCGGCGGGATCGGCCTCGGCGTCGGGTCCACCCCGATGACGACCCAATAGAACAGATAGCCGCTGAGCAAGAAGTGCACGTTCATCGCCAGATGCCCGGCGTGACTGCTCACCGTGGTGTCGAAAAGGTTCGAAAGATACAGTCCGTAGAACCCGGCGACGAACAGGAAAGTCGCGACCATCGGGTTCGTCAGGAACCGCGACAGATGGCTGTGCAGCGCGGCCAACAACCATTCCCGCATGCCGGGCGGGTCTTGCTGGCCGGATAAGCGGCCGGCGGCGGGAAGCGCCCGCAAGGCCAGGGTGACCGGGGCGCCCAGCACGAGCAAAATCGGGACCAGCATCGAGAGGCCCATATGGGCGACCATGTGCATGCTGAACATCGCCGGCATGTAGCGGCCGACGCCCGACGAGGTCACGAACAGCAAGGCCAGGCAGCCCAGCAGCCAGGCCAGGGTCCGCCCCAGCGGCCAGCTGTCGCCGCGGCGGCGCAGCCGCACCACCCCCGCCGCATACAGCGCGGCGAGGACGATCGCGGCGGTGCCGAAGAACAGGTCGAAGCGCCAGTCGAACAGGATGCGCGCCACCGTGGGCGGGCCGTCGAAGTCGTAGCCGATCTCAGCTTCGGGAATCGAGGGCAGCCGGGCCGGAGGAGGTGGCGGCGCGGTGCGGCCCAGCCCGACGGCGATGCCGAAGGTCAGCCCGAACACCGCGGCCTCGATCAGCGCCAGCCTGATCAGCACTCTGCGCGCTCGGGATGGACTCGAATCGGCTTGCAGCGCAGCCACTCCTGAGCGCCGCTGGCGCCAGCCGAGGCCGCCCAGCACGCACAGCGCGACAAATTTGGCGACGATCAGCCGCCCGTAACCGGTGGTGAGCAGGTCGGACGGCAGGACGCGCACCACGGCGTTCACCAATCCGCTGAGCGCCATCGCGACCCAACACCACAGTGCGAGCATCGAGAAACGCCGTGCCGCCAAGTCGGTGTGGTCACCGTTGCGCAGTGCGTGGGCAAGCAGGGCGAGCAGGCCCCCCGCCCACAGGCTGGCGGCGACGAGGTGGATCAGCAGGCTGTTGGTGGCCAGGTCGTGCGAACCGCCGGCCGACGAATGACCGGTCAGCCCGAGCGGAATCAGCGTCACCAGGGATCCCGCGAACAGCAGTGGTGTCCATGACCAGCGCAGCACCGACAAACTCGCCAGCGTGACCACCGCGGCCAAGATCGCGGTCCAGCGCCACGCCGAGGCGGTGTTGATCATCCCGGCCAGCGACCAGAGCGTGACCGGGTTGAGGTGGTCGACCACCGGGTGACCGGACACATCGGAGACGGTCACCGGGACCAGCAGGGCGGCACACACCGCCCACGTGCCCGACGCCACCGTGCCGACGCGAAGCGCGCGGTATCCGCCAGCGTCGAGGACGCCGCTGCTTTGCGGCGGCACCAGGAACGCGGCGAAAAGAAACGACCCGACGGCCAGCACCGCGGCGATCTCCCCCGCCGCCCGGAGGAACGGCAGCCCCAGCGTGGTTGCCGGACCCGGATCGGGCAAACCGGTGGCGGTCAACGCCCCCGCCAGCGAGATTGCACCGATTCCCGCGGCCGTGCAGCCCGCCAGCACTGCGACGCCGATCGGCAGCGACCACACCAGCGCGCGGGGCGCGCGTACGGGCTGGGCAACCGTCATGTACCCAGGGTATTGGCGGGCGCACCGACTACAGAGTTTGGCTGTCCAGATGCTCCTGACGCGCATTGGCCTCGCGGGCGACGAACTGGTTCCGTGCGATCCGCCCGACGTAGTCGAAATCTCGCAAAATGTCCCGCAATTCCCGCCGGAACGCGGTCCGCCTATCGGCGAGATCGGCCGCGGGCGCGATCAGATCCTGGTCGACCACAACCTGGTAAGCGGTGGCGAACAGCAACGTCGATACCGATTCGCTGCTACGGACCCTCGTCTGTGCCACGTATTGCCGGCCCACCCCCAGCGCCAACTCCGTCAGCTGCTTCTGGCCGATGTCGGGCGGCGCATCGCGCAACACGTCGGCGACGATCTCATACGCTTCGAAGAAGACCCGCAACATCGCGTCCGACATCAACGGACGCTTGGCGAACAGCATCGCGTCGATCTCGTCGCCCCCGGCGGCGACGTGCGCTTCCCAATCGTCGTGCCATGCCATCTCTTCGGCGATGTTGTCCCGGAACGCCGCCGAGTCGGCGAAATAGAAATCGAATTTCAGCAGGTCCCGCAACCGCATCGCCTGGGCCCAAAAAGCCTCCATGCGGTCGCCTGGAGAATGCTTGTCGCGCCTGGCGTACGCGAGCGCGAGTTCGACGATCGAGGTCTCGAGGAAGGCATGGATCACCGAGTTCCGGTAGAACGCCGCTGCGTGCGCCTCGCTGGGCCCGATCCGCCACACCGGCTCCCGACCGCCGTCGACCCGGGTGATCGGGTGCCCGTTGGACAGCGCGTCGACCGCCGCGCGCACACCGTCGCGGGTGCGCAGCCGCAACGCGCTCGTCGACATCGGGGTGTGCTTGCGCTCGAGGTAGTCGAGCGAGTCCTGCAAGGTGTGCTGCAGCTGGTCCAGCGTCAGCGCCGCGCCGCGGGTGGTCAGCAGCAAAGCGCACACCAAACCCGTCGCCGTCACCGGTGTGGACTGCAGAATCCGCCACGCGACTTCGAACGACATCTTCTGCAGCGCAAGCCGTTTGGCGTCCGGCTCCTGGGCCAGCGGGCCATGCGGCGGACCGAGGTACTGCCGCATCGAGACCGCTTCGGGAAAGCGGACGTAGATCTTGCCGTAATTGCGTTCGCCCTGCGCCCTGATGAAGTTGTACAGCCACACGATGCCCTCGGGTGTCTTCTCGCCACCGCGGGCGTAGGCGGCGTACTCGGCCGTCTCGTGTAGCTGATCGAAGCTGATCGACACGGGCTGCAGCAGGATGTCTTCGCTGCGGCCATCCAGGTAGGCGTCGGCCACGTAGGCCATCAGGCCGAGCTTGGGCGGCAGCATCTTCCCGGTGCGCGAGCGCGTGCCCTCGATGGACCAGCTCAGGTTGAACCGCTTCTCGACGATGTAGCCGACGTACTCCCGCAACACGTACTTGTAGAGCGGGTCATCGCCGATGTTGCGGCGGATGAAGATGGAGCCGGAGCGGCGCAGCAGCGGCCCCATCAATCCGAACGACAGGTTGATGCCGGCGAACATATGGACCGGCGGTAGCCGGTTCTCCTGCATCGCCACCGGCACCACGGCGCCGTCGATGTAGGACCGGTGCGAAAACAGCAGCACCGCCGGGTGGGCTTCCAGCCCGGCGCGCATCGCCGCGACCTGATACTTGTCGTAGTCGATCTCCGGATCGAATCCGCGGCTCAGCGCCCTGCCGAGGACGGAGACCAGGTCGACGGACACCCGGCTCCACCCGGTGGCTAGTTCGTCGAGCATCTTCCCGGCTTCCTCGACCGTCGCGCCCGGAATCTTTTCCAGGCCCGCGCGAAACCGCGTGGACGCCAAGATCTCTGGCTTCACCAGCCGCGGGGACTTGTACTGCGGTCCGAGGATCCGATATTCGGCCCGTTCCAACGCCAGGATGGCGCGACGGGTGACGAACTGCGCGAAGTCGCGCTTGTCGTCTCCGACGGTGGTGTCGCGCCACTGCTGGCGGAGTTCGGAGACCTTGGCCGGCTCGCCGGCCACCACTCGCGCGCGTTGCGGATCTTTGCGTGCGATGTGTCGTTGCTGACGTTGGTTGGGGTGGTAGGGATCCCGGCCGGGAAGCAGCCCGGCCAGCTTGGCGACCCTGCCACGATCGGCCGGCGGCAGCCAGAACACCCGCACCGGCACGACCGAACGGTCGTCATTGGCTTCGGACTCGAGTTGCTCGGCCAGCGCGGTCAGCGCCGCCGGGGGCGCATTGCGTCTCGGCAGCGCCAATACGTCGAACCTCGCCCCGGGGTTGCCCGCGCGCTGCCGGCCCACCCAGGCCATGACCAGCTCCCGCTCGACCGGCGAGGTCATGGACGCCAATATCAGCGAGTCTTGCGCCGCGAGGGCTGAGCTGATATCCGCGGCCGGTTTGGTCACGGCCGCCCTCTGGGCGGGGAATTCGGCGGCTCGGCGCTGACCGTGTCCTGCCCGCCGGGCCGTTGTGCCTCACCGTCTTTGAGCGCGACCTCGGATGCGTTCGGAGTCGCCTTCGCCGGCCCCGGTTTCGTCGCAGCCTTTGGCGCGGCCTTCTGCGCCGCCTTTTTGGGAGCCGCCTTTTTGGGAGCCGCCTTCTTGGGGGCTGCCTTCTTCGCGGGCGCTTTGCCGGTCTGTGCCTTGACCTTTCTTGCCCCCTTCTTCTGGGCGTACAGATCGACCTCGGGCAGTTCGCCCAGCTCTTCAGCGGGCCAGTTGGCCAGCGTGTCCAGATACAGCTGACGCACCTCGGCGATGTGCTCCGGCAGCGTCTCAAGTGTCCAGTCCTGCACGGAAATCGGAGGAAATACCGCGACATCGACGGTGCCGGGGTTGATCACGTTGGAGTTTCGGGCGGCGACGATCTCGGCGTTGCGGATGACGATCGGGACGATCGGGATGCCCACCGCCATGGCGATGCGGAAGGGCCCCTTCTTGAACGGCCCGACTTCGGTGGTGTCCACCCGGGTCCCCTCGGGTGCGATCACAATCGAGAGCCCGTTCTTCGCACGGTCTTCTACCGTGTGCATCGTCTCCACCGCGGCGACCGGATCGTCGCGGTCGATGAACACACCGTCCAGCAGCTTGCCGAGCGTGCCCATAACCGGGTCTTTCTCCAGTTCCTTCTTGCCGACGCCGACCCAGTTGTCGCGCACCAGCGCGCCGGCGATGACCGGGTCAACCTGGTTGCGGTGATTGAAGATAAAGACCGCGGGACGCTGCGCGGTCAGATTCTCCTGGCCGATGACGTTGAGATGCACCCCGGCGATCGCCAACGACAACTGGGAAAAGGTCGAGGTGAAGAAATTCACGCCCCGCCGCCGGCTGCGGGTCAGCACGCCGATCCCCACCGCGCCGGCGGCGACCGGGAACATCGAACCGAAGCCGGCGAGTGTTCGTATCTGCCGCCGGAGGCCCAGGCGGCCCCGGCTGTCGAATCTCAGAATCGGCCAGCCCCGGCGCTTGGCCACCGCGGCCATCTTCCCTTCGGGGTTGGTCGGCCGCGGATTGCCCACCAAGTACATCAGGGCGACGTCCTCGTCACCGTCGGCGTAGAAGTAGCTGTCCTTGAGGTCGATGTCGTTCTCGGCGGCGAACCGTTGTACGGCGGCGGCTTTGCCCGGCCCCCACAGGATCGGCTTTTGCACGCCGCCGGTGAGTATCCCGTCGTCGTTGGTCTCGAACTTGTTGGTGAGCATGTTGGAGATGCCGAGGAACCGCGCGACAGGGTTGACCTGGATGGTCAGCGCCGACGAGCTGAGCACGACGGTGTGCCCGCGGGCCACGTGGGCCCGCACCAGCTCGCGCATTTCGGGGTAGATCCGCGACTCGATCCGTTGTGCGAACAGCCGCTCGCCGATCTCCTCCAGATCGTCCAGCAGCCGCCCGGCCAGCGCCGCCGCGGCCTTGCCGATGAGGTCTTCGAACTCGATGCGCCCGAGAGTGTGGCTCAGGCCGGCCTGAACCATGCTGAGCAACTCCCCCACGCCAATGTCACGGCGCAGCAGCCGCTCCTGGGTCAGGATGACCGCAGTGAAGCCGGCGACCAGCGTCCCGTCCAGGTCGAAGAACGCACCGATCTTCGGCCCGGGAGGACTGGCCATGATCTCGGCGACCGAGCCCGGCAATCGCATGTCCCCCGCCGGCTTGCCGTTCTTTTGGGTGCCGCGCTGTTGGGGCGATTCTTGCGAGGCGCTCATGAGCCCGCCACCGATCGAGTCGAAACGGCCGACTCGGTGAACGAGGCGGGCACCGCATGGGGCGCCGGGTCACCGGCCAGCGCCAGGATCTCGTCGAAACCCTCCAGCAGGCACCGGGCGAACAGCGGCTCGTTTCGCACCGAGGCCCTGTCGTAGCGCACGGTGATCGTGCACCAACCACCCCGGGAAATCAGCACCACCATCATCGCCAC
>Ga0335076_10003205_pt1 | contig 16410 bp, 13 predicted proteins | sample Lox_Sample_25_FD_206717 | JGI IMG/M metagenome (GOLD analysis project Ga0335076, IMG submission 206717) | Soil microbial communities from Loxahatchee National Wildlife Refuge, Florida, United States - Lox_Sample_2.5 | ecosystem: Environmental > Terrestrial > Soil > Wetlands | place: USA...
GACCCGCTTGACCGCCGACAGCATGATTGTAGCGACGCACCTTGCGGTAAGCAGAAATCTGTGTAAAAGCCCTTGGGGGCCAGAGGAGGAAAAATCACGCGAGATTCGCCGTAACCAATTGAAAACATTAGAATAGTGATTTGCTTTTTATTGCGTTGGATTTGCTTTTTGTTGCGGCTGGCTTGCTTTTTGTTGCGCCGGGCTTGGAATTTGTTGCGCTGGCCTTGGATTTTGTTGGGGCCGCCGGCCGCCTCGGCCCATCGCCTCGACCTTCGCGCCGTCAGGCGGCGCCGCGCGCGCCGATGATCAGCGCGACGCCGAAAATGAGCACTGCGAGCGCGGCGGCGAATTCGAACCCGCGCGCCACCAGCGCTAGGCGGGAGTTCTCGCCCGCCGCCAGCCGCATGGCGGCCGACTTGGCGAACACCGCCGTCCAGGCGAGCGCCCCGGTCGTCACCGCGGTGCCGATGGCCATGGCCAAGGTCGCGGCGACGCCAGCGGCGAACAGGCTCTGCGCCATCGCGAACACCAGCACCAGGATCGCCCCCGAGCACGGGCGCGCGCCGGCGGCGACCACGGTTCCCGCCGCGTCGCGCCAGGAAAACGGACGATCGAGCTGGGCCCGGTCGAACGCGTGGACGTGCCCGCATTCACCGGCCGCCGCCGCGCCGCCGTCGGGCGGGCCGGCGCGAAACGCCGCGGCGGAGAGACTCAGCGCCGGCCTTCGCCACGGAACGCCGGCATAGGCCGGGGCGGCAGCCGCGGCGCGCTGGCGATCGGCATATTGGCTCGCCGCCGCGATCAGCGCTCCGCCCTTGCGCCACACCAGCCACAGGCCCATCGCGGCGACCGCGGAATAGCTGGCGAGCACGATCCAGTCGGCCGCGTGATTCATCTGCGCGGCGGTCGCACGAAAGATGAACCCCGCCGCCCCGACCAGCGCGATCGCCACCAGCGCCTGCAGCAGCGCGGCCAGCAGCGCCATAACCGCGCCGCGCTTGAGCGACCTTTCGTTGGCCAGCATGTAGGAGGCGAGGACCGCCTTGCCGTGTCCGGGGCCCGCAGCGTGAACCACGCCATAAGCCAGGCCAAGGCCAATCAGGCCCCAGGCGGCGCTCGGTTGCTGATGCAGTGCGTGGATCTTCCCCGCGATGAGATGGGTGAGCCAGGATTGCTCGGTCATGAGCCAGCCCACCACGCCGCCTTGGGCCCCGCCGCCGCCCTCGCCGCCGGCGACCGCAAACGGCCGTGACGAATATTCCGCCGCCGCGGTCGCGACAGTCGCTGCCCAAGCCGCAAATCCAAGGCCGATCCGCCCGAATGTCCGCTTCGTCATGGGCACGCGATGATTGCGGCGCTCGCCATTTTGAAACCGAAATTGGTCCCTGGCGCCAGATTGGTGAAGAAGGATTCGGTTAGTTTCTGCTTATCGGCGTCGTCGATGGGCTTGGGCTTGGCAACCGTCGCCGCGCAACCGGAGGGCGCGGAGACCAACTTCACCGGATCCTTATCGTCGAATTCAAAATCAATGAAATACTCCGGATCGGCGACGCGCAAGGTAAGGAACTTGCTGAGAGGCGTCGGCGTCTTGAGCGGCAGGGTGACGTGGAATTCGACCAGGTGGTCGGGCCGCTCCTGCATCCAATAGTCGGTCACCGAGCCGAAATCCACCGACTTGCCGCCGATTTTCAACGTCGTGAAATAGCCGATCTCGGCCAGACTGCCGGCGTTCTCCTTGGCCAGCGGGGCGAATTGCTCACGTTTGACGAGTTCGCCCGGCGGGGCGAGGCCCTGGGTGGCGAAGGACGAATACATCTCGTCGAAAACCCAATCGTGGACGACCGCCGCAACCTTGCCGTCGGGAGTGAAGGCGATCTGGCTCTTGACCGTAACCCAGACATGCGGATGCGCGCCGGCCGGCGCGGCCCAGACGATCGAGAGCGCGAGGGCCAGCCCCGCCGCCGTTCGCCAATTCCTCTGTCTATGGTTCAAGAACCCCGTCCTTTCGCCTCCGCCGCAAAGAGCCCCTGAACCCTCTTGCGGGCAAAGTGCGGCGACGACATGGCGCGTGCTAGTGGGTTGCGGCGATGGTCGGCGATTGACCCCATGGTTCAGCGATTCTTAAACCGCTAGGCGCAGTTTGTCGCCATGGCGCGTTGCGTTCGGCCGGTGTCGCTCATTTCTTGCGCCGCCCTTTGCCTGGCTGGCTGCGGTTTCTTCGAGCGCGCCGAGCGGCCGGCCTGGCGCGCACAGGCCGAAAACGCCTGCTTCGCCCGCAAGCTCGTCACGCCATCCGCCGACATCGTTCCGGTCTCTGCGATCGACGGCCCGGGCATTTGCGGCATGACCCGTCCGCTTCATGTCTCGGCGCTGGCCGGCGGCGCGGTCGCGGTCGACAGGGTGCTGACCATCGACTGCCCGATGATCCCGGCGCTGGAGGCCTGGCTCACTGACATCGTCGAGCCTGACGCTCAGGCGCGCTTCGGGCAAAGGGTCGCGACCCTCAATGTGTTCGGCGCGTATAGCTGCCGAAGCGTCGACAATATCGCCGGCGCGCGCCTCTCCGAGCACGCCTTCGGCAACGCGGTCGACGTCGCCGGCTTCACTCTCGCCGACGGGCGAGAGATTGATTTCGTGCATGACTGGAAGAAGACGGATGGCCAGGAAGGGGCTTTCCTGCACGACGCGCAGGCGGGAGCCTGCCAGTATTTCACCACCGTGCTCGCGCCGGGCGCGGACGTGTATCACTACAACCACATCCATCTCGACCTGGCCAATCACGGCTCGACTGACACTGGCCCCCGCCGCATTTGCAAGCCGACGCCTCCCCCCGGACTTCTGCCCGCGCCCGTGGGGCCGGACGGCCTGCCGCCCTCGCCGGATATTGAGGAGCCGCTCGACATCGCGCACCTGAGCGCGCCCGGCCCCGCCGCCTCGGCTGACGCAGCTGGGCCTAGCGAAGGACCGGACCCCGCCTTGCCGCCGGCGCCGATCGGCCAGGCCGATCCGGCGCCTCCGGTCCTTCCGGCTGGGGCCGGACCCAGCGTCGATCCAAAGCCGACCTCGGCGATCGGGGACCACGACGATTGAGGCCAGGCTTCAACCGGCGTCTGCGGCCGGCGCCTTTGGCTTCTCCTTCGCCGGTTTGCGCAGCTCACGCCACGAGTCGCTTTCAGCGATCATCTGCCGGATCGCCTCGACGTTGGCGTGGGCGGCCTCAGGCGACAGATCCGTCCGCCCGACCTGCTCGGCCTCGGCGAATTTACCCTCGAGCGCAAGGACCAGCGCGAGGTCGCCGCGCATCCGCGCATCGGCTTTCGGGCTGGCGACCGCTTGCCTCAGCGCCCGCTCGGCCTCGGGCAATTGCTTCGCCAGCATCAGCGAGAGCCCCATGTTGGCGAGCACGCCCGGCTCGTTCGGCGCGATCTTCAGCGCCTCACGATAGAACTGCATCGCGCTCGCATGATCGTCGAGCCGGTCGGCGACCGTCCCCTGCACCGACATGACGTCCCATCGCGGAGCGTCCGGCGTATAGGCGCGCGTCAGCACATCCTTCGCTTGCGCCAGCTGACCGGCGTCGGCCAGCGCCTTGCCGTATTCGCCGAGCACGTCGAAATCCTTCGGCGACTTGATGGCCGCCGTCTGGATGACTGCGACAGCCTCGCTGTATCGGGTGAGCCCGCGCAGCGCTCGGGCGTAGTCGATCGAAGCGATCTTGTCGCCAGGATCGCGCTCGTAACGCTTGCCGCAGTCCTCGGCGTACGCCCTGAGTTTCGCCTCGTCGGTCGGCATGGTCGTCGATCCGCTGATCGAGCCGGTGACGTCGCCGAAGTCATGACAGCCGGCAAGCGGCGCGGCGACAGCCGCGAGGACGGCGATGAACAAAGCGCGCAACGCGAAGGCGCGGCAGGAAGACGATCGCGATTGCGGCATCGGGGCCCCGCAGCGGCAGAAGGAAACAGCGTTGGCGAACGTCGGTCGCGAACCTTGCACGAGGCTGCCTTGGCTTGTATTTACGTGACGATACGCCGCCCAGGCGTCACCCTCTTGCTTCGGCGGTCCCCCCGGTTTGCCGCAACGCCGTCGAGGATAGCGTCGAGCGCCGCCCATGCAGAAACAGAAGGGCCGGAGGCCGCCTGGCGACAAAGCGCGAAGCGTCCCGTTCGGGAACCCGCCATGGCGCAAGCGCCGCGCCCGCCGGACCGGAGATCGCGCTCAAGGTCGAGCCGGGCCGATCGACGACGACGATCGGCACAAGATTGGCGATGAAACGCCAATGGCGCCAGCGATGGAACTGCCGAAGGTTGTCGGCGCCCATGATCCAGACGAAATGGACCGAGGGCGCGCGGCGCTTGATCCAGGCCAGCGTCTCATAGGTGTAGCGCGAGCCGATGCGGGCCTCGATATCGGTCACGACGACGCGCGGCCCGGCGACGAGGCGCCGCGCCGCCTTGACCCGCTTTTGCAGCGCCGCCAACTCGTCCTGCGATTTGAGCGGATTGCCGGGCGTCACCAGCCACCAGACTCGATCGAGACGAAGACGCCTCAGCGCAAGTCGAGTGATGAGGACGTGCCCCTCGTGCGGCGGGTTGAACGAGCCGCCGAGCAGGCCGACGCGCATGCCCGGCTCGAACGGAGGGAGGCGCGGAACGACGGTCACGAGGCTGTCTGGGCGGCGAGCAGCTCCGCCTGGCGCTCGGCGGCAAGAGCGTCGACGATGTCATCGAGACCTTCCCCCTCCATGATCCGGTCGAGCGTATAGAGGGTCAGGTTGATGCGATGATCGGTCACCCTTCCCTGTGGGAAGTTATAGGTCCGGATACGCTGCGACCGGTCGCCGGAGCCGACCTGGGAGCGTCTCTCCTGGGCCCGGTCGGCCTCGAGCTTCTGATTCTTGGCGTCCAGGATGCGCGATCTGAGCAGCGCCATCGCTTTGGTGCGATTGCGATGCTGTGACCGTTCCTCCTGCATTGCTACGACCACGCCGGTTGGCAGGTGAGTGATGCGGATCGCCGATTCGGTCTTGTTGACATGCTGGCCGCCGGCGCCAGAGGAGCGATAGGTGTCGATCTTGAGATCGGCCTCGTTGATGACGAAATCCGCCTCTTCGGCAATCGGCAGCACCGCCACAGTCGCCGCCGATGTGTGAATGCGCCCCTGGGTCTCGGTCGCGGGCACCCGCTGCACCCGATGGACCCCGCTTTCGAACTTGAGCCGCGCGAATACGCCGCGGCCTGAAATCTCGGCGACAATCTCCTTGAACCCCCCGGCGGCTCCCTCGCTCGACGACAGGACGTCCACCTTCCAGCGTTTTCGTTCGGCGTATTTGGCGTACATGCGGAAGAGATCGCCGGCGAAGATGGCCGCCTCGTCGCCGCCCGTGCCTGCTCGGACCTCAAGGATCGCGCCGCCCTCGTCGGCGGCGTTTTTCGGCAGCAAGGCGATCCGGATCGCCTTGGACATCGCGTCCGCTTCGGCCTCGGCGGCGGCGAGTTCGGCGCCCGCCATCCCCCGCATTTCCGGATCTAGGTCCGGCTCTTTGAGCAGCGCCTCGAGATCGGCGCGCTCCTTGATCTTGGCGTGGAACGCCTTGATCGCCGCGACCACCGGCTCAAGCTCGCTCAGTTCGCGCGAAAGCGCAGAATATTGCGCCCCGACGACGCCTTCGGCGAGACGGGCGGCGATTTCCTGATGACGGCGCAGGATCAGATCGAGATTGTCGTTGGCGGCCATGGGAGAGAGCTCAGAAAAGGGGAAGCGGCGGGAAAAGGCGGGTGCTCGCTCCGCTAGAGGCGCACGCCGAGGCGCTCCGCCAGCTGTTGCATTGGTTCCCGCAACGAAGCCTCCTCGCGCCCCTTCGCCAGCATCGCGTCCACTTCGCGCCCAGCCTTGCCGATATCGAGCGTAAGCGTCATCGCCTTGACCGGACCGATCGACGGCGCCGACATCGAAAGGTCACGGTAGCCGATCGCCATCAGCGTCATCGCCTCGAGCGTCCGGCCGCCGATTTCCCCGCACAAAGTCACCGGCGTTCCGTGCCGCTCGCCCGCTTCGGCGATCGAACGCAGCGCCCGCAGGAAGCCGACGCTCAGCGGATCGAAACGATTGGCGACCCGGCGGTTGTCACGATCAACGGCGTAGAGATATTGCAGCAGGTCGTTTGAACCGACCGAGAGAAAGTCTGCGGCCGCCGCGATCTCGTCGAGCTGCCACAACAGCGACGGCACTTCGACCATCACGCCGAGACTGGCGGTGCGCGGCGGGTCATAGCCGCGACCCACGCTTAAGGCAAGCTCCCGATCGAACATGGCGCGCGCGGTCCTGAATTCGTCGACCGTGGACACCATAGGGGTCATCACCCTCAGGTCGCGCCCCTCGGCGGCGCGGATGAAGGCCCGAAACTGCATCCTGAGCAGGGCTGGACGATCGAGCCCGATGCGCAGCGCGCGCCAGCCGAGCGCGGGGTTTTCCTCTTCCAGGCCCTTCATATAGGGCAGGAGCTTGTCGCCGCCGATGTCGAGCGTGCGGAAGGTGACCGGCCGGTCGCCAGCGGCGTCGAGAATGGCGCGATAGAGCTGCTGCTGCGCGCCTGGTCGGGGAAAGCGCGAAGCCAGCATGAACTGCAATTCGGTGCGGAAGAGTCCGATCGAATTCGCGCCGGTTTCTGCAAGGTGCGGCATGTCGACGAGAAGGCCGGCGTTCATGTGCAGCCCGATTCTCACCCCGTCAAGGCTGACGGTCGGTGCGTCGCGCAGGGCGCGATATTGCGCCTGACGCCGGGCGCGCATGCGCGCCTTTTCCCCGTAGGCTGCCTCGACGTCCGCCGGCGGCCGCAAGTAGATTTCGCCTGCGTCGCCATCGACAATGATCGCGTCGCCCTGCTCGACGATTTCCGAAATGTTGGCGATGTCGCTCACCGCTGGAATGGCGAGCGCCCGCGCGACGATGGCGATGTGGCTTGATTCGCCGGCCTCCTCGAGCACCAGCCCTCTAAGCCGCGCCCGGTCATAGTCGAGCAGCGCCGCCGGGCTCATCGAGCGGGCGACCAGGATCGCATTTTCCGGCAACTCCTCGGGCAGGACGACAAGGCTCTGCCCGGCGAGCTGATGCAGCAGCCGATTCGCGATGTCGGTCAGGTCGTGCAGCCGGTCGCGCAGGTAGGGATCGGTCTGGCGCTGCAGCTTGGCGCGCGCGTCGTTGTGGACGCGCTCGACCGCGGCCTCCGCGGTCAGGCCCGAACTCACCGCCTCGCGCAGTCGGCGCAGCCAGCCGCGATCGTGCGCGATCATGCGAAACGCCTCGAGAACGTCGCGGTGCTCGCCGCTCACGCCGTCGTCGCTGCGGTCGATCAGGCTGTCGACCGAGGCGCGCATGGCGCTGATCGCCGTCTCGAGCCGCGTGAGCTCCGACTCGACATCGTCTGCGACGATCGTCGACACCGTCACCCGTGGCTGGTGCATGACCACGTGGCCGAGTCCGAGCCCGTCGGCGATGCCAAGACCCTTGAGCGACAGCTGCCGCCTGACGGCGATCGGTGCGCCCTGGGAGGCGATTCCCTGCAGTTCGCCTGACGCGATCATCTCGGCGAGCAGCATCGCGGTGGTCTGCAGCGCCTCGATCTCTTCTTCCGAATAGACGCGCCTGGCGCGGTTTTGCACCACCAGCACCCCAATCGTCGCGCCGCCGCGCAGCACCGGCACGCCGAGGAAGGATTGGTAGATTTCTTCGCCCGTCTCGGGCTTGTAGGAAAAGGCAGGGTGGTGCTGGGCGTCGGACAGCGCCAGCGGCTCGGCGCTTGAGGCGATGAGGCCGACGAGGCCCTCGCCCGGCTGCATGGTGGTGAGATGGACGGCCTCTCGGTTGAGGCCTTCGGTGGCGAACAGCTCCATGGCGCCGTCGGCCCGCACGACATAGAGCGAGCACACCTCGGCCACCATGTTGGAGGCGATGAGGACAACAATGCGGTCCAGGCGCGCCTGCGCGGTGACAGGCTCCGCCATCACCTCGCGGAGCCGCCGCAACAATAGACGCGGTCCGCCCGGCGCGCGCATCGAAAACGTCCTATCCGTCCCAGGTTGATCGGTCGGCCAACCAGACCATGCAATGATCACGCCGGACAGAAATCGCCCCCTGAACGCGCTTCCTGCCCGTTTCGTCTATTCGCTTCGGGCGGTATAGAAACGAAATGGGGGCGCGGCAAGGGCGGGCCAGGCGACCCCTTCTGTGGCCGACGGCCGGAGCGCGTCAGGGTGCCCGCAGCAGGGCCGAAGTGGTCGCCGCCCCGGTCGCGCGCGCGGCGAGAACCTCGTCGAGCCATTCGGGTCGCATCTCGGGCACCGACGACAGCAGCAGTTCGGTATACGGGTGATAGGGCGGCGCGAAAACGGTCGCCGTGTCGCCGCCGGCCACAACCTTGCCTTTCAGCATCACGGCGACCTTGTTGGCGATCCGCTTCACCGTGCCGAGGTCGTGGGTAATGAAGAGATAGGCGACGCCCAGGTCTTCCTGAAGCTTTTTCAGCAGCCGGAGAATCTCTTCGCCCACCAGCTGATCGAGCGCCGACGTCACTTCGTCGCAGATAATGAGGTCGGGTTCAGCGGCCAGCGCCCGGGCGATCGACACCCGCTGTTTCTGTCCGCCTGACAATTCGCTGGTCTTGCGGGTGATGAACGACTCCGGCAGATCCATTTGCCGCAGCAGTTCGGCGGCGCGAGCGCGGACCTCCTCGCGCGAGCGGTTGAAATAGAACGCGACCGGCCTGCCGATCGTCTCGAGCAATGTATGCTGCGGATTGAGGGCGACGTCAGGCATCTGGTAGATCATCTGCACCCGGCGCAGCTGATCCTTGTTGCGGTCCTTCAGGCGCGCCGGAAGGCTCGCCCCGTTGAACCGTACGTCGCCGGCGGCGCGCGGCAATAGGCCGGTGACGACACGCGCCAGGGTCGATTTGCCTGAGCCGGACTCGCCGACCACCGCCACCGTGTCGCCCTTGCGCACTTCAAGGCTGACGTCATCGATGACCTTGGGCTTGCCGGGATAGTTGGCGGTGACGTGGTCAATGGCAAGGATCGGGACCTGGGCTGCGATGTTGGGGTCGACGAAATTGTGGCCGGCGACGCGCTCGGTCACCAGGCGGCGGGTATATTCCTCTCTCGGCTGCTGCAGGATCTGCCGCGAATCACCGAACTCGACCATCTTGCCGTGCCTGAGCACCATGATCCGATCAGCGATTTGGGCGACGACGGCGAGGTCGTGGGTGATGTAGAGCGCTGCGGTGCCGTGCTCGCGGATGAGCTTGCGGAAGGCGGCGAGACATTCGACCTGGGTGGTCACGTCCAGCGCGGTGGTCGGCTCGTCAAAGATGAGGATGTCCGGCTTGGCGACCATCGCCATCGCCGCCATCACCCGCTGAAGCTGGCCGCCGGAAACCTGATGGGGATAACGCGAGCCGATCGTCTCGGGACTCGGCAGGTCAAGCTGTTTGAACAAGCTGATCGCTTCCGCCTGCGCCTCCGCCCGCGACAGGACGCCGTGCTTGACCGACGCTTCGCAGACCTGCTCCATCAGCGTATGGGCGGGATTGAACGAGGCCGCCGCGCTCTGGGCGATATAGGCGATCTTCGGTCCCCGCAGCGCCCGCCGCTTGTCTAGGCTGATGGCGCGGATGTCGTTGTTGCCGAAGATGATGTTGCCGCCGACGATATAGCAGTCGCGGCGCGTGTATCCCATCGAGGCGAGGCCGATCGTCGACTTGCCGGCGCCCGATTCGCCGATGAGGCCGATCACCTCCCCGCGCCTCAGCTGCAGCGACACGTCGTCGACCAGCACCGGCCCGTCGCCGGCGTCCGTGCGCACTGCGACCCGCATGCCGCGCACATCGAGGATGACGGAATTGTCCTGGGGCCGGGAAGCGTCCCGAGTCTGCTGGCTCACGCGCCTTCTCCCTGGCCTCTGGAGTGAATCGAAAGCATCCAATCGACGACGAAGTTGACCCCGATGGTCAAAATCGCGATCGCCGCGGCGGGATAGAGAGGCGCCGCCGAACCGAAGTTGATCATGTCGCGATAATCCCTCACCATGCTGCCCCAGTCGGCGTTGGGCGGCTGCACGCCGAGCCCAAGGAAGCTCAGCGCGGCGATGAAGAGGAAGGTGAAGCAAAAACGCAAGCCGAACTCGGCGGTCAGTGGCGGAATGGCGTTGGGCAGAACCTCTCGCGTAACAACCCACCACCATCCCTCGCCGCGCAGGCGGGCCGCCTCCACGAATTCGAGGCTCACGATGTTTATCGCGACTGATCTCGCCAGCCTGAATACCTTGGTCGAATCGAGAATGGCGATGGTGATGATGAGCACTGGCAGCGCGGTCCCCAGCACCGAGAGGATGACGAAGGCGAAGATGAGCGTCGGCATGGACAGCAACAGGTCGACGATACGCGACAGCGCCTGATCGACCCACCCCCCCGCAACCGCCGCGGCGAAGCCGGTGATCACGCCAATGAGGAACGAAAGGGCGGTGATGACCAGGGAAAGCCCGATCGACATGCGCGCGCCATAGATCAAACGGCTCACGATGTCGCGGCCAAGATTGTCGAGCCCAAGCCAGTGCTGAGCGCTCGGATCGGCCCAGGCGTCGCCGACCGGCGTCGCCTGGTCGAACGGTGCGATAAGCGGCGCGAACACCGCAACGAACACATTGATCGCAACGATGAGGATGCCGATCTGGGCCGTAGCGCTGACCTTATGGCCTAGAATGCGCATGGCGTTCTTTCCCGTACAGCGCCGGTCGAGGCAGCCTCACCAGCGCGGGTGGCTAAGCCGCGGATTGGACACAATGGCGAGAATGTCGGCGGTCATGTTCAGCAAGATAAACGTAGCCGCAAAGATGAGCCCGCAGGCCTGGACCACCGGCACGTCATGCTTGGATACTTCGTCGACCATCAACTGACCTAGGCCGGGATAGACGAACACGGTCTCGACCACCACGACGCCGACGATGAGATAGGCCAAGTTCAGCGCAACGACGGAAATGATCGGAGCAAGCGCGTTCGGCAACGCATGGCGCACGACGATGCGGGACTTGGTCAGACCCTTGAGAATCGCCATTTCGATATAGGGGCTCGCCATCACCGATAGCACCGAGGCGCGCGTCATCCGCATCATGTGCGCTACGATCACGAGAACCAGGGTCAGCATTGGCAGGAAACAATAATAGAGGCGGTCGAGGAAGCTTGAGTCCGACGTGACGTTGGCGAGCGAAGGAAACCAGCCGAGTTGGACGGCGACGTATTTGATCAGGAGATAAGCGAGGAAATATTCAGGGACCGAAATCGTCATCAGAGTCACGACATTGACCAAACGGTCGAAGACTCCGCCCTGCCGGATCGCCGCGAGGAGCCCAAGACCGATCGCTAGCGGCACGGCGACGATCGCCGCATAGGCCGCCAGGAACATCGTGTTGGCGAAGCGCGGCGCAATCTCGGTCAACACGTCGCGGCCATTGGCGAGCGAAACGCCAAAATCGCCGCGCAGCGCGTGAAACAGCCAGTCGAAGAATCGCACGATCGCCGGCCGATCAAGTCCAAGGTCGAGACGCAACTTGGCGACGCTCTCCGGCGTCGCAGTGTTTTGTAGGATGGCCGTTGCGAGATCGCCCGGCAGCAGTTCGGTCCCGATGAAGATGAGTACTGACGCGGCGAATAGCGTCAGGATTCCCAGGCCGAGCCGTTGCAACACCAGTTTGTACACGACGCCTGCTCCTCACTTCATCTTGGACGCGTACGAACTCCCTTCCAGCGGCTCCCCCGGCGCCTGGGCCCGGACCCCAGAAATGCCCTCACACTGCTCGATCGCCCTAGCGTCCGCCGGGCGACCGGATACGAACCGCGCCCGCTGAGCGGGCGCGGTCTCAGTGGGTTAGGTGTTCAGCCAAGCCTTCTGCATGATGTAGCCGTTATCCATGTCGAAGCCGCTGTGCGGCGTATGCCCGCCAACTTTTTGGGTGTGCGCGTCGAGCCAGTCCTTGAAGACCGGGATGATTGCGCCCCCCTGCTCGTTGAGCATCGCCTGCATTTCCCAGATGTAGGGCCGGCGCTTGGCTTCGTCCGTCTCGCCGCGCGCGTCGGCCAGCAGCTTCTCGAACTTCTCATTGTTCCAGTGGGTCTCGTTCCAGGGAGCGCCGGCTGCAAAAGCGACCGAGAGCATTTGCGTCGCCGCCGCGCGCCCGCCCCAGTAGCTCGACACGAAGGCGCCCTTGAGCCAGACGTTGTCCCAGAAGCCGTCGGCCGGCTCCTTCTTCAAATCGACCTTGATCCCGGCCTTGGCGGCGCTCGCTTGCAGGAGCGCGCCCTCGTCGACCGCGCCGTTGAACGCGGCGTCCGAAGCCTGCAGGAGGATCTTCGGATCGGCAATTCCCGCTTTCTTGAACGCAGCCGCGGCCGCTTCGGGATCATACTTGCGCTGCGGCAGCTCCTTGTTGAAGAATGGGTCGGTCGGCGGGATCGGATGATCGTTGCCAACCGTGCCGTAGCCGCTGAACAGCGCCTTGAGGATTTGCTCGCGGTCGGTCGCAAGCTTCATCGCCATCCGGATGTCGGGATTGTCGTAAGGGGCCTTGTCGCACTGCATGGCCATCACTGCGTGCCATCCACCCGAAGCACGCACGATCTGGAGCTTGGGGTTCTTCGACAGGAGCGCCACGGCTTTGTGGTCGACGCGATTGATGGCGTCGATCTGGCCGGAGATCAATGCGTTGAGGCGCGCCGAGCCATCATTGATGACGGTGACCTCGACGCCGTCGAGCCAGCCGCGATCCGGCTTCCAGTAGTCGCGGGTCTTTTTCAGCGAGATGCGAACGCCCGGATCGAACTTGTCGAGGCTGAAGGGACCGGTGCCGACCGGCTTCGACCAGTCCTTGAACCCGTCCGGCACCATGTGGACGTGATAGTCGGTCAGCGCGTAGGGCAGGTCCGCGTCCGGACCGTTCAGCGAAATCTGGATCTGGTGCGTGTCGAGCTTCTTGATGTCGGTGACCGGCTTGAACGTGGCTGCACCGCCGGACTTCGTATCGCCGCGGTGGAGGTTGAGCGAGTAGATCGCGTCGTCGGCGGTGAACTCCTGGCCGTTTGAGAACTTGATTCCCTTGCGGAGATTGAAGACCCAGTCCTTTGCGCCGTTCCTCGGCTCGAAACTCTCGGCGAGATCCGGATGGGGCCGGCCGTCGTCGCCCCATTCGACGATGCCGTCGAACAGGCCATGGCCGGTGTCGATCATCACCGAGTCGTTGTATGAGGTGACGTCGATACTGTCGGTCGTGCTGCCGCCGCCGAGGCCGAGCCTCAGCACGCCGCCCTTCTTGGGCGTCTCGGCGGCGATCGCCTCGGCGCTCGCCAGCATGGTTGAAATCGCAAGACTCGATGCGCCGAGCGCGGCGGCGCGGCCCATGAACTCTCGTCGGGAGATCGCGCCCTTGAGCAGGCGCCCGTTCCAATAATCCAGTTCGCTCATCTTGGTTGGATCCTCTACTGAGTGCGCCCATCCCCAGACTTCGGCCCGTCCAGCATTGCTCCGGCGGCCCGTACTTCCTCGACATGGCGTCAGAATTCTGCCGCTGTCAATTGTTCAGCGTCGCGCGCCGAAAAAAACCGCCATAAAGCGGCTTGTCAGGCCAATTCCTCAGCGACCGGTATGTCTTGCGGGCATGAAGGGGCGCCATTTTGAATTGGCGAACTGAACCTTTAGACGCCTTTGAAGTCAGAGTTTCACCCGCGTTGACTTGGGCCGGAGCCGAGACTAGGGGTTTCGGCCTCGAATTTCCTTGATTGGACGCCCAGTTCGGCAGGAGTTCTGTGTCCATGAAGATTCTCGTGCCCGTCAAACGGGTGGTCGACTACAACATCAAGATCCGCCTCAAGTCCGACGGCTCGGGAGTCGAGCTCGCCAACGTCAAGATGTCGATGAATCCGTTCGACGAGATCGCGGTCGAGGAGGCGCTCAGGCAGAAGGAAGCCGGCAAAGCGAACGAGGTGGTCGTCGTCTCGATCGGCCCGGCGCAGTCGAGCGAGACGATCCGCACCGCGCTCGCTATGGGCGCCGATCGCGGTATTCTGATCAAGACCGACGCCCTGGTCGAGCCGCTTGCGGTCGCCAAGCTGCTCAAAGGGGTCGTCGACGCTGAACAGCCCGGGCTCGTCATCATGGGCAAGCAGGCGATCGACGACGACTCCAACCAGACCGGCCAGATGCTGGGAGCTCTGACCGGCTGGGGCCAGGGCACCTTCGCCTCCAAGGTCGTCATCGGCGAGGGCTCGGCCGAGGTCACGCGCGAAGTGGACGGGGGCATGCAGACCGTCTCGCTCAAGCTGCCGGCGATCGTCACCACCGATTTGCGTCTCAACGAGCCGCGCTACGCGTCGCTCCCCAACATCATGAAAGCGAAGAAGAAGCCGATCGATGAGAAGACGCCGGCCGACTATGGCGTCGACGTCTCGCCTCGGCTCAAGGTTCTGAAGACCGCGGAGCCCGCCGGCCGCAAGGCGGGAGTCAAAGTCAAGTCGGTGGCGGAGTTGGTCGCCAAGCTGCACGACGAAGCGGGAGTGATCTGACGTGGGCGCCCTCCTCCTGGCGGAAGTCGCCGGCGGACAGTTGAACGACGCCACGGCGCGCGCGCTCACCGCCGCGCTCGAGCTCGGCGGTCCGGTTGACGTGCTTGTCGCTGGCGAGAACGTCGGCCCGGCCGCCGCGGCGGCAGCCAAGCTCAACGGGGTGGCGAAAGTGCGCGTCGCCGACGATCCGCTCTACGCGCACGGTCTGGCCGAACCGCTAGCGGCGCTGATCGTCTCTCTGGCGCCCGGCTACGACGCCGTCGTCGCGCCGTCTACCGCAAGCGCCAAGAATGTCGCGCCGCGGGTGGCCGCGCTTCTCGACGTGATGCAGATTTCCGACGTCACCAAGGTCCTCGCCCCCAAGACCTTCGAGCGGCCAATCTATGCCGGCAACGCGATCCAGACCGTCGAGTCGACCGATCCGAAGATCGTGGTCACCGTGCGCACCGCCTCCTTCGCCGCGACCGGAGACGGCGGGTCAGCGCCGATCGAGCCGGTTACGGCGGCTTCCAATCCGGCCGTGTCGTCGTTTGTCGGCGACGCGCTCGCCAAGTCCGACCGGCCGGAATTGACTTCGGCCCGGATCATCATCTCGGGCGGCCGGGCAATGCAGAAGGCGGAGAATTTCAAGACCTATATCGAGCCTGTCGCCGACAAGCTCGGCGCGGCGATGGGCGCGTCGCGCGCCGCGGTCGACGCCGGCTACGCGCCCAACGACTGGCAGGTCGGGCAGACCGGCAAGGTCGTGGCGCCGGAGCTCTATATAGCGGTCGGCATATCGGGGGCGATCCAGCATCTGGCGGGGATGAAGGATTCGAAGGTGATCGTCGCCATCAACAAGGACGAGGAGGCGCCGATCTTCCAGGTCGCCGACTACGGCCTCGTCGCCGATCTCTACACGGCGCTGCCCGAGCTCGCGGCGGAACTGACCAAGATCGGGCGCTAAGGTTCGGCCGAACATATGAAAAAAGGGTGGGCTGCGACTGGACGATCGTCGTTGCTCGTCTATGATCCCGACGCGGCCCGGGACGGTTGCTGGACAGAAGTATGACACTCAACATCGAGACGGTCGGCGTCATTGGCGCGGGTCAGATGGGCGCCGGCATCGCCGAGGTTACGGCGCAGGCCGGACTGAACGTCGCCCTCAACGACGTGGCCGAGGAGCGCATCAACGCCGCGCTCGCGACCATCAACGGCCATCTGTCGCGCCAGGTGGCGAAAGGGCAGATGGACGAGAAGGAGCGCAAAGCGATCCTCGAGCGCATCCAGGTCGCCCCGACGCTCGACAAGCTTGGCGAGTGCGATCTCGTGGTTGAGGCGGCGTCCGAGAACGAAGAGGTCAAGCGCAAGATTTTCACTGCGCTGCGCTCCTTTCTCAAACCCGAAGCCATCGTCGCCTCGAACACTTCGTCGATCTCGATCACCCGCCTCGCCTCGGTCAGCGCCAATCCCGAACGGTTCATCGGGATTCACTTCATGAATCCGGTGCCGCGGATGCAGCTCGTCGAGCTGATCCGCGGCATCGCCACCAAGGACGACACGTTCGAGGCCGCCAAGAGCTTCGTGACCAGGCTCGGCAAGACGGCGACGATGTCCGAGGATTTCCCCGCCTTCATCGTCAATCGCATTTTACTCCCGATGATCAACGAGGCGGTCTATACGCTCTATGAGGGCGTGGGCTCGGTCGAGGCGATCGACACCGCGATGCGCCTCGGCGCCAATCATCCGATGGGGCCGCTGCAGCTCGCCGACTTCATCGGCCTCGACACTTGTCTCGCCGTCATGCAGGTGCTGCACGAGGGGCTCGCCGA
>Ga0335076_10003206_pt1 | contig 16409 bp, 20 predicted proteins | sample Lox_Sample_25_FD_206717 | JGI IMG/M metagenome (GOLD analysis project Ga0335076, IMG submission 206717) | Soil microbial communities from Loxahatchee National Wildlife Refuge, Florida, United States - Lox_Sample_2.5 | ecosystem: Environmental > Terrestrial > Soil > Wetlands | place: USA...
GACTACCGGCAGGAGGATGCGCGGGCGACGTTCGCGCTCGCGGGCCAGGAGGCGCACGTCTTCGACTCGAGCATCCGGGCCAACCTCCTGCTCGCGCGACCGGACGCAACCGACGCCGAGCTCCACCTGGCGTTGCGCCGTGCACATCTCGACGACTGGGTCGCCTCCTTGCCAGAGGGGCTCGACACGCTGGTCGGCGAGGACGGCAGCCGGCTCTCGGGCGGCCAACGGCAGCGGCTGACCATCGCGCGCGCGCTGCTCTCGGACGCTCCCGTCCTCGTCCTCGACGAGCCGACGGCGCATCTCGATCACGCAACAGCCGAAGCGGTCGTCGCGGATGCATTCGCCGCCGCCGGCGAGCGAAGCGTCCTCCTCATCACGCACCGACCCGAGGGGCTGGAGCTGGTTGACGAAGTCGTCAGTCTGGGCGTCAGGTGAAGGCGTTCACCGCCCGTGCAACGACGAGTCCGAAGAGCGCGAGCGCCGTCGTCGACTGGACGATCATCGCGTACTTGGCACGGAGGCTGAGCGGCATCACGTCGGTGGGGCTGAACGCCGTCGCGTTCGTGAAGCCGAGGTGCAGATAGTCGAGGAAGACCGGACGCCAGCCGGGAGGTGCGAGCTCCGGGCTCATGTGCTGCGTGAAGGCGAAGTCCCTCGGCGCCGCATTGCGGGCGCGCGCTAGCGGTCCTCCAGCGTCCATCAGCCAGTAGAGCATCCCGAAGGCGAGGTTGTTGCCGAGCCAGACCAACGCGCCGGTAGCAAGCAGCCTCGTGGGCGACTGGCTCACACCGTGCCCCTTGATCAGGTCGTAGACGAGGAGGGCAGTCGCCCAGAGGGCGGCGGCGACGAGCGCGATCACGAAGGCGAGAGCGATGCGGTGCGCCCAGTGTGAGCGCCGTGCGAGTCGTGCCGGGTGGCCCCAGACCACCGCCACCAGCAGCGCCGTCTCGATCGCCGGCACGAGCCAGGGGAGATGGACGGGTGACTCGTCCGGCAACCAGAGGCGAACGGCGACCGTGAACGCGATGTAGACCACGAGCGCCGCCGCGGGCGGCCACCGCGACTCGCCGAGAGGATCCTCGGTCGAGGCATCCGGGGCGGCGGCGGCCGAACCGGTCAGATGCGCACGAGGCCGGCGTCCGCGTGCTCTGGACGCGCAAGGAAGACGGCTTCGAGACGGCTGTGCGCGCCGAGCGTGCGCATGAGCCCACGGATGTGGTTGCGGATCGTCTCCGGGCTCAGATGCAGCTCTTCGGCGATTTGCGCGGTACTTCGTCCGCGCTCGAGCAGGCGAAGCACCTCGACCTGGCGCGGCGTGAGATGCGGGTGGGGCGGGGGCGGGGCATCCTCGTCGATGTCGATCACCTGGCCGAAGACGCCGATGACGTGGTGATCACGTGTCAGCGGGACCGCGCTGATCTCGACCGTGACGCGTTCGCCGCTGGCGTTGTTGACGACGCCCCGATTGTCGGATCCCTCCGGCGGCCCCGTCAGGTTGCGATAGAAGATCTCCCGCGCGCGTAACCGTTCTTCGGGGGCGACCACATTGGTGACCTGCTTGCCTCGGAGATCGCCGAAGACCTTGAGCGCCGCCTTGTTCTCCCAGCGGATGACGCCGTGCCGGTCGACAACGTACGCAGGGACCCGAACACGCTCAAGCGCGTCTTCGACGTCCGCGCCGATTTCTTCCAGCTTCGGCACGGAAGCAGCCTGCCATGCGATCCATGGCGCGAGCATCATCCGAGAAGGACGATTTCGTTCGGCTTGGTCCGCGTAAACATCGTGGTGAGGCATGGAGACCGCAAGCCCTGCATCCGAACCCCGTCGGCGCGTGAGAGGACTCGGGCGCTTCCACGCGACGCACAGCTACTGGGCGGTGCTGGTGGCGATCCTCGCCGCGTTCTTCTTCACCGGCGTGGCGCCGGACGCGGACTGGGCAACGAGCCTGCTGGTGCTGCTCGAGACCGCCACGCTCGTGCTCGCACTCCGCACCGCAGGCTGGCGGGTGACGCAGTCGCGTTCGGTGGCCGCGCTCGTCCTCGTGGCCGGGAGCGCGGCGGTAGCGAATCTCGTCTTTGAGGGGAGGGTGCTCGTCACGTTTCTCGACATCCTCACGGGGCTGGTGATCCTCACCCTCGCCGTCGTGATCGCGCTCGGAGCTGTGGAGCAGGGCGAGGTCAACTCGAGGTCGGTCGCCGGCGCGATCTGCGTCTACATCCTGATCGGCATGCTCTTCGTCTACGTCTACGGGGTGATAGCCGTCGTCGGGCACGGCCCGTTCTTCGCGCAGGGCACCGACGGAACCCGGGCCATCCGTCTCTACTTCAGCTTCGTGACGCTTGCGACGCTCGGCTACGGCGACTACACACCGGCCGGCAACGTCGGTCACACCTTCGCGGTGCTCGAGGCGCTGCTCGGCCAGTTGTTCCTCGTCACGGTCGTTGCCGTCGTCGTCACGCGTGTCAGCGGGAGCTTCCGTCGGCGTTGATGTCGCGTGCAATCATGCGCTCATCGCGAGGTTCATCGTCACGATCGAAGGCCCCGGGTGGACGGACCACGAGGACGTCGAGCTGCCTCGGCTCCCGGACAAGGGCGAGTCGCTCGAGACGAAGTTCGGAACCTTGCTCGTCGCGGAGGCCGAGGAAGCGCCTGATCTGGGCGCGTATGCCGGCAAGATCGTCTGTCGTATGTCGTAGGTCGGGCGCTCACTCGTTCTAGGGAAGTGTGGCCTCGCGCCGGAGACCGATCCTACGGTCGAGGGAGCGCAGGCAGCTGGGCGGTACCACGAAGTGCATGCTCAAGGTGACGCTGCTGAACTCGCTCTCTCCGATCAAGCGGTTCACGATCGTCAAGGCCAAGCTCGGCAAGCGTCACACGCTGGCCACCGTCGCCTTGATCGTCAACGGGAACGGTAAGCGCGTGCTCCGAGCCGTCTTCAGATGGGAGGCGGGGGTGTACCGCCTCGATCACCAGATCGGCTCGCTGCCGAGCCTCTGACGACCAGGTCGACGTGGGGGTTTGAACTGACCCATTTGGACACTGGTGTGGTCGCTCGTGAGGTCCTAGGATCGCCCCATGGACACGACGTTGGAGGCACGGGTCGCTCGGCTCGAGGAGCACATCGTCAAAGCGGATCCGCCGACTGCGGAGGAGTGCCTGGACCGTGCGGAGGCGTACCTCGCCAAGGGCGAGCTCAACTTCGCCGAGTTCTGGTTGGACACGGCGAAGTACACGATCAGACAGGCCGACCGCCACCTGACTCTGGATGAAGTCGAGAAGCTGCTCGACGAGCTCGACCAGGAGGACCTGGCCGGCTAGAGGCGGTGCAAGTGGGCCCGCTTGGATTCGAACCAAGGACCAACGGATTATGAGTCCGCTGCTCTAACCAGCTGAGCTACGGGCCCGCTCTCTGTTCAGGCCGAGCGTATCGCTCGTCGCAGCGAGAGCCACAGCACGAGCGGAACGGCGACCGGCAACAGCCACCAGGCGGCGATGCTTGCCGCCGCGAGCACGGCCGTGGCGCCGATCGCGGCCGCCACGAGCACCGCGACGAGCCAGTCGTCGCCGATCACGAAGTCCCACCAGAAACGGCCGAACGCCGCGAGCCGGCTCATGCCTCGACCTCGACCGCCAGCACGACCGAACGGCGCTCGCGCCGCAGCAGTCGCACGAAGACGAGCGAGAACAGGATGACGAAGCCGAGCACCCCGAGCAGCGCTGCGTCCGAGCCGGGCCAGTCGGCCCCCGCGCCCTCGGCCGACCAGAAGATGCCGAACGTCGTCAGCATCACCCCGACGGCGAACTTCATCGCGTTCTCGGGTACGCGCGCGAGCGGCGCACGCACCGCGATCCCGACACCGGCGACGAGCACGAGCGCCGCCGCTGCGCCGACCGCCGCCAGCGGGATCGAGCCCTGTGCACTGCCGAACGTCAGCACGATGAACACGACTTCGAGCCCCTCGAGCAGGACGCCCTTGAAAGAGAGCGTGAACCCGTACCAGTCGACCCCCGCTCGCTCGACATGGGCCGCGCCGCGCGCGTCTGCGAGCTCCCGCGCGAAGATCGCGTCCTCGTCGTGCAATGCCTTGTAACCGCTCGCGCGCAGGATCGCCTTGCGCAGCCACTGCAGGCCGAAGACGAGCAGGAGCGCGCCGACGACGAGCCGAAGCGCCTGCAGCGGGATCACGGTCAGCGCAGGCCCGAGCACCGCGACCGTCACCGCGAGCACGACGGTCGCCGCGCCGAGGCCCGCCAGCGAGGGACGCCAACCGCGCGCGAGCCCTGCGGCAAGGACGATCGTCAGCGCCTCGACGAACTCGACCCCGCTGGCGAGGAAGGCGGAGAGAACGAGAAAACTGTCGCCGGTGCTCATCAAAGGCCCCAGTGGTCCCGCGGCTGAGGGTAGTCGTCTGCATAGTCCGCGCTTGCTGCTGCCGTCGCGACGTCGGCCGGGTACGTCCGCAGCCCCTTGAAGAGGAGCCAGGAGCTCGCGCCGAGCGGCAGGATCATGACGAGGAACGTCCATTGCAGGCCCGAGCGCCCGCCGCCGAAGACGTGGTCCGAGACCGCGCCGAAGAGGAGCGGAGCGAGCGCAATCGCGAGCGAACGCAGCAGCGTCCGCACCGCCTCGGCGCGTCCCCAGAGCAGCGGCGGCATGATGTCGAGCCGCGCCGCGTCGAGCGGCGGGTTCTGGGCGCCGAGGAAGAACGCAGCCGCGACGAGGTACGGCACGGCGGTCACGGCTCCGCGCGTGAGGAGCGCCGGCACGAAGAGGACCGTCGTCAGCGCGGCGGCAACCGCCGGCACCCACACGCGCGCGTTCAGCAGTCCCCGCTTCAGCAGCCGGTCGCCGAGCGCGCCGCCGAAGAGGACGCCGGCCATGGCTCCTGCCCCGATCACGAGCAGAAGAGAGCTCGCGAGCGCCTGGTCGATCCCGTACTGCTCCTTCGAGAACTCCAGGCCGAACGTCTGGAGGCCCGCGAGGAAGTAGTAGCCGCACGCACTCGCCGCGATCAGGACGACGTTCGTGCGCACGCGCAGCACGTAGCGGGTGGCGCTGAAGATGCTCATGCGTCGAGCCGTGTTCGGAGAGATCAGCAGCTCGGAGTCCGGCGCGAGACTGCGCTCCCGCGCGAGCCGTTGGGCATCGGTCTCGGTCGTGGTCTCGTCGGGCTCCATCGCAGGCGGCTGCTCCGAGTCGTGCGCGAGCACGCCCTTGCCTCCACGCTCCGGCTCGCGGAGACGCCACACGACGATGGCGAGGACGAAGGCTGGGAGCGCGAGGACCACGAAGGCCGCTCGCCAGGAGAGCGCCGCGACGTTGCCGGTGACCGCGAACCCGATTCCGGCGCCGACGTACTCGCCGGCGAGGATGACGCCGTAGATCCGACCGCGCTCCCAGCTTCCGAACCAGTCGCCGACGAGCGAGGCGACCATCGGCCCGGCCGAGGCGGTCACCGCGCCGAGGAAGAGACGCGCCCACAGGAGCTCGCCGAAGTCCGCGGCGGTCGCACTCCAGAGCATCGCGGCGCCCCAGAGGACGATCGTCCCTCCGAGCAGGCGCGTGCGGGTGACACGGTCGGCGAGGACGCCGAACGGCAGCGACGCGAACGCGCCGACGAGAGAGCTGACCGCGACGAGCAAGCCGATGTCCGTGTTCGTGATGTGCAGGCCGGAACGGAGCTCGCTCGCCGACGCACCCACCGTGGCCGTATCGGCGCCGCTCAACCCGAGGATCGCGGCGAGGACGATGATGACGCGGGTGCGCTCCTCGCCTCCGAGCGCGACCGTGAGACGCCGCGCAGAGGCGCTCGCGGCCGCTGACGCAAGCGCCGCTGCATCCGTGAGGACTTTTGCGGTGCGCGATTCGTCGGCGCTCACGTCCTCATGGTGGCAGGCGCATCCGCCTGCGCGGGGTCAGACGTCCCGGCGGACGAGGAGGATGTGTCCATGACTCTCGGGTTCTTCCTCTCCACGCACACGATCGACGCGTGGCTCGAGTCGTATGGCTACCTCGTCGTCTTCCTCCTCGTGATGCTCGAGAGCATCGGCCTCCCGGTACCCGGCGAGACGGCGCTGGTCGGAGCCGCGCTCTACGCGGGGTCGACGCACAAGCTCGAGATCTGGTGGATCATCGCGGTCGCGATCGCAGGCGCGATCATCGGCGACAACATCGGCTTCTCGATCGGACGCTACGGCGGGGCGAAGCTGCTCCTCCGCCACGGTCACAGGATCCACCTGCACGAGGGGCGGCTGAAGATCGGGATCTGGCTCTTTCGGCGCCACGGCGGCAAGGTCGTCTTCTGGGGCCGCTTCGTCTCGATCCTCCGCACCTGGGCGGCCTTTCTCGCCGGCGCGAACCACATGGAATGGCGCCGCTTCCTCTTCTTCAACGCCGCCGGCGCGATCGTCTGGGCGACGGCCTACGGCGTCGTCTACTACGTCTTCGGGGCGACGCTGAAAGCGCTGAGCACCAAGATCGACGTTGCGATCGGCATCGTCAGCGTCGCGATCCTGATCGCGTTCGTGGTCTGGACGAGGCGGAAGGAAGCCGAGCTGCAGGAGCGCGCCGAGCGAGAGCTCGAGGGGTCGGTCGCCGAGGAGCTCGGTGAGGACGAGTCCGCGGCCTAAGCTGGGGTCATGCATCTCTTCACGAGGAAGGCCGAGCAGGTGCGCCCCGAGGACGCCCTTCCCGGGCGCGATGCTGCGATGCCCGTGCCCGAGCGGCACGAGGTGCTCGGCACTCCGCTCCAGCCGCCGTTTCCGGACGACACGGAGCAACTCGTGGTGGGGATGGGTTGCTTCTGGGGCGCCGAGCGGGTCTTCTGGCAGGCCGACGGCGTCTACACGACCGCAGTCGGCTATGCGGGGGGCTACACGCCGAACCCGACGTACGAGGAGGTCTGCAGCGGGCGCACCGGTCACACGGAGGCGGTGCTCGTCGTCTTCGAGCCCGCCGTGCTCCCGCTCGAGGGCGTGCTCCGTCTCTTCTGGGAGAACCACGACCCCACCCAGGGAATGCGGCAGGGGAATGACGTCGGGACGCAGTACCGGTCGGCCGTCTACTGGGCGAACGAGGAGCAGCGGGCGGCGGTGGAGAGCTCACGCGATATGTACCAGGGCGAGCTCGAGCGCGCGGGCTACGGCGAGATCGCGACGGAGATTGCTGCGGCAGGCCCCTTCTACTACGCCGAGCCGTACCACCAGCAGTACCTCGCCAAGAACCCGAACGGCTACTGCGGGCTCGGGGGCACCGGCGTCGCCTGCCCCATCGGGCTCGAGACCTCGTAGTCGACCAGCGCAGGCCGCGGCCAGGAGGCGGACGGGTCGGCCGAAGAGTTGACAGGACCGGCACGGGGATGTTGAGTCAAGGAGATTCCTCCGCGCCTGGCGGGGGGCAACCAGGAGGGACGATGAAGCGTTTCATGATGCTCGTTGGGGTCGCGGTGGTGGCTGCGGCCATGTACGTCGCCGCCTCGCCCGCGAGCCAGCGGTCGAGCGGGCCGAGCGCAAAGCAGTTCGCCGCGCTGAAGAAGCAGGTCGCGAGCCTGAAGAAGAGCGAGAAGTCGCTGAAGAAGGAAGCCGACGCTGCCGCCGGGTTCCTCGCGAACTGCCTCCTCAGCACCAACACCGGGGTCGTGCCGGTGGACAGGTTCGGCGTCGATACGGCGACCACTCCCACGTTCGGCTACCTCTACAAGGCGTCCGCGAGCGCGACGCAGAGCTTCCGGCCCGCGCTCGACCTCGATCCGACGGGCGCTTCGGGGGTGTTCCTCCAGGCGGTCGATCCGGCCTGCGTCACCAACGGCCTGAGCCAAGGCGGGGCGGGCAGTCGGCTTCTGCTTCGCGCCGAGCGCTCTCGCTGACCACACGGGGGAGGGCGGTAGCGGCGGCCGCCCTCCCTCGATTCCTCCCTACGCTGCGGCGAGCTCCGTGACGTGCAGCCGGTAGAGGTCCGGCTCGCAGGCGTCGAAGCCGTCGACCACGTCGGGGTCGAAGTGGCTGCCGCGACAACCGCGGATCTCCTCCGCGGCGGCGTCCCAGCTGACCGGGGCCCGGTAGGGGCGCTGGTCGGTCATGGCGTCGAGCGTGTCGACCAGGGCGAAGATCCGCGCGCCGAGCGGGATGCTCTGCTCCGAGAGCTTGTCTGGGTACCCGTTTCCGTCCCACCGCTCGTGATGCGAGCGGATGACGCGCGCGCCTTCCTGGTTCAGGAGCGGAACATGGGCGAGCAGCCGCTCGCCGAGCTCCGCGTGCTCCTCCATCTGCCGGCGTTCCGCTGCGGTCAGCCGGCCGGGCTTGAGGAGGATCATGTCCGGGATGCCGATCTTCCCGACGTCGTGGAGGAGGAAGCCCCATTCGAGACTCGGATCGTCGAGCAGGGCCGGCGCGACCTCGAGCGTGAGCCTCGTCGCGTACGAGGTGACCCGGCGCGAGTGCCGGCTCGTCCCGAAGTCGCGCGACTCGAGCGCCGACGCGAGCACGGCCACGGTCTGTGCGTACGCCTCCGTCAGCAGTTGGTGCTGGCGGCGGCCGATCTCGATCAGGCGGTTCAGGTCGGCGACGTCGACGACGTCGGCGTGCGAGTCGACCACCTCGAGGCCGACCTGCCGGAGCAACGGCGTGACGAGAGCGATCAGCTCGAGTGGGCTGAACGGCTTGCGGAGGAACGCTTCCGCGCCAACCGCACGGGCAGCTCGGCCGGCCTCCTCGGAGCCGCTGATCGCGACGATCGGGATCTTGCGGGTCTGCGGCGTCTCGCGCAGCCGCTCGAGGTAGAAGATTCCGTCGATCCCCGGGAGCCCGATGTCGAGCAGGATCGCGTCCGGTCGCGACTCGACGAGCACACGCTCGGCCTCGATGACGTCGTAGGCGAGGTCGACCTCGAACCCCTCGAGCTCGAACGTCGTCCGGATCAGCTCGCAGAGCAGCCGATCGTCGTCGATGACCAGTACGCGGCGAGTGCGTCCCATGTGGAGAACCCCCTTTGCTGACGGCAACTTCTGCGGTCTCTCTCGGCAGGAGGAGTGTCCCTGCTGAGGGGCACGCGGCGCCACTGAACAGCAGCCACCGGCAGGATTTCCTGCCGGAACCTGCTGCAACCTGTAGGAGCGAGTTCACCCTTTGGGGTGACTTCGCCGGGCCCGCGTCACCCGCGGCGCCGACGTTGCGCCGGCGCCGCAGGCGGTGACGACGAGGACGAGCGCACTCGCCGGGAGGAGCGCACGCTTCATCCTGCCTGTGATACGTCACCGGGGGGCGCGACCGTCACCTGAGGTCAGAATCACGATGTGAAACTCATCGCGGTAGCGAGCGGCAAGGGAGGAGTCGGGAAGTCCACTGTGAGCCTCGGGCTCGCGCGGGCGCTGGCTCAGCGCGGCCGTCCCGTCGGCTTGCTCGACGCCGACATCTACGGGCCCGACATCCCGCTCATGCTCGGCCTGAAGCAGACGCGGGAGTTGCGCCGTTGGGATCTGGGCCGGGACCCACGCTTCGGACGCATTGAGCTGGAGCCGGTCGAGGCTGCCGGAATCAAGGTGATGTCCGTCGGCTTCCTGCTCGCCGAGCGCCAGATGTTCGCGATGCCGGCGATGCTCGCCTCGTTCATCGGCGACCAACTCGTGAAGAACGTCCGCTGGGGCGCGCTCGACTATCTGATCGTCGATCTACCGCCGGGGACTGCGGATCTCCAGCAGCACGTCTTCCGGACGATGGACCTCGCCGGTGCGATCATCGTCGTCGGCCCGCAGGATGCGGCGCACCTCGACGCAAGAAAGATCCTGTCGCTTCTGCGTGACGCCGAGGTGACGGTGATCGGCGCGGTCGAGAACATGCGCGGGCTTCGCTGTCCCCATTGCGGCGAGATGCTCGACGTGTTTCCGCCGGTTGCCGAAGAGCGCTCACTCCTCCGCGAGGTCGAGCTGTTGGTGTCGATCCCACTCGATCCGGTCTTCGCCAGGCTCAACGGGATACCCCCACAGTTCGACGAGCTTGCGGCGCGAGTCGAGGAGCACCTCGCGTAACGCCCTGTGGGCTTCCTTCTACCTCGCACGAGTTATAGGGACTTCGCCGACAACGATCGATAAGACGATTGGCATCTAGTCCCGATTTCGGACGACTACGTGCGCGGGTTCTCCATTGCTACGACGCTTCTGCGGCAAAGGAGGGAACGCATGATCACCGACTACCGCAGAGAGCGTCTCACGCGAGGCAACATCGACCTCTTCCGTGCCGGTGAAACGGTTCAGTGGCTTCTGTCATGGGCGCCGGATCAGGGCGAGCCGGACTGGCCGGGATATACCTATTCGCCGGACGACGAGCATGCACCGAGCGACTATCCCGACGCGAGCGACCCCGGGGCGCTGCTCGCATGGGGGCGCAAGCACTTCGGCCCCTGACGGCACCGAACACACCTCTGCTGGCTAAGCCGAAATCTTCAGAGCTCGGGGAACCGCCATGAGCACGTGCTCTGCAGAGGAACTTGGCCTCCGGTCTGCGAACCGTCGCCTAGGCCCGTCTTCGGGGAATCACCCATGAACGAGCTCGGCTGACGGATCCGGCACCGCCTGGCCGTTGCTGCACGAAAGAGGCCCGGGGCTCGGACCGGGCCTGATTCGTCTCGACAGGCGTGTTAGAGATCGAGCTCGAGCTTGTTGTCGTTCAACAGGTCTTCGTTCAGCAGGTGCGCTTCGACTTCGTCGTCGCCCTTCGCACCACTTGCATCCTCGGCGCCTTCTTTCTTTACGTGACCCTCGACGTCGAGCTCCTCGTTCTTGAGCAGATTGCCCGATAGGTTGAGCAGCTCATCCGACATGTTTCCTCCTTCGGGAGTCTGGTGCGCCCGAGCCGGTGTGCTGTTACTCCCCCAGACGCAACGGAGGAGCAAAAGCTTCCGTCGTACCACCTCTGCAGCGGGCATTGTCTCGCACCTCGAGAAGCGATTCAATCTCTCGATGAGCCGGTTCCGTGTACTGGCGGCATCGCTCCGTACGGCGGCCGGTAACGAGCAGATCCGCACCGTCGAGCTTGCATGGGCAGGCGCGATCGCGGCGGAATGGGCGCACTTCGTCGCTCTCGGCGTGTATGCGTACGGCCACGGAGGTGCCTCCGCGGTGGGCGTTGCCGGTCTGGTGCGCTTGCTTCCCGCTGCCCTCGTTGCACCGTTCGCAGCCTCGTTCGGCGACCGCTTTCCGCGTGAGCACTTCATCCTGGTCACGAGCCTGCTCGGTGCCGTTGCGCTCGCGGCTTCGGCGGTGAGCGTAACGTCCGGCGACACAGCGCTCGTATATGGGTTTGCTGCCGTCGTCGGCATCTCGTCGACGCTCTTCAGGCCTGCTTTGCAGGCACTGCTGCCTTCGCTCGCCCGCACCCCCGAGGAGCTCATCGCCGCGAACGGCGCGACTTCCACGATGGAGGGTCTGGGCACGCTGGTCGGTCCGCTGCTCGCGGGGTTGCTCGTGGCCTTCTCAGGTCCGGCCGCGGTATTCGCCACCGCAGCCGGCCTGCTGCTGCTGACCGCCGCGCTGCTCGTCCGCGTGCGCGTCGAGGGGCGTGTGCCAACTGCAGCTGCCCAAACTCGCGTCCCTATCCGGCGGATGCTGGGGGCGGGGTTCGTTGCGGTGGCGCAGGCGCCGCGACCGCGGCTCCTGATCAGCCTCGGCGTCGCGCAGTCCTTTGTCCGCGGCTGCCTGAACGTCTTGATCGTGGTGGCAGCCTTTCGCATCCTCGGCGGCGGGGGTTCTGACGTCGGTTACCTCACCGCCGCGATCGGGGCGGGAGGGATGATCGGCGCGCTGGGTGCGATGACGCTCGAAAGTCGGCGACTTGCGGTCATCTTCGGCGTCGCTCTTGTCTTCTGGGGGCTTCCGATCGCGCTCTTGGCTCCGAGCTCGTATCTACCCGTGGCGATCGTCCTGTTGGCGATCGTCGGCGTCGCCAACAGCGTCGAAGATGTCTCGATCATCACGCTCTTGCAGCGAACTGTCGACGAAGAACTCCTCACCCGCGTCCTCGCAGTGCTTTGGGGCGTGGCCATGGGTGCGGTCGCGATTGGATCGCTCGCAGCTCCGGTAGTGGTCGACGCGCTCGGTGTCCACGCGGCCTTGGTCGTGGTTGGACTGATCCTTCCGCTACTCACAGTGGCGACCTATCGCCGACTCTCCGAGATCGACCGTACGGCGGCCCCGAGCCAGGAGCTGGGTCTGATCGACAACATTCCGATGTTCGCGCCGCTGTCGCTGGCCGCGAAAGAGAGCCTTGCGGCGAGCCTCGCTCCGGTCTCTGTCGAGCCGGGAGAGCGGGTGATCCAGGTCGGAGAGATCGGAGACAAGTTCTACGTCGTCGTCGAAGGCGAACTCGACATCGCCGCCGGCAACGTGCAGGCGACCGCAGCCGGCGGCGACTACTTCGGCGAGATTGCCCTCCTTCGTGATGTGCCGAGGACTGCGACCGTCACCGCGCGAACGAAGGCTTTGCTGTACGCCCTGCCGCGAAACGCCTTCCTCGCAACCGTGACGTCGCACTCGGCGGCCTACGCAGCCGGGCAGGACGTCGCCGAGATGCGACTGACACGCGACAGCTGCGAACCAACCGGCCTTGGGCCAGCAGGGCCGCCCGCCCCGTAGGGGTGGCCCAGCGGCGAGTTCCGAGCCAGAGGGCCTTCGCTCGCGCCAGTGTTTCCGGAATGACGCCTGAGCCAGGGTCCTATCAGCCGTCTAACGGGTCGGACGCCGTGGCCTGAATGGCCTGAACACGTGCCCAAACGTCATCAGTCATCGTGTGCTTCCAGACCCCGGTCACCATCCGGGCGAACTTGCCGTCTGCCACTGCCCGAGCCTCCACGGGTGGAATGAAGTTCTCGCCATGCGACCCGAGGAGATGCTCGAGGGGCCCGGCCGCGATACGGCCCAACTCGTCATCCGATTCGGCCTGCGCGACCGCGGAGCAGATGAATTGCCACTGCTGATCCGGACCGGCCGTGAAGTTCATGAAGACCACCGCCTCGCCCACGTCTGCCGCAGTGGCCGACCGACCCTCGTCTGACTCAGCGGGTGGAGAGGACTGTCGTAGCTCTGCCAGCCACTCTTTGGCGAATAGGTTCCAGTCGGAGGTCGTCATCTCGTCCCAGCGCCCGAATACTTGCCTCCAGTCCCGACCGGCATCCACGCGCCCGAACCTATCGAACGAGGTGATGCTCGCTTGGGCCAGTGTTCGGGAATGACCCCTGAGGATCCGCGGTCAGCGTTCCCCGATCTACGCTCGTCGCTAGTGCCGGGCGGTGCCTCCTATCCGCTCAGATCTTGTTGGTTCGGGGTTGTCATCGCTCGGCGTATCGATTGCCTCGCGCTTGATGTCCAATTCGACTACGGGCCCTCGCTCACGCTCGACTGAGCGGATCGCGCGCGCAGCGGCCGAGGCGACATCGCCACTCTTCACACTGACCATCACGCGCTCGCCCGAGGAGAGGACGAGCTCGAAGCGGTGCACGACGACGTCCGGACGCGCTCGCGCGAGAATGGGCTGGAGGGAGACGAGCAGGAGGTCAAGCACGACTATGGCGCCGAGGACGCGCGGTGCGAGGGTGCCATGCGGGTTCGTCCATAGGAAGGTGACACCAAGGATCGCGACGAGCGCCCCGGTCGCGCAGGACGCCGCGAACAGGCGCCTCACCGAGGCGGGATCCCCAACCGCGCGGCGGGCCGTAAGAGCGCAAAATTGGCTAAAGGCGACGGCGACCACTGCCGCGGATCCCATCGTTTGCCCGAGCGTGTCGGAGCTCGAAGCGCTCCAGATGGCGACGAGCCCCAACATCGAGGCGAGCGCGGCAGCGGTGACTCCCACGAGGGCGAGCCAGCGTGCCCGCTCCTTGTCCAACAAGGTGACGCCCGGAAGCGCGACCAGGCCCGAGGCCCCGAGGAGTGCAGTGGACCCGAGAATGCGGCCTTCGGTGCTTCCGAACCGACCGATGAGCAGGACCGCGATTGCCAGCACCGCTGAGACCGACAACAGCACAGCGATCGTTAAGAGGAGCACGCGCTTACGCGACATCTCGGGCCTCCTCTGCAATTTTCGGCCGCGCGCAGGAACCACAGCATCCGGGAGATCACGTACAGAAGCCCCCGTCTAGGAAGAGGATCGCCGCCTGGGCCAGTGTTCCGGAATGACCCCTGAGCGGGGCGGCCGGGACACGGTGCTTGTAAAGCCTTTGGGCTCCGTAGATCCGGGCAGGTTCGTTCGGGTCGCGCCCTGATGTCTCAGTGCTTCGTGTGCGCGAGCATGTGGTGGGGGTGAGGAGGATGAATACGAAACGGACTCGCGTGGCGGGGTTGTCCGTTGCCCTGTTGCTCTGCGCGCTCGTGGTCGCTTCTGCCCAGGCTGGGGCGGCCAAGCCGCAACCGAGCAAGGTGCATCAGACAGCGAGCGGGATCCGCACGCTTGCGCTGGCCTGGCCTCGCGTCGCGTACGCGAGCGGCGGCAGGATCCACGTCTGGAACGTGGCGACCGGCAGGACCACCGCCGTCAAGGGCAACTACAGCAACTCCACACATACCATCGATGCTGCAGAGGTCGCGATCGCCGGCACACGGGTCGCCTGGATCAAGCGTGTGGGGTACGGCAACACCGAGCTGGGCGAGAAGCTCTTCAGCGCGTCCATTGCCGGACGGGCGAACGTGCGCAAGCAGGGGTACATCTTCGGCAGGGAGGACTCCGCGAGTGCGGTGGGCGGCTGGATCGCGGGCGTGGTCGGATCGGGCAACGTCCTCGCCGTCAGCACCTGGAAGTCAAACCGTGCGAGCACGCGCAACGCGAAGCTCAGCCGGATCACGCCGACGGGGTTGCGCACGATCGTGACGGGGCCGGGTGCGGTCGTCGCTCAGTCGGCGAACCACGGTCACATCGCCGTCCTGCGGTCGATTGCGGCGTGGCCCGCCGACGAGCCCTCCACCCCAACTACTCAACCTACGGTGGGTGTCTACTCCACCCGAGGCAAGCTGCTCCGCGGGATCGTGCTCAGCACCCTGATCCCGCCACCGCCCTCATGCGGCGACTGCGTCGGCTACCCCAGCACGATCTTCAACTCGGTCGCGCTCAGCGGCGACCGGCTCGTGGTCCTGACCGAGACGAATCCCTGGACTGGTTCCAGCTCGTGGACGACCAAGATCGAGCTCTACGACTGGACGAGCGGCGCATTACTGCAGACCTGGCCGCTGACGTTCAAGCCCTACGCGAACAACGTCGCCGCACCACTCGCGGTGCACGGACGGTTCGCCGCCGTCGTGGGCAAGCGGGTGCACGTAATCGACCTCGCGACCGGCAAGGAGATCATGGAGACGCCCTCGTGTGGCAGCCCGGCTGCCCTGGATCCCCATGGGCTCGTGTACGCAGCGTCCCGTGGACGAGGCGGGAAGGTCGTTTTCGTGCCAATGGCCAAGCTGCTCTCGGCGCTGAGCAAATAGCCGCGCAACGGTTGCTAAGCCTTCAGCGGTCCGGCAAGAGCCGGGCCCGCTCTCGCCTGGGCCAGTGTTCAGGAATGACCCTTGAGGCGTACAGTTTGGGAATGCGTCCGCGAGGGGTCGTTTTCGCGCTCGGAGTGGTTGCTGCGGTGTTGGTACTGGCCTCAGCTGCGGGGGCAAGCGGCAGTCCGGTGAAGGTCGTCGTCGCGAGCCGCGCCACGCCGGATTGCACGGGGTTCGTCGTCGAGTCGCTGAGTGGGGCGGCCATCCGTTGTATCCCCTTCGATCCCGGCGCTTGGCCGGCCGCACCATCTGCCGTAGCGGCCGATGACTCGGTCGCACTCGACTACGGGCCCGATCCGTTCATGGAGGGCGGCCTGCCGGTCTGGCTTGTACATCCGAATGGGAGCGCGGTCGAGCTTGACTCGTCGCAGGGGGACGGCGAGGTCAGCATGTCCGCTGACGGTTCCAAGGTGGCTTTTCTCCGTACTCCTTGGAACACCGACACGAGGGCAATCTACGTGATCAATGCCGACGGGTCGGGGCTTCGCTTGGTCGCATCCGGGACCGTCGAGGGCCTGGATGGGCCCGCGATTTCGCCCGACGGGGGCTCGATCGCGTACTGGTGTCGCCCCGTGAATCCGCCTCCTGCCCGAGGGTGCGGTCCGTTGCCGGACGGCAGCTACCGCCAGAGCGGCTTGATGCTGATGAACGCCGACGGGACAGACAAGCGGATGATCGTGATCGGTCCGACAGGGTTATCCGGCGCGTCTTGGTCACCAGGGTGGCCGCTTTCCTGGTCTCCCGACGGACGGTGGCTGACGACGCAGGGGCTGACTCCAGGCGGAACCACGCAGGTGTTCGCCTACCGCACCGACGGCAGCGACCTTTTCAAGTATGCCGACCCAACCCGACAGGTCACGCACCTACGCAGCGCACCCTCAGTCTCGGGGC
>Ga0335076_10003208_pt1 | contig 16400 bp, 21 predicted proteins | sample Lox_Sample_25_FD_206717 | JGI IMG/M metagenome (GOLD analysis project Ga0335076, IMG submission 206717) | Soil microbial communities from Loxahatchee National Wildlife Refuge, Florida, United States - Lox_Sample_2.5 | ecosystem: Environmental > Terrestrial > Soil > Wetlands | place: USA...
AATCAATCTGCAGCAGCGCAATTTCAACGGGGTGTTCCGGCACCGCGGGCGCTGGATGGGCAAGAGCAACGGCCAAATCTTGCTGCGCGGACAACTGAGCTACGAAGCGCTGGAACGCTTCCCGCTCCTCCGCCAGGACGACGACTTGCGCCGCTAAATCGTGGGCAACACCAGAGGACGGCTGTACCGCAGACCGTTTCGCAGACCGCCGGACTAACTCACGGCTCATCTGGGGGGGGTCGGAAACGGCGGTGGGCTTCGGCTGCTCCGGAGTCGTCACCGAGCGCGTTAGTTCGAGAGGTGTACCGGTTACTTGCGGCTGGTAGCGAGTCAACGCCAGCCCACTGGCCAGGATTGCGACAACCGCAACGGCTGCGAGACCCCAGCCATAGGAACCAAAACGACGCGCAAGCGGCTGCTCCTCAAGGCGCGCGCGAATTCGGGGAGCGAGAGAAGACGGAACGTTGGCGTTGGCTAGAGTCTCCAAGCCGGTCTGCAGGGAGCGGAACAGGCGGAGCTGCCGCTCATGGTAAAGCCGGCAGGCCGGGCATTCCGTGAGGTGGCCAGCGATGTCAACTGGCAAGGCTTCCCGAGCTGCCGCCAGCGAGTCGAAGATGTTTTTTTGAATTTGGGTGCAGTTCATCGCAACTTCTCCGCCAGTTTTTTCCTGGCAAAAAACAATTTCGACTTCACGGTGCCGACCGGGATCGCAAGGATTGCCGCCACTTCCTCGAGGGTGTAGCCCTGGATAGCCGAGAGAATCACGACCAGACGCGACTTGTCCGGCAACTCAGCAAGAGCGTGCTCGAGCCGCTCCTGAAACTCGTTGGCAGCGGCGATTTGTTCGGCCGTCGGAGGAGCCGGCCGTGTTTCAGGCAACCCCCACGCCGATTCGCGGCGCTCGCGGCGTTTATCGGAACGCCAGCGGTCCAACGCCAGCCGGAACGAGATGCGGACGATCCAGGCGCGAAAACGCGAGGGATCGCGCAAGTCTTGCCACTTGCGGTACGCACGAATCAGCGTCTCTTGCGCAATATCTTCCGCGTCAGCGTCGTTGCGCAGCACGGCGCGCGCCACGCGAAACGCCAACGGGGCGCACTCCACCAGGCGATGCTCGAATTCGCGCCGCGTGCTGGCAGAGCCGGCTTCTTCTGCCGGGTCTGCGCTGAGCAATCGGGCTGGCGGGTTCAGGACAAACTCCTGCATGCATGAGCTCCGTACACTTTACTAGACGGCAGGGACCGCGATTCGGTTCAAAAGCCAGCGCCCAGCGGGTCAGATATGGAGAGATTGCAAAAGACTCTCCAGATTGGATTCGTCGACCAGAAGGCGGAGGGCCGAACCGGCGGCCGAGTCTGGAGGGACCTCACCTTCGTCGAACGCCTGGAAGAGCCGCATCTTGGCTACGGCGTATTCCTCGCTGCTGGTGAGGGGACGTCCATTCGTCTGTGCCCAGGCTTGCAACGCGGACTGGCGGACGAGAATGCGCAAGCCTAATGTGTTTTTGCGATCAAAGGAGACCGCATAGATGAATTCCCCCGCAGGGCCATGCTCATCGGCGACGCGATTCACTTCAAAGAAAAAATATTGGTAAACGAAGCCGTTTGCCGCGGAATAGCTCTTCACTCGACGGACCGCATCGGGACGTGCCATGCGCGGATTATTGGAGGACCGTGGAGGAAAGTCAAATCGCGGGATGTTCCCGATGTGGAATGGTAGCCAGGAAAGAATTCCAGAACGAGACGAAGCACCCGGTTTGGAGCAGCTCTCCAGATCAGCTCGTGCCGGCGGTAGATTGCAGTAAGTTGCCAGCAAAGCATTGGATTAGCAGTTGTTAGGGCGAAGCCGAATTCCTGCCAAGAACTCGCCTTAGCGGGAGAACTCCGTGACGGGTGTGGGCTTTTGCCTGCATTAGGAGGGGCATGCGGCCCCTTCCGCGAGAACGCGAAGTAGAAAATGCAATGAGAGAAGGTTTATCAGCCCGAGGCGCCATCGCGCTGATGTGCGTTCTCCTCGCGGTAGGTGCGTGGACTCTGGGCTGCGGTGGGGGAGGCGCAGGCTCAGTAACGCCCCCGCCGCCACCACCTCCCTCCATCACGATCAGCGTAACGCCGCCAAGCGGAACAGTGTTGCTAGGTGAAACACTCAGTTTTACCGCGACCGTTTCTAATACGTCGGACACCGCTGTTGTCTGGAGTGTGAACGGCACAGCGGGGGGCTCCGTTCAAGCCGGCACCATATCGGCCGATGGAGTGTATATGGCGCCCCCTGATCTTCCTTTGGGTGGAACGGTACAAGTGACGGCCACAAGCCATGCGGATGCGTCCAAGTCCGCCACGGCCACGTTGGCGGTATCGAGTGACATTTCCGTTTCCATTTCCACGGGCACTGCCAACGTGGAATTAGGGGCCACACAACCGTTTCACGCAATGGTCGTGAGCAGCGGGAGGCCGGACACATCGGTGCGTTGGAACTTGACGGGAAGCACCTGCCCCAATTCTTGCGGCTCCGTCGACAGCAGCGGCAACTACACCGCGCCACAGATGCTGCCGAGTTCCTCGATCGTGAACCTGGTGGCTACGAGCGTTGCCGACCCTTCCAAACAGGCCGCGGCTGTCGTGACCATCACCAGCCATTTCACGCTGCAACTTTCCGCGCCCTCGAATATCCAGGTTGGCGCGAGCAGCCAGCTGACCGCAACATTCACTCCTGTACCCGGATCAAATCCGAATCCATCGCTGAATTGGACATTGCAAGGCACCGGTTGCACCGGAAGCGCATGCGGGATCTTGACGGTCACAACCACGCAATCTGCGGGGAATGTGCCGGTCGCAACCACTGCCCTCTACACGGCACCCTCGACGCCGCCACAACCTAACAGCGTTTTGATTTCCGTGACGCCTCAGGCGGATCCGACCAAGCGCGTCCAGGCCAACATCACCATCCAGGGCGGCAGCAGCATCAGCATCAGTCCACCGAGCGCCACCCTCGCCGCCAGCCACCGCATCACCTTTGCGGCGTCTCTCGGAGGCTCGGCGAGCGGCGGGCTCAATTGGAACGTGAATGGGGTCTCTGGAGGAAATGTCACTGTCGGACAAATCTGCGTGGCCGGCTCCAACCCGTGCACCAGCTATACGGGTGGCGCCTCGACCCAGGTCGATTTTCTGGCGCCCGGCACGATCCCCATTCCTAATCCCGTCACTCTGACGGTGAGCAGCGCCGTGAACCCCAACCTTGCCGCCAGCGCTCAGATCACGGTGATGAACCACATCACCGTCAGCGTGTTGCCCAACACCGCGACGGTTTCGCCCATGGGGGTGCAGAGCTTCTCCGCGTCGGTTTCGGGCACCAGCAATCAAAACGTGATCTGGCAAATCACGGGTTCGGGCTGCACCCAGGCAGGCAGCTGCGGCACGGTCGCGGCCAACGGCATTTACACAGCGCCCGCCGTTCCGCCCGCACCGGACATGCTGCAAATCGTGGCGGTCAGCCAGGACGATCAGACGCAATCGGGCAGCGCGAATGTCACCATTTCCACAGGGCCCAATATTCTTTCCCTGCATCCGGCCAGCATTTACGCGGGCGGCATGAATGGATTCACGCTGCGCGTGGATGGCAGCGGATTCGTGGCCAGCGGCAGCGGGTCCGGCTCAACGCTGCTCGTCGGCGGCAGCGCGCGGATCACCAATTGCGCGAGCGGCAATTCCTGCTCCGCGCCCATCACCAGTACGGATGTATTGCAAGCAGGAAGCCTGAGCGTCTCCGTCAAGAATCCAAGTGGGACCGCGTCCAACGTTCTCAGCCTGATCATCGTTACCCCAAATGGCGCCGATGACGTAATGACGCTGAGCAGCGCAGTGCCGGCCGCCACCGGAAAAGACATCGTGGTCGTGGAGCCCACAACGGCTGGTGTGGACTCAAGCGCCGATGAACTTGATCTGGACGTCGCGGCGATCGGAATGTTCGCCGTTGCCAGCAATACCTGCAATCTCGCGGGGAATCCCGTTTCCCTGATCCGGCCAGCGAGCGGCACGGGCGTTGCAGACATCTGCCTTTTCTCCCAAGCGGGATTCGATACCAGCATGACTTACACGATTTCCGGCCCCGGGGATGTGAGCGTCATTTCCAAACAACCAGCCGGCCTCGGGATCATTCATCTGACACTGCAGGTTCCGGCCAGCGCGTCGCCTGGGGAACGAACGCTATTTATCCAGAACGCCAACCTGGACCGCACGGCGGCCTCGGGAGTTCTGCGAATTCAGTAGGCGAGGAGAACAGAAATGAGTTATGTGCAACGCCGCCGATTCCTGTGGGTGCTCTTCCTGGTGGGAATCGCTCTGATAGCGATCGTTGCCAACGCGACGACGTTGATCCGTTTGCCATTCTATAAACTGGTCCAGAATTCCTCGGCCATTGCGCGCGTTCGCTGCATCAGCTCGGATACCCGTCTGGAATCCGGCGAAGTCTGGACGGATACCGTCTTTGAAGTGCTGCAGCACGATAAAGGCTTTCTGCCTTCTCGCATCGTGGTACGAACGCCGGGAGGCCGCTTTCAGCACATCCGCTCGCACGTGGACGGCGTGCCGGAATTCCGGCCCGGCGAGGAGGTCTTTCTCTTCCTGGCCGGACGCCCGGGAACGCAGTTCAAAATCGTGGGTTGGACGCAGGGGACATTCCGTATCAGAACAAATCAGCAATCCGGAAGGGAGACGGTCACTCAAGATTCCGCGGATATGCCGGTATTCGATCCGCAACAGAACAAATTCACGAAGATGGGAGTGAAGGACCTGCGCATCGACCTTTTCCTGGAAAAGATGAACAAGGAAATTTCACGGCAGGCGTTGTAACGCGCTTTCCCGGTCACGTGGAGCTCGAGCATGGCAAGGCAAACGACAATCCGGAAATGGGGAGCCAGCAGCGTGGCGTTGTTCTACTGCCTCTGGTCGGTCGTCGCGGCACACGGCTACGCGTTCAATCAGGTAGTGGCCGATCTGCGTCAGCCCGCGAACCTCACCGGAGGCTCTGCTTGCCCGATTCCCTCGCATCAACTGGACGGCCTAGGCGCCATCGTCGTGCGGTGGAGCACCGCGCTTGGTACTTCCCCACAGACGGTCCTGACCACGGACCAAACATCCGCGGGGCAATTGAACGAAATCGAGCAGGTCATCCAGCAATCGCTCAACGTGTGGATGAACGTGAGCGGCACATCTTTGACGCCCAGTTCCCTGGGGACCTTGAGCCGCGTTTACTCTGCCTCCGCTTGCGGGTCGGACGGCGTGAATTCGATCTGCTTTGACCAGCCGGACATGGCATTTACACCGGGCGTGCTGGCATTCACTCGCGTAATCACCGCGGATGCCATCGGCATTCAGATCGGAAATGGGCCGGCCTCCAAGGAAGTCGGACAGATTCTCCACGCGGACATCTATTTCAATCCGAGCGATTCCACCATCACCCTTTCCACACCCACCGCGTTGAGCGCCAACCCCAAGTCTTACGACCTCGAATCCATCCTGACGCACGAGCTAGGACACTTCCTGGGATTCAGCCACTCCGCGGTTTGGGGAGCCATGATGTTTCCGTTTGCTCCGGCGCTCGGGACATTTACGGGCGTTCGTCCAACACTTCAGCAGCCCGATGCACCGCTTTCCGATGACGACCGGACGGGATTGAGGAATCTCTACAGCGATCCATTGGATACCACCTATGTCGGCTCGATTCAGGGACGAGTTCTGCCGGCGAATCCGTTCTCGCTTCCTGCATCAGCCCCTTGGGTCACCGGGATTTTTGGCGCGCACGTGGTAGCCGTGGACGTGGCCACAGGATCGGTTGTCGCTGGAGCGCTCGGCGGGTGGAGTTGTCAGGCGCCGGGCCCGGTGCAATTCGACGGGAGTTATCTGATCTCGCATCTGCCTGTGGGCAAGAGTTACGCGGTCTACGCAGAACCGCTGGATGGAGCGGTAGCGCCATCGGAAGTGAGCAACGCGCTGGTCACTCTGTGCAAAAACGCCGCCACGGATCCGGGGTGGCCTCCGGCCCAGGGCTGCGTCGTGCCGCCGGTGAACACGCAGTTCACCACGCGAACGCGGCCCGAACCTTAATCCTGAATTGGAAACACACCGGTAGGAACGGGCCGGCGTTTACGTGCCGGCGGGAACCATCCATCCGCCGCCAAACAACAATCCGGGGCCGAGCGACGCAAGAAACACAGGCTTGCGCTGGTCGGCAGGTTGCTGGGCGGCGTGCTGCAGCGCCTCGTGGAGCGCCGCGCCGCACATCGACGATCCGAGATTGCCACGTGTCGCGACGATCGGCGGAAAGTGTTTCGCGGAGACTCCGATTTGCTTCGCCAGCAAGGTGACCAGGCGCGGATTCGGCTGATGAGTGGCAAACGCGCCAACCATATCACGCGAGATGCCGCTGCGATGCTCCACTTCATCGATTATTTTTTCCATGCGGTTGATCGCCGCGCGAGAGAGAGCCTCGCCATCGAATTGCACGTCGAGTTTGCCCCCGCCGGCATCGCTGACAGCAATGGCCTCGGAGTATTTTGCCGCGCAGCCAAAGAAAAACTCTCCCAAGCGGTAAGCCATGCCTTTCGCGGTGTCCCGCGGCCTGGCGGAAAGCAAAAATGCGCTCGCCCCGTCGCCGAACAGCCCGCCAAACTCGCCTTTGGCGCGGCCAGGGCCCAGCGTGCGGCTGTGAACATCGGCAGTGGCGACCAGCATTTTCTTGGCGCGTCCCGAAAGAAACAGCGCCTGCGCAACGTCCAAAGCTTGCAGCAGCGCCAGGCAGCCGCTCCCAACGTCGAGAGCATTGCAATTCTCCCGCAGACCGAGACGGCCGTGGAGAATGGCGGAGAGCGAGGGATAGGCGTGATGGGTTTCGCTGGCGGTTACGATCCAGTCCAGGTTCTCAGCCTGCGCATGCGCGTCGTGCAGCGCCTGGCGGCAAGCATCTTCGCCGAGCGAGCCTTCATCTTCATTTTTGGCGGCGTAAGCGAAGGAATGGATGCCGGCGCGCGCCTTCAGCTTGCCTGAAGGCATGCCGAAAGCGTGGTCCACTTCTTCCGAAGGAACAATGCGGGAGCCAAACGCACTGGCGGAACCGATCACATACACAGCGTTCAAAGTCAAAGTCCGAACCTCATTACGCAGGGCGCCAAGGCTGAAGGCGAGTTGTAAGTTTAATCCCTCTTTGCGGCGTCATCCATCATCGGGCAGATTGGCGCGCATTTCCAGTCAAATCGCGAAAAACATGGGGGCACAGTTTCGTCAAAAATACTCAATCGCTTCCGGGGAAGTACGAAAACCGTAGCGCTCGGATTGCAGGCGCAAAGCGTCTTCCAGCGCGGCCGCACGCCCCTGCGAGAACAAGGAATTGCTGGTCACATCGGCGAAGCCGTGGGCCTGAAGCAAGCGGTCCTCGGCATCGCGCTGGGACTCCACAACCGCCCCGCGGCGCAGATGAATCGGCGAAACGCCGCGTTGCACCAGCGCGGGACAAAGCAGAAGGAACCGGTGACAATGAAGCGGATCTTCTTCCGCACACATGAGAACGACATATTGACTCTTGGCGGAGCCCAGCAGCCGGTCCATCCCTTCGGCAAAATCGGGTGCCTTGCGGCGCGCCGCGTAATCCACCAAGCCATCGGGACGGTAATACCGTGAATCGAGCGGGCGTCCGCCAAACTGATCGCCAAAAAACTGATAGATGATTTTGGCGGAAGCCAGTTGATTCATGAGCGGCTCGCGATTGAATTGCGGAAAACGGAAACTGCCGGGTCGGCTGCGTACGTCGCATAGAACTTTGATCTCGTAACGCAGTAGCATGCCGAGGAAGTCCGACATTTCCAGGTTCGAATGCCCGATCGTGAACAAGCTGTGGGCAGCTGATTTGGCTGGAGTCATGGGCTAGGCGCGCAGAGAATTGTAACTCTTCGCGGTCCGGCTACCAATGGATGCGGTGAAGGGCAGCCAACGGAAACGATCGGGTCAGCGGCGGCGCGTCTTTGCCAGCAGGCGCAGAATCTCGAGATACAGCCAGATCAGTGTGACCATCAAGCCGAACGCGCCGTACCACTCCATGTATTTGGGTGATCCCATACGCGCGGCCGTCTCGATAAAATCGAAATCGAGGATGAGATTGAGAGCCGCGATGATGACCACCACCACGCTGACACCGATGCCAAGCGGTGTGCTGCTATAAATGAACGAAAAGCCGCTCAGGCCGAACAACTGCATGAAGAAGCTGGCCATGTATACCAGTGCGATGGCGCCAGTCGCCGCAATAACGCCGATCTTGAACCCACGCGTGGCACGAATGACTCCGGTCTTGTAGGCAAGCAGCAGAACGAACATCACCGCAAAGGTCAGAGCAATGGCCTGAACAGCGATGCCTGGGTAGGTCTTCTCGAAAATCGCAGAGATGCCGCCGAGAAAAAGACCTTCGCACAGCGCGTAGATCGGGGCGGTCAGCGGTGACCAGGTTTTCTTGAAAACGGTGACGAGGGCGGTGACAAATCCGACGAGCGCGCCGCCAATCATCCAGGGAAACGCCGCGCCCGGCGCCGGCGAGTGGCTTAGACCCCAGGTCCAGGCCGCGGAGACAACCACAAAAAGCAGCAGCAGGCCGGTCTTGTTGACCGTGCCTTGAATTGTCATCGACTGGCCCGCAGCGATCTGGCCGGTGAAAGCGCTCTCTTTGAGAACCGGATTGCTGGAACGGAATAAGTCAGCCATCAGAGGATCCTCCAACCGACAGGACTGTGAGTGGTAAGGATATCACTTCGAGAGGAGGAAAGGCCTGGCAGTGCGGAGGAGGAGTCATGGCTGGGACCCGCGATGAAGCTAGCCGGCCCGCTTGCTGCTCGTTCGACGGGGCTTTGGCTTGCTCTTGGCCTTGAGATTGAGCGCCACGGCGGCACGGATTAGATTTTTTAGAGCACGCTCATTAACTTCATCGCCCTCAAAAAAATCGATCGCTCGCCACGCGTTGCCTCCGAGGCCCGCGTTGAAGAGCTTGTCAGGATCCGGGAGACTCGCCCCATGGGAAAAGGTCAGCTTGACCTTATCCTTGTGGGCATTGCCGACCGCGATGATTCCGCCGCGAGACCACACCGGGCTTCCCATCCACTTCCATTCCTCGATGATCTCCCGGTCGGCCTCAAGGATGCTCTTGCGGATGCTGGCCAGCGTTTTGCCACGCCAGTCTGTGAGCCCTGCAATGCGTTGGTCAATACGTTCCGATGGATTCATTGGATTTTTGTGCCTCCGAATTCTTGCCCCGTTTTCATGCGGGGGTCCGCTTCCGTTCATAGCGCAGCCCGACCGATCCATTCGAGTAGGACTTGCATTCCGTTAGCTTGAAATCACGCTGCGGAAACTTGCCCGGAAATCCGGGGATGCCATCACCCAGCAGTATGGGACCAAGCCCGATGAAGAGCTCGTCCACCAAATCCTCTTGCAGGAAACTGCGCGCCAATTCGCCCCCACCTCCCAGATAGATGTTCTTCCCTGGGCGGCGTTTCAGCTTTCTGATAAAGGCTCTGAGAGATCCGCTCACCACTTCAAAACCTTCGCGTTTTCCCGGCTTCCACCGCCGAGAGACCACGTGAATCGCCATGCCCGGCGTCTCGGGGACCTCTCCCCTCTCGCGCATTTTCGCTACGGCAGCCGCGGTTTTGCGACCCATGATCGTGGTATCGATCTTGGAGAAGAAGTCTGCCATCACGGCTTCACCTTCTTTGTCGATGACCAGAAAATCCAGGTCGCCATTGCGCCGCGCAATATAACCGTCGAGGCTGATTCCGAATCCCAAGATGACTTTTCGTGGCATGGCGCGATTGTAAGACAGTCGGATTACTTGCCGTCAAGAGGGTTGCTTCGAAATAAGCCGCCGAAGGACATGGCCTTTCCACATCCACAATCCTGAAAGGAGCATTACGGGAACGAAGACATACCGAGTGGGAGGCGCGTAGTTTGGAATTTGATCAAAGGGACTATAGATGTAGCCGAGTATCGGAATAGCGAAAACGATGTGAATCCAGCGAACCATCGAACGCTTGGTGGCATCTTTCATCACGGATTTGTCCTCCTTTTACCGATGGGCGCTTCATCCCTCTCGATTCACAACTCTTGAGCCGCCGGAGGCGGCCAGTTGGGCGCTTCAATCCCGAACTGCTTGGCGTACTCCGCGTTCAATCGCTGCCAGCCACCGAACTTCATGGCCTCGGGGCCAACGATGCGGCCGATGGGCGTTCCGCTGAGAAGGTGATCCAGAACATCGAAACAAATGTGCCACCCGGCGGCCCCCATGGAGATGAAACGGTGACCGATGTTGGTCCATAGCGTGAGTCGCGTGCCGCCACCCGCGGCTTCGAGTTCCCACCGCATGTCGAAGCCACCCCAGTTGTACTCAAGCGCCTTGGGAGCGTCGGCTCGCGTCACGGTTGTTTGGGTCACGCGCGGCGTGGGCGCTCCCACCGTGGTGAGCTTCACCGTGGCTCCAACCGTGCCCAGGCTGCCATCGGCTTCAAAGGGCGCCCACTCGCGCAGGTGCTCCGGGGCCGTAAGCGCCTGCCAGACTTTTTCCGGCGAGTGGCGCAGTTCTCTGGCGAGAATGAGCGTCCATTTCTCTCCGTCCTTCCGGATCTGCGCGCCTCGGGCTGGCCCCGGGGTGTAGTACTCGCGATCGCTCACCTTCTTCTCCTTATCTCGAATAACGTGTGAGCTGGGTGAGCTGAATGAGGTTGCCGCAGGTGTCCTTCAGCATCGCGATGGTCGAGCCGGTCACGTCGGTGGGCGGCATGGTGAACTCGGCGCCGCGGGTCTTGATCCGCTCGTAGTCTCCCTGGATGTCGTCGGTGAAAAACATGGCGGCAGCCTGGCCCTGCTGAAAGATCGCCTGCTGGTAGGCTTTGGCCGCGGGGTTGCCGTTCAGCGCGAGTTGCAGCTCAGTGCCGTCCGGCTCCTCGGGCGAGGCCACGGTGAGCCAGCGAAACGGGCCCTGACTGAAATCGGTCTTCTTCACGAAGCCCAGCACCTCGGTATAGAAGCGCAGGGCCTGGTCCTGGTTGTCCACGTACACGCTGGTCACTTTGATTTTCATTTCGTTTCTCCTTTATCACGCTCGCGGTTTGAACCGCGTCGTTGTCTCCTTGTCTTGCCGTTCGTTGGGGTTGACTGATGCATGCGGTCGAGGTGGCGTTCGAGGGCATCTACGTGAGCGGACCAGAACAAACGGAACGGTGCCAGCCAGGCATCGATCTCCTGAAGTGGTTCGGGCTTCAACCGGTAGAGACGGCGCTGTGCGTCCACCGTGGATTCCACGAAACCGGCGTCTCGCAGTACTCGCAAGTGCTTTGACACCGTCGGCTGCGGCATACGAAGTTGACGCTCGATCTCGCCCACCGACTGTCGTGAGGAGACCAGAAGGCTCAATATCGCGCGGCGGTTCGGCTCGGCAATGATTTCGAAGACAGAATCCACTCTCTTTATATGCCTTAACCAGTATATACCTGTCAAGGGATATAATGTTCGAGACCCGGGCTGCGGCTCAGCACTACAAAATGTGTGGGCGGCAGGTGCAGACGGATGCTTCAGAGAACGAACGACTAACAGGAATCGGGATGCATGTGGCGGTAAATTATTGAGAGCTTGGTAGCGCTAACGGGAATCGAACCCGTATTTCGGCCTTGAAAGGGCCGCGTGCTAACCGTTGCACCATAGCGCCACAAAACAGTGAGTACAATTTAATAAGTATACGGGATTCCGCGCGCTTGCGCTACGTGACCGGCGAGCGCCTATTTCTGGCGGTCTTCCCACTCTTCATGCCAGGCCGTCTGAATGGCCTCGAGTTTTCCCTCGTTGGATTTTTGCGGATCGCCGACAAAGCCTGGCAATTCCGTGATCCATTTGTGCATATCGGTAAAACGAACCGCGTAGGGATCGAGATCCGGGAAGCGGTCGGTAAGGCCGATAGCGATATCGTCGAGGCTGTCCCAGTCGAAAGTGTGGGGCATGGCGGCGCCTCAGTGGTCCAATTCTTTTGCGTAATTTTTGTTCCACTCGGGAATTTCTACCACGATGTCCGTCGTGCCGTCAGGGACGGTCTGGCAGCCCAGGCGCGACTTCGGCGTGATACCCGGCGCTTCATCAAGTTCGTCGAGTTCCGCGTCGGTGGCTTCATTGCAGGATTCCAGCCCCTCTTTCACGATGACATGGCACGTGGAGCAGGCGCATACACCGCCGCACGCGTGGTCGAGTCCCACCTTGAAGCCTTCAGAGATGTCCAGAATGCTGCCGGGCAGGCCGTTGTGTCCGTAAGGAAACTTCTCCGGATCGACTTCCACGGTCTTGCCACTGGGAAGAAAAGTCACCTTGAATTTTTTGGTGGCCTTCTTATATTTCACTTCCTCAATGTATGGATTGCTTCCGCCCATATTGCTTCTCCCCTAAACCTCCGCCAGCTTCTTACCCTGGAGCGCCGTTTGCACGGCTGAATTCATAAGCAATTCGGCCAGATGCTCGGTGGCGCGATTCAAATCGTCAATTTGCCGCCGAATCAGCTTGTAATCGCTACCCAGCACCGCTGATTTCAGCGCGGCGATAGAAGCATCAATGCGGACGCGTTCGGATTCGCCCATGGCCGCGGCATTTGGATTGGCCAGGGCTTTTGCCGTGGCGGTCAGGATGGATTCCGCTTCCGTGCGCGCTTCGATGGTCTGGCGCTCGGCGAAATCCTGTTCCGCGTACTCGATGGATTCCTCAAGCATGCGCTCGATGTCGTTGTCGTTCAGCCCGTAGCTCGGCTGGACTTCGATCAGATGCTGCACGCCGGTGCGGACGTCTTTGGCGCCGACCTGCAGAATGCCGTTGGCATCGATCAGAAACTTCACTTCAATGCGCGGCAGTCCCGCGGGAGCCGGCGGAACTTTCAGCGTGAAGCGGGCGAGCGAGCGGCAATCTTTTGCGAGTTCGCGTTCGCCTTGCAGGACGTGAATATCGATGCCGGTCTGGTTGTCAACCCCGGTGGTGTACAGTTCCTGCGCGCTGGCGGGAATGGTCGAATTGCGCGGAATGATCTTGGCAACCGCGCCGCCGTAGGTCTCGATGCCCAAGGAGAGCGGCGTCACGTCGAGCAGCAGCATGTTCTGCACGCCACGGTCAAGAATATTGGCTTGCACCGCCGCGCCCAGGGCCACCACTTCATCGGGATTCAATTCGGTGTGGGGCTTGCGGTCGAAGAATTCCTGGGCCGTCCGGCGTATCAGCGGGGTGCGCGTGGTGCCGCCCACCAGAACGACTTCGTCCATTTCCGCCGGCTTGAGGTGCGCATCCGCCAGGGCCTGCTTGACCGGAACCATGGTGCGATCCACCACCGGCCGGATGAGCGCGTCAAAAGCGCCGCGGGTGAACTCGTGGACGTAGACCTTACCGTTTGGCAACGGAAAGCGCAGCGCCGCGGATTCGTGTCCGGACAACTTGTGCTTCAACTCAATCAGTTCCTTACGAAGTTCCTGCGCCAATTCGCCGTGAGGCGAAAAATCGATCTGGTCGGTCTGCAGAATCTGCTCGCGCACGAACGCTTGAAGCAGATTGTCGATATCGTCGCCGCCCAGGTGCGTGTCGCCGTTGGTCGAAAGCACCTGGTAGATATCGCCTTCGGTCGTCGAAATGAGCTTAAGAATGGAAATGTCGAAGGTCCCGCCGCCAAGGTCGTACACCGCAACTTTGCCGCGCTGCTTTTCGTGCAAGCCGTAAGCCAGCGCCGCGGCAGTGGGCTCGTTCACCAGGCGCAAGACCTCAAGGCCCGCCAGTTTCCCTGCGTCTTTGGTGGCCTGGCGCTGCGCGTCATTGAAATACGCGGGAACGGTGATCACCGCGCGATCCACGGTTTCTCCGAAATGCGCTTCCGCCCAATTCTTCAGTTCACGAAGGATGAAGGACGAAATCTCGGGCGGAGTAAAAACCCGCTCGCCCAACTGGACGCGAATGACGTGATTGCTGTTGGGATCAATGCGAAACGGGAAAAGCTTCAATTCACTTTGCACGTCCGCCGGGCCACGGCCCATCAGGCGCTTCACGGAATAAATCGAGCGCTCGGGCTGCGTGAGCAATCGGCGGCGCGCGGGCTCGCCGACTATGATGCCGCCGTCGGCATCCAGGCTGACAATCGACGGGCAAAGCGTGCTGCCGTTGGGTCCCGGGATGCACTTCGGCTGGCCCGTCTGCGCGTCAACGAACGCGACGAGACTGTTGGTGGTTCCGAGATCGATGCCGACGATGCGACCCATATCTTTAGAGCAGTTCCTTCTGAACGTTGACAACCAGATTCCGTATGTAGGAGCGGCGGTTCAACAGATCGTTCAGCTTGGACTGGATCGCGCCGCGCCGATTCTGATCTGCGTTTTCATCGATGGCCTTATCCCAATCCAGGGCGGCCGCCTGCAACTGGCTGTCGACTTCCCGCAACTTCTCCTCAAAATGCTTCTCAGCGGCTTCAAGCCGGTGCTGCAGCGTGACCGTATCACCACCGGAAGACTTGGCTTCCCGCAACTCATCGAGCGACTCGTTCAACTCAAATACCTCTTCGAGCAATTCCGGCGGCGCCTGCTGCTTGCTCTGCCCTTCCTTGCGCGCGCCCTCGATCGCCAAGAGATATTCCACGCGGCCCACCGGATCGCGAAGCGTACGGTACGCGTCGTTCAACTCCGAACTGCGCTTGAGCGAGATTTCACGCTCTTCCGCTGTGGCATTCACGAAATTATCGGGATGCAGCTTCCAGCTCAACTGCAGAAACTTCTGCTCCAACGAGCCCCTCTCCACCCAGAGCTTGCGAGGCATCTCAAACATGGAGAAATAGTCGCTGTGCTCGGCAACCTGCAGCACTTTGCCGCAGGACCCGCAGAAGTGCGTTCCCACGGTGCGCTCGTGGCAATTCCAGCAGACCAGCGGCGGATTCGTAATGGGAAGTGAAGTGGTCATAAAAATTCAGCCGTCCGCCCCCGAAGCCAATAAAAAAAGTGGCTGGCGAGTGCGGTGGCCAACCACTTTTGAGACCGAGTCGGTACCAAACAGCGCACAGACCGAAGCCCGTGCCACCGCTACGCCGTGAAGGAACTCCCGCAACCGCAATTGCGTGCGGCGTTGGGATTCTGAAACACAAAGCCCTGACGCATGAGCGTCTCTTCGTATTCGAGCGTGGTGCCATTCAGGTACAAAAGGCTCTTCGGATCCACAAAGATGCGGGCGCCGAACTCCTCGAAGATCTTGTCGCGGTCGCGCGCGCGAGTGTCCAGCCGCATCGCATACGAAAGCCCTGAACAACCGCCGCCCTGCACGCCGACGCGCAAACCACCCTGCTCCGGAGACACACCTTCCTTGGCGAGCAGCGCGAGAATCTTCTTCGCGGCTCGCTCGGTCATGTGAATCACCGGCCCAACCTTCTCGGGCGTCTGAGTCGTCGTTTCTGTAGCCATATCTACGTCCACTTTCCGGAGCGATTGTCGTTGGAGCGATTGTGAAATCGTTAGGTCCGCCCGAAAAACCCCGAGCTAGTGCGAGGACTTCTCGTGCGCGGGCACTTCCACGCCGTGCTTCTTTTTCCAGTCGCCGATAGCGGCCTTGATGGCGTCTTCGGCAAGCACGGAACAATGAATCTTCACCGGCGGAAGAGAAAGCTCGCGCACGATGTCCGTATTCTTGATGGCGAGCGCCTCATCGACGGTTTTGCCCTTGACCCATTCCGTCGCGAGCGAGGAGCTGGCGATGGCCGAGCCGCAGCCGAACGTCTTGAACTTGGCTTCCTCAATGACGTTGGTCTCCGGATTGATCTTCATCTGCAGCTTCATCACATCGCCGCATTCGGGAGCGCCCACGAGGCCCGTGCCCACGTTGGGATCTTCCTTCGGCAGGCTGCCGACGTTGCGCGGATTGTTGTAATGATCGACTACCTTATCGCTGTAAGCCATAGCCCCTCACTCCTTATTTCTTTGTCTCCAAACCCTAACCCCTCGCCGCAGCGAGAAGCGCGTTAAAACCCGCATTCTTGATCGCTTTCTCTGTCAAAGCGATGTTGGTTAGAAATGCCGAACGGCCCGCCGCCAGTTCGCGGAGAGCGTCCCGGACATACTGAGCGCCAATGCCGAGCACGTTCAGAAATTCACGCACGTCCTGAAGGTGATAGAACGCGCGCTCCGCTGCCGGAGCCGGCTCATCGCCATCCTGATACGGTTGAAACGTCACACGGAACGGCGCGGAAGTACCCGCGATCGACCGGTGAATCCGAAGTGTTCCTTCACTTGCGATTGGACTTGCCATTTACTTTACCTTCCATTCCTCACGAAAAATTACGCGGTCTGCCACTTGACCTTGGAGATGTCGATGCCTTCCTTGGCC
>Ga0335076_10003209_pt1 | contig 16398 bp, 14 predicted proteins | sample Lox_Sample_25_FD_206717 | JGI IMG/M metagenome (GOLD analysis project Ga0335076, IMG submission 206717) | Soil microbial communities from Loxahatchee National Wildlife Refuge, Florida, United States - Lox_Sample_2.5 | ecosystem: Environmental > Terrestrial > Soil > Wetlands | place: USA...
GACGAAAGTGTCATGAGCGCTAAGACCAGGCGTTACGATCTGGCGGCGACCCACCGCCTCCGCCGCGGCATAGTCGGCATCAGCCTGAGCGAGGGTCTTGAACATGGCCGCGCAGTCAGGACGATCGCCCAGCACGGCGAGATCGAAACCCCGCACGGTGGCGCTTCCCCCGACGCTCCCGAGCACATGGGCTGCAACACGAACGGTTAGCGAGTCGGAGCCCGCAGTCGCCAAGGCGCGCTGCGTACCCGTGCGCCGCTCGGGGTGGTCTACACGGGTGATGACCTGATGCTTCGGATCGAAGAGCTCGGCCACGAGGTCGATGTCGTGCTCCTCGATTTCAACGAGATAGGTGTGCCCCCGCAGGAGCTTCAGGGTCACCGCGGCAGAGCCGTCCGGACCGAGGTCGACCGGACCGGCCGAGACCCGGGGATGACCTAGGGCGCTCGTACAGCCGGGAGTTGCCGCCCGGCTGGATGGCGACCACCCGCAAAGCACCATAATCGCGAGCGCGCCGATCAGCGCCGAGCTGCTGCGCATGCAGCACTGCGGCCGCGCGTGTTCGAGGCTTATACTGATCCCATGATCGGTGTTGACGATCAAGCAGCACCCGCGGCAATGCCCCCCAAGGCAGACGCTCCTGCGCCCTGCAGAGATCCGGTGGCGCATCTGTCGGCAGTCTATCGCGACTATCCCGGGCTTCGCGCCCTGATCTTGCGGCGCGTGCGCGATCCGGAAGTGGCCGCAGACATCCTGCAGGATGCCGCCGTCACCACGCTCGAAAAGCTGCGCAACGGCGAGATCGCACACCCGGAAAACGTCGGCGGATTCCTGTATCGCGTGGCGCTCAATCACCTGCGCAACCACCGCCGCAAGGACCGGAGCCCGCTCTCGAGTGCCGCGGCGCTCGATGATCTGCACGCCGCCGAGGATGACCCGGACTGGGCGCGCGTCGGCCGGCCGCAGTGGGCGGCCGCGGCACGCCAGATGCTCGAGGAGATGCCCGGCGCGCGTGACCGGGAACTGCTCTCGAGGTTCTACCTGAACGATGAGCCCAAGGAGCAGATCTGCCGCGACCTGCAGCTCTCGCAGGAGCACTTCAACCGGGTGATCTTCCGGGCGCGCAACCGTTTCCGGGAGCTGCTGGAGCACAAGGGAATCTGGAAGGCTGACCTGCTGGCCCTTGCGGCGCTCGGCCTGTGCATGGCGGGTTCGTATTACGGATTGTGGCGCCTGACGGACAACCACCGGGACGCACCGGCCGTCGCCGCTCACGTACAGGGAGAGACCCATGATTGAAGTTGGAACGGACTTCGAGCGCATGCGCGAGTACCTGGCGGGAAGGCTCTCCGATGAAGAGCGCCAGGCATTCGAGGATCGTCTGGTGCGCGATCCCAAGCTGGTCCGGGAGGTCGAGCAGTCGGTGCAGCTCGCCGAGGGGCTCACCGAGCTGCGCGCGCAGGGCTACTTCGCCCAGCAACGCCCCGTTGCGAAGCGCACGGTCCCGAAGTGGCTGCCGACGCTGGCGGCGGCAGCCGTCGCCGGGGTCGTGATCTACCTCGCCGTGCAGGGCACGAGCCCGCCACCGCCGGTGCTGACCGCGTCCCTCGACTCGCTGCGCGGTGCGGTGTCAGCGCCCGTCTCCGCCCACTTCACTTTTGTTGCCACACGCGGCAGCTCGACGCCGTCTCTCGACCTGCCGCAGAGCGGTGTGATCGAGTTTCGCGCCTCACCCGGAGCGGCAGAGAATGCCGGGAGCTACCGGGTTACGCTCACCCGGCAGGGCGAAAACGGGCAACCCGAGACCGTGGGTGAGCTCAGTGCCGTGAGCATGAGTGCCGACGGCTTCGTCCACGGCTACGCGGATGCATCGCGGCTACGCTCCGGGCGGTATGTGCTCGAGGTGGCGCAGGCGACCCAGGGTGCGGCGTCACCCGAGAGCTACGCCTTCGAGCTGAGGACCGCTGCGCGCTGATCAGCGCGGATCGTCGCGGCGGCGCCTGAACCCCTGCAGCGGCAGCTCGCGCTCGATCTCCACCGCCAGCACCCCCGGAACGGCTCCCAGGATCGACAGGTTCTGCCGCTCGACCGACCCGAGCAGCACGCCAACCTCACTGAGCGTGAGCGTGTGCTCGAGCCCCACGGCGCGGCACACGGCGGCCACCTCGTTGATCCGGCAGCGCGCGGACTCGGCCACGGCGATGGCGACATTGGCGCGGCCCGAGCACACACTTCTTCGGTCCCAGGCGAACAGGCGGCGTCCCATGAGCATTGCCTACTGCGGAGCCCGGACCAGTCCCGCGCCCACTTCGTGCGCGGGAGAGGCCATGGGAAGCACGGTGCACAGGAGCAGATCCCGCAGTGCCGCCCCGCGCTTGTCGGGCCGGGACTCGGCGAGGAGCGCCGCGATGCCGGCGACGAAGGGGGCCGCCATGCTGGTGCCGCTCGCGAACTGGTAGAGCTCGGGGGCCCTCGCTGCCGAGCGGATCGCGACGCCGGGTGCCACGAGATCGGCTGTGCCGTTCGAGAAGCCCGCGATGGTGAGTGAGGGGCTCACGGCCCCGACCGCGAGGATCGAGGGGCAGTTGGCGGGTCGCTCGACGGGCTCGATCTCATCCGGCCGCAGACTCGAGTTGCCGGCCGGCGCGATCACGACACTCCCCGCAGCCAGCGCCCGGCGGGCGATCTCCTCGTAGATCTCCGGGTAGGGCTCGTCTGCGCCCACCGGGGCGCCGAGCGACAGGGAGATGACCTCGCACCCCTGACTCACCGCCCACTCGATGCCGGCGAGCGTGCCACCGTCGGTCCCGCTCGCCTGCTCATCCAGCACTCGTGCGCTGTAGAGGGTGGCATCGGGCGCGACGCCATAGCGGGGACCACGCCTTGCTCGCCGAGGCCCACAGGCGATACCGGCACAGAATGTTCCATGCCCGTTCAGGTCGCCTTCCGCGGTCGCGGCGACGAACGAGCGCGACCTGATCCTGCGGCTGGCGAAGTCCGGGTGCCTGGGGTCGACGCCCGCGTCGAGGATCGCCAGACGTACGTTGTCTCCGCTGAAGGGCGAGGACAGCACTCCCGTCGCCCGCAGCCCCCAGGTTGCGATGTCATCATCTGCAAACGGCAGTGCATACGGGGGCGGAACCGGCGTGGGGCGCGGATCCCCCGGGTGGTCGGCCGCCTTGAGGAGGCGTTCGGGCTCGACCCGCAGCACCGGGCCCGCGGCTCTGCGCAGCGATCTCACCTGGTCAGGGTCAGCATGCACGAGTGCCCAGCCCAGGCGCGGGAACAGCACCCCACAGCCGGTGGCGAGCGCATCCGCGGTAAGACCGCCGGTGCAATCCTGGGCTGCCGCCATGCGCATACCCGCGGCGTGATGCAGGAATGTCCCCGCAGCCTCAGCGGCGCCCTGCTCCAGCAGCACCAGGTGGCGAGCGGTGCAGGGGATGCCGCAGGCGGCGGCTCGTCGCGGCTCATTGAGACGGAAGGTCTTCATCCGTTCCCGGGTCGTGGGTGGCTCACCCTGCCTTCCTTCTGTTGCGAAGCACGCTTCGCTCCCAGCGGAAAGGCCGACAGGCGAACGGGGTGAGATAGCGTCCGGGGTCGCGACAGATACCTTTTGCGGCGGCGCATCCACGGACACGCCGAAGGGTGATGCGGCAGACGGACCGAACATGCACATCACCACCGCCGCGCCCTCTTTTCGTGTTCCCGCGTGCGCGAAATCCTGCGCGCACGTGAGATCGTTCGCTCTGCCCGGACAGAATCTTAAGGAACCTACAGAAACGTCGCAGGGCCTTCACCGCCCGGGACGCAAGCCTCGGGAGCAACCTGCGCCATCACACACGGCAGGCAGGACCCCATGGCAGCAGTCGACCGAAAGTGGGTCGAGCGTAACGTCGGCTTCGACCCGATCAGCACCCCGGCACCCGCCTCGACCTTTGCGACCGCGCGCGCCGCGCGCACCCGGGCACCGGAGGACTTCCAGCGCGAGATCATCGACTTCGACTCGGAGTCGCCCCAGGGCCTGAACTTCCTCGCCTTCTCCCGCGCCACGGGGCTCTCGCGCTTCAAGGACATCCCCTGGCCGCGCGGGCTTGCGCCCAGGACCGGGCGGGTGAGCGCCAAGAGTTCGAGCCCCCTGCCGCGTGCAGACGTGCTGGTCGTCACCTGGACGGTGGACGAGGGTCACGCCCTGAGCCGCGTGCTCACCCCGGGCAAGGACTCCCGCGACGACTACCTCTCGTACACCCACAACTACGCGAAGATCTCGAAGAAGATGCGCGCCGGCTGCCCGGCCCGCGAGGCCAAGCGCCTCGGCGCCTACTGGACCTGCACCATCGGCGCAAAGTCGGTGCTGGTGTTCAAGTCCGACTCACACATGTCGCAGGACGGCCCGCAGCTGCCGAACGCGGACGTGTGGCAGCAGATCATCAGCGAGACGCGCGCGCCGCTGGTGCTCACCACCGGTACGGCCGGTGGGATCGGCAGCCAGTGCGAGGTCGGCGACGTGGTGGTGAGCCCGCTGGTGCGCTTCGACTGCCTGAGCAAGTTCAAGAGCAAGCCCTTCGCGCAGGCGCACTACGTCAGTGCGGCTCCCAACAGCGCGAAGTTCGCCACCGCGAAGACCCTGTTCAGGACCAATGCCGGGCAGCTGCCACCGGACAACAAGCGGCTGCCCCTCATCCACAAGATCCCGGTGAGCGGTCTCAATGCCGGCGTCCTCACGACGGACTTTTTCGGGTTCGACACCTCGGACGATCACTACGAGCTGCAGCACAAGGGCTCGGTGTCGGAGATGGGCGATGCGGTGCTCGGCATGGTTGCGCAGCAGCTGGGCGCCAGGGCACCGAGATGGCTCGCCGTGCGCAACGTCTCGGACCCGCAGATCAAGGCGCAGGGGACGCTCGCGCAGCAGGCGAACGTGGCGGCCGACATCTACAAGGCCTTCGGGCGCTGGAGCTCGGTGTGCAGCGCCATCGTGTGCTGGGCGCTCATTGCGGCGGAGCCCTGAAAGAGACCTTCCCCTTACATCCACCCCAAGTCACGGAGAGGACCATGGCAGCCAGGAAACGGAACAACCCCAAAGCCGCCCGCGCGGGCGACCCCCTGAGCATGCTCGCCGTCCGCCGGGCCTCCGATCACGGTGGCTACGGCTGGCAGCGCGACCTGCCGGATGCGCGCGACTTCGCCTACGCCGCCCCGCTGCTGCGCTTCCCGCATGGGCTGCCGGCGGCGGTCGACCTGCGCTCGCGCTGCCCGCCCGTCTACGACCAGGGCCAGCTCGGCAGCTGCACGGCCAACGGCATCGGTGCGGCGGTGGAGTTCGACCAGAAGAAGCAGGGCGCGAAGGCGTTCATGCCCTCACGGCTCTTCATCTACTACAACGAGCGGGTGATGGAGGGCACGGTCAACCAGGACTCCGGCGCCCAGATCCGCGATGGCATCAAATCGGTCGCGAAGCTCGGCGTACCCCCGGAGACGGACTGGCCCTACAACATCGGGAAGTTCACCCAGAAACCGCCGCCCAAGGCCTACAAGGACGCCAAGAAGGACGTGGTCTCGGTCTACGCGCGGGTGAACCAGGACTTAGGCCAGATGCAGGGCTGCCTCGCCGAAGGCTACCCCTTCGTGCTCGGCTTCACGGTGTACTCGAGCTTCGAGAGCGAGCAGGTGGCCAAGACGGGGATCGTGCCCATGCCCTCCCCCGGTGAGCAGGTGGTGGGCGGGCACTGCGTGGTGGCGGTCGGCTACGAGAACTCGAGCCGCACGTTCATCATCCGCAACTCCTGGGGCACCAGCTGGGGCAAGGGCGGCTACTGCATGATGCCCTACGAGTATCTCATCAACCCGCACTACTCCAGTGACTTCTGGACCGTGCGGCGGGTGGGCTGAAGCAGTGTCCGGCTTCACCATCGACTCGCTCGGCAGCGCGATCGCCGCCGCCGGCGCGCTCGGCACGGCCTCGTTCGGGATCGTGGAGGCGCTCAAGTGGACGCCGCTCGGGGCGGCAGGGTTCAGGCAGATCCACAGCTACCTCGGCCCCGACCTCGAGGCTGCGCTGCGGGTGGCCTACGGGGATGACTTCTCGCGTCTTTTGAACGCGCAGTACCGCCAGGACTCGCAGCACCAGAGCCTCATCGGCAAGTCGCTGCGCCAGGGCGTGCGCATCGGGCTCACCCCCGAGAACGCGCCCGCGATCGCCCGTTTCTTGGGCACCCTCGACCCGGGCGAGCTCAGGGAAGCGGCGATTGCTGTCCTGAGCGGGCGGCCGCTGTCGGATGAACAGCGCGCGGCCATCGGCCGCTTCGAGCTCGCCGCCGATGCACGGATCGCGAGCGCCCTGTCCCGGGCGCAGGACGTGTACCTCGGTACTGTGCGCTGCGCGGCGTCTGCGATTTCCATCGTGTTCGCGGAAGCCGCGGCGTTCCTGCTCGGGACCGACAGCGCGGCCCTGGGGCTGCCGAACGTCTGGGTCGTGGGACTCCTGGTCGGGATCGTCGCCGTGCCGCTCGCACCGATTGCGAACGACGTGGTCGGCGCACTGCAGGCGGCGACCAAGGCGCTGCGGGGTGGCTGATGCTGAGCTTCGTCCTCGACCTGCGCTCTGCCCCCGTCGGGGGCGCCGTCGTGCCGGCGGTACTCACGCAAGGCAAGCCGACACTCGATCAGCTGCAGCGCTGCACCGACATCGTCTTCCTGGTGCACGGGTTCAACGTCGACCGCGCGGACGGGGCGGCGGAGCTCGGCGCGTTCGGTCAGAGGCTCACTGCAGTGGGCGATGCCGGGGCAGCGGTGGCGGTCCTCTGGCCCGGCGACTCCGCCATCGGCCCCCTGTCCTACCCCTTCGAGACCAACAAGGCCGATGACAGCGCGGTGGAGCTCGCCACGTTCATCGGCGAGCAGCTGCCGCAGTCACCGCGTGTCTCCTTCGTCGGCCACAGCCTCGGCTGCCGCGTGGTAATGGAGACCGTGCGGCAGCTTTGGATCAAGAACGTCCCGGTCTCTCAGGTGTGCCTCATGGCCGCCGCCATCGACAACGACAGCCTGGGAGTCGAGGTGGAGTACCAGAGGGCCGCGCTGTTCGCGTCTCGGACCGGCGTGCTCTATTCCCCGAGCGACCGGGTCCTCAGGGACGCCTATCCCATCGGCAACCTGGTGTCGGCCTTCCTGCATGCCGCCGCGACCACCGATGCGGCGCTCGGCTACTCGGGCCCGCGGCCTGGCTCCGGCGCCGCGACACCGGCCCAGGTCCAGGCGGTCGGGATCCCGTCGGCTGACAACGTGGATCATGGCGACTACCTGCCCAACCCCGCAGGGGTGTTCAACGGCAGTCAGGCGAGCGCGGCGCGGTTCGCAAACGCGATGCTCGCGGGCACGGCGCCGCTCGTCTACACGTGAACACGCGCGCCGCGTGAGACGCCCATGAACGACTCCACCTCCTCCAACGCGGTTCTCGGACTTCCGGCCACCGTCTGGATCGCGCTCATCCTGGGAGTGGCCGGTGTGTTCGCGCTCAGCCAGCGGCCCTTCCAGGACACTCGCCCGCCGAGCACCGCCGCCACGCAGCACCCGCACGAGAGCGACGACGGTCAGAACATCGAGGCGCGGCTGTGGGAGGACCCGCTCAATGCCATCGCGCTCGCGCGCCGCAATGCCCTGAACCAGCAGCTGGACCCCTACCCGGCCGAGAGCCTCTGGAGTGCCGTCGAGAAGGCCGAGAAGAAGCACGCCAAGATCCTCGTGATGGCGGTCATGGTGACCGGCGAGCCCTACGCGGATGACATGGAGACCCGCCGGCGCACGCGCTACGCGGTGCTTGCCGGGCTGTACCGCTCCGGGTTCATTCCGGCGAACTCCGATCACGTCGGCTACCTGCAGCTGCGCGCCCGGGCCGCAAGTGGGACCGTTACGGGCGAGCATGATGTCGAGGCCTTCGAGTGGCTCAAGCGCGACACCGCCGAGGCGGGCAGCGCACCCGCTCATCCCAGCGCTCCCGGGACCGAGCTCACCCAGGCGGACCAGGTGCTGCTGCTGTGGCTGGACCAGGACGGATTTCGCGAGCTGCCGATCCGCACGCTCGCGCGTTTCCTCAAGCCGATCGCCCACGAGGATCCGAAGCTGGTCGATATCACGGTCCTCGGGCCGGGCAATTCCGACGGCCTGCGAGCGATGTACGACGAGGCGCAGCGCTCGACGGGGTCCGATCCCTGGGAGGCAGGGGACTTGCGGGAGATGGACTTCTACTCCTCGCGGGCCACCGGCTCAGACCTCTCCATCACCGGGGTTTCCCCGGGCGAGAAGACCAACCTCGCCAAGACGATCTACGACTTGACCGAGGGGAAAGTGCGCCTGTACCGCGCAGTAACCGACGATCAGACCGTGGAGAAAACCCTGTTCGATGAGCTCAAGAAGCGCGGGATCAAGAGCTCCGACCGCATTGCACTCGTGGCTGAGCGTGACACTCTCTACGCGCGCGGCATGGGGAGCTACTTCAATGGCTGCCGCAACCCGCCCCGCATCGATCCCGCTCCTCCCCACGTCGATGCAGCTGCCGGCGTGAGCGATGAAGGCCCGCACGTCGTGTGCTTCACTTATCTGCGGGGCCTCGACGGGCTCGCGCCCTACTCGCAGCCGGCACCCAGCCCCGGCACCTCCTCGCAGTCGCAGAACGACGGCGGCCACGCTTCCGCCAACGACAACCAGGCGCCGGGAGTGTCCGATGAGGCCACAGGTCCCGGGCAGCTCGACTACCTGCGCCGCCTGGCTAACGATCTGTCCGAGCTGCGCAAACCGCCGACCCGCATCCGCGCGATCGGTGTCATCAGCTCGGACGTCTACGACAAGCTCCTGGTCCTGCAGGCACTGCGCAACGCGGTGCCGGGCGTCACGTATTTCACGTTCGACCTCGATGCGCGGCTGCTCGAGCAGAAGAACCTGCGCTGGACGCGCCAGCTGATCGTCGGCTCGAGCCTGGGGTTGTCACTGCGGCCCGAGCTGCAGGGAGACATCCCGCCTTTCAGGGACAGCTACCAGACCTCCACCTTCTACGCGACCATGCTCGCGGCGCACCGCTTCGTCACTTCCGGTCAGGCGCATGCGACGCAGACGCATGCGTCCCATCCGGGCAACGGCTCCGTCGATCCCGGGATCTCGCACTATTTCAATCCCGACGACTCCCCGCAGGCCGGGCTGCAGTGGACCGACCGGCCGCGGGTGTTCGAGATCGGCCGCTCCGATGCCTACGACCTCACGCCCGGGCACACCGACCACGAGTGCGAGTTCGACGGCCGCTGCCGCTCGATCGCGGCGGGCCGCGACCCCGGCATGTGGAGCACGAAAGGGGCGTGGTCGCGGGGATTGCTGATCGGGCTGCTGCTGGCCGTGCTCTTTCTTGCGGGAGCCGCGCTCGCACTCGGCGTGCGCGGCGTGGTCGGGCTATCGCGCACTCACACCATCCCGGGCCTCGGCATAAGGCGCTGGAGCAACGAGACCGCATCCCTGCTCATCGCAGCGGCCGTGATCCTGGTCACCACGCTCACCTGGCCCTACCTCGTGGACACAATCACCCGGGACGGGCTTCCCGCCCCGCTCTTCAGCGGCGCCAATCCCTGGATCGCCCCGATGGTCGATGCAGTCTCGATCATCATGGTGCTGCTCCTGGTGGTGCGCGGGCAGCGCAAGCTGCACGACAACGCCGCCTGCGTCGGGCGCGAGTTCAAGTTCACCATGACCCGCATGGACCTGATCAAATGGCACCGGCAGCAGGTCAAGGCGCGCGCAGCGGCGCCACCTGCCCCGGCGGCGCCCCAGGGCCCAGGCGTCGGGAACCGGGCCTGGGTATTGCCGCGCTGGCTGATCTGGTTCTGGTTCCCCCTGCGAGCGCTGCCCCAGCAGCAGGGAGTCGCTCTGGCGGATACCAAGGTCACGCAGATCGAGGCGCTCATCGCCCAGTACCTGCATCACGGCACCACGTTTGCGCGCACCATGCGCGCAGCGCCAGTCACGGCGGCCGTGGTGCTGCTCCTCGTGATTCCGCTCGAGAAAGTGCCCGGAATTGCCCACTTCGGGCGTGTAAGCGACCTGCTCTCGTTCCTGAGCCTGGTCGCGATCCAGTTCCTGATCTTCTGGACTGCGGACGCGCTACTGCTCTCGCGCTCGTTCATCCTGGCACTCCAGCGCGACCGGCCCGCATGGCCCACGACGTCGGATTTCGTCGGCCTTCCGGTGCAGCAGGGTACGCAGTGGCTGGACCTCAAGCTGGTGGCGGCACGCACCCGCGCCGTGTCGGCTCTGGTGTGGTACCCCTCCTTCGTGCTGGCCTTCATGGCGGTCGTGGCGCTGACCATCCAGTTCCGTGAGTTTCAGTTCGCCAACAACCCGATCGCACTCGGCCTCGGCACGCTGTTCGTCATCGGCTCGGCCGTCGCCCTGCGCACCGCCGCGGAAAGCCTGCGCCGCTGCATCCGCAGGAACATCGAGGATGACCGCCTGCGGGCCCCGAATGCGCCCCTGGCAGCACAGCTGCAACTGCTGCTGGATCGGATCGATGCGTTACGCCAGGGCGCCTTCGCGCCGTACTCGGAGCAGCCGATCGTACGTGCAGTCCTGGTGCCCGCGGCCACCTATGGGGCCACGGTCGGCCTGCAATACCTGCACCTCGGGAACTAAGGCTGTCAGGCACCTGCCCCTTACTGGCCGGCCAGGGCCGCGGCGATGGCCTTCGATAGCGGGGTCGTTGGCCGGCCGATGAGCCGGCTCAACTCGTGGCTGTCATCGAACAGTGCCCCCTGCGCAGCCTCGGCATCGGACTTCGACAGGAGATTCGCCACGAACTCGGGCAAGCCCGCCTGGATAAGGGCTGACCGGTAGTCGGCCTCGGACATGTTTTTGTACGCAATCGTTCTGCCCGACTGGCGGGATAGCTCCGCGGCGAACTCGGCGCGCGTGAAGGCAGAGTCCCCGGCCAGCTCGTACGTGCGCGCCCGCTGTTCGTCCTTGGCGGTCAGCGCGGCAGCCGCTGCGTCGGCGTAGTCGGCGCGGCTCGCGGCCGAGATCCGGCCCTCGCCCGAGCAGCCGATGAGGGTGCCGCTCGCGAGCACTGCCGCTATTCCGGCCGTGTAGTTCTCCAGGTACCAGCCGTTGCGCAGGAGGACATAAGCCAGCCCCGAGGCGCGAAGCGCCGCCTCGGTGGCGCGGTGGGTATCGGCGACGAGGAGTTTCGAGCTGTCGGCGTGCAGGACACTCGTATACGCGACGAGGCGTACTCCCGCGACGCGCGAGGCCTGAACGACAGCCTCATGCTGCGAGACCCGACGGCCGAGATCGTTGCCGGACACGAGCAGCACCTTCTCGACTCCCGCAAGCGCTGTGGCGAGCGTGGCAGGCTTCTCGTAGTCGGCCTGGCGCACGGACACACCCCGCGCCGCAAGATCGGACGCCTTGTCTGGACTGCGCACGGCCGCGACGATCTGGTTCGGCGGGACCTTCTTGAGCAGGGCCGTGACCACGAGTCGGCCAAGCTTGCCGCTGGCTCCGGTAATGGCATACATGGAACTTACTCCCCGGTGGCTGGACAGACGCTACGGCAGCGGCACGCGGTCCGCAACGCTCTGCGGTGTGGCTCAATAGAAGCCTTCGTCGCGGCCTCATTCCGATCTGCTATATGGGAGATGCGGCCGGTGCCATTCGTGGTACGGAACCCGGATGGGCCGGCCCGCGGCATACTCCCGCACACACCCTGACCCTTATGCCGGCGCCCGTGTCGCGCCGCACCCAGGAGATCTCCATGAGCCCACGGTCCCTCGGAAGCACGAAAATCCAGATCGCACCGCTGGTGCTCGGTGGCAATGTCTTTGGCTGGACCGCGAACGAGGCACGCTCCTTTGAGCTCCTCGACCGTGCGGCGGCGGCCGGACTCAATACCATCGACACGGCCGACTCGTACTCCTCGTGGGTCCCGGGCAACGTCGGTGGCGAATCCGAGACGATCCTCGGGAAATGGCTGAAGCGCTCCGGGCGCCGCGACACGACCGTGGTCATCACCAAGGTGGGCTCGGCGGTCGGTCCCTACAAGAAGGACCTTACCCCGAAGCACATTCTCGCGGCGGCGGAGGACTCCCTGCGGCGGCTGCAGACCGACCGCATCGACGTCTACTTCAGCCACTGGCCTGATCCCTCGACTCCCATCGAAGAGACCCTTGGTGCCTACCAGATGCTCATCGAGCAGGGAAAGGTGCGTGCCATCGGCGCCTCGAACTACAGCGCGCAGCAGCTGAAGGAAGCACTCGCCGCATCGGCCAAATCGGGCCTGCCCCGCTACGAGGTCGTGCAGCCCGAGTACAACCTCTATAACCGCGACAGCTACGAGGGCGCCCTGCGGGACCTGTGCGTGCGCGAGGGCCTGGGCGTCATCACCTACTTCAGCCTGGCGTCGGGATTTCTAACCGGCAAGTACCGCTCGAAGGATGACCTCGCCAAGAGTCCCCGGGGTCAGATGATCGGGAAGTACCTGGACGCCCGTGGTCTTCGGATCCTGGGTGCGCTGGATGAGGTGGCGGGTGCGCATGAGTGCTCGCCCGCTGAAGTCGCGCTGGCATGGCTCATGGCGCAGCCCGGGGTCACGGCACCGATCGCAAGCGCGACTTCACTCGAGCAGCTCGAGGCCCTGATCCGCGCGACGCAGCTGACGCTCTCGAAAGGCGAGCTGGACGCACTGACTAAGGCGAGTACCTGAACGACTTCAGCGCTCCGTCCCCGGGGAGCTCGGGGACGGAACCCGCGACGAGCGCAGTCTACTTGGCGCGTGCCAGGTACTGCGCGAGCTGGTTGAGCTCAGCGTCGTTGATCTCGGTCAGGCGCCACGCGGGCATTTCCACCAGCCCGTGCCGGACGACGAGGCGAACATAGTCGGCGGACAGGTCCGTCCGGTCCTCCAGAGCCGCATTCGCGGGGCCCCTGATCTGCGCCAGCCGCTGTGTCCCCGCGTGTCCCGGACCTTTGGCGTGGCAGGGGGCGCAGTTGTGGTCGAAGATCGCTTTGCCCGCAGGAGCATCGGCCGCTGATGCTTCGCCCCCGACCAGCAGGAGCGTGAGCGTCAGGCCCAGCGCCAGGCGAATCACTTCGGGCTCCCGCGATAGCGCGCCGGCCAGATGCCCTGCTTGCCCGGGGCGAGTATGCCCTTCGGGTCGAGTGCGTCCTTGATGGTCTGGTTCAGCTTCATCAGGGCATGGTCATTCCAGCTGTAGGTCGCCGCGATGTCATCCATGTAAGAGAGGTGGGTGCGGTACTCCCCGTACCCTGCTGCCGCAGCGTCGCGCACCAGCTGGCGGAACAACACATCCGCCTGGTGCTTGATCTTCGGGTCGCGGCGATCGAACAGGAGCTCGACCACGTGGTGCAGCTCGCGCCAGCCGATGGCGAATATGCTCATGTAGTCGAAGCCGTACTCGTGCATGCGGTCACGCACCATCGTGTACTGCTTCATCGCCTCGGAGCCTCTGATCGGCGAGACCGGCGAGAACCCAATGTGACCCCCGCCGCCGGTCCAGTTGACGAAGCTGAACTCACTCAGGCGGGGAATCCCGCGCATCGTGTCCGCGCGGCTGATCAGCAGATCGTTCTCCCGCTTGCGATCCTCGACGAAATAGAACTTGGCTCCCGGAACTTTGGCGAAGGAGTCGCGGATGACGGTCCAAAGCGTGTCCATGACCGGCGGCGGCCCGTAGAGCGCGCCGTAGATGTTCCACATCCCGATGTCCTGGTCGGCCATGATCTTGCGCAGGGTGCTGTCGGGCAGCGGACCGGGCTTGTCGGTGTACTGACTGCGCGTGGCATTTACCGCGGCGACCAGGAGGAGGCTGCGGATCGTCGCCGCGTTCTGGATCACCGAGCCGACCTTGAGCGGCCTCAGGATGTCCACGACCTGTTCCAGATCCTCCTCGCGCTGGAAAGAGATCATGTAGGGGCGATACCCTGGCGGCTCGGGCATCAGCCAGATGCCCATCTTCGTGACGATGCCAAAGTTCGACTGCGTGAAGATCCCATCCAGGTAGGGGCCGAACCCGTACTTGAACAGCTGCCAGGTGTTTCCGTTAGGCAGCGCGCCCATGCCGGTGCGTACGAGCTCCCCGTTGGCCAGCACGACTTCCATGCCGCATTGCATGGCGAAGTGATCCCCGTACGGGGTATACCCGACGCCGTGCTCGAGGGCATTACCGATGACGCTGCCCCAGCCGGGGTCTGGCACATCCAACCAGAGCTTGTAGCCCTTGCTCGTGATGTGGTTGTAGAGATCGAAGTAGCTGACGCCCGGCTCCACCAGCGCATAGCCGTCGCTCTCGCTGACCTCGAGAATCCGGTTCATGCGCTTGAGATCGAGCACCACTGTGCCTGCCATCCGGGGTGAGGCGCCGCCGTAGGCGTAGTTCTTGCCGCAGGACACCGGCCACAACGGCACGCCGTACTGGCTGGCCACGCGGACTACGGCCTGTACCTGCCCGGTGCTCGCCGGCGCCACGGCCGCAGACGCGGCATGCGTGTCATCATCGGCCACGATCGAGTAGGGATCGGCATAACCTGCGAGCGCTTCCCCCGTGTAGACGAAGTCGTCGCCCACGATCTTCCGTAGGGCCTGCAGGGCCTCAGCAAAGTCGGTGGCGCTGATCCCGGGCGGAAGAATCTGTTTCATGAGTTCTCTTAGTCCCGCGTTGCCGGTCGATCAAGGAGTTCGGGCCTTGAGAGGCAGGTTGATCGACCACTCGAACAGGTCCTGATCGATCCGACGGCTAACGATTCGCACCCCCGGCAAATCGCGCACCAACTGCTCAAGACAGAACGGCACACTCTCTGTGGTAACGCCTTGCAGCCGCAGCCCCCTGCGCCGGGCGGTTGCGTCGTTGACTTGAGCCATCAGGAACGACGGATCGCCTCCGACGGCCGCCACCACGCCAGGATCTGGGAGCAAACCAGCGAGCTGGAGTGAACGCGGGAAGCGCGCATCGAAGTAGGTCCGGACGTCAGCGTCGTCGGAGTGGTCACCGGCAGCAATGACGACCCTGTTGCCCAGCGCCAGCGCTCCACCAACGGTCCCCGCCATGGACAGCAGGACTCGTCGCGTGATCATCACCACTACCCCGCCGCGACCTCTACCTCGGCACGCAGTATAGATCCGCGCGCGGGCGATGCGCTGTACCCGGACCGCAACGCGCCTCGATCAGCGATGCACTGCGGATCTCGGGGCCCCGGACATTCGCACCCGGAGACCTCGATCCGCCGGCCCGAGGCGCATTTCGCCATGGCGCCATGACGCGGCTCGCATTCCGTTGTGATCAACCCGCGCAGCGAAGACCGGGCGCCAGAGTGAGCGAGCTGCACTGGACTACAATGGCCGCATCGTCGGAAATCCCGCCCATTGATCGGAGAAAGCATCGTGGCCACTCCTCCTCAGCAGAGTTCCCAAGGCGTGTTGGCAGATATCGAGCGGACTTTTGCCCTGCAGCAAGCCCATCAGTGGGTGACGAAGAGCTCGAGCGCCGGACAGCGGAAGGAAAAGCTCAGGAAGCTGAAGGCGGCGGTGGAAGCTCACGGTGATGAGATCGTGGCCGCAGTGAAGCAGGACACCCGCAAGCCCGAGAACGAAATCCGCGTCACGGAGATCCTGAACGTGATCGCCAACATCGAGCGCAACATCAGCAATCTCGATGACTGGATGAAGGCGGTCGAGGTGTCTCCATCTCAAAACAAGAGCGACACAGCGAAGATCGTCTATGAGGCGCGCGGGGTGTGCCTCATATTGGGTCCCTGGAATTTTCCGCTGGGGCTGGTCATGGGCCCTCTGGCGGCAGCCATCGCCGCTGGAAACTGCTGCATGGTGAAGCTGACTGACCTGTGCCCGGCTACGGCCCGAGTGGCCGGCAAGATCGTGAAGGCGGCATTTGAGGAAGAGGAGGTGGCCTTATTTGAGGGTGGCGTGGACGTGGCAACCGCTTTGCTCGACCTCCCGTTCAACCACATCTTCTTCACCGGAAGCACCCGGGTCGGCAGGCTGGTGATGGCGGCCGCCGCTAAGCACCTGGCTAGCGTGACTCTGGAGCTGGGGGGTAAGTCTCCCGTCATCGTCGATGAAGACGCGAATGTGAACAAGGTCGGCGGAGATCTGGCGGCAGCCAAGCAATTCAACGGAGGTCAGGCCTGCATCTCCCCGGACTATGTTTTTGTCAAGGAGCAGCAGAAGGACGCCCTGGTTGAGGAGTTTCGAGCGAAAGTGAGGCAGAGCCTGTACCGGGACGACGGGAGTATCAAGAAGGAGAACATCGCCCAAATCGTCAATGCTCAGAACTTCTCCCGCATCAAGAAGCTGTTCGACGATGCAGTGGCCAAGGGCGCCAAGATCGCCGTCGG
>Ga0335076_10003210_pt1 | contig 16397 bp, 15 predicted proteins | sample Lox_Sample_25_FD_206717 | JGI IMG/M metagenome (GOLD analysis project Ga0335076, IMG submission 206717) | Soil microbial communities from Loxahatchee National Wildlife Refuge, Florida, United States - Lox_Sample_2.5 | ecosystem: Environmental > Terrestrial > Soil > Wetlands | place: USA...
CCCACCCCGAATCTGTTCTAGGTGGTGTTTCTACTGCCATGCCCGCCTTGCTCGAAGCCCACAAACTCAGCGCGCGCGCCGCCCGGGTTGGTTTCGACTGGCCTAATATAACCGGCCTGTTCGACAAGCTGCGCGAGGAGACGGAAGAACTGAAACAGCAACTCGCCGAGTATCCGGCGCCCGGCCCGCAGCCTCAGGGAAAGGGCATCGCCGGCTCCGGCCGGCCCCAGATCGGCGAGCAGCTACGTCAGCGCCTTGAACAAGAAGTCGGAGATTTGTTCTTTACCCTGGTTAACCTTGCGCGCTATCTTTCTCTGGATTCAGAATCGGCGCTGAAACAAACCAATCGCAAATTTCGGCGTCGCTTTCAGTGGATGGAAGAACGGCTGCGAGCGTCGCAGCGCGCTCCCGGGCAGGCTTCGATGGAAGAGTTGGAGTCACTTTGGCAACAAGCCAAACAGCAGGAGTCCGGCCAGCAGTGAGCGCCCCGTCGATCCTGCTTCGCAACTGCGACAGCCTGGACGAGCTGAACGCCTGCGTAGCCCTGCAAAAGGAAGTTTGGGGTTTCACAGACATCGAGCTGGTTCCTTTGCGCATCTTTGTGGTCGCGCAAAAAGTTGGCGGGCAGGTGATCGGCGCATTCGAAGCCGGTGAGTTGGTCGGCTTCGCCTTTGCCATCCCCGGTGTCCGCGGCCGCCACAGTTACCTGTACTCCCACATGCTCGCGGTGCGAAAACAATACCGCAATGCCGGCCTGGGCCGCCGCCTGAAACTTTTTCAGCGTGACGACGCCTTGTCTCGCGGCTTCGACCTGATGGAGTGGACCTTCGACCCGCTCGAGATCAAGAACGCCTACCTCAATATCGAGAAGCTGGGAGCCATCGCACGCCGTTACAACGTCAACCAGTATGGCATTACGTCGTCCCCGTTGCAGGGCGGGCTTCCGACCGATCGCCTGGTCGCCGAATGGTGGCTGAAGTCGAAGCGTGTGGAGATCTTGCTGCAAGCCGGGAGCAATCCGGCTTTTGAAGTGATGAAGACAGTTTCCGTCCCGGCCCAGATCTATGAATGGAAATCCCGGCCCGAAACCCGCGGTCGCGCGCAGGAAATCCAGGATCGGAATCGCGCGCAATTTCAGCACGCATTTGCCGATGGCCTGTCGGTCCTTGGTTACGATCGCGATGCTGCCGGCAGCGGCAGTTTTCTTCTAGGGCGTTGGGAGGAGTCGTAGGCAGCTCTACTTATGAAAATCGAAGCCATCACGCTCCGCGAAATCCACATGCCACTGGTTCATTTTTTTGAGACCAGCTTCGGCCGTACCTACGCCCGCAGGATCTTCCTCATTACCGCCCACTGTGAGGGAGTCAACGGCTGGGGAGAATGCACCGCCGGAGAGGATCCCTTCTATAGCCCGGAATGGCTGGAAACCGCCTGGCCCACCATCAAGCACTACCTCGCTCCTGCAGTGCTGGGCAAGACTCTGCCCTCCGCCCGCGAATCGGTTCCTTTAATGGAGAGAGTGCGCGGCCATCGCATGGCCAAAGCCGCCGTCGAGAATGCGCTCTGGGATGCCGAGGCCCGGCAAAAACAACAGCCCCTCTGGAAGCTGCTCGGCGGCAAACAACAGGAAATCGCCTGCGGAGTCTCCATCGGCATCCAGGATTCGGCGGAACAACTCCTCGACAAGATTCAAACCGAGCTGGCGGCGGGCTATCGCCGCATCAAGCTCAAAGTGAAACCGGGTTGGGATCTCAAGATACTGGAGCGCGTCCGCTCCCGCTGGCCCGACATCGTCTTGAGCTGTGATGCCAACTCCGCCTACCGCCTCGACGAAACCGAGCATCTTCGGAAGTTTGACCAGTTCAATCTCCTCATGCTCGAGCAACCGCTCTGGGACGACGACATCTACAACCACTCCCGGCTGCAGCAACAGTTGCGCACTTCCATCTGCCTCGACGAAGCCATTCACCACGCTCGCGACGCCGCACAAGCCATCGAAACCGGAGCTTGCCGCATTATCAATATCAAAGTCGGACGAGTCGGCGGTTTCAGCGAAGCCAAGAAAATCCACGATCTCTGCGCTTCGCAGAATATTCCGGTCTGGTGCGGCGGCATGCTCGAATCCGGCATCGGCCGCGCTCACAATATTGCTCTGTCGACTTTGCCAAATTTCCGTCTCCCCGGAGACGTCTCCGCGTCCAAACGTTATTGGAAAGAAGATGTCATCGACCCCGAAGTCGAGGTTACTCCCCAGGGCACCATCATCCTCCGCGATGAACCCGGCACCGGCTATCGCATACGCGAAGACCTGATCGAAAAGCTCACAGTACGAAAAGAAACCCTGTCTGCATCGGCAGGAAACACGTAGGTCGGGGCAGCCGGGCCACGCCCAGCAGTTGGTTCGTTTATTGCTTCAGGTTCTCCGCCGACTCCTGAGCCTCCTTCTTGAGCAGATCCACACCTTGTGCGAAGCTCAAATCCGGCGCCACACGGAAATCAGACAAAATTTCAGTCGAGTTGATACTGATTTTCTTGAACCACAACACCCGCCCGGTAAAATTCAACTTCATCCGGGTAACTTCCCAATCGTCGTCGGCAACGTCCCCTTGAACCACCAGAAAATGGCCGCCCTTATCCAGATGGCCGAGAATGCCCCAGCCAAACCCCACATCCCTAAACAGTGTGCCATCGATCTCCGCAATGCGGTGTTCCTTCGCATCGATCAGCACATACCCCTGCATCCCGGTAAGTACCTGCTCGGTGTGGGTCGGCGGATCGTACTCGGGGTTAGGGCGAAACTTCAGCCGCACCAGTTCGCTGCCGGCTTTTCCCATCCCCGCTTTTCCCGGCTCCATCCCATCGAACTCAAATAAGAACGCCTCCGGCAACGCCTTCACGATTCGCGTGGTTCGCTCCGCATCATCGTGCTCCGCTCTCTGTTTTTTCTTTAATTCCTGGGGATCATTCACCAATCCATCCAGACGCTCCAGCTCCGCCTGACGCTGCTGGGCGTCCAGCGGCTTGCCATTGACCGCGATCAACATTCCGGCCGTGCCCTCGCGGGTCTCCACCACCAGCTTGGTGCGCGAGCCGCTGGGCGTCTCTTGATAGTCCCGGAACATCGACCGGATTCCAGCCCTATTTGACTGGTTCTCATTCTCTACGGTCTTTCGCACCAACTCCGTCGGCGACTCGGGCAGCGCCGTTTGCGCACACAGCACCGGCCGGCCCGCGATCGCCAGCCCCATCATCAGAAGGGTGAGCAGCCTCATCCTGTGTACTGTGTGCACCGCTGGGTCCTCCCTGGTATTGCGGTCAGCCATGGAGTTGCGTACGCCTGCGATTTCTCGATTCTAAGCGCATTCTAAGGATTCTCCGCTCTCCCGTGCCCTTAACTGGTAGAATCCGTATTCTCACAAGCATTCTTGCCGAGGATTCATCCAGGGAGGTCAGGGCAATGGAAGCGCAGAAGACGCCAGAGTTCGCGCACATCGGTAAATCCGTCATTATCAAGGGCGAACTATCCGGAAGTGAGGATCTTTACGTCGATGGTGTAGTTGAAGGGACTATCCAGATGCAGAACAACAACCTGGTCATCGGCCCGAACGGCCAGGTGCGGGCCAGTATTCAGGCTAAGGGCGTAGCCGTGCAGGGGAAAGTTGAAGGCAACATCCGCGCTACCGAGCGCACCGAGTTGCGCAAGTCGGCCTCGGTTGTTGGTGACATCTTTACTCAACGAATCGCCATTGAGGAAGGCGCCTACTTCAAAGGGAAAGTAGACATCCAGAGGGAAGCTCCCAAACCTGCCGTGGTTTCTGCCGCTAAGCCGGAGACCCATGTGGAAGGAAAACCGGCCATTAGCACCGGCGTGGCCACAGCAGCGGCTTCCGGTACCGTTGTAACCAAGTGATCACAATTTTTTGCCCGCGTTGAGCCAACCCGTCGCGCTATGATTAAGGTGCGGGGGTTTGTAGCCGGGCCCAGACGTAACCATGGCCTCCGTCACGCACAGCTTCATGAAACTCTTTCGTGGTTCGCCAACCGACGCCGTCGAAGGTCTTAAAACCACCCATTCGCCACAGCGCCTCACCCGCCGTTCCAGCGGCCTGGCAGAACTTTCGCGCGCCTTCAAATCGGAAGAACCGTTGTGCATCCTGGATATCGGTTACACCTCTGCCGCCAACATCCGTTATCTGACGGAGCGCGGTCACAAAGTTTACAGCGAGGATCTTCTCGAAGCTTCCACCGATCCCACGCTCGCGGTCAGCGACGAGCGTGGCCAGACAATTCTCGACAGCAAACGCTTCCTTGCCGAGAACCTGGTCTTCTCCGCAGCCCAGTTCGATATGGTGTTGTGCTGGAATCTGGCGGATTATCTGGATGAAAGCCTGGTCAAGCCGGTGGTTGCCCGTTTGTGGACAACTCTCAAGCCTGGCGGCATGTTGCTCGCCTTCTTTCATACTCACGAAGCCGGGCCTGACGCGCCCTGTTATCGCTACCACATGGTGAGCGGCGACACCCTCGAAATGCAGCACATCGAAGCCCGTCGCGATCAGCGAAAAGGACCCGGTCGCGGTGGACACGCCGCCAAGAGCGGCTTCCGTTTGCAACGCGTCTTTAACAATCGCCACATCGAAAACCTCTTCCGCGACTTCACTTCCATAAAATTTTTCCTCACCCGCGACAACGTCCGCGAAGTCCTGGTCGTCCGCTGACGCGTTCCGGGTTGTCATTACTGCCTTTCGCAGGCGCGTAAGCGCCGGGAAAGTGTCGAGGAATCTGCCTCTCGGGCCCACCATCTGCCGAACGTCCAGATGGCCATCCCATGCTAGACTTCCCTCAAGCGGCTACCGATGAGGATTCTGACCCGCTACATCCTGCGCGAAGTGACGTCTCACGCTTTGATCGGCGTGACCGTTTTTACCTTCGTCCTCTTTACCCGCGATCTGGGCCAAATCCTCGAACTGGTGGTGAGGAATAGCGCACCCTTACCCAGTGTCGCGCAGGTATTTTTCTTTATCCTGCCCATCGCCTTCACCATCAGCATCCCTGCCGGGGTTCTGGTCGGTATTCTGATCGGCTTAAGCCGTCTCGCCGCCGACAGCGAGATCACGGCCATGCGGGCTAGCGGCATCGGCGTCTGGAGCTTCCTGCGCATTGTTTCGATCTTCGCAGTTGGAGCCTGGCTGCTGGCGCTGTTTAACGGCATATATCTTGCCCCAGAGTCCCAGGCTGCGATGGCGCGGCTGCAGGACCGCCTGAAATCTTCGCAAGCATCGTTCGAGATTCAGCCGCGGGTGTTCTATGAAGGCTTCCCGCAGCAGGTCCTGTATGTGCAAAACGTTAAGGCGGCCCAGGGCGCGGCCATCTGGAAGGGAGTTTTTATCGCTGACACCAGCGTGCCTTCAGCTCCCCGCATCACCTTGGCCGAGCAGGGAATTCTGGTGAGCGAAGGGCCGAGCACTTTGCACCTGCATCTCACCAATGGTTCTACCCACGAGATTGACCCCAAAGATCCCGATCACTACCAGATCTCAACTTTCGAGCAAACCGATCTCCCCATTCCCGTGCCCCAGGCGGAGAATAAAGAACAGGAAAATGCCCCCGTCTCGCAGTTGAGCACCGGCGAGTTGTGGCGGCAGGCCAGAGATCCGAAAAACCCGCAAGCCCGCTGGGAATGGATCGAGTTTCATCGCCGCCTCGCCTTGCCCACTTCATGCCTGGTGCTCGCCTTGGTGGGCATTCCGTTGGGCTTGTCCTCCAAGAAGGGCGGCAAGTCGAGCGGTTTCGTGCTCACCATTCTGCTGGTATTTGCTTACTACTCGGCATCGCTGGTGGGCATCTCGCTGGCTCGCCAGGGAAGGTTGTCACCGGGCGTGGGAGTTTGGTTGGCCAATCTGGTGTTTTTCCTGGGCGGCGCATTTCTCCTGTGGCGAGCCGAGCGCCGGCCAGTGGATCTCTCCCGCCTGCGTGAGCTGTGGAGACCGTTGAAAATAGAGGGACGCGATGGCAGCATCCGATCGCGTTTCGGCCGCGCTGACGACGCCTTCCAGCGCGCTTCCACCCGCCGCCGCGTCTTGCGCGCCCGCTTCCCCATGATTCTGGACGATTACGTCCTGCGCGATTTTGCCATGAATCTCGCGCTGGTGCTCGCCAGCTTCCTGCTCCTGCTCTTGATCTTCACTCTCTTCGAGTTGCTGGGAGATATTCTGCGCAATCAGATCTCTCCCGTCATCGTCGGTGAATACCTGCTCAATGTTTCCCCCTATTTCCTCTATAACATTGCGCCTTTGAGCATCCTCTTGGCAGTACTGATCACTCTGGGGCTGATGCAGCGCACCAACGAGATCACCGCCATCAAAGCTACCGGCATCAGTATCTACCGCATTGTCACCCCGCTCCTGGTAGCGTGCGCCATGCTGGCCGTTGGCCTGTTTTTCTCCGATCAGCTCTACCTGCCTCACGCCAATAAGCGGCAAGACGCGCTGCGCAACTTAATCAAGGGCAAGCCGGCCCAGACTTACCTGAACCCCGACCGCAAATGGATTTTCGGAGAACACTCCGATATCTACTACTACCAGCTCTTCGACTCCGAGCAAGACCAGTTCGGCAGGCTTTCGGTTTTCGAATTCAATCCTGGCACCTTTCAACTCTCGCGGCGAATCTACGCCGAACGCGCGCAGTGGGACGAACAGCTGCAACGCTGGGTCTGCACCCAGGGCTGGCAGCGTGATCTGCGCGGAGCCGCCATCGCCGACTATCGCAGATTCGAGGTCGCTACCTTCCCCGGTCTAAGCGAACCCCCGACCTACTTCAAGAAGGAGGTCAAACAATCTTCAGAGATGAATTATCAGGAGCTGCGCCGCTACATTCGTGACCTTCAGCAGAGCGGCTTCGACGTGGTGCGGCTGCGGGTGCAGCTGGAAAAGAAGTTTGCTTTTCCGATGATCACTCTGGTCATGGCCGTGCTCGCCATTCCGTTTTCGCTCGCCGCGGGCCGGCGGGGCACCGTAACCGGTATCGCAACCGCGGTAGGGATCGCCGTGATCTACTGGACCGTCTCCGGTCTTTTCGAAGCCATGGGAAATATCAGCCAGCTTCCGCCATTTCTCGCCGCCTGGTCCCCGGATTTGATTTTCGCCCTCCTGGGCGGCTACATGATTCTGAAGGTTCCAACCTGACCACGTAGGTAACCGACTCGCGTAGGCCCAGACGTCCCGTCTCGGCAATCGCTTCGAGCTCGATAGGCTTCTAGTTAGCTGCGATCGCCGCCGGATTTACCGTAGTCGTAATAGCCTGCCCCAGCGGGGTTAGCACTCCGGTCGTAGTATTGAGTGTAAACGCCGATATTGTCGAATCCCCCAGGTTGGTTACGTAGACGTAGTCCGTGGGGTTGGTCAGCGTATTCCCCACGTCGCTCCCCGTCGTCCCCGCGACGACTACCATCGAAGTCGGCGTCTGTCCCGTGGAAACGCTGGGAGTCGAGAGCTGGCTGAGCACCCCAGTCCCTGTGGCGTAGGTATATTCCGAGATCTGGTTCGACTGTTTATTGAGCACGTACAGGAAGTGAAACGAGGGGTCGGCGGCGATTGCGATTGGTCCCAGCCCGGCGGGAAACGGAGAACCCTGGACCGGGGTCAGAGTCCCGTCCGGTTTATTGGGATTGGCGCAGGACGTGACTACCTGATCGCAAATCATAAAAGCGGATACACTGTCGGAAACCGGTGAAGAATTGGCCACGTACAGGAAGCCTCCGCCGGGAATAATGGCCAATCCTGCCGGAGCCGTGCCTACGATATAGGGGGGCGTGGCAAATTGGGTCAGCGCACCCGACGAGCCGATGCTGAACCCGGTAACGGTGCCACTGTAATTGTTGGCCACGTACAGAAACTTGCCGGTGGCGCTTACCACCACTGCAACCGGACCGCTCCCGCTGACGTCTGCGGGCAATTCCGTCTTGAAAGGCGATCCCTTCACTGCAGTGAGCGTCGTTCCGTTAATCGAAAAGACCGAAATCGTGCCCGGTTGCGCGCCGCTGCCGGTCAGATTCAGCGTTCCCTGGTTAGCGACAAAAAGGAATTTTCCCGCCGGGTCCACCGCCATTCCCATTGGCATGGCACCGCTCTTCGTGGTGCTGCTGACCGGGGTCAACCCGCCGCCGGAACCAATGGAGTACACCGAGATGCTCTGGGACGCGCGGTTATCCACAAACAACGTGCTCAGTGTGGGATTTAGCGCAATGGTGAAAGGGAAGCTGCCCGTGCTTGCCGGCGAACCAACCTGCGAAATGCCTCCCGAACTGAGGGTCACCTCGTATGTCCACAGAGAGTTGTCTCCCTGAGTCGTGAACCAAAGGACGGCACTACCGGTTCCTGTCGCAGTCAAGCTGCGACTGCTGCACGCCGTCAGACCGCAAAGTGCTAGACCTAAACAACACACCACGAAGCGGCACTTCATCCCTGTTCTTTCTCCCGGTTATGTTCGAAATCTGAGATCGTCCGCCAAGGCAGACCTGGAGTTACCCTCATTTGTGTATCAGGAATGCAGGCTAAAGAGCAAACTAGGCAAGGAGTAAGAACCGAGTGCAGGCACAGGAGTTGCCCAAGGGAGCCAATGTACGCGCCGGCGTCACGCCGTGCCTCCCCTCCGTCGCAGTTCGCAGAGCGGCGAGGTTCGCGATTGGCATTTGCGGCGGCCTCAGGAAGGCTCGCTTGAAACCTCAGCCGGCAGGGCTCCTAGGTCCTGGCCCGCGCCTTCAACCAACGCCAGCGGCAGCCGCAATTCAACCATCAGGCCACCCTGCGGACGGTTGGCGGCGCGTATGCTGCCGCCATGGAGCGACACCGCCCGTTCGGTGATCGCAAGCCCCAGCCCCACCCCGCCGGTTTCGCGGCCACGCGCATCGTCGATGCGGTAAAAGGGCCGGAAAAGCTTTTCCAGCGAATCTTCCGGGACTCCCGGTCCTGAATCCGTCACCCGCACCACCGACTCCGGGCCCGCGGGACCGTGCCCGGCCTCTAGCCGCACCTGGACGCTGGTGCTTGGCTGGGTATATCGGATCGCATTGCGCACTACGTTCTCGATGGCGCTATGCAGCAGGCTCACGCTGCCATTTACTACGCAATGGTCGACGATGATTACTTCTACCTCGCAGCGCCGGTTCTGCGCTTCAAAAGCCGCGTCCCGGGCAATCTCCTGAATCAGCGTTTCGAGATGCACCGGAGAAGCCTGAATCGATTCGTCCCCGCCCTCCAGGCGCGCAATCGTCAACAACCGCTGAATCATCTCGTTCAGCCGCCCTGCCTCCCGATCGATGCGCTCGAGCGCGCTGCCCGCGCCCGGTCCACTGCGTTGTCGCGCCAGCTCCAGCGCGACATTCATGCGGGCCAGCGGCGAACGCAGCTCGTGAGAAATATCGGTCAGCAGCCGGCGTTGAGCGTTCACCAGTTTTTGCAGACGCTCGGCCATAAGATCGAAGTCGCGCATCAGCTCGGCCATTTCGTCGTGCCGCCGGGACTGCGGAACGCCCGCCCGGGCCGACAGATCACCACCCGCCAATTTCTGCGTTGCGGTGCGCAGCTGCCGGATCGGCGAAGTGAGATAGCGCGCCAGAATGTAGCAAACCAGGCCGGAAGAAATGATCCCGATCAGGATTCCCAGGCCGGGCACGCCGTGAGGTCCGATCACGACATTTTCTTCCGGGGGCAGCTCAGTAATCAGGGTGTACTGATGTCCGTCCGGGCCAGTGGCGGACGCTCGTAAAAACTGCATGGGTCCGAATCGGCCCCAGAAAGTGTCGGCGGTGTGCATCTTGCCGTTCTGGGCGCGGTTGATCCACTCTGGCAGCCTGCGTCCCAGGATGTCTCTTCCTTGTTCGTCGAACACATAAAGGCGCACATGATAGGTTTCGTGCGCCGTCCGCAGATAGCGCCAGGTTGCTGCCTCTCCGCCCGCCTGGCGGGCTTGCAACGCCTCGTTTAGAAAGGTCGGCTGCTGCGCCTGCAAGGTGGAAATTTCCCGTGACGGTCGCAGGGCGGAGGCCACCAGAAGAGTCAAGACGATAAATAGGGCGAGCGCGATCCAATAGGAAACGAAAATCTTGACGAACAGGCTCCTCATCCCTCGCTCCTGATTTCGCTGCGCGGATGAACGAAGATGTACCCTACGCCCCGCACCGTCTTAATGTGATCGCTGCCGTTATCCGAATCTCCCAGCTTCTTGCGGACTTTACTTACGTGCATGTCAATGCTGCGGTCAAAGGGAGAAAACTTGCGGCTCAGCACCGCGTCCACCAGATGCTCGCGAGTGACTACATGACCTGCTTCCCGCAGCAGAACATGCAGCAGATTAAACTCTACCGAAGTCAACTCCACAGGCTGGCCATCATGCAGAACCGTGCGCGTCGCCGGATCCAGCTCGATATCTCCAACCCGCAATGCGTCCGGAATCTGCCCGGCGCTCCGCTCTCCACCTTGCGTGCGCCGCAGAATGGCGCGAATCCGCGCTACCAGTTCCCTGGGGTTAAACGGCTTTGGGAGATAGTCGTCCGCTCCGATTTCCAGCCCGACTATGCGGTCGACATCCTCGCCACGCGCCGTCAGCAGCAGTACCGGAACCTTCGATGTGCTGCGCAACTGGCGCAGAAGATCAAACCCGTTCATCCCCGGCAGCATTACATCCAGTACGATGAGCAGATGATCGTTGCTCAAAGCCCGTTCCAGCCCGCGATTTCCGTCGTAGACAGCTTCGACCTGAAAGCCTTCGGGGCCGAGATATTCCGCCACCAGGCCACATAATTCCACGTCGTCGTCGATGACCAGAATGCGATCCACTTTGCTCTGCCTGCTCATGTTTAGTTCTATATCACCTGCCTTTCACGAGGCGTAAAGAATTGTCAAAACAGCGCTTAGGCCGTTTTACAAAACTTTACTCCGGTTGACCGACTCTTTACCACAAAATCGCGCGGGGAAGTGTTCTTATACCTGAAAGTCAATTGAGGTCTCAGAAGGGCAGGAAGCATATGAAGGTTGGAAGCGTAAAGAGTTTAATCGTTGGGTTGGTTTTATTGCTGGCCACAGTGGCTGGAGCACAGACCGCCCCGCCACAACATCGCATGCATGGCGATGGCATGTTTGATCGCGAGATGTACCCACTCTTTTCGAAGTATCTCGATTTAACTGAGGAGCAGCACGCGCAGATCAAACAGATTTTCAGCAGCGCCAAGCCGGCTCTGCAGCCGCTGATGGTGCAGGAAAGGCAGAGTCGCCACGCCATGATGCAGCTGGTGACCAGCGGCAGCTTCGACCAGGCCAAGGCCCAGAGCATCGTCACCCAGGAATCGCAGATTCATGCTCAGATCGAAATGCAGCATGCGCTGCTGGCCTCGCAGGCTTATCAGGTCTTGACACCCGAACAGAAGACCAAGTTGAGCGACTTCATGGCTCAGCGTGAACAGCGTTTCGAACAGCATATGCAGGGACAGCCGAATTCCGCCGCGCCGGAGCAAACACCCAACTAGCAATCAACGAGGGGACTCGGGGGAGGTGCAATACGGGGGGCCTCCCCCGGGGCTTTGAAAGTTAACCGGGAGGGGACCACCTTGAGCAGCCTTGCGATGCCCACAGATATCGTCAACATCATCGCCACCGAAATGGCCGCCGGCGTTGACCGCGCCGTCGAATGTTGGATGGGCCAGATCGATCACGCTCTCACCGACGTTCATTTGACCTCCCTGGGACGCTTGAATGCGGTCCGCGAGATCGTCACCAACTACAAGAAGCTTACAGGCAAGTCCGCGCTACTAGGTCGGCCCACTTCCGGTTCTTCACTGTAGGTGCTTTATGAACTTTGATTTGCTGTATTCCTACCTCATCGATTCGACGTGGTTCTTTCTGGCAAGCTGGGTAATCCTCCTGTTGGCCGCCTCTTTCGTCGCCTTCCGCCACGACCGGGCATAAGCCCCCGCTGTGTTTCCTTGGTGAACTTTTCGATGTCTTCGTGTACTTTGCGCTTGAAGGTTTAACTTTTGGCACTACCCCCGTCCTACCCGCACGAAAGAGAAGCCAAGGCTGCTAAAATCTCATCTATTAGAAGCACATGCTTCCCAAGAGCCTGCGCCCACTTCTCCCCTACCTGAAGAAATACCGCGGCAGTTATGCGGTAGGGACGGTGTGCGTCTTTCTGAACAACGGAATCTGGATTCTCTTCCCGCAAGTCATCCGGCGCGCCATTGACGACCTCCATGTGGGCGTTACCCGGCAGAAATTGCTTACTTACTCCTTGCTGCTGCTCGCGGTGGCGGCAAGCAAGGGAATCTTTCAGTTCCTGACCCGCTGGATTGTGATTGGCGTCTCCCGGGAAATTGAATTTGACCTGCGTAACGACCTCTTCCGCCATCTCGAGGGTCTTTCCTATTCCTTCTATCAGCGCACCCGCACCGGCGACATTATGGCTCGCGCCACCAACGACCTGAACGCTGTCCGCATGTTGCTGGGGCCGGCCATCATGTACTCGGCCAACACTATCGTGTTTACGGCTGGTGCGCTGGTCTTCATGCTCTCCATCAGCCCCAAGCTGACCCTCTACGCATTTCTGCCTTTGCCGATCGTCAGCATCACCATCCAGTATTTCGGCAAGCGCATTCACGAACGCTTTGAAAAGATCCAGGCAATGTTCTCCGAGATTTCCGCCCGCGCCCAGGAAAACTTCTCCGGCGCCCGCGTAATTCGCGCCTACGTGCAGGAGGAGCCGGAGATCGCCGGGTTCGAAACATCCAACCGGGAATACATTGCTCGCAGTCTGAAACTGGTGCGCTTGATGGGCATGTTGTGGCCCACGCTCGAAACCATGCTTGGCCTCGCCATCGTGCTGGTTCTGTGGATGGGCGGTCGCGAGGTACTGCAAAAGCGAATGACCGTCGGGGAGTTCGTCGCTTTCAGCACCTACATGGTCCAGCTCACCTGGCCGGTGATCGCACTCGGTTGGGTGGTCAACATCTTCCAGCGTGGCACCGCTTCTATGGGACGCATCAACGAGATCCTCATGGAGAAGCCGGAAATCACAGACGCAGACGCCGACCCTTCTCTTGGCGCTGCACCGATCGCCGGGGAATTAGAGTTTCGTAATCTGAACTTTGCCTACAACGGCAAGCCAGTCCTGCACGACGTCAATCTGCGGATTCCGGCCGGCAGCAGCCTCGCGATCGTCGGCCCGACGGGATCAGGGAAGACCACGCTGGTCGACCTCATTCCCCGCATCTACGACGCGGCCCCGGGCAGCGTATTGATTGACGGCCGATCCATCCGGGAATTTCCTCTCGCGACTTTGCGGCGTCACATCGGATTTGTGCCACAGGAAACCTTCCTCTTCAGCGAGAGCGTGCGCGAGAACATTGCTTTTGGTGTCAACCACGCGAAAGACTCAGAAATCCGCGCCGCCGCCCAGGCCGCCAACATTGCCGAGGACATCGAAAGCTTTCCCGAGCAGTATCAGACCTTGGTAGGCGAACGTGGCATCACGCTCTCCGGCGGTCAGAAGCAGCGCACCGCCATTGCCCGCGCGCTTATCCGCAACCCCAGCATCCTCATTCTCGACGACGCGCTCTCCAGCGTCGATACCCACACCGAAGACAAGATTCTGAATCACCTGCGCGAAATCATGCGGGACCGGACAACTATTTTCATCTCCCACCGGGTCTCCACGGTACGCAATGCCGATAAGATCGCAGTCCTGCACGGCGGGCGCATCGTCGAGTCCGGTACCCACGACGAACTCCTCGCGCTCAACGGCTACTACACCGACCTCTACAACAAGCAGCTTCTCGAAGAAGAACTCGCCGAAGTGTAGGCGCGACCCCGTTTTCGGTGGCCTCGCTGGGCTCGGCCACTCGGGGCAGGCTATGAACCTCGCTCGTGCTCCTTGGTTAACCCGGCCAGTAATTGTCAATTACCATTGACAAGTCATACCCCAAATCTTGCCATAATGGTTTTCGACACGATGAAACGAGTCACCATTCCCGAGTTCCTCGACACCGACTCCGGAACTCCGGCCGAAATCGCCGCCTCCGTCTCCGACCTGGACCGCATCAATCGCTGGTTCGGCGGCATCGCCGCCACGCAATCCCTGATCGAGCGCGTATCCGTGAAGATAGGCTCCCGCAGCTTAAGCCTGCTCGAAGTGGCCGCCGGATCAGGCCTCGTGCCGGAACAAGCCCGCATCCGGCTGCAACGGAGCGGTATCCGCCTGGATGTCACTCTGTTGGATCGTGCCCCTTCCCACTTGAGAAACGGGCCTCGCAAGGGGAGCAGGGCAGTCGCCGGAGACGCGCGCGCACTGCCATTCAAAGACGAGAGCTTTGATTTGGTCAGCTCCTGTCTCTTCGTTCATCATCTTGAGCCCGAGGAGTTAGTACAGTTCGTTAACGAAGGCCTAAGGGTGTGCCGCTGTGCAGTGCTGATCAATGACCTGATCCGTCACCCTCTGCACCTTGCCCTGGTTTATGGCGGGCTCCCGCTGTTTCGCAGCCGTCTCACCCACCATGACGCCCCGGCCTCGGTACGCCAGGCCTATTCATCAGCAGAAATGAACGAACTCTTGCAGCGGACTAATGCCACCCGGATCGAGATGCAGCACCAGTTCCTGTTTCGTATGGGAGTCGTGATCTGGAAATGAATTCTGCGTACGATCTGATTGTTGTCGGCGGCGGACCGGCTGGGACCGCGACAGCGATCCTCTGCGCCCGTCAGGGCGCTCGTGTGCTTATCCTCGAGCGCAGCCACTTTCCCCGCCACAAAGTATGCGGCGAGTTTGTCTCCGCCGAGTCTCTCGGCCTCTTGTCGGAATTGCTCAATAGCAAGAATGCCCATCTCCTTCGCGACGCCCTCCTCATCCCGCACGCTCGCGTGTTTCTGGATGGGCACGTGTTGGAGGCGCCGATCAAACCCGCCGCATTCAGCATCGCTCGCTTCGATCTCGACGCCGCCCTCTGGAGTGCCGCAGAACACGCCGGCGTCGAGGTTCGTGACCATGTGACGGTAAAGAGCATTACAGGGGCCGGTCCGTTTACCGTCAGCAGTTCGCTCGGCGAGCATCTGGCGCGAGCCATCGTGAATGCCAGCGGGCGATGGTCCAATCTGAATGCCGAACCAGCCCGCAACGGCAAGTCGCCAACCAAATGGATTGGCCTCAAAGCACACTTTGCCGAGGCCGCACCGCCCGCTTCCGTGGACCTTTATTTTTTTGACGGAGGATACTGCGGCGTCCAGCCCGTAAGCCTTACCGGCCGTGCAGACGAACCGCGCATCAACGCCTGTGCCATGGTACGCGCCGATGTAGCCACCACCGTGCCCGGGATGCTGTCCTTGCATCCCGCCCTGCAGGAGCGTGCGCTTCGCTGGCAGCCATTGAGCGATCCCGTCAGCGTCGGCCCATTGCTCTTTCGCAAGCCGCAACCGGAATCCCATGGCGTCCTGCGGGTCGGCGATGCTGCCGCCTTTGTCGATCCCTTTGTCGGTGACGGAATCTCGCTCGCCCTAAGCAGCGGCGCTCTGGCGGCCGAATGCCTCAGTCCAGTTTTTGCTGGAAATACTGATATCCGTGAAGCCGCGCGACTCTACACCACGGAATACCATCGGCAGCTTACACCGGTGTTCCAGACCTCTTCACGAATCCGCCACCTGCTGCGTCTCCCCCGCGCTCTCCGCCTACTGATCTTGCTGGTTCTGGAGAACACTCCCGCCACCACCCGCCATCTGGTCAACAGCACGAGAACGCAACCGTTGGTTCGCTGTGCCTAGCCCTGTCATCCCGACGAGGCAGCTTATTGCACGGCGACCGGCTGCACGCGGAGGGGACCTGTCGCAAAAACTACTCGGCCTTCAAAAACAACGCACCCAGCGGAGGCAAGGTCAAACGCAACGAAAACGGTCGTCCGTGCGCAGGCTCTTTATCCGCCTGCAACCCCCCCAGATTACCCATGCCGCTGCCGCCGTATTCCCTGGCATCGCTGTTCAGCAGCTCTCTCCAGAATCCTTCCGCGGTCACTCCCAGACGGTAATCCGTCCTCGGGATAGGGGTGAAGTTGCACACCACCACGATCTGTTCCTTCGCCGACTTTCCCTTTCGCAACAGCGAAATTGTGCTGGCATTGCTATCGTTGCAATCGATCCATTCAAATCCGCCCGGCTCGTTGTCCAGTTCGTGCAGTGCCGCCTGCTCGCGGTAAAGCCGGTTCAACTGCTCCACCCAGAGCTGCATGCCGCGATGCACGGGATACTGCAGCACATGCCACTCCAGGCTGCTGTCATGCCCCCACTCTCGCACCTGCCCAAATTCATCCCCCATGAACAACAGCTTCTTGCCCGGCTGCGCATACATGTAGCCGAACAACAACCGCAGAT
>Ga0335076_10003211_pt1 | contig 16396 bp, 12 predicted proteins | sample Lox_Sample_25_FD_206717 | JGI IMG/M metagenome (GOLD analysis project Ga0335076, IMG submission 206717) | Soil microbial communities from Loxahatchee National Wildlife Refuge, Florida, United States - Lox_Sample_2.5 | ecosystem: Environmental > Terrestrial > Soil > Wetlands | place: USA...
GGCCGCGGGCCCATTATCAACCATAAGGTGGCCGCGGTCAGTTGAAGCCATTGTGGGCCGGCCCGGGCTGGGGTTTTGCTGCGCCGTGGCGCGGCAGTCGGGCTCGGCCCCAAAAGCTCTTGCTGAGCCCGACGTAGATGGCGTGCGGCATGATCTTCAGAATGAATGGCGAGTTGGGACTGCGGTGGATCAGCCACGCGAAGGCGGTACCGAGCGGAGCGAGGCGAGCGTCACGCTGCGGGTGAGCGCCGTGCCGTGCGGCGTGGCAAACAGTGCGACCAGCACCGCCGTACCGCCGAGAAGCGCCGCGATGGTCGCCAGGCGCTGCCCGCTCGCGTGTTTTCGCAACGGACGTGTTGCGCCACTCGCCGTGCCGTGTTGGCCTCTGATCGGCTCGGTAGTTGCGGCAGACTCCCCGCGGTCCGCGGCTGGCAGTGCTAGCACGTGGTAGTCGAGGAGATGGACGACGCCGAACGCGAGCAGTGCTGACCAGACGATGTCGGACAGGAAGTGTGCGCCGGCCGCCATGCGTCCCATACCCAGCAGCAGCCCGAGCGCCATGCCGCCGCCGAGCGAGGTCAACGCCGCGCGCGGGCGCCGGCGCTTCCAGATCCACCAGCCGCACGCATAGAGAAAGCCCACGGTGCAGTGGCCGCACGGGAACGAGGCACCCCCTTCAGTGCCGATGAGCGGCGCGGGCACGTAGTGCAGCGATCCGCCGAATTCGACGAGGTCGCGGGGCCGCGGGTGCTGCCAGTGGTCTTTGAAGAGCGCGTTGCCGAGGAGCCCCGGGCCGATGACGACCGCAAGCAGCACCAGCACGGCGGGGCGCCGCCAGCGGTGGCGCGACGGCGCGAAGCTCGCGGCCAGCGCTACGAGAGCGGCACTGACGAGTGAAGCGGTGATCCAGGCGGCCGCGCGATAGAGCAGCGTCCAGGGGAACTGCCGCGCGAGCGGCCAGTGATCGGCACCCGCTGCGCGATAGAACCAGCGCGCGACGGCGATGTCGAGCGAGCCCGAGGCGAACAGCACCGTGGTCGCGAGTGCGATCGCGACCAGGGCCACGCCCTCCGTCAGACCGTCCCGGCGCCGCCTGCCGCCGGACCTCTCGGGGATATGGTCCTCAGCCGGCACCTCTCGAGCGTCGCATCCTCAGAAACTCCACGCCAGACCGCCGTAGAACCCGCGGCGCGGCCCGTACTGCGACGCGAACACCCCGACGCCAGTGCCGCTGCGGATCGCGTAGACCTCGTCGAACACGTTGACGACATCGAACCGCGCGGTGATCCGGTTGGAGCCGGAGAGTTGGAACTCGTGAGTCAGGCCCAGATTCACCTGGGTATAGCTCGGGGTGTGATCGCCGTTGGGGATGGTAGAGCCGTCGGGGAGGACCAGGTCTTGGCGTAGGCCGGTGCCGAAGATGAAGTCGGCGCTGAAGCGCGTGGCGAGCCACAGATAGGAAATGCCCCCGGAGGCGGCGACGCGCCCCTCGTGGTCGAGGTGGATGTAGTTGTTGGCAACGTACTGCAAATCCGCCGGGTCGAAGTTGAATTGGGCCGACTCCCATTCCTTGCCATGAGCGGCCTGAAACGAGAGATTGCCGTAGACGGAAAAATTGTTCACTGAGTAGTTGCCGGTGAACTCCACACCGCCGATGAGGCCGTAGCGATAGTTGAACGGCGTGAGGATGATCGGCGCGCCGAACTGTCCTTCGTCGATCAGATGCTGGCTCTGCTCGTAGTAGCTGTCGACGCCGAGGGTGAGAGTGTTGTCGAGCAGCTTCTGTTGAATGCCTAGGTCGTAGTAGTTTTGGCGCGCGGCTATCGGCGGGTCGTTCAGGCTGACCGCCGGCTGTGCCGTGGTACCCGTGAATTTGTCCAGGGTTTCAGTGCCGATCAGCTCGAACGGCGGAGTGGTGAAATAGCGCGAATAGCCGCCGTGCACTGTCGTGCCCGAGGCGTTACGCCATACGAAGTTGATGCGGGGGCTGAGCTGGCTGCCGCTGGAATAAGCGCTGTAGTGGTCGAAGCGCAGTCCGTAATTGATCGTCAGGGGCGTCGCTACCTGCCACTCGTCCTGAACATAGGCGCTCTCGATCTGCTGGACCGCGGTCGAGTTGTCGGGGATGGTGAGCGGGGTAGTGCTGGTCTGCACGCCGTTCACATCCACGGGCAGGACCTGCGAGGTGGTCTCACTCTTGGCGCTGTCGTGCTGGAAATAAAATCCCGCGCGCACCGTGTGAGCCGCGTTCAACTTGTACGAGGCGTCACTCTGCAAGGCGAGCGCGGTGTCGTCCTTGAACGCATACTGCCCGATGCCGTTGTAGAGCAGGTCCCCGAGCGGGTCCGGCTCGAAGTTCAGGCTCGTATAGCGCGCGGAGACGGAAGTGACCACGCTGAAGGGGCCTTCCGAGTGCTGCCAGCTGAAGACCCCGTACTCGGCCAGCTCGTGCTGAGTCTCGTTCAGACAGTCGCTGAGAAACATCGAAGTGGTCGGGCCCTGGGTTCCCAGGCAATTGCTGCGATACGTCGCACTAAGGTCGGTCGGCACGTCGGCAACCAGCGGGGGCACGAACGTGGACGGCTGCTCACCGCGCACATTCGGGATCTGGTAGTGGTTATCGTACATTCCGAGGATCAGCGAGAGGCGATTGCTCGGATCCAGGATCTGCTCGAAATAGCCGAACAGGTGAGCCTGGGTGGTGTGATCGTGCAACGGGTCGGCGCTGCCATCGGGCGAATCGATGCCGACATCACTTTCCTTGTAATCGCCGGTGAGGTAGTAGCTGAAGCTGCCGGCGCTGCCGCCGTACTCGAACGCCGGCTGGATAGTCCCGAAGCTGCCGCCATAGACCGATACGTAGCCCCCCGGCTCGAGCAGGCCGCTCGGGGTAGTCACATCGATGATCCCTGCTGTGCGCAGGCCGTACTCCGCCGGCAGCGCCCCGGTGATGAGGCTCACTGAGGAGATCAGCCGTGGACTCAAGGTCTGGCTGAAGACGCTGATGCCCTCCGGCAGGATCACGCCGTTGAAGCGGTATTGCAGGTCGTTGTGGTCACCGCGCACGTGGATCTGCCCGAAGGAGTCCTGCACCACGTCCGGCATCTGCAGCAGGACCTGGTTGAGCTGCTGGTTCTCGCCACCGGGGGCTGCCGCTATGGCCTGGCTGTCGATGGTGTAGGTCGATGCGCCGGTCTGCGTCTGGATCTCGGAACGAGCCTCATTGAGGCGCTTCGCCGTGACGACGACAGTCGCCAGAGAGCCGCCTGTGCCCGGCGAGGCATCGGCGGGAGCTGCGGCGGTCGCGGCGGCGGCATCGGTGCGACCCGTGGGTGAGGCCGAGGCGTCCGTATCGGCAGCCTGGCTGAGCCGCGGCGCGGATGCCGCGGCCAGGAACATCAAACCGGCAGCCACGGCACGCGTGGCGGCGCGCGATCGCAAAGAGAGAAAAAACGACTCCACAGCAACTGAAATGACAGGCGGCGCCCCCTCGTGCAGGAGCCGCTTCCATGGGGATCAGGAGCTCAGTTCAGACTTGCGGAGGACCGCGGCTGCGCGGGGTCGGAGGCGCGGTGCAGGCGATCGCGTAGCACGGAGCGGGAGTAACCAGAACCGCGGCAGGAGAGGTAGCGACCTGGCCGCCATCGGCTGCCATCGGATTGGCGATCTGCGCGAACGCCTCACAGGTCGGGCAGATCGCCGCGTCGAGCCCCAGCGACTGCGCGCGCAGCACCGTGCCGGTAGCACGGTCGCCGTGGGTCAAATGCCCGAGCTCGTGCAGCACGGCGCCGTGCTGGACCAGTACCAGCAACAACGCCAAAACCCAGGAAAGCGACGCTCTACGCATAGTTGACAATAATCGGCCGCACGGCCGGGGCGGAGTCTAACGCGCCACATAATCCGTTTACCAGCAGCAAACGCTGCGGCCTGCGCCCAAAGTTGCAAACTGCGAACCAGCGCGCGGCTCCCCTAACTCGGCAGGCAGGTTCGGCAACTGGCTCGACCGGTGTGTCCGGGAACGATCGCGAACCTCAGCTGCGCGCAGCGTCGGTCAGCGCGCCGGCGGCATCGATGATGCCGTGCCGCTCGAGCCAGGCGCGCGCGTCCTGCGCATCATGCTCGAACCAGGCGGCCGTGCTGCCGAGCCGGAAGCTGTAGCCCCAGGCGTCCATGTCGGCGAACAGCCGCTCGCGCCTCACCGCCGGCAGCAGACCGGCGAGCAGCACCTGCAGGTAGCACACCGCACATTCCTCGGGGTCGTCGCCACCGGCGTCGCGATCGAGGCCGGCGCGCCGCTGCGGCGTCATGCACACGTAGTGACTCGCCTCGTGCAGCAGCGAATGCACCGGTGTATCGAGGCGCGCGTAGAGGCGATCGCCGTGCAGGCCCGCCTCGCTCTCACCCCAGTAGGAGCCGGGGATGCGCGCGCCGACCGCGACCAGCGTCAGCTGCAGGCCGTAACGCTGCAGCAGCAGCGCGAGCGCGGTGCGGTCGATGCCGCTCAACAACAGCACCGGCACTGCAGCAGTATCCGGCATGGCGTCGGCCTTCAGCCCCGCGCGCGCCGCGCGCCCTAAAGGCTCGACAGCTGCCGCACGAGTCGGTCGGCGAGATCGCGCGCCATGTCCTCGCGCAGGATCGCCTCCTCGTGGCCCTTGGCGAGCAACAGCGTCTCCTGGAAGCTGTAGCTGCGTGTCGCGGTCAGTTCCTGCGTCGCCAGCAGCTCCTTGCCGCCGGCACTCACCGAGAAGGCGACCGTGTAGGTCACTTCATACTGATTCGGCTGGTTGAGCGCCGATACCGAGCTCACACGACGCACCACGTTGTCCTTGAGGATGCTCACCACGGCGGATGCCTTGCTCTTGTCCTGCGCGAGCTGCGCGCCATTCGACAGCAGTGCGTGCCGCAGGCTCTGGATGAAATCGCTCTGCCCGTCGGGCGCCTCGACGTAGGGATTCTTCACCACCGCCGGCAACGAGGCGTGGCCCTGCAGATGGAAGCCGCAGCCGCCGAGGAGCGAGGTGGTCGCGAGCAGCGCAAGCCACCGCAACATCAAACTACCACGTTGACGAGCTTGCCCGGCACGACGATCACGCGGCGCACCGCCTTGCCGGCGATGAAGCGCTGCACGTGCTGGTCCGCGAGCGCCGCCGCGCGCACCGCGGCCTCGTCGGCCTGCACCGCAACGTTGATGTGTGCGCGCAGCTTGCCGTTAACCTGCACGACCAAGCTGTGCGTCTCCTGCGCGAGCGCCGCCGCATCGGGGCGCGGCCAGGGCTCGTCGATCAGCGCGCTGCTGAAACCGAGCGCCTGCCAGAGCGCATGACAGACATGCGGGGTGATGGGCGAGAGGATCAGCACCGCGAGGCTCAGCGCCTCCTGGCGCACCGCCCGGCCCTGCGCACTGGCATCCGCGAAGCGCTGAATCGAGTTGAGCAGCTCCATGACTGCGGCAATCGCGGTGTTGAAATTGCGCCGCCGCCCGATGTCATCGGTGGCCTTGGCGAGTGTCTGGTGCGCGGCACGCCGCAGCTCGCGCTGCGCGGCGCTGAGTGCGGCCGGCTCGAGCGCCGCAACGGTACCCGCAGCCACGTGCTCGTATACCGCGTGCCACAGGCGCCGGATGAAGCGTGAGGCGCCCTGCACGCCCTCGTCGGACCATTCGAGCGTCTGCTCGGGGGGCGAGGCGAACATGATGAAGAGCCGCGCGGTGTCGGCGCCGAAGCGCGCCACCAGCCCTTCCGGGTCGACGCCGTTGCCCACCGACTTCGACATCTTCCCCAGGCCCTCGTGGATGAGCGGCACGGTACCGAGCTCGTCGGTCACGGCCTCATACAGCGCGGCGCCGTCGGCCGCGCGGCGCACCTCGACGTCAACCGGGTTGAAGTAGCGCTTGCGTCCGTCGGCGGGCTGGTAGGAATAGATGTGGTTGAGCACCATGCCCTGGGTGAAGAGGTTGCTGAAAGGCTCGCCGAAATCGAGCATGCCGAGATCGCGCATCACCTTGGTCCAGAAGCGCGAGTACAACAGGTGCAGGATCGCGTGCTCGATGCCGCCGATGTACTGATCCACGGGCAGCCAGTACTGCACGCGCGCATCCACCATCGCCGCGGCAGCGTCCGGGCACGCATAGCGCATGAAGTACCACGAGGAATCGACGAAGGTGTCCATGGTGTCGGTCTCGCGCCGTGCCGGCTGGCCGCACTCGGGACAGGTGCACTCATAGAACTGCGGTGACTTCGCCAGTGGATTGCCGCTGCCGTCGGGCACCAGGTCCTCCGGCAGCAGCACCGGCAGCTGCGCTTCGGGGACCGGCACGGCACCGCAGGCGCCGCAGTGAACGATCGGGATCGGACAACCCCAGTAGCGCTGGCGGGAGATGCCCCAGTCGCGCAGGCGATACTGCACGCGCTTGCGGCCGAGGCCCTTCCTCTCCAGGGCCGCGGCGATGGCGTCGACGGCCTCACGGAACTCGAGTCCGGAGAACTCCCCGGAGTTCACGGTGATGCCGTACTCGGCGTAGGCGGGCACCCACGGTGCGCGCACCGCCTCATAGGCACCGCGCGCGGAGCGCACCACCGTGGTCACCGGCAGAGCGTTCTGCAGCGCAAACTCGAAATCGCGCTCGTCGTGCGCGGGCACGCCCATGACCGCGCCCTCGCCGTACGCCATGAGAACGTAGTTGGCGACCCAGATGGCGAGCGGCTGTCCGGTGAACGGGTGCAGTACGTGCAGCCCCGTGGGCAAGCCCTTCTTCTGCTGCGTTGCGAGCTCCGCCTCGTTGACGCTGCCGTGACGACACTCCTCGATGAACGCAGCGAGCGCCGCGTCGTGGCGCGCGGCGGCGAGTGCCACCGGATGCTCGGCGGCGATCGCGAGAAAAGTTGCGCCGAACAGCGTATCCGCGCGGGTGGTGAACACCTTGAGCGCGCCGTTCGCGCCCACCAGGCGGACGGTGTCCGGGGCATAGGGAAAGGCGATCTCGCAACCTTCGCTGCGACCGATCCAGTTGGCCTGCATCACGCGCACGCGCTCGGGCCAGCCGCTCAGCGCATCGAGTGCCTCGAGCAGCTCGTCCGCATAACGCGTGATCGCCAGGTAGTACATGGGGATCTCGCGCTTCTCCACCGGCGCCCCGGTGCGCCAGCCGCGGCCGTCGATGACCTGCTCGTTGGCGAGCACCGTCTGATCGACCGGATCCCAGTTGACGACTCCGGTCTTACGGTAGGCGAGACCATTTGCCAGCATGCGCAGGAACAGCCACTGGTTCCAGCGGTAGTAGTCCGGGTCGCAGGTCGCGATCTCGCGCCGCCAGTCGATGGCGAAGCCGAGCGACTTGATCTGCGCGCGCATGTGCGAGATGTTCTGGCGCGTCCAGCGCGCCGGCGGCACGCCGTTGCTGATGGCGGCGTTCTCGGCCGGCAGCCCGAATGCGTCCCACCCCATGGGCTGCAGGACGTTGTATCCCTGCATGCGCAGGTAGCGGGCCAGCACGTCACCGATGGTGTAGTTGCGCACGTGCCCCATGTGCAGCCGCCCGGACGGGTACGGCAACATCGACAGGCAATAGAATTTCGGCCGCGAGGTGTCCTCGCCCACCTCGAAGGCACGTCGCTGGTCCCAGTACTGCTGCGCGGCGCGCTCCACCGCCGCGGGATCGTAGCTTTCTTGCATCGTTCTTTAGGGCAGGCGCAGCGGCACGAAGATCTGGGCGTCCTCCCGTTGAATCAGCAGCGCCACGTTCTTGCCCGCCGAGCGGGCCGCATCCTGCAGCTCCTTCACCGAGTGCACGCGCTTGCCGTTGATGCCGAGGATGATGTCTCCCGGCTCGATCTCCGCCGCCTGCGCGGGCCCCGAGACCTCCTCCACCAGCAGGCTCCCCTGCGTGCCCGCCTGCTCCTTCTCGCGCGGCTCGAGAGGCCGCACCGTGAGCCCGAGCGCACTCGCCTGATCGCCCGCGTGCTCGCTCGGCTTGCCGCTGCCCCTCGCCAGCGTGGGCTGCTGCTCGCGCAGCTCCGCGACTTTGACGGTTACGGCCTGCTCCTTGCCGTTGCGCCACAGCGCGAGATTTGCGTCCGAGCCGGGCTTCATCGCGGCGATGGTGCTCGAGAGCTCGCCATAGCGCTCGATCGGACGCCCGCCCACGGCGAGGATGACGTCACCCGGGGCGACACCGGCGTGCGCCGCGGGCCCGTCCTTCTCCACCGAGGAGACCAGTGCGCCGCGCGGCCGGTCGAGCCCGAACGACTCCGCCAGTTGCGCGTTGACATCCTGGATGGTGACACCGATGCGGCCGCGCACGACGCGACCGGTGCGGATGAGCTGCTCCTCGACGTTGCGCGCCACGTCGATCGGAATGGCGAACGACACGCCCATGAAGCCGCCGGTGCGACTGAAGATCTGCGAGTTGATGCCGATCACCTCACCGGCCATGTTGAAGAGCGGGCCGCCCGAGTTACCGGGGTTCACCGGCACGTCGGTCTGGATGAACGGCACGTAGTTCTCGCCCGGCACGGAACGCGCGATGGCGCTGATGATGCCTGCGGTCGCACTGTTCTCGAAGCCGAACGGCGAGCCGATGGCGAGCACCCACTGTCCCGGCTTGATGCGTGCCGGATCGCCGAGCTTGACGATCGGCAGGTTGCTGCCGTTGATCTTGATCACCGCCACGTCGGTGCGCTCGTCGGCGCCGATCACCTTGGCGGGAAATTCGCGCCGGTCGGTGAGCCGCACGGTCACCTCTTCGGCGTGGGCCACGACGTGCGTGTTGGTGAGGATGTAACCGTCGGAGTTGACGATGAAGCCTGAGCCAGCGCCGCGCACCGGGGGCTGATGCCCGCGCTCGCCCTGCTCGGGCCCGGGGATGCCGAAACGGCGGAAGAAGTCGTAGAACGGGTCGTTGGGCGAGAGACCGGGGATCCCGCTGCTCGGCTGGGCTTTCTCGACCACTTCGACGTTGACGACCGCGGGCCCGTAACGATCGACGAGCTGCGTGAAGTCGGGCAGTCCGTAGCGCGGCAGCGCGACGTTGGGCGCGCCAGGCGCGGGCGCGGCAATGTCCTGCTCGGGCGGTGTGCTCGGCTGTGGCGCGAGCGGCTGTGCGGCGGCGCTCTTCGGGCCCGCGGCCGAGCCCGCCGGGGCGGACTGCGCCGACAGCTCCCGTGAGCAGGCCGCGATGGCGACCGCGATACCGAGGACCGCGATCGCCCGCTGCAGCGGCGCGGGACTCCAACCGAACTTGGCATTCATGGCGATACTTCCAGCATCAGTCGATCGAGGCCCGCCATCCCGGGGGGCGTCGGCCCCTATCATTCCGCACCCACACTCCATATGCCAGCGCCAGCGTCGCAAGACTCACCACGAGCCAGTTTCCAACACGAGCGTAGGGCGTCAGGCCGCCGTAGGGGACAATCTTTGAGACCAGTGCCACAGGCTTAAATTCCGGGGCCCGGGCGATGACTTCGCCGTGTGGCCCGATCAGCGCGGATATGCCGTCATTGGCGGCGCGCACCATGTAGCGGCCGGCTTCGAGCGCGCGCATGCGGGCAATCTGGAAGTGCTGATGCCGAGCGCTCGAGTGGCCGAACCAGGCATCGTTGGTCACGTTCACCAGGGCGTCGGCACGCGGCAACACCGTGAGCATGGAGCTGCCGTAGGCGTCCTCGTAGCACACGGTAGTGCCGAGCTGCAGGTGCGCCGCGGCGAGCGGCCGCTGCCTGGCTGCCCCCGGGGTGAAGTCCGAATACGGCAGGCTCATCAGCCGCAGCCACGAGCGCACGAACTGCGGCACCGGAAAGAACTCGGCAAACGGAACGAGGTGATGCTTGTCGTACCAGCTCGCCTTGCCGTCATCGAGCGCCAGCACCGAGTTGTAGTAGCGCGTCGCGCCCGGGTCGTGCGGATCGGCGTCCGCACGCAGCACGCCGATCACCAGCGCCGAGCCCTGAGCGCGTGCTTCGCGGTACAGGTGACTGATGTAGGGAATCAGATCGTTGGCGGTGTCGGCGGGTGCGGACTCGGGCCAGACGATCAGGTCGGTGCCGAGCACCTTCTCGGTCAGGGATTGGTAGAGGTTGAGCGTAGTGTCGCGGTTTTTCTCGAGCCACTTCTCGTCCTGCGGGATCGCCCCCTGCACGATCGCGACCGAGACGGCAGGCCCGGACGGCTGCGTCCACGAGTGGCGGTAGAGCGCAGCGCCCGCTGCCCAGGGGACGATCAGTGTCACCGCGGCTACCACGCGCACGCGGGCACCGCCGCAGACGAGTGCCGTCAGCGCCCCGGCGCAGAGCAGCAGCAGCGCACTGACGCCGTACACTCCGGCGATCGGCGCAAATCCCGCCAGCCACGTGTCGGTCTGCGAATAGCCGAGCGACAGCCAGGAGAACCCCGACAGGAACCACCCGCGCCACCACTCGACGAGCAGCCACGCCGCCGGCAGCGCCACGAGCCAGCGCGCCACGCCGCGCTGCGGCAGCCAGCGTGCCACGGCGTAGCCGAGACCGGCGTGGTAGAGACCCATGATCCCGACCAGGCCGAGCATGAGCGAGAACGCGAGCCACAGCGGCGCTCCGCCGAAGCCGTGGATGCTGATGTAGAGCCAGTAGGTTCCGGCGGCGAAGGTCGCGAACGTGAACCAGAAGCCGAGGCGCGCCGCCTCGCGCGGCGTCGCATCCTGCCACAGCCACATGAGCGTTGCGGGCGCGAGCACGGCCAGCGGCCACAGGTCGAGCGGCGCGAACGAGGTCGCGAGCAGCGCGCCGGCCAGCAGCGCCAGCAGCAGCCGCAGCAGCGCCGAGTCGGGCCGTGCCAGGACGTAGCGCTCTGGCGCCGCGGCCGCGACGGCGGTGGTGACTGCGGAGCGCATACAGCTAGGCGGCGCCGCTTGCGGGGCGCTCTTCCGGGGGCGGTACGTCACGCGGCGCCACCAGACGCAGCGCATCGACGCGGCGGCGATCGGCACGCAGCACGCGGAATTCGAAGCCGTCGAGCGTGACGGTCTCGCCGCGCCGCGGCAGCCGCCCGAGCTGCTTCATCAGCAGCCCGGCGATGGTGTCGACCCCCTCGCCCTCGGGAAAGCGCGTGCCGAAGTACTCGTTGAACTCGTCGATGCGGGTCACGCCACGCACGGTGAACTGCGCCGGCGCCTCGCGGCGGATGTTCTGATCGTCCTCGACGTCGAACTCGTCGTCGATCTCGCCGACGATCTGCTCGATCACGTCCTCGATGGTGCACAGCCCCGACACGCCGCCGTACTCATCGACCACGATCGCCATGTGGTTGCGGCTGCGACGGAACTCCTTGAGGAGCACGTTGAGTCGCTTCGACTCGGGGACGAACACCGCCGGGCGCATGTACTCGCGGATATCGAAGCGCTCGCGCTTGTCGGCGCTCGTGCGTCGCAGCAGATCCTTGGCGAGGAGGATCCCGACGATGTTGTCGCGGTCCTCGTCCATGACCGGGAAGCGCGAGTGACCCGACTCCACCACCACCGGCAGGATGCGCGCCGCAGGCTCGTCGCGGCGCACGAACACCATCTGCGCGCGTGGCACCATGATGTCGCGCACCTGCAGATCGCCGACCTCGAGCACGCCCTCGAGCATGGTGAGCGCATCGCTATCGACGATGCCGCGCTCGGCGGCTTCGCGCAGTATCGCCAGCAGCTCCTTGCGGTCCTGCGGCTCCGACAGACCATGGGTGAGGCGTTTCAGCCAGCGTCCGGTGGTGTTGAGATCCTTGGCCATTGCGCCTCAGCTGCGATAGGGATTGGCGAAACCGAGACGGCGCAACACCGCCACCTCGCGGCGCTCCATGCGGCGCGCGTCGGCGGCGCGCTCGTGGTCGTAGCCGACCAGGTGCAGTGCGCCGTGTACCACGAGGTGCGCCCAGTGCGCGCGCAGTGTCTTGCGCTGCGCGCGCGCCTCCGCGCGCAGCACGCGCGGGCAGATCACCAGCTCCCCGAGCGGCGGCGCGGGCAGCGGCGGCGCGGGCAGCGCCGGCACCGCGGCGGCAGCAAACGACAGCACGTTGGTCGGCCGGTCGCGCCCGCGGAAGCGCGCATTGAGGCGCGCACTCTCGGCGATGCCGACCGTGCATACACCGAGCTCGCGCCCGCCGGCGCGCCGCCCGAGCGCAGCGCTCGCCCAGGAGCTGAGCTCGCGACGCGTCGGTGACCAGCCGCGCACGCGCCGCCGCAGCTCGAGACGCACGCCAGGATGCGGGGGCGTGTACCGCCCGTGGCCCGCGCGACGGGTGCGCACCCGACGCAGCGCCGCGCCACGGCGCCTCACGAGGGGCCCCCGCGCGACTCGTACGCCTGCACGATGCGCTGCACCAGCGGATGGCGCACCACGTCGTGGGCGTCGAAGAAAGTGAACGCCACGCCGTCGACTGCACGCAGCACGTCGACCACGTGCGACAGGCCCGACTGCTTGCCGGGGGGGAGGTCGGTCTGCGTGACGTCGCCCGTCACTACCGCCTTGGAGCCAAAGCCGATGCGCGTCAGGAACATCTTCATCTGCTCGATGGTGGTGTTCTGCGCCTCGTCGAGGATGATGAAGGAATCGTTCAGCGAACGGCCGCGCATGAAGGCGAGCGGCGCCACTTCGATGACGTTGCGCTCGATGAAGCGCGCCACGCGATCGAAGCCCATCATCTCGTAGAGCGCGTCGTACATCGGCCGCAGGTACGGGTCGACCTTCTGCGTCAGGTCCCCGGGCAGGAACCCGAGCCGCTCGCCGGCCTCCACCGCCGGGCGCACCAGGATCAGCCTCCGGACGCGATCCGCCTGCAGCGCCTCGACGGCGCAGGCCACCGCCAGGTACGTCTTGCCGGTGCCGGCCGGGCCGATGCCGAAGGTGAGATCGCGCGTGCGGATGTGCTCGAGATAGTCGCGCTGGTGCGCGCCGCGCGCGCGGATGCCACCGCGCGGCACGCGCACGCCGTGCTCGCGTGCGTCCTCATCCGCCGGCGGTCCCGATTCGCGCTCCCGCAGCGCCAGGTGCACGCGCTCGGGCGTGATTTCCTCGCTCTGCGTCAGTGTGAACAGCTCCCGCAACAGGTCTTCGGCATCGACGGCCTGCGCGCCGCTCACACGGAAGGTATCGCCGCGCCGGTGAATGCGCACGTCGAGACGCGTCTCGAGCAGCCGCAGGTTCTCATCGAGCGGCCCGCACAGGTTGGCGAGCCGTGCATTATCCGAGGGACCGAGTTCGAATTCCCGCCGCGGTTCGGGCGCTGAGACGGCCACGGGTGCTCAGCCGCCGGCTGCGGCGAGGGTCGCGGTGCGCGGCACCGCGGGCTCCTCGTGGTGCGCGCTGGCGAGGCGGCCGCGCAGGCTGTGCGGGTGAGCCGCCGTGACCACGACGTCGACGAAGCGACCAATGAGAGAGGCGGGACCCGCGAAGTTCACCCAGCGGTTGTTGGCGGTGCGGCCGGCCAGCTCGCGCGCATTCTTCTTCGCCGCCCGCTCGACCAGCACCCGCTGCACCGTGCCGACCATGCGCTCGCTGATGGCGCGCGCCTGGCCGTCGAGCTGCGCCTGCAGTCGCCGGAGACGCTCGTGCTTGACGGCGGGCTCGACCTCGTCGGGGAGCGACGCCGCGGGCGTGCCGGGGCGGCGGCTGTAGATGAAGCTGAAGGACTGGTCGAAACCCACCTCGCGCACCAGCGCGAGCGTCGCGGCGAAATCGCGCTCGCTCTCGCTCGGAAAGCCGACGATGAAATCCGAGGAGATCGAGATGTCGGGCCGCACGGCGCGCAGCCGCCGCACTTTGTCCTTGAACTCCAGCGCCGTGTAGCCGCGCTTCATGAGCGCGAGCACCCGGTCCGAGCCGCTCTGCACCGCCAGGTGCAGGTGACTGGCGAGGCGCGGCACATTCGCGAATGCCTCGATCAGGCTGTCGTTGAACTCGAGCGGGTGCGAGGTGGTGAAGCGGATGCGCTCGATACCCGTTATGCGCGCCACGTGATGAATGAGCGTGGCGAGATCGACCCGTGCCCCGTCGGCCATGGCGCCGCGATACGCGTTGACGTTCTGCCCGAGGAGCGTGATCTCGCCCACACCCTGTCCGGCAAGCTGGCGCACCTCTTCGAGCACCGATCCGAAGGAGCGGCTCATCTCCTCGCCGCGCGTGTACGGCACGATGCAGAAGCTGCAGTACTTGCTGCAGCCTTCCATGATCGACACGTACGCGCGCGCGCCTTCCGCCCGCGGCGCGGGCAGATGGTCGAATTTCTCGATTTCGGGAAAGCTCACGTCGACGACGGAGCGCGCGCCGCGCCGCAGCGCGCCGAGCATCTGCGGCAGGCGGTGCAGGGTCTGCGGTCCGAACACCAGGTCGACGAACGGCGCGCGTTCGATGACGCCAAAGCCCTCCTGGCTCGCGACGCAGCCGCCGACACCGATGACGACCCCGGGCCGGCGCGCCTTGAGTGAGCGCCACTCTCCGAGGAGGGAGAACACTTTCTCCTGCGCCTTCTCGCGCACCGAGCAGGTGTTCATGAGCAGAACGTCCGCCTCGCGTGGGTCGTTCGTGGCTTCGAGTCCGGCGCCAGCGCGCAGTACGTCCGCCATGCGGGCGGAGTCGTACTCGTTCATCTGGCAGCCGAAGGTCTTGATGAAGTAGCGGCCGGGCATAAACGGGCGAGGGCGAAATTCTACCCCAGGGAGGTTGCCGGGTTCGTTACAAGACCACGCGTTGAGGGTTCACCGACGCGCACGGTGCGTATAAAATCCATCTGTGTCAGTGACTTACGCGCGACTGGTACCGGTACCGTCACCATAACGGTCGTGGCACCGGCGCCATCGTGTTCGACGTGGGTGTGGGCTCGCGCTTCTGATGCACGTATGCGGCCCGCGCATTTCGCACGGGGGCGCCGCCTCGGGCAGAGCCCTCAGCGTGAGTCAAAACGGGATGTCATCGTCGAACTCCTCGCTCCGTGAGGCGCCGCTGCCGCCCGATTCCTCGGCATACGAGGGCGCCCCACCACCGCCGCTGCGGCTGCCGGCCTCTGCGCCCGAGGCGCCGCCCGCGCCGCCCGCGCCGCCGCGTCCGCCGAGCATCTGCAGGTCGTTGCCGACGATCTCGGTGGAGTAGCGCTCGTTACCTTGCTTGTCCTGCCACTTGCGGGTGCGGAGGCTTCCCTCGATGTAGACCTGCGAGCCCTTGCGCAGGTACTCCCCCGCGACCTCCGCCAGCCGCCCGAAGAGGGCCACTCGGTGCCATTCGGTGCGCTCCTGCTGCTCGCCCGTCTGCTTGTCGCGCCAGCTCTCGCTGGTGGCCACACGCAGGTTCGCCACCGTCGTGCCGGAGGGCATCGCGCGGGTCTCGGGATCAGCCCCGAGATTGCCAATGAGAATTACCTTGTTGATGCCACGCGCCATGTGCAGGTCCTCGAGGAAGGACGTCATTCTAGAGGAGCCTGGTCCCGCGCGCGAACCTCAGATCCGCCCGCGATGCGCCAGAAAGGCCGCGCCTCGGCTACCCTTACGCGGCCCGGAAGAGCACGACCTGCCCTGCGGAGCCTCACATGATGCGTACCTTCAGCGAGCACGAGATCGCCACAGTCCTGAGCTACGAGAAACTCATCCCGGCGATGGAGCGGGCGCTCGTGGCTTTCTCGGCCGGCCGGGTGACGCAGCCGGTACGTTCGCTGCTCACGGTCGAGAAAGAGCAGCGCTTCCTCGGAGTGATGCCGGCGGCGATGCCAGAGGGCATGGGTGCCAAGCTCGTCTGCTTCTATCCGAAGAACGCTGCCGCCGGATTACCGACGCATCTCGCCACGATCGCGCTGTTCGACACCGAGACCGGAATGCCCCTCGCGCTTCTCGACGGACGCCTCATTACCGAGATGCGCACCGCCGCCGTCTCGGCGGCGGTCACCCGACAGTTGGCGCCTGCGCGCGCGGGCGTGCTCGCGCTGGTCGGCGCGGGTGTACAGGCACAGGCGCACCTCGAGGCGTTGCGCCACGTGTGCCGCTTCGACCAGGTGCGGGTCTGGAGTCACACGCGCGAGCATGCCCAGCGCTTTGCGCAGGCCCACGGCGCGCGCGCCATGGAGCTCGAAGCGGCCGTGCGCGGCGCCGATGTGATCGTGACGGCTACCCTGTCGCGCGAGGTGCTGGTGCGGGGCGAGTGGCTCAAGGCGGGAGCGCACGTCAACGCGATCGGCGCCTGCCGGCCGACGTGGCGTGAGCTCGATGATGCGGCCGTCGCGGGCAGCGTACTGATCGTCGACTCGCGCGAGGCGGCGCTCATCGAGTCTGGGGACGTGATCCTCTCGAAGGCACAGATCTTCGCCGAAGCGGGCGAGGTGTTCGCCGGCACGCGCCGTCCGCCGCGCGGCGCCACCACCGTTTTCAAGTCACTCGGTCTCGCCGTGGAGGACATTGCCGCAG
>Ga0335076_10003212_pt1 | contig 16396 bp, 17 predicted proteins | sample Lox_Sample_25_FD_206717 | JGI IMG/M metagenome (GOLD analysis project Ga0335076, IMG submission 206717) | Soil microbial communities from Loxahatchee National Wildlife Refuge, Florida, United States - Lox_Sample_2.5 | ecosystem: Environmental > Terrestrial > Soil > Wetlands | place: USA...
GGTGGTCCCGATCGACGAGCCGCCCGACAGGCTGCAGGGCCTGATCACGCACGAAATGACCCACGCCTTCGCGTTCGACCTGATCCCGCGCGGGATCGGCTACGGCATCTCGCAGCGGGAGCTGCCGCTCTGGATCGACGAGGGGCTGGCGGACTACTTCCGGGGCATCTGGGACCCGCTCGACCTGATGATGATCCGCGACGCGGCGCTCACCGACAAGGTGCCGCGGCTGTCGCGTGCGCAGTTCGAGGCGCTCTCGGGACGGCTCGTCTACAACATGGGCCATGCCTGCTTCGAGTTCATCGAGAGCCGCTACGGCAAGGAAGGGATCCGGCAGTTCCTGTACACGCTGCGCAAGGGGATCCTGGGCGGGGGGCAGGAAGAGCTCTACAAGCAGGCGTTCCGCACCACACCCGAGGAGTTCGACGCCGCCTTCGACAAGTGGCTGAAGGAGCGCTTCAAGGCGTTCCGCGACCGCCAGCGCCCCGACGACTTCGGGCGCGACCTCTCGCCGAACGAGGAGAAGACGAGCTTCACGCAGGCGTTCGCGTTCACGCCCAGCCCCTCGGGCGAGATCGGGGCGATCATCACCGCCAACCGCTCCGAGGGCGAGGCCGACATCGTGCTGGTCTCGACGCGCGACGGCCAGGTGATCCAGAACCTGACCGCCGGCTTCGACAAGGACTGGGAGAACATCGAGCTCAACAGCGATTTCGTGGCCGGCCGCTCGATCGCCTTCGACCCGAGCGGCGACAGCATCGGCTTCTTCGGCAGGACCGGCAAGGGCCGCAGCTTCTTCCTGATCTCGGCGATCGACGGCCACATCAAGAAGAAGGTCCACGTGCCCCTCGACGAGACGCAGTCGCCGTGCCTGCTCGCGGACGGCAAGACGGTCCTGTTCGCCGCGCTCAAGGACAGCATCTCCGACATCTACTCGCTCGACCTCGAGACCCACGCGGTCACGAACCTGACCAAGGACGACTACGCCGACAACAACCCCCAGATCTCGCCCGACGGCAAGCTGGTCGTCTACGAGCGGCGCATCAGCGGCAACAACAAGCTGTACGCCTTTCCGCTCGCGGACCCGTCGCACAAGACGCAGCTCACGTTCGGGCCTTTCGACGACGAGGCGCCGATCTTCTCGAGCGACGGCAACAAGCTGTACTACGCCTCCGACGAGGACGACGACATCCCGAACCTCCGGAGCCTCGACCTGCGTACGGGCGCGATCGCGCAGTACACCGACGTCTTCGGCGGCGCGATGGCGCCGGCCCCGCTCAAGACGCCGCGCGGCGACCGGCTCGCCTTCATCACCTACTACAAAGGCGAGTTCAAGCTGCACACCAAGGACACCGCCGAGCCGATCAAGGAGGTCGACCAGGAGGTGCAGGCCGCGGCCGAGGGCCTCGTGGACTTCCAGCCCGACGTGCCGCACGAGGTGGTGCCCGAGAACAAGCGGCGCAAGAAGCTGTTCGAGGGCCTCTACCTCGAGGGCCGCCCGCCGATCAACATCGGCGTCACCTCGAGCGGCAACTTCTACGGCGGCACCTCGATCCTGCTGACCGACGTGCTCGGCGACCAGCAGTTCGCGTTCACGGTGCTGTCGGTCTCGTCGTACCGCGTCTACGACGGCCGCTACACGAACCTCGCGAGCCGCCTGCACTACGGCATCAATTTCTACGACCAGACCTACTTCTTCTACCCCTACACGACGGCCTACTCGCCCTACTACGGAGCGGACCCGCGCGACCTCGCGATCGCCACCCAGCGCTTCACGGGCGGCCAGGTGTTCGCGGAGTACCCGTTCGACACCTTCCGCCGGCTCGACTTCGGGGTCGGCGTCGCGAAGGTGAACGAGCAGTTCGGCGACCAGAACGTCGAGCAGACGATCTGCTCGCAGGCGGCTCTCAGCGGGCTGCCGTGCTTCCTCAACAACGGCTGGCAGGCGCCGATCTCGCTGCGCCTGACGCAGGAGACGACACGCTTCGCGGAGTACGGGCCGCTCGCCGGCAGCACCTACTCGATCGGGGTCACCGTCGCGCCTCCCATCGGCGGCTTCCTGCAGCGCACGACCGTGGACGCCGACCTGCGCAAGTACTTCCGGCTCGGCAGCACGAGCGCGCTCTTCGCCGTCCGCGGCCGCGGGTTCTACTCGACGGGCGACAACCCCGACTACTTCTACTTCGGCGGGAACATGGAGCTGCGCGGCTACCCGTACCTGAGCTTCGCGGGCAACCAGGGCTTCTTCGCCAACGCCGAGCTGCGGCTGCCGATCATCAACCTGATGGCGACGCCGATCGGCATCCTCGGGCCGCTGCGCGGGACGATGTACTTCGGCATCGGCGGCGCGCACTTCAAGGGCCAGGCCTACAACTTCTCGACGAGCGCGCCCGGCTACTCCTACGTCTCGGACCCGATCTACGGCACGCCGGTCAACGGCTGGCGCCTCCAGGACGGGCGCGCCTCCTGGGGCTTCGGCTTGCAGCTCTTCTTCCTCGGCTACCCGATGCACTTCGACTGGACGAAGTTCACGGACTTCGCCACCACCAGCCAGGGCTGGAACTTCAACTTCTGGATCGGGTATGACTTCTGATGGGGGGCGTGGGGGGCGATCAGCCCCCCTTTGAGCTCGTCCTGGCCGTCGCGTCCATGGCTCTCCCACAATCCTTGCCGTCACTTCTGCAGTCGGCCCCGCCCCGTTTCCGGTCCGTCGGTTCGTCTCTCCGGCCCCTCTCCATCGGTTGACTCGCGCTGCGAATCCCCCCTAGAATCGAAGTTTCGTGGTGGACCTGAGGCCGGAAGGAGCTTGAGTCGTGTACGCGATCATCAGGACGGGCGGGAAGCAGTACCGGGTCGAGAAGGGCGACGTCTTGCGCCTCGAGCGGCTCGACGGCAAGGTCGGCAGCCACGTGACGCTCGACGACGTGCTCCTGGTCGGCGGGGGTGACGACGTCAAGGTCGGCAGCCCCCGCGTGGAAGGCGCCTGCGTCGAAGGCACCGTCGTCGAGCAGGACCGCGGAGCCAAGATCCGGGTGTTCAAGTACAAGAAGCGCAAGCACTACCGGCGGACGCGCGGGCACCGTCAACACGTGACGGCCGTGCGGATCGACGCGGTCCGCGCTTAGGAGCCGACTCGAAATGGCGCACAAGAAAGGCCAGGGTTCGAGCCGCAACGGGCGGGACAGCAACTCGCAGCGGCTCGGGGTCAAGGTTTTCGGCGGGCAGGCGGTCCGCGGCGGGGCGATCATCCTGCGCCAGCACGGGACGCGCTGGAAGGCGGGCCGCAACGTGGGGCTCGCCCGCGACCACTCGCTGTTCGCGCTCGTGGACGGCGTCGTCCGCTTCGAAGACCACGGCACGGGCGCCCGGCTCGTGACCGTGGTGGCGGCCGCGGGCTAAGGGCCGATCTCCTCCCGCCCCGGCGCGCCCGGCGGCAGCGGATGTTCGTCGACCAGGTCAAGATCCTCGTCAAGGGCGGAGACGGCGGCAACGGCTGCGTGAGCTTCCGCCGCGAGGCGCGGGTTCCGCGCGGCGGGCCCGACGGCGGCGTGGGCGGGCGCGGCGGCGACGTGGTGCTGCTCGCGGTCTCGCACCAGAACACGCTCCTCCCGCTGCGCTACCACGCCGAGTTCCGCGCCGAGCGCGGCAGCCACGGCGGGCCCGGCAACCGCACCGGCCGAGACGGCGCGCCCTTCGAGGTGAGCGTGCCGCCCGGGACCGAGGCGCGCGAGGCCGAGAGCGGCCTCGTGATCGGCGAAGTGCTGAAGGACGGCGACCGGCTCGTGGTCGCGAAGGGCGGCCGCGGCGGCCGCGGCAACCGCTCGTTCCTCTCCAACAAGAACCGCGCCCCGCGCGAGGCCGAGCCGGGCGAGGCCGGCGAGGAGCGCTGGCTGCGCCTCGACCTTAGGCTGATCGCCGACGTCGGCTTCCTCGGCCTGCCGAACGCCGGCAAGTCGACGCTGCTCGCGCGGCTCTCGGCGGCGCGCCCCAAGATCGCCGACTACCCGTTCACGACGCTCACTCCCGTGCTCGGGGTCGTCGAGCAGGACGAGCAGAGCTTCGTGGCCGCCGACATCCCCGGCATCATCGAAGGCGCCCACGCCGGCGCCGGCCTCGGGCTCCAGTTCCTGCGCCATGTGGAAAGGACGCGCGTGCTCCTGCACGTGGTCGACGCTTCGGGCGCCGCGGGTCGCGACGCCGGCGCGGACCTCGAGCTGGTCCGCGACGAGGTGCGCCGCTACCTGCCCGAGCTCCTCGAGCGGCCGCAGCTCGTGGCGGCCACCAAGCGCGACGCCGCCACGTCCGACGACGCGCTGCGATCGCTCGAGCTCGCCGCGGGCCGACACGGGCTCGAGGTGGTGCCGGTCTCGGCGGTGACGGGCGAGGGCCTCCCGGCGCTCAAGCGGCGCCTGCTCAGAGGGCTTGCCGCCGCACGCGTCGCCGAGGCCGCCTTGGAGCAGGCGTGAGGATCGGGCTCTACGGCGGCACCTTCGACCCGATCCACCTCGGCCACCTGCGCGCGGCGGAGAACGCGCGCGAGGCGCTCGGGCTCGACCTCGTCGCGTTCGTGCCGGCCGCGGTCCCGCCGCATCGTGCGCTGCCCGTGACCGCGCCCGAGCACCGGCTCGAGATGACCCGGCTCGCGACCGCGCCCTATCGGCCCTTCGCCGCCTGGGACGACGAGCTGCGCCGGAGCGGCCCGAGCTACACGGTCGAGACGGTCGCCGCGCTCGTCGCCACGCGCAGCGCCGACTCGTTCGTCCTGGTGGTGGGCGCGGACACCTGGCCCGAGATCCCGAGCTGGCGCGAGCCCGAGCGGCTGCTGTCGCTCGTCGAGGTCGCCGTCGTCGAGCGTCCTGGCTTCACCACCTCCGCGCCCCAGCCGCCCTTCGCCGCTGCTCGCGGCGTTCGCCGCGTGAGCGGCCCGGGCCTGCCGCTCTCCGCGACCGCGATCCGCGAGCAAGCGCGGGCTGGCAAGAGCGTGCGCTTCCTGGTTCCCGACCGCGTGGCCGACTACATCGCGGAGCAGAGGCTCTACCGGTGAGGAAGCTGCCGCCTCCCGTGGCCGCGGCGGCGCGCGCCGCGCTCGACAAGAAGGCTGAAGCCGTGCTCGCGCTCGACCTCAGGCCCGTCGCCGACTTCACCGACTTCTTCCTGCTGCTCACCGGCCACAACCAGCGCCAGCTCGTCGCGATCGCCGACGCGGTGACCGAAACGCTCCGCGCGAGCGGGCTGCGGCCGGCGCACGTCGAGGGCTACCCGCGCCAGGAGTGGATCCTGCTCGACTACGGGGGCTTCGTGGTGCACGTGATGACGCCGAAGAGCCGCTCGTTCTACGACCTCGAACGCCTCTGGGGCGGCTCCGAGCGGCTCGAGGTGACCGGGTGACCGCCGCGTCGGCGCAGGCGCTCGCCGGCGTCGTGGCCGAATCGGCGTCGATGCGCGAGATCGTCGCGCTCGTGCTGCGCCTGGCCGACACGCGCAGCCCCGTGCTGCTCGAGGGCGAGAGCGGCACCGGAAAGGACCTGGTCGCGCACTGGCTGCACTACGCCGGCGCGCGGCGCGAAGGCCCGTTCATCAAGGTGCACTGCCCCTCGATCCCGGGCGAGCTGCTCGAGTCGGAGCTCTTCGGCCACGAGAAGGGGGCCTTCACCGACGCGCGCGCCACCAAGGCCGGCAAGATCGAGATGGCGGCCGCCGGCACGCTCTACTTCGACCAGATCCAGGACCTGACGCTGCCGCTGCAGGCGAAGCTCTTGCGTGTGATCGAGGAGCGCCGCTTCGAGCGCGTCGGCGGCACGCGCACGCTCGAAGTGGACGTGCGCTTCGTGGCCTCCGCGAACGTCGAGCTGGCCGTGGCGGTGCGCAGCGGGCGGCTGCGCGAGGACCTGTTCCACAGGCTGAACGTGATGCCGCTCAAGCTCGAGCCGCTGCGCGCGCGCCGCGAGGACATCCTGCCGCTGGCGCTGCAGTTCCTGGCGCGCGAGCGCGAGCGCGGGGCGACCGCGGCTTCCGGCCTCACGACCGAGGCGGCCGAGCTCCTGCGCGGCTACCACTGGCCGGGCAACGCGCGTGAGCTGCGCTCCTTGATCGAGCGCCTGGCGACGTTCGTTTCCTCGGGGGAGATCGAGCCGCGCGCGCTGCCACAGCAGGTGCTGGAGCAGCCGTCCGTGCTCTGGGCCGGCCGCGAGCGCCGGCCCAGGCTCGAGGACGTCGAGATCGCCTACATCCGCTTCGTGCTCGAAGCCACGGCCGGCAGCCAGACGCGCGCCGCGGCCGTGCTCGGCATCTCCAGGAAGGCGCTCTGGGAGAAGCGGCGCCGCTACGGGATCGGTTAGAAAGAGACGAGGGCCATGGACCAGAAGAAGGTGAAGTCGTACCGGGAGCGGCTCCTGCTGAAGAAGCAGGAGATCCTCGAGGCCTACAACAAGAACAAGAGCTACGGCAAGGAAGCCGACGGCGAGGCCACCCAGGACATCGCCGACAAGGCCGCCAATTCCTACACCAAGGAGTTCCTGTTCAGCCTCTCGAACACGGAGCGCGACCTGCTGCAGCTCGTGGACGAGGCGATCGTGCGCATCGAGACGCGCCGCTACGGCGTCTGCACCGCCTGCGAGGACGACATGAACTCGAAGCGGCTCGAGGCCGTGCCCTGGGCCCGACTCTGCCTCTCGTGCCAGGAGAAGCAGGAGTCGGGGCAGCTCTGACCGCCATGGAAAAGGCTGCCTCATCCGGCCTCGCGAGTCGGCTCGCCGCGCCGCTCCTCGCGGTCGTGTTCCCGTCGGAGTGCGCGGCCTGCGGCCAGCTCTTGCTCCAGATCGGCGGCGGGCCGCTCTGCGAGCCGTGCTGGCGCGCGCTGCCGCGCCACGCAGGCCCGAGCTGCCGCTGCGGGCTGCCGGTGGCCGCCGGCCTCAGCGCCTGTCCACGCTGCCGGCGCGGTCGCCAGGTGTTCGCGGCCGGCTGCAGCCTCGGCCCCTACGAGGGCTCGCTCAGGACCGTGATCCACGCGCTCAAGTTCTCGGGCCGTCGCCGCGCGGCGGTGCGGCTGGCGCAGGCCCTGCTCGAAGGCGAGGCGCCGCGGCAGCTGGTCGCGACGAGCGACGTGCTGGTGGCGGTGCCGCTCCACCCGCGGCGGCTGCGCGAGCGCGGCTTCAACCAGGCGGCGCTCCTGGCCCAGGAGCTCGCGCGCCGAACGCAGGGCCGCTTCTGCGCGGACGCGCTCGTGCGGCGGCTCGACACCGCGCCGCAGGCTGGCCTGAGCGCCGCCGCGCGGCGCAGGAACGTGCGCGCGGCCTTCGCGGTGCGCCGGAAGGCCGCAGTGGCGGGCCGCACGGTTACGCTCGTCGACGACGTCGTGACGACCGGCGCCACGGCGCTCGCGTGCGGCCGCGAGCTGCTGGCGGCGGGGGCCCGCGAAGTGCGACTCTTGTCTGTAGCACGCGTGGTTTAGGGGCAGAGCTTCGGGGAGAGAGAGCCGATGGGTCGAGCCAGGACTACGGGATGGGCTGTCGCCGTGCTGGCGTGGGCGGGCGCGTCTGCGGCGCTCGCGCAGCCGGCCGAGAAGGGAGCCCGCGAGCGCATCGTGGAGCTCGCCCATCAGGTGACGGCGGCGTACGCGATCGACACGCTGCCTAAGCAGCTCAAGCCGTTCTACAAGGCGCACCGCGCCGAGCTGCCGTCGCTCGCGCTCGAGCCCGAGTTCGCCCCGCGCACGCCCGAGCGGCGTTTCCTGATCGACCGGCTCGCGAGCTTCCCGTTCGACGACGTGCCGCGCACCGAGGCCTCGCTCAACGCCAAGTACGGCGACAAGGCGAAGGACATCGGACGGCTGCCCTGGCTGGTCGAGGAGTCCTACGCGCGGCTCGTGGACGCGATGAAGGCCTCCGACAAGGACAAGATCCTCGCCGAGTCCGACGTGATGGCGGGTCTGATCGTCGACCTGCGCTCGCCGCTCAACCTGACCGAGAACTTCGACGGCCAGAAGACCGGCCAGCACGGGCTCTGGGTGCGCGTGCTCGAGAAGCTGCCGCAGGCGCTCGGCAAGGACCTGAAGCTCTCGCCCGATGCCGCCCGCTACCTCGACAACCCCAAGGAGTACGTGTTCTCGATCATCCTCGCGAGCTACGTCTGGATCGACAACATCCTCTACCTCGACCAGCTCGCGCACCGCAGCAAGCAGGGCTACGGCGACCCCTACTACGAGGACCTCGCGCGGCGCGTCGGGCCGCTGCTGCGCCAGCAGGTGCTGTCGCCGGCGGCCGAGGACGCCGGCAGCTACTGGTACACGGCCTGGGTGGTCGCGGGGCGGCCCGAGCTCAAGTGATGGCGACCGCAGCGCAAACGATGATAGACGCGTCGAGAGCGACAGACGAACGACGACGACGAACCGGAATCCCACGCTGACGAACGCGCGGGACGGGCTACGGGGGGCATCCCGCCCCCCCTCGTCCCCCGGGCGCGTTGACCCGCGCGCGGACGAGCCCCTATGATCGGCTTTCTGGCGGTCGTCTCTCTAGATGCGGCGCGCGCCGCGGGAATCGAGCCTGTGGACGACGGGAAGTCCGCCCCTTCCGACGCGGAGCTGATCGAGCGCTGCCTCGGGAAGGACAACGCGGCGTGGGAGCTGGTCGTCACGCGCTACAAGCGCAAGGTGTTCCACATCGCGTACAAGTTCACGGGCAAGCACGACGAGGCGGAGGATCTCCAGCAGGAGATCTTCCTGAAGGTGTTCCGCGCGCTCGACAAGTTCCACCGCGACGCCGACTTCTCGACCTGGCTCTCGAGCGTCGCGCGCAACTACTGCATCGACCACTACCGCGCCAGCAAGCGCGAGAAGGAAGTCCTGGTCGAGGACGCGCTCGCGTACGACCTGGCGCCCGCCTCCTCGGGCAACCCGTACCGGGCGCTCGAGGCCAAGGACCGGAGCGGCCTCGTGCGGCGCGGGCTCGACCAGCTTCCGGGGAAGCTGCGCGAGGCCGTGATCCTGCGCGACCTGCAGGGGCTCAGCTACCAGGAGATGGCGTCGCGGCTGGCGCTGCCCGAGGGCACCGTCAAGAGCCGTATCAACCGGGGGCGCGAGGAGCTCGCGCGGCTGCTGCTGCGGGCGCAGCAACCCGCGCGGCGCGCGGCCCCACGCGCCCCTAGGCGCCGGGAGGTGAGGTGATGCAGCTCGCGTTCGACAAGAAGGACGACGTGACCGTCGTCCGCGTGCAGGAGAGCAAGCTGACGTATCCGGTGCTCTCGGCGTTCTTCTCCGAGGTGCGCCAGCAGGTCGAGGCCGGCGCGCGCAAGGTCGTGATCGATCTGAGCGCGGTCAGCTACCTCGACAGCGCCTCGATCGGCTGCCTGATGGACGTGCACCGCCTGCTCCAGGAGAAGGGCGGCTCGCTCCGGCTCGCGGGGCTGCAGCCGCGCGTCGAGACCATGATCTCGATGACCGGTGTGCACAAGATCGTCCCGCTGCACCGCGACGAGGAGGGCGCTCTCGCCGCCTTCGGGCCGGCCGAGAGCGCGGAGCGATGAGCTCGCTCCGGCTCACCACGGGGTACGAGATCCCGCTCGACGGGGACCTGCTCGCGGTGCTCGAAGGGCTCTACCGCGAGGTCACGCTGCGGCGGGAGTTCAAGGGCTCGTTCGAGGACATGATGCGCGAGATCGAGGCGATCGTGGCGCAGATGTCGCCCGCCGACCAGAAGCGCTACCTGGTCGAGAGCCTGTTCCTGAACTACAACACCTACGAGAGCGAGATGCTGGCCGCCTACGCGCGCCGGCTGACCGAGAAGAAGAAGAGCCGCGGGCGCGCGGCGGGAGGGGCGCGGTGAGGCAGCATCTGGTGGTTCGCTCCCTGCTGGCGCTGGCGCTCGCGCTCGCGGCGGGCGGAGCGCTCCGAGCCGACGATGCCAAGGCGCCGAAGATCAGCGCGGATCCCGAGGCGTTCGACTTCGGCAACGCGGTCCAGGGCAAGACGCTGCGCAAGGACTTCACGCTCCGGAACTATGGCGACGCCGAGCTCGTGATCGAGAACGTGAGCACGACCTGCGGCTGCACCGCGGCGCTCGCCTCCGACAAGCAGGTGAAGCCCGGCGGCTCGACGCTCTTGCGCGTGACGCTCGAGACGCGCCGCTATTCGGGCAAGGTCGAGCGCCAGGTGCTCGTGCGCTCGAACGACCCGAAGACGCCACTCTTGACGGTCAAGGTGAGCGCGACGGTCGCGGCGGACTCCGAGAAGTAGGCCAGGGGCCGCGCGGCGTCAGGCGCGCGCGGGACGCAGCGCTCGCGCGGCGAGCGGCCCCCGCGCGACCGCCAGCTCGCCCGCGGGCACGAGCTCGAAGGCGCCGGGCGTCGCCACCAGCCTGCTCGCGACCGCGGCGTGGAGCGCGTGGCCGGCCTTCGTCGCCTCGAGCCGGCCCAGGATCGGGTGGCCGAGCAGAGCCAGGTCCCCGATCGCGTCGAGGATCTTGTGGCGCACGAACTCGTCCTCGAAACGCAGCTTGTTGTTGAGGACGCCGGTCTCGCCGATCACGACCGCGTTCTCCAGGCTGCCGCCGAGCGCGAGGCCGGCCTTGCGCAGCATCTCCACCTCGCGCAGGAAGCCGAACGTCCGCGCGGGCGCGATCCAGTCCGTGAAGCTCTTGGGCGTCACGCGCAGCGCGAGCGCCTGGTGCCGCAGCAGCGGGTGGTCGAAGCCGATCGAGTAGCTGACCTCGAAGTGCTCGCTCGGCACGAGCCGGGCGCTCTTTCCGCCGTGGACGACTTCGACCGGCTGCGTGACGCGCAGCAGCTGGCGCGGAACCGCGAGCGGCCGCAGCCCCACCTCGTGCAGCAGGATCACGAAGGGCGCGGCGCTGCCGTCGAGCACCGGCACCTCGGGACCGTCCACCTCGACGCGCACGTCGTCGATCCCGAGGCCCAGGAGCGCCGCCAGCAGATGCTCGACGGTGCCGATCGAGACGCCGTCCTTGCTGAGCGTCGTCGCGTGGTCCTGCGCGCCGATGTGGGCGAGCGTCGCCGGAATCTCGACCCCGATGTCGGTGCGGGCGAAGCGGATCCCGTGCTCGGCGGGCGCCGGAAGCAGCCGCAGGCGCACCGGGCGCCCGCAATGAAGCCCGATCCCGGTGCATGCGACCTCGCGTCTCAGCGTGCGGCGATAAACCACGTTGACCGTCCCCGTTGGGCGAGATGACGCAAGATGCCCGCGCTTTCGACAGCAATCCCCGTGCCGCCGACGAGCATCGGCCTAAGTTGCTGATCTGTTGGAGATTCTGTGCTTTGGGCGTGGGCGGTGGCAGGTCCGAAATGTGGTCGAATGACCACGCGCGGCCGTGGTTTGCCGGCCACGGTCAGGCCGACGGTTCGGAGCGGCCGCCGTTCAGCAGGGGCCGGAGGTAGCGAGCCGTCTGGCTGCGCCGAGAGCGTGCCACGGTCTCGGGCGTCCCGGAGACCACGATCCGCCCGCCGTCGTCCCCCGCCCCGGGGCCGAGGTCGACCACCCAATCGGCGCTCTTGATCACGTCGAGGTTGTGCTCGATGACGACCACCGTGTTGCCCGCGTCCACGAGCCGGCCGAGCACCTCGAGCAGCCGCCGGACGTCGTCGAAGTGGAGGCCGGTCGTCGGCTCGTCGAGGAGATAGAGCGTCCGGCCCGTCTCGCGGCGGCCGAGCTCGCGCGCGAGACGGACGCGCTGGGCCTCGCCGCCCGAGAGCGTCGCCGCGTTCTGGCCGAGCCGCAGGTAGCCGAGCCCGACCTCGCTGAGCGTGGCGAGCAGCCGCGCCAGCCGCGCGTGCGCCGCGAGCAGCTCGCGGGCGGCGTCGACGCTCAGCTCCAGCACGTCGGCGATGCTCAGGCCCTGGTAGCGAACCTCGAGCGTCTCGCGGTTGTAACGGCGGCCGTGGCAGGCCTCGCACGGCACGAACACGTCGGGCAGGAAGTGCATCTCCACGCGCCGGACACCGTCGCCCTGGCACGCCTCGCAGCGCCCGCCCTTCACGTTGAACGAGAAGCGGCCGGGCCGGTAGCCGCGCGCGCGCGCCTCCGGCACGAGGCTGAAGAGGTCGCGTACGAGCGCGAAAGCGCCGGTATAGGTCGCCGGGTTCGAGCGCGGCGTGCGGCCGATCGGGCTCTGGTCGATCGCGATCACCTTGTCGATCGCCTCGGCGCCCTCGAGCGCGCGGTGGCGGCCCGGCTCGGCGGTGGCACGGTAGAGCTTGCGCGCGAGCGTCCGGTGCAGGACGCCCTCGACCAGGGTCGACTTGCCGCTGCCGGAGACGCCCGTCACCGCAGTCAGCGTCCCGAGCGGGATCAGGGCGTCGATGTCGCGCAGGTTGTGGGCGCGCGCGCCCAGCACTTTGAGCCATCCGTGGGCCGGCCGCCGCGCCTCGGGCACCGCGACCTTGAGCTCGCCGCGCAGATAGCGGCCCGTCAGGCTGCCATCGATCGCGCCGGGGGGACCCGAGTACATGAGCCGTCCGCCGCCCTCGCCCGCCCCCTCGCCGAGGTCGAGCACCCAGTCCGCGGCGCGGATCGTCTCCTCGTCGTGCTCGACGACCACGACCGTGTTGCCGGCGTCGCGGATCGAAACCAGCGTCTCGATCAGGCGCGCGTTGTCGCTCTGGTGGAGCCCCACCGACGGCTCGTCGAGCACGTAGACGAGCCCTTGCATGCGCGCGCCGATCTGGGTCGCGAGCCGCACGCGGTGCGCCTCGCCGCCCGAGAGCGTGGTCGTCGCGCGGTCGAGCGTCAGGTAGCCGAGCCCGAGCGAGACCAGCACTTCGCCGCGCGCCTTGATCTCCGCGACCAGCCGCTCGGCGACCGGCCGCTCGCGTTCGGGGAACTCGAGCCCGCCCACCGTCTCGCGCACCTGCGCGAGCGGCAAGCGCACGAGGTCGGCGACCGAGCGGCCCGCCACGCGCACCGCCAGGCTCTCGGGCCGCAGGCGCGTGCCGCGGCAGGCGCGGCACGGTTCCTCCGCGAGGTAGGGACGCAGGTCCTCGAACGCCTCGCCGCCGGCGTCGCCGTCCTCGTCGTTCGGGACAGGGTCGAGCCCGAGCAGGCTCGTGACGCGCTTGCGAAGATAGGGCACCACGCCCGGGAAGCCCTGGTCGTCGCCGTAGAGCAGGACCTCGCGCGCGCCCTCCGGCAGCTCGGCGACCGGGGCCTCGAGCGAGAAGCCGTGGCGCTCGGCCACCTCGATGAGCGCCTCGCGCAGGAGCCGCGGCCCGTGGCGGTGCCAAGGCCGGATCGCCCCGTCGAGGAGGCTCTTCGACTCGTCGGGGATCACGCGCGCCGCGTCCACCACCCAGCGCTGGCCGAGCCCGTCGCAGGCCGGGCAGGCGCCGTGCGCGCTGTTGAACGAGAACGCGCGCGGGCTGAGCTCGGGCAGCTGCACGTCGCAGCGCGCGCAGGCGAGGTGCTGCGAGAGCAGCCGCTCGCCGCGGCCCTCGACCGAGACCAGCACGACGCCCTTCGCGAGCTGGAGCGCCTTGTCCAGGCTCTGCCGCAGGCGCTCCGCGGCGTCGGCGCGCAGCACCAGGCGATCGACCAGCACGTCGATGCGGTGGCCGCGGTGCGGGTCGAGCTCGTTCTTGTCGCCGAGATTCGCGGCGCGGCCGTCGATGCGCGCGCGCTGCAGCCCCGCCTGGCGCGCCGCCTGCAGCTCCTTGCGGTAGGCGCCCTTGCGGCCGCGCGCGACCGGCGCCGCGATCACGGCCACGGCGCCCGGCGCCTGCGCGACGAGCCGCGTCGCCATCTCGTCGGCGCGCTGCGCCGCGACCGGTTCGGAGCAGCGCGGGCAGTGCGGCCGGCCCAGCGTCGCGAACAGCACGCGCAGGTGGTCGTAGATCTCGGTCACGGTCCCGACCGTCGAGCGCGGGTGGGCGACTGTCGTGCGCTGCTCGATCGCGATCGCCGGCGAGAGGCCCGTCACCGATTCGACCTCGGGCCGGTCCATCTGTTCCAGGAACTGCCGGGCCCAGGGCGACAGGCTTTCGACGTAGCGGCGCTGGCCCTCGGCGTAGAGCGTGTCGAACGCGAGGCTGCTCTTGCCGGAGCCCGAAGGCCCCGTGACCACGACCAGGCGGTTTCGGGGGATGTCGCAGTCGAGGCCCTTGAGGTTGTGAACCCGGGCCCCCCGGATGGCGATCGGCTCGTCCCTTCCGTCTTCCTTCAAGCTCGGCCCAAAACCCCATTCTACCGGAGTTGGCCCCCTTTGCCGCTCCCAACTGGCCGTGCTAACGTGCTCTGCTCGTAAGCTCTCTGAAACCTATGGCTACCCGACGACCGACGAAAAAGATGCAGCCCCCGCCCATCGTCGACCGCCGCTACCAGCAGGCGCTGGACGTCTTCGAGAGGGCGGTCAAAGCCTTGGGTCGTAAAGACTTCGACCGTAGTCGCGGCCTGTTGGACGGGCTGATCGGCGACTTCGCCGACCAGCAGGAGCTCGTGGAGCGGGCGAGGACCTACAGGACCCTCTGCGAGCGTTCGCGCAAGACCGCGCGCCCCAAGACTTTCGAAGAGCTTCTCAACTACGGCGTCGTGCTCCACAACCGCGGCGACTTCCAGCACGCGGTCAAGTACCTGCGCCAGGCACTCGACATCCATCCTCGGAACGAGAGCGCCCTTTACTGCATGGCTGCGGCGCAGGCCCGGGCCGGCGACGCCCAGGCGGCGCTCAAGGCCCTGAAGTCGGCGATCCACGCGAACCCCGCGAGCCGCGCCCAGGCCCGGAAGGACTCCGACTTCGAGCCGCTCCGGGAAGCGGCGGCCTTCCAGGCCCTGGTCGCGCCGGCGCAGTGACCGCAGCGGCCGATCGCGCGCGCGCGCTCGTCGCGGCGGGTGTGCGCGTCGAGGACCCGGCGAGCACCTTCGTCGGCGACGACGTGGTGATCGAGGCGGGCGCGGTGCTGCGGCCGTTCACTCTCCTCGAAGGGCGCACGACCGTGCGTGCCGGGGCGGTGATCGGCCCGTTCGTGCGGCTCGTGGACGTGGAGGTCGGCGCGGGCGCCGAGATCCTCGACCACTGCCTGCTGCGGCAGTCCGTCGTCGAGGCGGGAGCGAGCGTCGGCCCCTTCGCGCACGTGCGGCCCGAGAGCCGCATCGCCGAGAAGGCGCGGGTCGGCAACTTCGTCGAGCTCAAGAAGACGCACCTCGGCGCGGGCTCGAAGGCCCAGCACCTGAGCTACCTCGGCGACGCCACGATCGGCCCCGGCGTCAACATCGGCGCCGGCACCATCACCTGCAACTACGACGGCGTCCACAAGCACCAGACCCGGATCGAGGCCGGGGCGTTCATCGGCAGCGACTCGACGCTCGTCGCGCCGGTCACCGTCGGCGAGGGCGCCTACGTCGCGGCCGGCAGCGCGATCACCGAGGACGTGCCGAAGGACGCGCTCGGGCTCGGCCGCGCGCGCCAGGTGACGAAGCCGGGCTGGGCCGCCGAGCGGCGCGCCCGGCTGGCCAAGACGTCGAAGGAACGCTGAGCCCCGCGCCATGTGCGGCATCGTCGGCTACGTCGGCAGCCATGACGCCGTTCCCGTCATCCTCGACGGCTTGCGGCGGCTCGAGTACCGGGGTTACGACTCGGCGGGGATCGCGGTGGTGCGCGGCGGCGAGCTCATGCGCCGGCGCGCCGCCGGCAAGCTCGGCAACCTGGCCGAGAGCCTGGCGAAGGAGCCGCTCGCGGGCGAGTGGGGCCTCGGCCACACGCGCTGGGCCACGCACGGCCGGCCGACCGAAGAGAACGCGCACCCGCACCAGGACGGCTCCGGCAAGATCGTCGTCGTCCACAACGGCATCATCGAGAACCACCTCGAGCTCAAGACGCGGCTCCAGGCGCAGGGTCACAAGTTCGTCTCGCAGACCGACACCGAGGTGGTCGCGCACCTGGTGGCGTCGCATTACCAGGGCTCGCTCGAGCAGGCGACGCGCAAGGCCCTCTCCGAGATCAAGGGCGTCTACGCGCTCGTGCTGATGCACCGCGACGAGCCGCGGCTCCTCGTCGCCGCCAGGCTCGGGCCGCCGCTCGTGATCGGGCTCGCCGCCGGCGAGCACTACGTCGCGTCCGACATCCCGGCGCTGCTGCCGCACACGCGCGACTTCCTGTTCCTCGAGGACGGCGACGTCGCGACGCTCACGCCCGCGTCCGTCGAGGTGACGAATCTCGCGGGCGCTCCGGTCGCGCGCACGCCGCAGCGGATCTCCTGGGACCCGGTGCAGGCGGAGAAGGGCGGCTTCCGCCACTTCATGCTGAAGGAGATCCACGAGCAGCCGCGCGCGATGCGCGACACGCTGCTCGGCCGCATCAGCCTCGAGGAGGGCGAGGTCCACCTCGAGGAGCTGGGCGCGGCCGCGGATCGCCTGCGCGGAGCCGACCGCGCGGTGCTGGTCGCGTGCGGCACCAGC